>Ga0306920_100016806_pt1 | contig 10088 bp, 11 predicted proteins | sample flu12Cox44000170_FD_204666 | JGI IMG/M metagenome (GOLD analysis project Ga0306920, IMG submission 204666) | Lab enrichment of tropical soil microbial communities from Luquillo Experimental Forest, Puerto Rico - flux4day.12C.oxic.44.000.170 (v2)... | ecosystem: Environmental > Terrestrial >...
ATCTTGTTGTTCCCTCCGTTAAGCGAACATAATGTCTTTGCTCGCCAGATTTCGCCAAGGAATGAAAGCAGCGATTCCGATCTGGGTCGCATTTGCTCCATCGTCCGTGGCCTGGGGAATTGCCGCCCAACGTAACGGTTTATCGTTCAACGAAGCAATTTTCATGTCCGCCTGGGTTTATTCGGGTCCGGCGCAATTCGCGGTGTTGGCTCCGTTGGCCGAGAACAAGTCGGCGTTGCAAGTTCTGATCGCCGGCTTCCTCATGAATTTGCGATTTTTACCGATGAGTACGGCGCTGGCGCCCTTTTTTCGCGGCGTAAACCGAATTGCGCTCTTGATCTGCTCTCATGTCGTCAGCGCGAGCAGTTTTATCGTGCCGTACATGCAATTTCAGAAGGAGCGCGAAAGCGCTTCCGGCGCGATAGAAGCTAAAGACGGCTACAGCAACTTGATGCTCTTTCTCGGCGTCGGCATCACGAGCTTCATCGTTTGGGTCACTGGCACCGGCACCGGATTCGCGATTGCCTTAGGATTTCCTCATGACTTTGATGAAGCGCTCAAATTTATTCTACCGGGCTATTTTGCCGGTTTGCTGGTTGTCGAGATGAAGAGCTGGGCGATGCTGATCGTTTGCCTCGGAAGTTTGATTGCAGCATTACCAGGCGCGGCGGTCAGCCCTGGTTGGGGCTGGCTGGTCACAGCGATCGCCGTGGCTACCATAGTTTGGGGAGTCGAAAAGTGGCAATCACACGCTTCCAAATCATTCTGATCATGGGCTTCATGGCATTGGCGATGCGCGGCTTGCCGCAGCTGTTTTTCGCCGGGCGGCATTTTCCTGAAACTTGGGACCGGTGGTTGCGGTATGTCTCGTATGGACTCATTTGCAGCATCATCTCGGTCACTTTGTTTATGTCGGGATCGCAGGTGGAAACTTCTGCAGCACCACGCCAGGCGCTGGCTTTGTTTGTTGCGGTCATGATTGCGCGCCGGACCGGCAGTGCGGTTACCGGGATGATCGCAGGCGTGCTACTGACTTTGCTCGTCGGCTGGCTTTCGCTTTGATTGACAGATCTCGCAGCTCGGTGTTAGCTACCCTCGCGGCTGAGCCACCATTTCAAACCGGGGAGAAATTATGAATTTGATCGATTGCCATGCCCATTGTTTGCCGCCGACAATATTGGACGCGCTGCGCGAGTTTGCCGTCGGAAGCTATCTCGGACGAAGTCTGTACGCGGACGAAGGGTTCGCTTCGCTCGAGAAGCATTTAACGTTGATGGATCGTTTCGGCGTCGAAAAAGAAGTCATCAACTACGGTAATCTACTCGTCCCGGCGGCACGAGCGCGCAAACTGCCGATGGAGCAGGTAGTTAAGATGGTTAACGATTATATCGCTGAGGCGGCGCGCATTGCGCCCGGGCGATTCATTCCGGCGGCGGCGGTAGACCCGTACGGCGGAGAGGCGGCGCTCCGTGAGCTCGATCGCGCTGTCGAAAAGCTCGGCCTGTTCGGCATTTCTCTTTCGACCAACCTTGACGGGCGTGCGCTTGACGATCCGGTTTACGAGCCGATCTTCGAACGTGCCAAAGCTTGGAACATGCCGCTATGGGTTCATCCCGGCCAGGTGCCGCAAGCGTGGCAGCAGGCTCTCGGTTTGAATAATCGCTACCTCAATAGCGGAGTGGGATTTTTACTTGATGACATGCTTTGCTTGATCAAGATGATTACGGCAAACGTGTTTGACCGCTGGTGGGGTGTGAAGTTCGTCTTTTGCCAGCTCGGCGGTTTTTTGCCGTTCACGATGGGTCGCTTCGATCAGCAGGTTTTTTTCGAACGGCGCGCCATCGAACAGGAAAATAAACCGCTGCCCGAATATCTAAAGCGTCGTGTGGTCGAATATTGCCAGGCGTTCTATGTGGACACTCACACCGCGGACGCATCGGCGATCCGCTGCGCACTCGATTGCATGAGTGCCGACCGGATCGTGCTTGGCGGCGATTATCCCATTTCTCCGCCGGAGATCGGCCTGGGTTACACGATCCCGCAACTGGACAAGGCGGGATTGTCGGCGACCGATCGGGCCAAGATCGACCGCGGTAACGCGGCGAAGCTGTTGAATCTGCCGTGAGATTGAGCGTCTCTTGGCGGAAGTACTTCTCGTCTTGATAACCCGCTCGGTATTCGAGTGCTTCGCGGAGTTTATCCTGAGGCGCTGCCGAAGGACTCAATATGACAGGGGCGGAAGATCTGCTCATTTGCGACAAGTGAATAGACGAGGCCTGCTTGAACTTTAAAGGTGAATTATGAATAGCAACAAACCGGCGGCGCTCGTGACGGGAGCGGCCACGGGAATCGGCCGCAGCGCCGCGATCGCGCTCGCAAAAAATGGCTATGATGTTGTCGTAAATTTTAGCCGGAGTGAAGACGCGGCAAAAATCACGGCGAACGAAGCAGAAGCGGCAGGTGCGCGGACGCTGCTGTATCGCGCAGACGTTAGCGACGACACCAGGGTGCGAGCGATGCTTGCTGCGACGGAAAAAGAATTCGGGCGGCTCGATGTGCTGATCAATAATGCGGGAACGACGGTGGATGTCGAGCCTAAGAACTTCGATGATATGACGGTTGAGACATGGAATCGGGTGTTTGCCGTGAACGTGCTTGGCTTATTCCTGGTTACCCGGGCTGCAACACCACTCCTCAAAAAATCCCCAAACGGCTGCATCGTGAATACTTGCAGCATCGCGGGGCTCCGCCCGAGCGCACAGCCATTGCCATATGCCGCAAGCAAAGCAGCGGTGGCAAACCTGACAAAAACCCTTGCCAATGCCCTCGCCCCGCAGATTCGTGTCAACGCGGTAGCGCCAGGCTGGATCGAAGGTGAGTGGATGAAGCGTACTTTAGCAGAGAATTACGAAGGGCTCATCGCGCGCCGCGCGAAATATACGCCGCTCAAACGGTGTTGCACGGAAGAAGACGTCGCGGACAGCATGCTTAGTCTGATTTTGCATAACCGGTTTGTGACCGGCGAAATTATAATTGTCGACGGCGGTTTTTCGAGCACGACTTAATCAGTACTGAGCAATGAGTGCTGAGGACTGAGTGGCCGCAATTGTGACAAGGACCGATAACGTAAATTTATCTTGCCGTACGCCGCTGTCTTTTACTCAGTCCACAGTCCTGAGTCCTAAGAGGCCTGAATGTTAGACGGCGTTGTCCGATTCCCTCCGGAGTTCGCCGCGCGTTATCGCGCCAAGGGTTATTGGGAAGATCGCTCTCTGCGGGACGTCTTCGACGAGGCCTTCGAGCGGTATAGCGATCGGGTAGCGCTCATCGATAGCGAGCGATCGATTACCTATTCGCAGCTGAATCAGACTGCCACACGTCTTGCTTTGAATCTGCTCGATCACGGACTCGAGCCGCTGGATCGCATCGTCGTGCAGTTGCCTAACAACGTCGAATTCGTCTACCTCTATTTTGCGCTGCAAAAGCTCGGCTGCATTCCGATCATGGCACTGCCGACCCATCGTTATCGGGAGATGAGCCAGTTTGTCGAATTATCGGGCGCCGTCGCTTGCGTGGCGCCGGACCGCTCCAAGGATTTCGATTACCGTGAGATGGTTGGCAGAATCCGTGCCGCGAACAAGCAAGTAAGTTTAGGGATTATTTTCGGCGACGCGGGAGGAGGGGACTTTCTATCGCTCAGTGAACTGATGGAACGACCGAGTGGACGATCGGAAGTGGAACTCGAAAAAATAAAGATCGATCCAGAAGACCCTGCGGTGTTTCAGCTTTCCGGCGGCACTACCGGCATTCCCAAGCTAATCCCGCGGACGCACAACGACTATATTTACAATTCAAGACTTGCGTCAGCGGTTACTGGCGTCGGCCTTGGGGAAGTGTTTCTCGATGTCCTGCCACTCGCCCATAATTTGCCGCTCGCCTGCCCGGGATTGCAAGGTTACTTACTCCACGGCGGTAAGTTCGTCGTCTCCAATTCCACCAGGAGTGAAGATATTTTTTCCTTGATCGAGCGGCACAGGGTTACGCATATCGCGGTTGTGCCGGCGTTGCTGATCCGACTTATCAGCGATCCGTCGATCGCGAAGTTCGATTTATCGTCGCTCAGGGTGATTCAAAGCGGCGGACAGCGGCTTCAGCCCGAAGTACGTCGGCGCGCGAAGGAGCTGATCCCGAGCGTCACGGTGCAAGAAAATTTTGGTATGGCCGAGGGCATGCTGATGTTTGTGCGCTTCGATGATGCTGAAGATGTGCGCATGGAAACCGTCGGCAGGCCGCTCAGCCCGGACGATGAAGTGCGATTGGTCGATGACAATGACTGGGAAGTCGCGCCAGGCGAAATCGGCGAACTGCTTGCCCGGGGTCCCTACACTTTACGCGGTTATTTCGGTGTTCCGGAGTACAATGCGAGGGCATTCACGTACGACGGTTTTTACCGTTCGGGAGATTTGATGCGGCTTCATCCCTCGGGGAATTACATGGTCGAGGGGCGGAAGAAGGATTTGATCAATCGCGGCGGTGAAAAGATCAGCGCCGAAGAAATCGAAAATTTGATCCTCGGGCACCCGGCGGTGCAAAACGTCGCTTGCGTGCCGATGCCCGATGCGACCCTCGGTGAGCGCATGTGCGCCTATATTATCCCGCGCCGCGGAAAGTCTCTAACGCTGCCGGAGCTCGCCGCGTTTCTGATGGAACAAGAGATCGCGAAGCATAAGCTGCCTGAACGCCTGGAGATCGCTGACGAGTTTCCATTGTCGCCTTTCGGTAAGGTCTCCAAGAAAGATTTGACGGAAAGAATCACGCAGCGGTTGAAAGCGGAGAAAAAGATTTGATTCCGCGCAACGGTAGTTCTTGTACACGATGCGAGATGCTTTCAGTTCCTGAGTAGGACTGCGAAGACGACATCCTTCGACTATCGCCTCAGGATGAGACTTTAGGGAACGATCATACAGTGCGGTAGACCCAACAACGCGATGAGGGGGAGCTATAATGGGCCTTAACTCTCATAGATGGTTTCGCAAACGAGAAGGATTTTTGTTACTTGCAGTCATCGGGTTCTTCACGAATTACGTGAGTGCGGCGGACCGTTTGACCGGGCTTCACTCGGCGCAGGTGATGTCGCAGTCGATGCCGTGGATTGCACAGGAAGCGGGGCTTTTTAAAAAATACGATCTGGATTTCCGGCTGGTTTTTATTCAATCCTCGCCGGTCGCGACCGCGGCGACTTTGAACGGCGATGCTGAGATCGGCGTCACGGGAGCCGTCGGCAACGTACGCGCATATGTTCAGGGTTTCACCGATCTGGTTTTTATCGCTGGCATGAAAAATATTTTAACCCACAGCGTGCTCGGCAAGCCGGAGATCAAGCGCCCTGAAGATCTTAGAGGAAAAAAGGTTGGCGTCGGCAGGTTCGGCGGCAATACGCATTATTTCGTGATCCAGGCGCTCAAGCGGCTCGGCATGGATGCCGCCAAGGATATTCAGACGATTCAAACCGGCGGCGGACCAGAAACATTGGCGTCGCTGGTGAGCGGCAGCGTCGATGCGGCGGGTCTCGTCGCGCCCGGCGATTCCGCGGCTGTGGCGCGTGGGTTTCGGTACGTGATCAACGGTCCCGAGATGCGCATTCCTTACGGCGCCACGCAGGTGGTAACGCTTCGCTCGGTTATCAACAAACGGGGCGCGGTGATCGGCCGTTTCATGCGCACCATGGCTGAAGCCTCGAAAATCATCCATACCGACAAAGCGTTTGTCTATAAGGTTCTCGGCAAATACCTGCGGATCACCGACACAAAGGTGCTCGATGCGGCGTATCAATCCGAGATTCCCGCGCTCGAAAAGCGTTTGGAGATCAGCGAAGCAGCGTTACAGGCCTCCCTCGATGAAATCGCTCCCCTCGACCCGCGCGCGAAATCGATCAAACCGCAGGACATGATCGATCGGCGTTATCTCGTCGAGCTGGAAAAGAGCGGCGCATTTTGAACGAGGCAATAGGCAGCAGGCATTAGGCAACAGCAAGAAGGAAAAGGGTAACAGCCAGCGGGCAACGGTGGGACGGGACCAAATCGTGTGCGACGGCGCGATCGATATTCATCATCACTTTGTCCCAGAGCAGGTGATTGAAGAAGGCAAACGACAGGGGAGAGCGCTGGGTGTTGAAGTCTCGGAGGAAAAAGACGGCTCGATTCACTTCTCGTTCGGCGGCAGGCAGTACGGGCTGCAGCAGGGACTCACAGACGTCGAGCCGCGGATCGCGATGATGGACGAAAGTAACATCGCGTTGGCGGCACTCGATCCGAGCACAAACATTCTGGGATACGATCTACGAGGGGAAAAAGCCGAAAGCTGGTGTCGGCTATACAACCAGTGCGTGAGTGAATTTCTCAAAAAACATCCCGATCGTTTCACCGCCATGGCTGCGGTGCCGATCCAGGAGCCAGCGCGCGCGGCACGAGTCCTGGAGCATGCAGTGACACAACTCGGTTTTTGCGGCGCGTACATCGCCACCAACATCAATCATCATTACTACGACAGCGACGAATTCGATCCTTTCTGGGCCAAGGCGCAGGATCTGGATGTTCTCATACTCATGCACCCGGAGAATCCCGCCGGAACCGAACTGATGGGTTCCTTCGGACTGCGATTGGTATGCGGCAACCCGGCGGATACCACATTGTCGCTCGGCATCCTGATCTACAGTGGTGTCTTCGATCGATTTCCCAATTTGAAACTCTGCACCTGCCACGGCGGCGGTTTCTTTCCGTATCACATGCGCCGCTTCGATCGTGAATTCTTGACCGGCAAGCAAGCGCCGCGGCGCGCCGATCGACCGAATGCTCCGAAGTGCAAGTCAATGCCGAGCGCGTACCTCAAAAACCTTTATTTCGATACGCTGGTCTACGATGTCGAGACGCTGGATTTTCTGCGCCGTAAAGTGGGTGCCGAGCATCTCATGCTCGGCACTGATTTTCCGTATGTTTTGGGCGATTGGCAGTGCGTCGACAAAGTAGAGTCGCTTCCTTGTTCGCAAAGCGAAAAGGCGCTCATTCTCGAAGGCAATGCGAAAAAGTTATTGAAGCTGTCCTAGTCGAGCAAAATGGTTTGTGAGCCGCCGGCAGAGGGAGGTGCTTCATGTTCAAACGGGTTGTCGCTCTAGTCTTCCTTTTTTTGGCGGGGTGCGCGGTTACCGATGCTGCCGACAAAGTCAGGATGGGATTCCCTGATCTCGCGGCGCAATTCCTGCCGCTGCCCTTGGCGGAAAAAAGGGATTTTCTGAAAGAACAAGGATTGCAGGGAGAATTTATTCGCATCAGACCGGCAATTTCTTCGGCAGCACTGATCAGCGGCGAAATCGATTACGACACCGTGCTCGGCAATGGCATTGGCGCGGCGATTCGCGGACTTCCGGTTAAAGTTGTCGCATGTTTTCTGCCCGCCACGCCCATCGCGCTGATCTCACGGCCCGAGTTCAAATCGGTGCACGACCTGAAAGGCAAGAACATCGGACTCAACACCTTCGGTGGCACTCTTGAATCTCTTTCCCGCTTGATCGCGAAGCACTTCGGGCTCGATCCGGATAAAGATCTAAAGTTTCTCGCTACCGGAACGGTGGAGTCTCGATTTGCCGCGATGCAACAAGGGTTGACGGCCGCAACCCTCGGTTCGCCGCCGATCGATTTCCTTGGAAAGAAATTAGGGTTTGTGGTTTTGGCGCGCGCCAATGAACTATTCAATTTCCCGGCCAGCGGGCTGGTCGCGAGCGTTCGAGCGATTAAAGAAAAGCCGGATCAGATCAAGCGAGTTATCAAGGCGGGCATCAAAGCCAGCCGGTACATTCGCCAGAACCGCGAGGGTACACTGCCAGTGATGACAGAATGGTTGAAGATCGATAAGGATATCGCCTCGGTGACATATGATTCGGTCTGGAAGGCGTTCACTGAAGACGGGAGCTTGCCGGAAAACGGGCTACGATTGGCGATAGAAGAGGCAAAGCGCGTCGGAAAAGTGGACCGCGACATATCTTTCAGCGAAGTCGCCGATCTCTCGATCCTTCGAGAAGCGCAAAAAGAGCTTGGTATTGGTGCAAAATGAAGTTCAAGTTCAATGGCCAAAGCACACGCAACAGATTCGTTCGTATTAACCTGTTGCCTGCTGCCTAGTGGCTATTGCCTAGCTAGGTTTTGAAACTGGGATACCCCGCTTTCGCTGCCTTCGCTTTGTAATCGGCGATCAGCTCTTCGCGCGGTGTTTCGTGCACCCAAACTGCTTCGGTAAAGCTCCAGAGCGTAAACGGATGTGCACCGAGGGCATAGAGTTTGCTGTAGTCTTTTGTTGCTAGCGCTTCGCGCTCTTCGGGATCGAGTTTCAGCGTCTGGCTTTTCTCCCAGCGCTCGACAAATTCGCGCGGCCGAGCTTTGTACTCCTTCTCGGCGTCTTCATTCATGTTGACCAGGTGAATGAGTTTGTTCATCAAATACTTGCTCATATTCGCTCCTTTAAGCCTTGACCACAGTCCAGACGCCGATCGCGATGAAGCCGATACCTGCCAGATAATGCAAAGTTTTCTCGCTCACGTATTGTGAGATCGCCGAACCGGCAATGACGCCAATGGCGGAAGTTACGACTAGCGCGAGGGACGCGCCGATGAAGACGGTCAGCTTGCTTGTTTCCTTATCGGACGCGAAAAGCATTGTGGCGAGCTGAGTTTTGTCTCCAAGCTCGGCGATGAATACGGAAGTGAAGATCGTAGAAAATGTTTTCAAGTCCATGCGCATTTCACATTCTTATTGGATGTAATGATCACCACGAAGGTCACAAAGGAATTTAAAGTATTTTGAACTTCGTCTCTTCGCGATCTTCGTGGTGAATTCCGTGTGCACTGATTGCGGCTCACTCGTGCAATGCAGCTCTACTGTTTGTCCCAGCTAAAGAACGGAATCGCCGGGAAACCCGCGTCCAAGCCTTCAGCGTAGGATGGCTTCGTGGCGTTGGCCATGCCCATCATCATCAAAAAATTCAAATAACCACTCGTCATATTACCGGCGGCAACCATCTTTTCCGCCGTGCACCCCGAGGCCGCGCCATCGATATCGCCGTTGACGATCCACCCGACCGCGGCGGCATCGAATTTCGGGTCGGTAAGATGGCGCTCGAATTGTTTGGGCCCGCCGATTTCCAACGACAAATGACCGCTGACCAGAACGCCAATGCGTTTTTTCGCTGGCAGTTCGTCAATGGCGCCACGAAGAGCTTTACCGACTTCGAAATAGCGTCTTGCCCTCGGCATCGGCGGCGCGATGCAGTTGGTCAAGATCGGCACGATGGGAATGTCCATGGCTGGGCGAACGAACATCATTGGCACCACGATCGAGTGATCGACGGTGAGTTCGTTGGAATAGGAGAAGTCGACGCCGCGGTCGAAAGCGCCCTCCATGATCGCATCGGCAACGTCCAAATCTCCCGGCAGCTTACATTTGGGCAAGCCGAACTCACGCTCTTCGTCGTAAAACGTGCCGTTGTATTGTTCCATTTTGCCGATCATGAAAGCGGGCATGTTATCCATGAAGAATTGATGCAAGTGATCGTTGCCGATGCAAACGAGCACGTCGGGATTGGCATCGGCTAGCTTTTGCCGCATCATCACGATCCGCTCCTTGACCTTCGCTGCGCCCGGAGGTTGCTGAGGTTGCTGAAACAGGCGCGGCATGAACGGATTGTGCGTGATACCGATGATCGAGACGATCTCTGCCATAATTTGCCTCCTCATTTCACGCTTGTCTGTGTAGCACGCCGCCAGGATGGTTGAAACGCGCGGCCGCTCGCTACAAGCTCAAGACATTTTTGCGGCGGTATTTGCCTCTGCCATTCTTGCAAACGCGGTGAAATTGTTAATCCGTACTAGCGGCCTAATGATTTGAAAAATCCCGATTTTTCCAATTCATTGTAGATGGAAGCATCGAGAAATTCCTCAGCCTTGTGATCCTTTGCCCGGGGATCGGTCTCGGCCATCGATGCGAGGATATTTTCCGTCGCCTTCAACGGCAATTTCGGCGGCCGCTCGATGAAATTTGTGG
>Ga0306920_100016810_pt1 | contig 10086 bp, 8 predicted proteins | sample flu12Cox44000170_FD_204666 | JGI IMG/M metagenome (GOLD analysis project Ga0306920, IMG submission 204666) | Lab enrichment of tropical soil microbial communities from Luquillo Experimental Forest, Puerto Rico - flux4day.12C.oxic.44.000.170 (v2)... | ecosystem: Environmental > Terrestrial >...
GACAAGGCCAAATGCAGAAGCGGCTCTATCCGGGGGTTCTTGAGCGGGGGCCCAAAGGGACTTGCGGCGCCTGGTTTCCCGATTTCCCCGGTTGCGTCGCCGGCGGAAAATCGCATGAGGAAGCGATCTCGAAGGCCGAGCACACGCTGGCGCGGGCGCTCGATGTGATGGCCGAGCAGGGCGTGCCGCTGCCGGAGCCGACGCCGATCGAGAAGATCGCACTGCCGAAGGGCTGCGATTTCGTTGCCTATTTCATGGTGGGCGTCGATCCGCCGGACCCGTCCGAGCGCGTCAACGTCTATCTGCCGAAGAGCTTGATCGCGCGCATCGACAAGCGCGCCGCGGAGCTCGGCATGAGCCGCTCGAGCTTCTTCGGCCTCGCTGCGACCACGGCGCTCAGGCAGTTCCCAGGCTTCGGCAGCATCCACGGCGTGACGGAGCCGCGCTCGAAGGCCCGCAAGATCGGAAAGCTTCGGGCGAAGTCGCAGCCATCGCGATGAGAGCCCCCTGGGGCCGCTCGCGAGGATGTCATTCAAATGTGAGCGTCGATCTCAGCGCGACTTTAAGCATCGGACCCGGAGAATGGTCGGCGTCATCGCCGGATGACAGGCGAGCGAGCTGCGGCCGCTTCGGCCCAGCGCGTTAATCGAGGGCAAGCGCGCCCGAGCGCGAGGCAAGTCGTTCGATGACCAATGATGGACGCCTCATGATCTCGACCGACGAGTTCCGGCCGACCCTGTCGGCATCACAGGAGCGCCGGGGATATCGGCGCGTGAGCCTCTCCGTGCATGGCCGCTACATGCTGGAGGATCGACGCGAATTTCCTTGCCAGACGCTCGACATCGCCCCGGACGGCGTCGATCTCCTGGCGCCCACATCGGGCGAGATCGGCAGCAGGGTGATCGTCTATCTCGACAATATCGGGCGGGTCGAGGGGACTGTGCTGCGCGAAATCGAGAACGGCTTCTCGATGTCGATCAATGCGCCACCGAGCAAGCAGGAGAAGCTCGCAGGGCAGATCGCCTGGCTCGTCAACCGCCAAGCCCTCGGCGTTCCAGAGAACAGGCGCCATCAGCGCCTGGAGCTCAACCATAGCGAGACCGTCCTCACCTTCAAGGATGGGCGGCGCATTCCAGCGACCATTATCGATTGCTCGATCTCCGGTGCCGCGCTCGATTGCGCCGAGCCGATCGAGCTCGGCACCGAGCTCGCTGTCGGAGAATGCGACGCGCAGGTGGTGCGCCAATTCGAAGGCGGCATCGCGGTCGCCTTCGCGACGCCGATCCCGCCCGAGCGCTTCGGCCCTGACCTCGTGCTTTAGCCGAGGCGCCTCAGGGCGTTGCGAGATCGAGGAAGGGACAGCCTGAACGGTCCTCGACCTCGACGATCCAAATGTCGGAATCGAATTCGCGCTGGCGGGCGAGGCGAGCCTCGACATCGGCGGATGTCAGGCTCACGGCCGCGTGCATGCGGGTGAAGAGGCGGTCGATGCCCTGCGGCATCTCCTCGACCGGAGGCGCCGGGCCATAGAGCGCCGCCGTGCCGTCGAGCCTGTCGAGCTTGACGAAGATCGCCCCGGCTTCGGCCGCGCCTCGACGGCGCAGCACCGCGACCACGCCCTGCGCCGCGCAGCGGCGCAGATAGGCTGAGACCCAAATATCGCTGCGCAGCCGCATGCGAGGCTCGATGCGCCGCGAAGGGGCCTCGGGTCAAGAGGCTCTCCTTCGTCGGCAAGGGCGAGGAAGGGTAGGAAAGCTGAAGTGTCTGGTTTGACGAGCCATGCCGCGGCCCGCTAAGCGGACGGGGCAAGGGCTTTTCGCGATGTCGCATAACAGTTTCGGTCATCTGTTCCGGGTCACGACCTTCGGCGAGAGCCATGGGGTCGCGATCGGCTGCGTCGTCGATGGTTGCCCGCCCGGCATTCCCCTTAGCGAGGCCGATATCCAGCACGATCTCGACCGGCGCCGGCCGGGCCAGTCGCGCTTCACGACGCAAAGGCGGGAACCTGATCGGGTGCGCATTGTCTCGGGCGTTTTCGAGGATGACCGCACGCCGGGGCCGGTGACCACCGGAACGCCGATCGGCCTCATGATCGACAATGAGGATCAGCGCTCCAAGGATTATGCCGAGATCCGTGACGCCTACCGCCCAGGCCATGCAGACCTGACCTATGACCTCAAATATGGGCTGCGCGACTATCGCGGCGGCGGCCGCTCCTCAGCACGCGAGACGGCGATGCGGGTCGCGGCCGGCGCGATCGCGCGCAAGGTGGTGCCGGGGCTACGGGTGCGCGGCGGCCTCGTGCAGATGGGGCCGCTCACCATCGATCGCGCCCGCTGGGACTGGGACGAGGTCGAGCGCAACGCCTTCTTTTCGCCCGATGCCGAGGCCGCCGCGCGTTTCGAGGCCGAGCTCGATGCGGCGCGCAAGCGCGGCTCCTCGCTCGGCGCCGTGATCGAGGTCGTGGCCGAGGGCGTGCCGGCAGGGCTCGGCGCGCCGATCTACGCCAAGCTCGATGCCGACATCGCGGCGGCGCTGATGAGCATCAATGCGGTGAAGGGGGTCGAGATCGGCGAAGGCTTCGCTTCCGCCGCGCTGTCGGGCCAGGAGAATGCCGACGAGATGCGCGCCGGCAATGACGGCATCACCTTTCTGTCGAACCATGCGGGCGGGATTCTCGGCGGCATCTCGACCGGCCAGCCGGTGGTGGCGCGCTTCGCGGTGAAGCCCACCTCATCGATCCTGTCGCCACGCCGCACCGTTGATCGCTTCGGCGCCGAGCGCGAGGTCGTGACCAAGGGGCGTCACGATCCTTGCGTCGGCATCCGCGCCGTGCCGGTCGGCGAGGCCATGCTCGCCTGCGTGATCGCCGACCACTATCTGCGCCAGCGCGCCCAGGTCACACCGGCACCGCATTGGCCCTTTCCGCGCTGACGGCTGTCGCGGGAGCGCCAAGAGCGCTCGCCGAGAAGGGCTCGCCAAAACCGTAATTTAGTGTTGCTAAATTCCATATCTGCTTTGGCAGTTATTCAGTTGCGCTGAAATCCGGTCCGGCCTAGGATCGGCGTATGAAGCTTGCCGACTGGCTCGAGGCGAACAACGTGAAGCGTGGCGAATTCGCCCGCTCGATCGGCGTATCTCCAGGTGCCGTGACGCAGTTCTGCAACCAAGACAGTGCCTGGATATCGCGAGAGACGGCGGCCATGATCCTTCGAGAGACCAAAGGGGCCGTGACCCCCAATGACTTCTTGGGTGTTCCCGGCACGGATGGTGCGAATTGGAAAGGGAATTCCGTGGCTGACAGCGTGACCGCGGCCATCAGCGCCTTCAAGGCAGGTGAGATCGTCGTCGTCGCCGATGACGACGACCGGGAAGGCGAGGGCGACCTCTTCGTCGCAGCCTCGCTCGCGACGCCTGAGCGCATGGCCTTCATCGTGCGCCACACCTCGGGCATCGTCTGTGCGCCGCTGCCCGCCGAGGAGGCGCGCCGCCTGCGGCTCGACCCGATGGTGTCGATGAACGATGCCCCGCTCGGTACCGCATTCACCGTGTCGGTCGATGTGCGCCATGGGCTCACCACCGGCATCTCGGCCGAGGAGCGCACCAACACGGTGCGCGCGCTGGCAAACGGCAATATGGGAGCCGGCGATTTCGTGCGGCCGGGTCACGTCTTCCCGCTGATCGCGCGGGCCGGCGGCGTGTTGATGCGCTCGGGTCATACGGAAGCTTGCGTCGATCTCTGCCGTCTCGCGGGGCTGCCGCCGGTCGGCGTCCTCGCGGAGCTCGTCAATGACGATGGCACTGTCACCAAGGGGCGCCAGGTCGCCGAATTCGCCAAGCGCCATAAGCTCAAGCTGTTCACCGTCGCCGATCTCATCGCCTACCGCCAGTCACGCGAGAAGCTCGTCGAGCGCGTCGCCTCCTTCCCGGTCGAGACCCCGATCGGCCCGCTGCAGGGGCATGCCTTCGTCACGCCCTTCGACCCCGTCAACCACTTCGCTTTCGTGCATGGCGATATCGGTGAGGGCCGCGACGTGCTGACGAGGCTGCATCGCGCCCATATCCTGCAGGATGTCTTCGGCGGCGGACGGGCGATCAATGGTGCGCTTGCCCGTTTCAAGGAGGCCGGGCGCGGCGTCCTCATCTATTTGCGCGACGGCGCTTCGGGCGTGCCGGTTGCGACCTTGCCGGATGGCGAGCATACGCGCTCTGAGGTCGAGCGCAGCCGGCAATGGCGCGAGATCGGGCTCGGCGCCCAGATCCTGCGCGATCTCGGCGTGTCCTCGATCCGCCTGCTCGCCTCGCATGAGCGCACCTATGTCGGGCTCTCGGGCTTCGGCATCGAGATCGTCGCGACCGAAGCCGTGGAGTGCTGAGGGATTGGCTGAGCGCTTCGGCTGAGGACTTTGGCTGAGGACTTGGCTCAGGCCGCCGCGCCCTGCTCCTCGGCGCGGTGGATCGCGACGGCCGCGATCACAAGGATAATTCCTGAGAGCTCGGCGAGGCTCGGGATCTGGCGCAGCACCACGATGCCGATGGTCGCGGCGGTCGCCGGCAGGAGCGCGAGCAGAAGCGCGAAGGTCGCGCGCGGCAGCCGCGCCATGGCGAACTGGTCGCAGACATAAGGGATCACGGAGGAGCAGATCCCGACCCCGATCGCGGCAGCGAGCAGGCGCGGATCCTGGAAAGCCGGCAACGCCTCCTCGATGCCGAAAGGCAGCGCCACCACCATGGCGATCAGCATCGCGGCACCGAGCCGGTCGACGCCGTCCGCGGCGCCGCCCGAAGCGATCTTATGGCCGAGCACCACATAGGCGACGAAAAGCGCACAATTGGCAAAGGCGAAGACATAGCCCATGGGCTCGCCTTCGATGCGGGCATCGGTCAGGACGTAGACGCCGATGATCGCAAGGCCGAGCGCCAGAAGGTTGCGCGTGCTGCGCATCCCGAAGGCCGCAAGTCCGATCGGCCCGAGAAACTCGATGGCGCCGACCGTGCCGAGCGGCAACCGCTCGAGCGCGAGATAGAATGAGCCGTTCATCAGGCCGAGCACCATGCCGAGCCCGATGACGACACCCCGCTGCGCGGCGGAGAGCCTACCGAAGAAGCGCCAGGGGCGCCGCCACAGGGCGAAGATGACGGCGGCGCTCGCGATGCGGAGCCAGGCGACGCCGAGCGGCGCGATGGCGGCGAAGAGCAGCACCGCGAAGGCCGGCCCGAGATAGTGGAATATGGCGCTCGTCACGAAATAGAGCTGCGGCGGCAGGCGCTCAAAGCGTCCCATCGTCTGGTTCGTCCCTGCCATGTCCATGCGGCGCTCCCTCTCTCGGCTCATGCGCGGCGCAAAATGAGGCGCCTCGTCGGTCCTCATCTTCTCAGGCCAAAGCTAAGGATGCTATAGTGTTTCGAAGGCAATGATGGCGATTGGGTTCAAGATATGAAAGCAAATAGCGGAATCGACCTTCGTATCTCGAGCCTGCTGCGCGACGAGCGCAATCTCGAGCTGATCCGCCTGCTGCAAGCCGATCCGCGAGCCAGCATCTCAGAGCTCGCCCGGCGCATCGGCATGTCTGCGCCGGCCGTCAAGGAGCGGCTGACGAGGCTCGAGGAGGAGGGGGTGATCGCGGGCTATCGGCTCGATCTCGATCCAAAGGCGCTTGGTTGGCCGATCATGGTGTTCGTGCGGGTTCGTCCGATGCCGGGACAGTTACCGCGCATTGCCGAACTCGCCCGCTCATTGCCGCAGGTCGCCGAATGCCACCGCATCACCGGCGAGGACTGCTTCATCATGAAGATCCATCTCGACGCGCTGGAGTGCCTCGACAAGATCCTCGACCGCTTCCTCGCCTATGGGCAGACGACGACGTCGATCGTGCAATCGACGCCGGTCGTACTGCGCTCGGCGCCGCTGCCCGAAGTTGCCGGTTGATGGGGTAGGGGGCGTCTCAGCGGCTTATCACTTCGACAGCACGATCCGCGCATCGCCCTCCCGGGACAATATATCGACGGTGACGTTCTTGCCATGCCGATTGAGACGTACGTCGATGCGCGAGCCGCCGAGCTGCAGCCCACGCAGGACGACCTCGTCCAGGAAGCCCGGCAACACGGGATCCGCAAAGCAGATCTCATCCTTGGGATGAGAAAGCTTGAGACCGAGGCATGCGGCCAGCAACCCGAAAGGCGCGGCCGCTGCCCAGGCTTGGGGCGAACACGCCACCGGATAGGCGGTCGGACCCCGATGCTTGCGGCGGATGAAACCGCAGAACAGCTCGGGAAGGCGGCGGGACTCCTGATAGGTTGCCGCAGCGAAGATCGCTTCGGCGATCTGGGCGGCCTCGTCCTTCAAACCGTAGCGCGCGAAGCCGAGCGCGATGAGCGCGTTGTCATGCGGCCAGATCGAGCCGTTATGGTAGGACATGGGGTTGTAGCGTGGCTCGCCGCCGGCGAGCGTGCGGATGCCCCAGCCGCTGAAGGCCTCATTGCCGCAAAGCGCGCGCGCCACCAATCGCGCATGGTGCGGATCGGCGATGCCGGTGAACAGCGCGTGCCCCGCATTCGAGGTGCGAACCCGGCAGGGTTGCTTATGCCCGTCGAGCGCGAGCGCATAACTGCCGATCTCCTCGCACCAGAACGCCTTCGCGAAGCGCCCGCGCAATTGCTCAGCTTCGGCCGCGAGCCGCATTGCGAGTTCGGGCCTGGCGAGCGCCGAGGCGAGCTCCGCCGCAGCGCGTTTCGCCGCGAAGACATAGCCTTGCACCTCGCAAAGCGCGATCGGCCCCTCGGCTGAGGATCCGTCCGCATGGAAGATCGAATCGTAGCTGTCCTTCCAGCCCTGATTGGCGAGGCCATGCTCGGTCTCGCGGCGATACTCCACGAAGCCGTCGCCATCCGCGTCGCCATAGGTGTCGCACCAGGCGAGCGCGGCTTCGATATTTGGCCAGAGCGCCGTGACGGTTTGGATATCTCCGGTTCGCTCGAAATACATTCCGGCCAGCATGACGAAAAGCGGTGTCGCGTCGACGCTGCCGTAATATTGGCGGAAGGGCACCTCATCGAGCATCGCCATTTCGCCCTGCCGGCGCTCGTGCAGGATCTTGCCCGGTTGTGCATCCGTTGTTGGGTCGATGGATGTCGCCTGATGGGCGGCGAGGTAGCGCAACACGCCCTTCGCAACGAGGGGATCGACCCATAACAGCAGCATGGCCGTAATGATGCCGTCGCGACCAAAGACAGTGCTGTACCAGGGAATGCCGGCATAGGGGTAGAGGCCGGCCTCAGTGCGGGTCATCAGCATGTAAAGATCGGAGATCGATCGGCACGCCACTTCGTTGAAGAGGTTGTTCGAGCTTTCGACGGTTGCGATGTGGGTGGTCGTCGCGCGGATATTGCGGCGCGTGTCGCGATAGGCGGTGAGGAAATTGGATGGACGCGCTTGCGCCGCTTCATCGCAGGCGACGGTCACGAGAATGGATGTGCGCTGGTCAGGGCCCAAGGTGATGTCGAACGATGCCCGTCCTGCTTCCAAGATCTTCGGCGCAGGATTGAAATGCAGCGTCGTGTGGCGGCTTGTCCCGTCGAGCCCCATATAGTGGAACTCGGCGCGATCGGGCGCGACGATTGCCGCGGAGCTCTTCCCTCGCTGCTTCCGGGGCGTCCCCCTCACCTCGAACAGGTCGCGGAAATCGGCATCGAAGACGAGGTCGAGGCCGAAGCGATGAGCGTCCCTGTCGAAATTCCGCAGCCCGATCCGCTCGTAGCAGGCGCCCTGCCACAGCAATTTGGTGCGATTGATCGAGAGGATGTCGCGCGGAATCGCCGCCCCGTTGCCGATATGTATATCCGGGTTGGTGAGATCGACGCTGAGCGCGGCGTTGTCGTCCTGGATGTTCGAGGACAGCAGAAGAGGACGTCGTCCCTCGATGCGCAGCGCGAAGCGCGAGAGGTAGCGAGTGTCGCGATAGAACAGGCCCTCGGGACTATCGGGAACGAGGCCGTGATCGCCGTAGCTGTCGAGCACTGCAAAGGCATCGCCGTCCTTGAGCGCCCGCAGGCCGCGATCGCTCAGCGCGGACTGTGCCTCGATGGTGTGCTGCGAGGGGTGTTCGGCCAAGCTCTCGACCTGCACCGATTGCACCGAGCCTTCCGGAACGATCTTGCGATCCTCGTCCATCGGACAACCTTCGCTCTGGACAACCTTCGCTCTGCGAGCGCCAGTTCGGCAGTCAGTCGCCGCTCAAGCGACGCGCCTGACGCGCGCCGTTTGGCCACGCATCGTCTCACTGAGACGATCATCCATGCTGAACACCTTGTCGGGTGGCCCGTCCGCCACGATCTGCCCGGCCCGCAGGACGATGAGCCGATCGAAGCTGCGCAAGGTCGAGAGGCGATGGGCGATGGCGATCACCGACCGCCCGCGCATCAGGCGCGCCGATGCTTCCCGGATCTCGTCCTCGGTCTCCTGGTCGAGCGCGGAGGTCGCCTCATCGAGGAGAAGGATCGGTGTATCCTTCAGAAAGGCGCGCGCGAGCGCGATGCGCTGGCGCTGTCCGCCCGAGAGCTTCAAGCCGCGATCACCGACGATCGTTTCGAGGCCGTCCGGAAGCGCCTCGATGAATTCATGGCAGCGCGCCGCGATCGCAGCCTTCCACACCTCCTCGTCGGAGGCCTCGGGACGGCTGTAGCGGATATTCTCCAAGAGCGAGCGATTGAACAGGGAGATATCCTGCGGCACGATCGCCATGGCCTCGTGCAGGCTCTCCTGGGTCACCTGCGAGATGTCCTGGCCGCCGATCATGATTCGACCGCCATCGAGTTCGTAGAAGCGTTGCAGAAGGGCGAGCAATGTCGACTTGCCGCCTCCCGATTCTCCGATGAGGCCGACACGCTGGCCAGGCTCGACATGCAGGCTGAAGCCCTTGAAGACAGGCTGCGTGCCCGCATAGCTGAAGGAGATATCGTCGAAGGTCACATCCGCGCCACCGCGAATGAGGGGCGGAGCCTTCGGATGATCGCGCAGCCCATGTGGCACGAGCAGTGTCGCCACCGCCTCGGAAAGCCTCGCCATGTGCTGCGTGCTGTCGACGAGCGCGATCGCGAGGTCTCGCGTCGCATAGAGCACGGAGAGGCCGAGCGTGCAGACGAGCACGACCTGACCCGCCGTCGCTGCGCCGTGCTGCCACAGGATGATGGCCCAGGCGAGCAGGGCGAGCGCGAACACCACCGTGACCGAGGCGTGCAGCAGCCTCAATCTCTCAAGATAGATGAGGCTGCGCTGCCGCGCCGTCATCTCGCGGTCAACGATCTCGTCAAAGCGGCTGTGTTCCCGGCGAAGGCCGCCGAACGCCTTGACGAGCGAAATGTTACCGATGACGTCGACCATCTCGCCATCGACGGCCGCTGCCTTATCGGCGAATTCATGATGCAGGGGCCCACCCGCTGCCGCGATACGAAACATCGCGGTGACGACGATGGCGGCGACGACCACCAGGGTCGCGGACATCTGCGTGCTCACGGTCGAGACGAGAGCGATGGCCGCGACCGTCGCGGAGCAAGGAGGCAGGACGTTCCAGACGAACATGTTCTCGACGGCAAAGAAGGCATTTGACGTCGCCGTGATGCGGCTCGTCAGCACGCCTGGAAGCCGATCGGCGAAATAGCCGGGCGGGTGACCTGTCAGGTGCCGGAAGAGGTCGCGCCGCAAATCGCCGGTCACGCGCACGAAGGTGTAGCTCGCGACCCAGCTCGCCACGCGCCACAAGAGATTATCCGACGCGACGAGCGCTGCGAGGACGGCGAAGGCCGGCCAAGGATTGCTGTTCCCTGCGGCTCCGGTGAGCGCGTCCACGAGATTGCGGACACCATATTGTGCCCCGACCGAGCTCGCCACGGCGCACAGCACGGCACACAGAATGAGCGCATGCGAGAAGATGCGCGACTTAACGTAATACGCCATGAACCGCAGCGGCCGGTTGGCGTAGTAGCAAAGATCGTCCATCCGGCTCGTCTTCCGATCCGCTTTCGATTCTCGTTATGCCGGGCGCGCGATTTCTCGCGCCGAGCGCAAAAGGCCGCTCCTCCGGCCGCTCC
>Ga0306920_100016812_pt1 | contig 10085 bp, 8 predicted proteins | sample flu12Cox44000170_FD_204666 | JGI IMG/M metagenome (GOLD analysis project Ga0306920, IMG submission 204666) | Lab enrichment of tropical soil microbial communities from Luquillo Experimental Forest, Puerto Rico - flux4day.12C.oxic.44.000.170 (v2)... | ecosystem: Environmental > Terrestrial >...
TCCAGCGGTTGTCCGGACGCGCGCTCGACAACGCGGCCGAGCACCACGGTGCCGGGACCGTACGTCCAGCGAGTGCCGGGATCGTGCGCGAGCGGCATATCGGCTTCGGCCATGCCCGCCGCCATCAACCGCGACAGCACGGGATGGAAGAACGCGTACGCGATTCCGGACGTGTGCGTCAGCAGATCCCGGATCGTGATCGGACGCGCCGCGGGCCTGACGTCGTACGTCGTGTCTGCCTCGTTGAACCCCGTCAGCACCCGTGGATCGCGAAGCTCCGGCACGTACCGCGCGACCGGATCGTCGAGCGCGATCCGTCCCTCGTCGCACAGCATCAAGACCGCCAGCGAGGTCACCGGCTTCGTCATCGATGCGATGCGGAAGATCGCGTCGGGCGTGACGGCCTCTCCGCCCGACACCGTCCGCTTGCCGAACGCGCCGAGATACAACAGCGCGTCGCGATCGGCGACGGCCGCGACGACCGCCGGCACGTCGCCGGCGGCCACGCGCGATCTCAGGAACGCGGAAAGATCACCGGCAGGACTGAATCGGTCGTGTAGACGCATCGATCGTTGTGCCCGCACTCGGGCACGATGAGCACGTCGTGCCTGGCGCCGAGCTTGTCGTTGATGTACTTGACGTAGGCTTCGCCGCGGGCGCGGCGCGTGGCGCCCTGCGCCATCGCCGGGCACGACGAATCGAATCCGCCGAGTGGCAGCACGTCCACCTGACCGAAGAGGAACGTCGTCGGCCGCGACACCAGCTGCTTCTTCAACTGATCGTCGCTCATCTTCGCGGTGTAGCCGCCCGTGCGATTCTCGAGTCCGGCCGGCCACCGGTCGTAATTCGGGCACGCCGAGGCATCGAACGGCCCGTACGAAAACTTCGTGTGGACTTTCTCCGTTTCCCAGGCGCCCTTCGCGCTGTCCGGCGCCGCGTCATCGGCCGCCTGCGGCCGCGTGTCATCGGGCCAGGCGTAGCTCGACGGGTTCGCGACGACGTAGGTGACGGGCACGCCGAGCGTCTCGTGGACGCGATTCGCCATCTGATAGCGCGCGACGAACTGTCCGCCGGCGGAATGACCGGCGACGACGATCGCGCGCATGTTCGGAAAGACGCTTTTGTTCGCGAGTTTCTTCAGCATCTGATCGACGAAATCAAACGACGTCAGCTCCGGATTGCTGACGGCGTTTCCGCCGGAGCGCCAGCTATCGCCGGTGCAGCTCCAGCTGACCTCGTTGGCCGCGAGCGCGTCGTGGCAGCTGCCAGCCGCCGAGGCGATCCGCGGCGAGATCACGACCGAATCGTCGAGCGCGCCGGCCAGAAACGTCGCCGCCACGGCCGTCGAAAAGTAGTGATCCGCGTTGCGATTCGTGCCGTGGACCATGATCAGCGCGCGCCGGACGGCGTCGTTGCGTACGTCGAGCGATCGCGTGCGGTAGATGAGCGAGCGCGCCGGGCCGCCCCCGAGCGCGACCCACTCGGTGCAGCCGGGGGTCGCCGTCGTGCACGCCGCCGAGGCCCGCGGCTGACCTGGCTGAGACACGGACGCCATGAGGCCGAGCACCGCGATCGAGAAGATTCGCATGCGCAGACGATAGCAGGAACCGTGTCGGTTTCGCACTCGTCATAGCTCAAATCGTAGTAGTGTCCGCCTTTAAGCTGGAGGACGTATGCGTGGCTGGCTCGCCCTGGCGATCCTGATCGGTGCGGCAACCGTCTCGGCGCAGAACCCGGCGACGTCGAGCTCGCTCGAGCGGCCGTTCCCGGCCAACGGTCGCGTGAAAATGGATCTCGTGGCGGGCGACTACACGATCGCCGGCACGAGCGGCACCAAGGTCCGCCTCGATTGGACCACGCGCGATGCGGAATCGCTGGCGAAGGTGCGCGCGACCGTGGACGTGCGCGACAAAGAGCTGAACATTACGACCGACGGGCCGAGGAACCGAGACCTGAAATTCCGGATCCAGATTCCGAGCCAGTCGGACCTCTACATCCGGCTTTCGGCGGGCGATCTCACGATCGAGGAGATCCGCGGAAACAAGGACGTCGAGCTGCGGGCGGGCGACCTGCGCATCGACGTCGGCCGCGCCGAGGACTACAACAAGGTCGATGCGTCGTTATGGGCCGGCGACATCCGCGCGTCTGCGTTTCAAATCGAAAAGGAAGGGCTGTTCCGGTCGTTCGACTGGAGCGGCAAGGGTCCGTACCGATTGCACGCGCACCTGATGGCCGGCGATCTCTATCTGTACTCCAAAGACGCGCGCTAAGGGGTCCGACCCCTCCGAGGGGTCAGACCCCTCTGGCACCGCGGCGCGTCTCTTTCTTCAGTTCCCGAAGCAGGTCGCGCGTCGCGGAAAAATGGTTGTTGAAGATCCGCCGCGCGACGTCGAGCAGGTCGCCGACCAGCGGGTCGCGCACGGTGTACCGGACGGACAGGCCTTTTTTCTCCGCCAGCACGATGCCCTGATTCCGCAGCACTGCGAGCTGCTGCGAGACGAGGGGCTGCTCGAGGGCGAGCGCTTCCTGCAGCTCCTGCACGGTCCGGCCGCCGCGCACCAGAATCTCCAGGATCCGAATCCGCACGGGGTGGGCCAGGGCGCGGAAGAACCGCGCCTTGAACGCCTGCAGCTCGTTCACGTGTAGTGATTATATATTAATATTCATAAGTATATGAACGGACCCGCGTCGGGCCTCACGGCCGCGATCGAGGAGCTCGCGCACCTCCTGCCGGCCCAGGGACCGATCAGCATCTTCATCCACCACAACACGCTGCACGCGTTCGAGCACCTGCCGTTCGAGGAGGCGGTCGAGCGCGCGGGCGCGCAGCTCGCGTGCGAGCCGTACCTCCCCGAGGCGCGCTACCGCGACAAGCTGGCGTCCGGGCGGATCCTCGCCGACGACGTGGACGCGCTGCTCCGGGAGCAGCTCGGCGACGGCGGCGCCTTCGACGTCGCCGGAGTCGGATCGCGCCTCGATCTCTGGCGTGCCGTCGTACTCCACGGGATCCCCGAAGCCTCCGGTCGCGAGCTGTCGTGGATCCTCGAGGAGACGACGGTCCTGTCGCACGCGCGCCCGCTCTGGCAGGCGTGCCTCGACGCCGTCGGCCGCGCCGATCCGCTGCCGGCTCCGGGGGCGGTCGTTCCCGTTCGCCACCGCGACTGGCTGCAGGCCGTCTGCGGCATCGACACCGATGCGCGGATCCATCCGCCGCTCATCCGCTTCCTCGCCAGCTATCTGGATCAAGGGCTGGCGCACTGGGCGATGCCGGAGCGCACGCGCGGCATCCACGGCTGCTTTCTCGACATCTATTCGGCGCCGTTCGCGACGCTCTGCGGCGACTGGGCGCGGGCGCTGCCGCGCATCGTCGCGCTCGACCGCGCGACCGATCGCGGCGCGCTCGATTCGATCGCGCACTCGCTCACCCAACTGGGCGTCTGCCGGGACGAATGGTCCGACTACCTGGGCGCGGAGCTGCTCGCGCTGCGCGGATGGGCGGGGATCGTGCGTCAGATCGAAGAGCGCCCCGACCGCGTCCCGGCGAGAGACCTGACGGTCACGCTGCGCGGATATCTCGCGGTCCGATTGCTGTTCGAACGCGCGGCGATCGATCACGCGATGCGGCAGCTGGGGTTTGACGGCCCGGTCTCGGAGCTGCGCGACTGGCTCCGCCCGCGGCTGCCCCAACCAGCGGCTCCGACGACGGTCGAACGCGCGTGGCCTCTGTTCCAGGTCGCGCAGCTCTGCGGCCTCGACGCCGCGATCGTCGAGCGGTGGACCGCCCGCCACGTGGCGGCTGTCGAATCCGAGCTGCGGCACCTCGGCGGCGTGCGCCGCCGCCGGATTCTCCATCAGGCGTTCGAACGCACGATTCGTCATCGGCTGTACGACGCGGTGGTCCAGCACGTACCCCGCGCCCGGCCGGGTCCGCCGTTCCAGGCGATCTTCTGCCTCGACGAACGTGAGGAATCGTTCCGGCGGCACCTGGAGGAAGTCGATGCCGCGTGCGAGACGTTCAGCACGGCAGGGTTCTTCAACGTCGCGATGTACCACCAAGGCGCGACCGATGCCCATCCGCGGCCGCTCTGTCCGGTGGCGATCCGCCCCGACCACTACGTCGCGGAAGTCGAGGCCGGCGACGATCGGCTCGCGCGACACTCGCGCCGCCTGCAGCGGCGCGCCGCGGGCTTCCTCGGCTACAACGTCCAGCTCGGAAGCCGCCTGCCCGTTCGCGGCGCGGTGCTGATGACGATGTTCGGCTGGCTGGCGCTGGTTCCGCTGATCCTGCGCGTCGTCTTTCCGTGGCTCTCCTCGCGGTGGACGCGCGTCCGCGACACGTCGATCGCGGCATCACGCACGCGGCTGCAGCTCGATCGGCAGGAGGCGCCGCCTCCCATCGGCACGCATGCCGGTTTCACCGTACGCGAAATGGCCGACGTCGTGCGCCGCGTGCTCGACGACATCGGGATCCGGCATCGGCTGTCGCCGCTCGTGCTCGTCGTGGGACACGGATCCGTCAGCCTCAACAACCCGCACGAGTCGGCGCACGACTGCGGCGCGTGCGGCGGCGGACGCGGCGGTCCGAACGCGCGCGCGTTCGCGCAGATGGCGAACGACCCGCGGGTCCGCGCCCTTCTGGCCGCGGAGGGTCTGGTCATCGACGCGCGCACGTGGTTCCTCGGCGCCCAGCGCAACACGTGCGACAACTCGGTCGCGTTCTTCGACGCGGATCTCGTCCCGCCGGGCTGCGAGGAACTGTTCGCGCGTGCCAAGGAGGCGATCGACACGTCGAGGCGGCGGGAGGCCCACGAACGATGCCGGCGCTTCGACGCGGTGCCGCGCTGGTTTCCGCCGCTCGCAGCGCTGGCGCACGTCGAAGGCCGCGCCGCCGACCTGGCGCAGCCGCGGCCCGAGTACGGGCACGCCACCAACGCGTTTTGCATCGTCGGCCGCCGCGAGCGCACCCGCGGACTGTTCCTCGATCGGCGCGCGTTTCTCGTCTCGTACGACCCGACACGCGACGAGGACGGTTCGATCCTCGCGCGCGTAATGGCCGCCGTGGTGCCGGTCGTGGCGGGCATCAGCCTCGAGTACTACTTCAGCTACGTCGACCCGTCCGGGTACGGCTGCGGCACCAAGCTCCCGCACAACGTCACGTCGCTGCTTGGCGTGATGGATGGCGCGCAGAGCGATCTCCGGACCGGCTTGCCGTGGCAGATGGTCGAGATCCACGAGCCGACGCGGCTGGCCATCGTCGTGGAGGCGACGCGCGATCGCGTGCTCGGCGTCGTAAGAGGGAACGCGGCAATCGAACGGCTCGCGCGAAATCGGTGGATCTGGATCGCGTGCGTCGATCCCGGGTCGGGCCGCCTCTGGGAACTGCGGGCGACCGGCTTTGTCGAGTACTTTCCCGGCAGCGCGCTTCCCATGGTCTCGGGCGGTTCGGCAGCCTGGTACGACGGCAAGCGTGGATTCGTGCCGCCTGCGGCGATATCGGCATGATCGCGAACGCACCGCTCGCCTGGCTCGTGCTCGTCGGCGCCGGCTCGCCGGCGGTCCTCTTCGCGCTGCTCGGCGCCGCGTCGCTCCTCAACCGGCCGCTGCCGGAACGATGGACCGGCAGGCTCGCGGGCACGTCGATGATGATTGCCATCGGCGCGCTCGTGACAGCGCTGGTTGTCTACGGCACCACAGGAGGCGGTACCCGACTGCTGTCGTACGGCGAATGGTCGGCGTCTCACGACGGCGGCATCGCCATCGAATTCCTCGTCGATCGACTCTCCCTGATCTTCGCGTCGCTGACGGCGGCGATTGCCGGCGTCGTCGCGGCATTCTCGAATCGCTATCTGCATCGCGAGCCCGGCTACAACAGGTACTTCGTTCTGCTGGCGATGTTCGTGACCGGCATGCTCCTCGTCGCGCTCGCCGGCAACGTCGAGGTCCTCTTCATCGGCTGGGAGCTGGTCGGTCTCAGCTCGGCGCTGCTCGTCGCGTTCTTTCACGAGCGGCCCGCCCCCGCATCGAACGCGCTGCGCGTCTTTGCCGTGTACCGTATCAGCGATGCCGCGATGCTGTCGGCGGCGGTGCTCCTTCGTCACGTCGCCGGAACCGACAGCCTCGCGCTGCTGTTCAGCGGCGTCCGCGTGCTGTCGACGATCGGGTTGACCGAAACGAGCGCCACCGCGATCGCCGTCCTGCTCATCGTTGCCGTGGCCTGCAAGAGCGCGCTGCTGCCGTTTTCGAGCTGGCTGCCCCGCGCGATGGAGGGTCCCACGCCCTCGAGCGCCGTCTACTACGGGTCGCTCTCGATCCACGCGGGCTGCTTTCTGCTGCTGCGGTCCGCTCCCCTGCTCGAACATTCGATGACGGCGCGGATCCTGGCGGGCACGCTCGGCCTGGCGACGGCGATATTCGCGGGCCTCACCACCCGCGTGCAGACCGACGTGAAATCGTCGCTGGCCTACGCGTCGCTGACGCAGGTGGGCCTCATCGTCGTCGAGATCGCCATCGGCTGGTACACGATCGCGTTCGTTCATCTGTGCGGTCATGCCTGTTTTCGATTGCTGCAGTTCCTCAGCGCGCCCAACGTGCTGCACGATCTGCACGGCATCGAAAACACCATGGGTGACTGGCGGTCCGGGGCGCGGGCACACCGCCGGGTGTTCTTGTTTGCGATCGAACGCGGGTTTCTGGACGGCATTCTCGACCGCGCCGTGGTGCTGCCGTTTACCCGGCTCGCGCGCCGGTTGACGGCGCTCGATCGGTGGCTGTGCGATGTGGTGATACCGGCGCGAACGCCGACGCTCGCCGAGGGAGGCGACGGTCAGGATGAGTGACGCCTGGCCGTGGCTGGCGGCCCTCGTCGCGTTGCCGCTCGTCGCGATCGGCCTTTCCTTCGTGCGCTTCGACGTCGATCGCCTTCGGCGCGTGTCCGTCGCGTCGGCGGCCGCGATGGTCGTGACGGCGGTGGTCGTCGCAACCGGACCACACTGGCGCTGGGGCCCGTTGCTACGCGTCAACGCCCTCTCCGATGTCCTGCTGCCGTTCGCGGCCGGTTTGTGGCTGCTGACGGTTGCCGTCACGCCGCGTGCCGCGCTCGATCGCGGCGGACTTCGCCGTACCGCCCTCGCGACGCTCGTGACGACCGGATCCTTTCTGACCGACAGCGGGATCGCGCTCCTGCTGCTGTCGGTCGCGTCCGTGTGGACGTTCTTGTCGGCGCTCTCGGATCCCGCGCACAGGCGTCAGCGCCGCATCGCGGCCGCGTATCTGGGCCTGTCGACGCTGCTCCTGGCGATCGGCGTTGCGCTCCTCGCCTGGCCCGGTGCGCGCGGCGCGACGGCGGAGACCGTCGCGCTATGGCTGATCGTCGCCGCCGCGCTCGTGCGAAAGGGCATCATGCCGTTCCACGCGTGGGTGCCGGAGGTGTTCGATCACGGGCGGATGGGCCCCGCGATTCTCTTCAACGCGCCGCAGGTCGGCGCCTATCTGACCGTCGTCCTCATCGTCCCACGGGCGTCGCCCGAAATGCTGCGGACGATCGCCATCCTCGCGCTTGGCACGGCTGTGTACGGAGCCGCGCTCGCGCTCGTCCAGACGAGTGCGCGCCGCGCGTGCGGCTACCTGTTCGTCAGCCAGTCCGCGCTCGTGATGGCAGGGCTCGACTGCACGAGCGCCACCGCGCTCGCCGGTGGACTCCTCGTGTGGCTGTCGGCCGGGTTGGCGTTTGCCGGGCTGGCGCGCTGCGTCCTCGTCCTCGAAGCGCGCCGCGCGCGCCTGGATCTGACGACGTACCACGGTGGCTACGAACGGATGCCGCTGCTGGCGATCAGCTTCCTGGCGATGGGCCTCGCCTGCACCGGCTTCCCCGGGACGCTTGGTTTCGTCGGACAGGAACTGCTGGTCAGCGGCGCGGTCGATCTGTTTCCCGTGATGGGATTCGCGGTCGTGGTCGCTTCCGCGCTCACCGGCCTCGCCGTCCTCCGCATGTACTTCTCGCTGTTCTGCGGGCGCGCCGATCCGCGTACGCACTCGGGCCTGCGGTTCGGCTTGACGCCCCGGGAGGCGTGGACGTTCGTGGCCCTCGTCGTCACCCTGGTCGGATTTGGCGTGGCGCCTCGTCCGTTGGTCGATTCGCGATTTGCGGCCAGCGACGAGATCCTGAACCGGCGTTCTTCAATTCGGCGGATCGAAGTGGCGGACGGCGTAAAACAACGTCAACGCACTCGTTCCTGACAGCAGGATCGCAAGAACCGCAACAACGTAAGCTCCCATCGCAGCTCCTTCGAAAGACGTACTGCTGCGACCGAGGCAAGGCTGGTGCCGTTCGCTTTCAGGGGCAATTCGTCCGATTCGGGCCGCGAGCGCCGGAAATCCGGCAGCTAGGCCAGCAGCCGCTCGGCGACGGGCATCGACCGATCCGACGCGATTACCCGCGCGAACTGAGCGGCAATGATCGTCGCCACCGCACGCACCGGCTCGTGCTCCTCGCCCCCGGCTGGAAGCTCGAGCGCGAGTACGCCGACACACGCGTCCGCCGCCATCAACGGAATCGCCAGCGCTCCGACGCCGCCGCAGGCGGTGACGACCGAGGTCTGCGCCGACCGGAACGCGGCGGCCGTCGCGTTGTCGGCATCTCGGCTGACGTTGGGCAGCCGCGCGACGACGTGGTTCGAGTAGCCGTGGGTCAGAACGGGCTGCAACCGTTCGCCCCCCGGATCCCAGCCCCAGACGATGACGCCGGTTGCGTCGAGGAGTTCAGCGGCCTTCTCGACCAGCGACCCCGCGGCGCGGACGGTCTGCACGCACCCAAGCTCCGTACACAACTGCGCCGTCGCCGTGAGATCCGGTGCCGGCAGCACAGGCGGTTCGGGTGGTGCAGGTGTGAAGGGTGGGTCCGGCGGGCTCGCAAGCACCGGCGCACTGCGCACGAGCGGCGCACGGGGCAGTATCCGCGCGCTCGAAAACTCCAGCTCAGACGAGTCCGCTGGCTCGCACGGAGGCGCGGTTGCGATCACGGGCCGCTCGGCCTCGTTCCGATGGCCTTCGAGGAACTGCGGGTCCGGGTGCAGTTCCAGGAATTCCCGAACGACCGAAGTCGGGTCGAGGCCGATCGCCTGCGCGTAGGAGCGCAGGAACGCGCGCCCGAAAATGCCGCTGGGCCAATGCGACACGTCGTCGCGTTCGAGCGCGTCGAGCAGCGTAGCTTTGATCTTCGTCGCCTCGGCAATGGTTGAAAGAGCGATTTCTTGTTGTTCACGGCGCTGGCGCAGGCGCCCGCCGAAACTCTCGGACATTACGGCACACCTCGGAAGCCACATGGTTGCTGAAATGTTTCACGCTGGGGAAGGTCATCGTGCAGCCTCTGGCGAGGCGGCCCCGCACGACGCGGTGAAACAGTTGTCAGCCGTGAGAGTAACAACATGCGCCGCGCACTTCAAGCGCGAAAACACGTCAGCTGATGCATTATTCACTCTCCTCGACAATAAGAGCGCGCGACATGAACACTCGAAAAGCAACGGCTCTAATCAGGCGGCATGGTGTGATGCTCGAGGCGGCCCGCGGACCCGTCCCGAACCTCGTTGCCGCGATCGCCGGCAAGCAACAGAGGGGATCGTGGTGGACCCATCCGCGCGGTCGCGAAATCTTCGCGATCACCCGGGCGGTGCGCGACTCGCCCAACGTGCTCGTCTGCCGCCTCGCAAGCGGCCGGATCACATACGTTCATCGTCGGGTGTGGCCCGCGCTGGTTCGTCTTGCGCCGAGGCTTCCGTCGACGGCGATCGCTCGACTCCGCGAGGTGCATACGGCGACCGGGAAGCATCGGGTCGTGAGCGTCGCGTACCCTCGATGGGTGCCGGCCGAAGTCCGCCGGGAGGCTGCGAAGTTGTCGGAGCGCGACGCGGTGCGCGCGCTCGGTGATTGGATCGGCGTACACTTGTCGCGATGGGACGAACACTGATGTCGCTACCGCTGGTCGCGGCCTTGGTGCTCGCCCCAGACGCTCATCACGATTTCGAGGGAATCTGGAACTCCGCCACGGCTACACCGCTCGAACGGCCGCGGCCGTTGAAGGACAAGCCCTT
>Ga0306920_100016814_pt1 | contig 10084 bp, 9 predicted proteins | sample flu12Cox44000170_FD_204666 | JGI IMG/M metagenome (GOLD analysis project Ga0306920, IMG submission 204666) | Lab enrichment of tropical soil microbial communities from Luquillo Experimental Forest, Puerto Rico - flux4day.12C.oxic.44.000.170 (v2)... | ecosystem: Environmental > Terrestrial >...
CGGCAGGAGGATGATCTGGGCTCCGCGTGCCGCAGCGTCACGTACCAGGCGCTCGGCGCGCTCGATGTTGGCCCGCCGGTCCCAGCCGCAGGCCATCTGCACGGCCGCCACCGTCACTGTTCGGGCGGTCTGCCGGAAATGCTCTGGCTCGCCGGACATGGGAACACCTGCCTGTCGCTGCGGCATCGGGCCGCCGCGAGCGATTCTACCGGCTTGCTCCCGCCTTGCGCTGCGCCAGCGACTGCTCGACCTGCTCGGTAATGCGCATCGCGGTCTCGAGTGCCACGAGGCCCGCCTCGCCCGGAACGACCGGCGGGCGGCCGCTGCGGATGCAACCGAGAAAGGAGTCGATCTCCGCCTTGAGGGCATCGCCGGGCTCCAGACTCTGCTCCTCGATGGTCACCGGCAGCGGTCCTGGCGCATCGGCCGGAGCGCGCTTGCGGATCACCGTCAGGATCTTCTGCTGGAGGTCGAGCGAGAGGTACGCGTCGTCCTCGAAGATCCGCAGCTTGCGCTCGGTCTTGACACTCACGCGCGAGGCGGTGGCATTCGCGATGCAGCCATTCGCGAAACGGATGCGCGCGTTGGCGATATCGATGCCTTCGGAGAACACCGGAGTGCCGATGGCATCGATCGCCTCGATAGGCGCCCCCACGATGGTCTGTACGATGTCGATGTCGTGGATCATCAGGTCGAGCACGACGTTCACGTCGGTGCCGCGCTCGCGATAGGGGGCAAGGCGATGGCACTCGACGAAGCGCGGTGAGCGCAGGTAGGGCTCGGCGGCGAGCACGGCGGAATTGAAGCGCTCGAGGTGACCGACCTGGAGGATGCGCTGCTGCTCAGCGGCGAGCGCGATGAGGTCGCGGGCCTCGGCGGGAGTCTCGGTGATCGGCTTTTCGACCAGGACGTGGGCCCCGGAGTCGAGAAACTCTCGGGCGATGGCGAAGTGAGCCGGGGTCGGCGTGACGACGCTCACCGCATCCACGCTGCCAAGTAGACTATGGTGCTCGGCGAGAGGACGTGCAGCGAGCTCGGCGGCCACCGCCTCGCGCACCTCGGGGCGCGGGTCCACCACGGCAACCAGCTCGCACCCCTCGGCCTGGGCATACTTCTGTGCGTGAAAGCGCCCGAGATACCCCACGCCGATCACGGCGGTTCTGATTTTCTGCATCGCAACGGTATTATGCCCGCACCCATGTCGAGTCCGCCCGCAAGGCCCACCGCCACACCCCGCATCGACCCGCCGCTCACTTTGCCGACTGACCTGAAGGCGGCGGCACCGCGGGTGCCGCCCCATACGCCGCCCCGCGTGCCGCCACGCGTCCGGCTCGAGCTCATCGTCTTCGGGGCGTTGCTGCTTTTTGGCCTGGTCGGGGTGCCGCTGCTCATCTGGCTGGCGGGCAACCGCTGGCTGGGCCCCTATACCCACGAGCAGAACCTGCATGCAGGTCCTCTCGCGCTGCTGCAGGACTACTTCGTGGGCCTCGCCCACGGGTCGGCGGTGTTCTGGGTGGTGGCGCTCGGGCCGGCGGCGCTCGTGCTGCTGGTGCGGCTGTTTATCTGGGGGGTGCGCTTCTCGGGGCGGCGCGGCGATGACGATGAGACCCCGGTCACCGCAGGGCGCCGGGCGCGCTAGAACCCCCCTGACCCCCTGGTTTTACTCATTTCGGCCAGTAGAGCCACACCGCGAGCGCAAACATCGCGAGCGTGGCCGCGTGGGCGGCCAGCCGCCAGCGCCGCTCGCGCTGCTCCCCGTAGAAACTGGCGGCGGTGATGGCCGCAAAGGTGCTGAACACCAGCACGGCACGCACCAGCGCGGCGTGCTCGGGCGCAAAGCGGGCCTGCTCGGCGGGCAGGAACAGGATCACGATCCAGGTAAGCAGCAGCCCCGAGGCCAAAGCGACCGCCGATCCCATGAGAATAGCCAGGAGCGCCGCCAGGGGCCGCATATGTCCGTAGAGAGTCGTACTTGCTGAGACGAACCGCTCGCTCTAGCCTTACTCTAAGAATCTACCGAAACCCACGAGCCTTACAATGTCTTTAATGCTGCGCCGATCATCGGGATGGATAACTGCCGCCGCTCTTGCGGTCATGGCGCTTGCACTGGCGGGATCGGTGCAGGTACCGGCCAACACCTCGCTCCTGCCACCGGGGTCGATCATCCCGAGCGACACCCAGCGCGCCACCGCGCGCAAGATCGGCCGTATCCTCGAGGACCAGCACTACAGCCGCGCGGCGATCGACGACAAGCTGTCGGATGTCGTCTATCAACGCTATCTCGAGTTCCTCGATGGCCAGCGCAGCTACTTCCTCGCGAGCGACATCAGCGATTTCAACATCTATCGTTATCGGTTCGGTGACATGATCCGCACCGGCAACATCGATCCCGCCTACCTGATCTTCGCGCGCTTCCAGCAGCGCAATCGCGAGCGCATGCAGCACGCGCTCACGCTGCTGCAGACCGAGCCCGACTGGACGCTGAACGAGACGTTCGAGTTCGACCGCACTCATGCCGCCTGGCCCGCCGATCAGGCCGCGATGGAGGAGCTGTGGAGAAAGCGCGTCAAGAACGATGCGCTGTCGCTGATGCTGACCGGCAAGACCTGGCCGGAGGCGGCCGACATCCTGCGCAAGCGCTATGAGCGCGTGCTGCGCCGCGTGGACCAGGTGACCAACGAGGACGTGTTCGAGAACCTGATGAATGCCTACGCGCGCGCCTTCGATCCGCATTCGAGCTACTTCTCGCCGCGCAGCTCCGAGGAATACCGCATCCAGATGAGCCTCAACTACGAGGGCATCGGTGCATCGCTGCAGCTGGTGGATGACTACGTCACCATCATGAGCGTGCTCGAGGGCGGGCCGGCGGCGGTGGCGGGGACGCTCAAGAACAACGATCGCATCGTCGGCGTCGGCCAGGGCCACGAGGGCCCCTTTACCGATGTGATCGGATGGCGGCTCGATGATGTGGTGCAGCTCATCCGCGGCAAGGCCGGCACCACGGTGCGCCTGCAGGTGCTGCCGGCGGGCGCCGCTCCCGGCACCGGCGAGAAGGTACTGGAGTTCGTGCGCAACAAGGTGACGCTCGAGGCGCAGGCGGCGCACAAGGAAGTGAAGAGCGTCGTGCGCAACGGCCGCACGCTCAAGATCGGCATCATCACGGTGCCCGGCTTCTATCAGGACATCGCGGCGCAGAATTCCGGCGACCAGAACTACCGCAGCACCACGCGCGATGTGCTGAAGCTCATCAACCAGCTCAAAGCCGAGAAGATCGACGGGCTGGTGATCGATCTGCGCAACGATGGCGGCGGCTACCTGCCCGAGGCGACCGCCCTCACCGGGCTCTTCATCGATCATGGCCCGGTGGTGCAGCTGCGTGACACCTCGGGCAGGCTCGAGGTACTCGATGACCCCGAGAGCGGCCCCGCCTACGACGGTCCGCTCGCGGTGCTGGTCGATCGCCTGAGCGCCTCGGCGTCGGAGATCTTCGCCGGCGCCATTCAGGACTACCACCGCGGCGTGATCCTCGGGCAGACCACTTTCGGCAAGGGCACGGTGCAGAACCTGGTGTCGCTCGATCGCTGGTCGGCCGACAAGACCGACAACGGCCAGCTCACCGTGACGATCGGCAAGTTCTACCGCGTGACCGGCGAGAGCACTCAGCATCGCGGCGTGCAGCCGGATGTACCGCTCGCTTCGGTGCTCGACACCAAGGAAATCGGTGAGAGTGCCCTCGAATCCGCGCTCCCCTGGGACCGCATCGCCGGGGTCCCCTACAAGGTGAGCACCGTCGCCGCGCCACCCGTCACGGCGCTCGCGACCGAGGAGGATGCGCGCGCCCAGCACGATCCGGACTACAAGTGGCTCGTGTCGGACATCGCCGCTATCGACTCGGTGCGCGAGCAGCACAGCGTGTCGCTGAACCTCAAGACGCGGCGCGAGGAGCGGGCACGCATGGAAGCCGAGCGTCTCGAGCGCGAGAACAACCGCCGTGCGGCGAAGAACCTGCCACCGCTGAAGAGCGTGGAAGAGCTGGAGAAGACCAAGGACGAGGCGGCCGACGTGGTGCTCGATCAGGCCGCGCAGGTGATGGCGGACATGGTGGTCGGCGGCCATCCGCAGACGCCGCAGCAGAAGACTGCGCTCGCGAACGACGCACCGCGCCCGTAGGCGGCGGGGCGACTCTCAGCGCAGCAGCACGCGGAACAGGTCCCAGGTGTCCTCGGCGAGCACGTTCGGCAACCGCGCCGCCGCGCCGCCCTCCGCGGGCACGGCGAGGACATCGCCTTCAGAGGGCGTGAGGCACTCGGCCTGCGGCGCCGTGTCCTTCGGCCCGCGGTAACGCGCCAACGCCTTGAGCCGCTCCCCGCGCGTGCGGATCTCTCCGGCGAGGCCTTCGCGCTCAGCGATGAGACGGTGTGCCCGCGCGATCTGGCCCATCAGCAGCACGCACTCCTTCGGTGTGCCGTAGTCCGAGTCCGCCTCGCGGCGGCCGACTGCCTGGCGGGCGAGCTCGACCAGCGGCGTCTTGAGCTCCATGAGGCGCAGGCACAGCACCTCCGCGCAGGCGATCGCCGCGAGGTTGATGGAGCGGCGCGCCTGCAGCGACAGTCCCGGAAACTCGGGAGCGCTCTCGCGCTCGATCTCCTCCACCCGCGCCTGGGCCTGCGCGACTGCAGTCGCGGCGCCCGCGAGGGATGCCTCAGCCGCGCCGATGCGACGCTCGAGGGCGCGCCGTTTGAAGTAATGCCAGAAGCGTGTGAGCGTCGTACGCTCACCCGCGAGCGCTTCGAGCTGTGTGCCAGCCTCGGCCTGCAGCAGCTGCGCGGCGTGCAGCTCGCCTTCGACACTCTGGCGGCGCGTGAACTGCTCGCGATTGTGCTGCGCGAGATGTACGCGCCGCTCGCGTTCCTCCTGCTGCCGCGCCAGATCGGCAACGAAGGCGCTCACCATCTCGCGGCCGGTCTGCCACAGGCGTCGCAGCTGGTAGAACACCAGCGCCGGATACGCGGTGTCGGCGACACCGAGCCGCCCCTCGAGCGTCTCGAGCATCTCCTGCACGCGCTGCGTGGCACCTTCCTGCTGCTTGACCAGGTCCTTCAGGCGGAAGCTCTCCTCCTGCAGGTCGCCGTAGGCCTTTTTCAGCTCCGCGCGGTTGCGGAACAGGGCCAACACCCGGTGGTCTTCTTCGAGCGGGACCTCCGCGGGGCGCAGGCTGAGCTTGAGAAAGCCGAGTTGTCGCAACGCCTTCATGAGAGATGCGGCGGCCAACCGCCACTTCTCATGCGCCGGCGCGTTGCTCCGTGCGGGATGAGAAGCGATGACCTCGCTCCACGCAGTACTCCAGCCATTTGTTTAACATCATGTTACGGGCCCAGCGCTGATCCAGTTCACGCTCCGGCGAGGGGCGCCGCGCGCGCGCCGCCGGCTGAACGTGAGCGCCGCCCGGGGCCGGTGCATGACTGTGAACGCTGTTCCACGGCTGCGCCTCCACGAGATGCGCGTCATGGTAGATGCGCACGCGCATATCGGGGTACGGGCGCGAGCCGCGCGCCTCGGGCAGCAGGTACGTGAGGTTGACGGTGCTGGTGTAGGGGGAGCGTTCGGTCACGGTGAGAACGAGGTCACAGTCCCCGCGGACCGAGGAGAGGTACTGCCCGCTCAGTTCACGAAGGTTTCCCGCCAGCCAACCGAGGCGTATGAAGTTGCTCTCATACAGCCCCATGAGCGCAACGAAGCTGCGCGGGCGGGCGCGCCAGGAAACGACAGTCGTGGTGTCAGCAAGCAGCACACACCGACTATAACGCACGAGCCTCCTGCTGCAAGTACGATCAGGGCGCGGATTGACGCTGCCGGCCGAGCCGCGCGCCGCCTGCAAGTTTCGTGCGACCTGTGCGTGTTGCGCACACACTCGCGAAAGCGTGCAACAATCGGCAGCCCGCTGCGCGGACGCCCTTATAGCGGCAGCCGCCGCTCGATGGCGGTGGTGTTCATGATGCGGCTCGCGATCTCCTCGATCGAGGATTCGCTGGTATCGAGCGCCGGGATGGAGTAACGGCTGAAGAGCGCATCCGCGGCGCGCAGCTCGTATTGTACCTGCGCGCGCGACGCATAGCGGCTATCCGGGCGACGCTCGGAGCGGATCTGCTGCAGCCGTTCGGGCCGGATGGTGAGCCCATAGAGTTTGCTGCGAAAGGCGCCGAGACGTTTCGGCAGCTGGCCCGCCTCGAGATCTTCCTCGGTGAGCGGATAGTTGGCGGCGAACACGCCGTACTGCAGCGCCATGTATACGCAGGTCGGCGTCTTGCCGACGCGCGACACCCCGACCAGCACCACATCGGCGTGGGCGTAGTCGCCACCGCTGCCATCATCGTTGGCGAGCGCGAAGTTGGTGGCGTTGATGCGTGTCGTGTAGGCGGCGAGATCGGCAATGCCGTGTGCCCGGCCGGCACGGTGCGTCGAGCGGGTGTTGAGCTCACGCTCGAGCGGACCAACAAACGCCGAGAACAGATCGAGAAACAGCCCATTGGCGGTCATCAGCACATCGCGCAGCTCATCCTGCACCAGCGTGCTGAAGACGATCGGCCGCACGCCCTCCGCCTGCGCGGCGCGGTCGATGCGCTGCACCGCCTCCTGCGCCTTGTCAAGCGTTGACACAAATGGCAAAGTCACCGGCCGAAATTCAAGGCCTTCGAACTGCGTCATGAGGCTGTGGCCCAGCGTTTCCGCAGTGACGCCCGTCTGGTCCGAGACGAAAAACACGGTTCGACGGCTCACGGCTGCAGCGATCTCGAGACTCACGCTTCGGGTCCGCAGTGTTCCACCGTGCGGGCGGCCGTGGCAAGCGCTCGCCGCCTCGTGACTGACCACCGGGAGCTTTCGTGAACGCCTACGTCATTCCCTTCGAGCAGCTCGGCATGCGCGACCTCGAGAGTGTCGGCGGCAAGAATGCCTCGCTCGGGGAGATGATCGGCTCGCTGGCGAAGCTCGGCGTTCAGGTACCGGGCGGCTTCGCCACCACCGCACACGCCTATCGCGAGTTCCTCGCGCAGGGGGGCCTCGACGCACGCATCCGCAGCGAGCTGGCGGCTCTCGATGTCGATGATGTCAACGCGCTCGCCGCGAGCGGCGCGCGCATCCGCCAGTGGATTCTCGAGATGCCGCTGCCGCCGGCGTTCAACACGGCGGTGCTCACGGCACTGCGCGAGCTGAGCCAGGGGCGACCGCAGCTCGCGGTCGCGGTGCGCTCGTCCGCGACCGCCGAAGACCTGCCGGAGGCTTCCTTTGCCGGTCAGCAGGAGACCTTCCTCAACGTGCGCGGCGAGGCAGCGGTGCTGCGAGCGATCCACGAGGTGTTCGCCTCGCTCTTCACCGACCGTGCGATCTCCTACCGGGTGCACCAGGGCTTCGACCACGCGACCGTGGCGCTGTCGGTGGGCGTGCAGCACATGGTGCGCAGCGATCTGGGCTCGAGCGGCGTCATGTTCACGCTCGACACCGACTCGGGCTTTCGCGATGTGGTGTTCATCACCGCCGCCTGGGGGCTCGGCGAGACGGTCGTGCAGGGTGCGGTGAATCCCGATGAGTTCTATCTGTACAAGCCCGCACTGCGCCGCGGCAAGTACCCGGTACTGCGCCGCAATCTCGGTAGCAAGGCCGTGAAGATGGTCTATGCGCCGGAAGGCTCGGGCGAGCGGGTGCAGACGGTGGAGGTGCCGGAAGCCGAACGTCGGCGCTTCTGCCTGGAGGATGCCGATCTCATCACGCTGGCGCGCCAGGCGCTGCTCATCGAGGAGCATTACGGGCGCCCGATGGACATCGAGTGGGCGCGCGACGGCGAAAGCGGCGCCATCTACATCCTGCAGGCGCGTCCCGAGACGGTGCAGAGCCGCGCCGGGCGCACCATTCAGCGCTACGCCCTCAAGCGCCGCGGCCAGGTGCTCGCCACCGGGCGCAGCATCGGCACGCGCATCGGCGCGGGCACCGCGCGGGTGATCACCCGGACGAGCGAGATGGCGCGCGTGCAGAACGGCGACGTGCTCGTCGCCGACATGACCGACCCTGACTGGGAACCGGTGATGAAGCGCGCTGCGGCGATCGTCACCAATCGCGGCGGCCGCACCTGCCACGCAGCCATCATCGCGCGCGAGCTCGGCATCCCGGCGGTGGTCGGCTGCGGCGATGCCACGCAGCGCATCCGCGAGGGACAGGAAGTCACGGTCTCGTGCGCCGAGGGCGACACCGGCTACGTGTACCAGGGGTTGCTCGAATTCGAGCGCAAGCAGGTCGAGCTCGACTCGCTGCCGAAGATCCCGGTGAAGATCATGATGAATGTCGGCAATCCCGACCGCGCCTTCGATTTCGCCGCCATCCCCAACCATGGCGTCGGGCTCGCGCGGCTCGAGTTCATCATCAACCGCATGATCGGCGTGCACCCGAAGGCGCTGCTCGAGTTCGAGCGCCTGGACGCCGATCTCAAGGAGCAGATTCACGTGCAGATGGCGGGCTACTCGGACCCGGTGGGCTTCTACATCGAGAAGCTCGCCGAAGGCATCGCGCAGATCGCCGCCGCCTTCGCCCCGGAGCCGGTGATCGTGCGTCTTTCGGACTTCAAATCCAACGAGTACGCCAACCTCATCGGCGGGGCGCGCTACGAGCCGCACGAGGAAAACCCCATGCTCGGCTTCCGCGGCGCCTCGCGTTACATCGACGCGAGCTTCCGCCCGTGCTTCGAGCTCGAGTGCCGCGCCATCCGCCGCGTGCGCGAGACCATGGGGCTCACCAACGTGCAGGTGATGGTCCCGTTCGTGCGCACGCTCGATGAGGCGCGCGAGGTCACCGCGCTGCTCGCGGCCAACGGCCTCGAGCGCGGCAAGGGCGATTTGCGCATCGTCATGATGTGCGAGCTGCCGACCAACGCGCTGCTGGCGGAGAAGTACCTGCAGTATTTCGATGGCATGTCGATCGGCTCGAACGACATGACGCAGCTCACGCTCGGCCTCGACCGCGACTCCGCCATCGTGGCGAGCGGCTTCGATGAGCGCGATGAGGCGGTGCGGCAGCTGCTCGCCATGTCCATCACCGCGTGCCGCAAGCTGAACAAGTACGTCGGCATCTGCGGCCAGGGTCCCTCCGACTACCCGGATCTCGCGCGCTGGCTGCTCGATCAGGGCATCGAGAGCATGTCGCTCAACCCGGACACGGTGGTCGAGACGTGGTTGTTTCTCGCGCAGCCCGCCGCTGCCGCCAAGTCGTCCTGAGCCGCGCGCTCAGCCGCGCGAGCGATTGCGGATCTTCGCTTCGGCCGCCTCGCGATCGTTGTCGTCGAAGGGCTCGATCGTGACCTCGGCGAGCGTCGACTGATCGAGGCAGCGCAGATTGACGCTGTAGCCGTCCGGGTTGGAGCGCGGCACGTAGAACGATTTCACGCCGCAGTGGCGGCAGAACAGATGCTGCGCGGCGCCGGTGTTGAAGCGATACTCACTGAGCGCCTCCGTGCCGCGCAGCAGGCGAAAGTGGGCGCGCGGCACGATCAGGTGCAGAAAGCCCGTCATGCGGCACACCGAGCAGTTGCATTCGCTCACCGTCACGCGCGCCGGCGCATCCACCTCGAAGGCGACCGCGCCACAGTGACAACCACCGCGGTGCGTGACCTGATCTTCAGGCACCGCCCGTGCCTCCCCAGGCCGGCGCGAACAGCCGCGCCCGATAATGGCGCAGCTCGCGGATCGATTCGTGGATGTCGGCGAGGGCGAGATGTGTCCCCTGTTTCACGAAACTGTCCGCCACCGATGGAGCCCAGCGGCGCGCCAGCTCTTTCAGCGTGCTGACATCGAGATTGCGGTAGTGGAAGAAGCGCTCCAGATCCGGCATCTGCCGGGCGAGGAAGCGCCGGTCCTGGCAGATGCTGCTGCCGCACATCGGCGAGCTGCCGGCGTTCACGAGCGGTCCGAGGAACTCGAGCGTGCGCTGCTGTGCCTCCACAACGCTCACACGGCTGGCACGCACCCGGGCGAGCAGACCCGAGGAGCCGTGCTGACGCTGGTTCCACTCGTCCATGCGCGCGAGCACCTCATCGCTCTGG
>Ga0306920_100016815_pt1 | contig 10084 bp, 12 predicted proteins | sample flu12Cox44000170_FD_204666 | JGI IMG/M metagenome (GOLD analysis project Ga0306920, IMG submission 204666) | Lab enrichment of tropical soil microbial communities from Luquillo Experimental Forest, Puerto Rico - flux4day.12C.oxic.44.000.170 (v2)... | ecosystem: Environmental > Terrestrial >...
GCAATGCTGGCGCCACGCAGATCATCGCCTACGTCGTCTCCGGTGTCGGCTTCCTCGGCGCCGGCGTGATCATGAAGCAAGGCAGCAATGTCTGGGGTCTCAATACCGCGGCGACATTATGGTGTTCGGCTGCCGTCGGGGCCTGCGCGGGAGCCGATCTCGCCTTCGAGGCTATCGCCTTGACCGGTTTTGTTCTCGCCGGCAATACGCTGCTGCGTCCGCTGGTCAACGCGATCAATCGCAGGCCGATCGACGAGGGCGCCACCGAAGCGATTTACGAGGTTCGCATCACCACAAGGGCCGATCACCTCGACGACTGCCGGGAATTGCTCAGGGAGGTGCTCGAGACGGCGAATTATCCTCTCCAAGGCATCGAAGTCATCGAACGAGAGCAGGGAGGCATCGAACTCGCGGCCACCTTATTAGGGACCGCCGCGGATCCGCACGAGCTCGATGAGATCGTCACGCGCCTCGACGGCAATCCGTTCGTGGAAAGCGCGAGCTGGAGTCTGCGAACGACCGAATGAGGGCGAACGCCCGATCGGGCCCAGTTGCGAAACGCTTACACCGAACCCGCGCTCGAAATTTCAGCGAGGGCGACGCAGCCCTAGTGATGTTTGTTGCCGCCGCCCGGCGGAGGCTTGCTGACATTGTGGGCGAAGTTCCCCGCGGGTTTGAAGTTCCCGCCGGGTTTGAAGTTCGTGTTTACATTGCGATTGACGTTGACGTTCCGGTTGAGGTTTACGTTTCGATTGACGTTCACATTGCGATTGATATCGACGTTGCGGTTGATGTCGACATTGCGATTGAGGTTCACATTCCGGTTGGCGTTCGCGTTTATACTGGCGTTGGCGTTTATCGATCCAGTTCCGGTGTGAGTGACCGACAACGTGTGTAGTCCGCCCGGCGTTCCAGTCAGCGGGCCGTGGATGCCTTGCGGGCCGCCAAATTGCTGGCGAAGTGAAGCGTTCTGGAAACCGACGGTTCCGCGGTGAGCGGCGTTGAACTGCCAGTTGGCGAATCCATTCCTGGAAGCCACGATATTGGTGCGATTGAACTGATTGAAACGCACGACATTGATGCTGACTCCGCCACCGTGCCAATTGTAGTGGCACCACAATGCGGAGCCGACGAAGAACCCCACGCCAAAGCCGATGAGCGCGGCGCCGACGACGTATCCGGGCGGGTACCAATAGAACGGCGCATAGTCGGGCCACGCCCACGGACCGTAGACCAAGGTGGGATCGTAGATCGGAACGTAATAGAGGCCGGGATCGGTGGGTTCGATCGAGATGTAATCGGCAGGCGGCGGTGGCGGCAGCATGGATGGGTCGACGCCAGGTGGCGGCGGGGCAGGCGGCGGCGCAGGCGTATCTGCCGCCACTGTAGTGACCTTGAGTTCCTGCGACGATTTCAAGCTACCCGTCGATTGCGCCTTGGCGCGCAATTGCTGAATGGCGTTCGAGACGTCATTTGGCTGCGCCAGGAAAGCCTCGCCCAGCTGTTGGGTCCAGTCGAGCTTGTCGTTCATCATCGCCAGAACTTGGGGAACTGACGTTAAACCCTTGACGCTTGGATCCCACGACTGCTGCTGCATCGCGTCCTGCAGCGCATCTCCGTGAACGTTTTGATGTTCACTCACCCAGCGTTCCGCTTCGACCACCTCGATCGGGTAGGTCGAAGCCGTCAGGATCTGCCCCACCAAATCGTCAGGATAGAGCGCGATAGGCGCGAGCAATTTCTCGAGTTCACCTTGGCCGAGTTGCTGTCCGGCCGGTTGGGGAGGCTGCTGTGCCGCCGGAGGCCCAGGCGGGGGCGCTCCCGGAGGCGGTGGCTGCGGCGCGCTGGGCGGTGGAGGTTGCTGCGCGTCCGAAGGCGGCGGCTGTTGCGCCCCCTGAGGCGACAAGCCTTGTGCCGTTGCGGCAAGACTCGAAAGCACGAGCGCGCCGCTGGTCGCTATCGCGCAAGTTCCCCGCAGGAGCTTTGACACGGTCGTCATCACGAATTTCCCCCTCTCAGCCCGGCGCCCCCAGTCGAGGTTGGCGTCGTAATTGCGGCTGAGAATGCCGATGCCTCGCGGCCAATGTATGGCCGACGGCCGAAACCGGTGGGCAATTGCCTCGCCAAAAAAGCTTGCCTTTTCCAAGCGATCCCCAGGGACTCGAATGTGTAGCCGTCAGGGACGCAGAACAAGGGCCGATACACGTCTCTAGAGGCGGAAAGCCAATTGGCATAGGCTGGGCTGTGGACCACCCCGCGGAACGTTCCGACTTCCGTGAAGTCAAAGGCATCGACCGTGCCCCGGCAGGCGAGCAGTTCGAAAATAAATCGCTATTGGGGATTCGCGGATGCCTTCGCCGTTCGGAAGGCAAAGGCATTCAAGCACGGGAGGCAATGCCATGAAGCTTCCTCGTCGCAAGTTTTTCGTCTGGCAGCGGGCGCTGCCGCCGTCGCACCTTTTATGGGCTTAGTGCGGTACGCGGGCCGAAATCATCGAGAGCCTGAACAAAGCGGTCAACGAGGCGCTCGCGGATCCTGCTATGCACCAAAAATTTGCCGATCTCGGCGGCATAATGCTTGGCGGATCGCCTGCCGAATTTGACAAGTTCGTCGTCGCCGAAACAGGCAAATGGGCTAAGGTGATCCACGAAGCTAACATCGCTCTCATGGAGTGAGCGCGATTAGCTTCCGGGTGCGGCCTTCTAAGTCGCTCCCTCCGGCATTCTAAATGCAATAGCGGCGTTCGCCGCGCCCTGGCGCGCGGAATCTCGTCCATCATGTTTGAGCGTACCAGCCGTTTAGCTTGCCGGCCTTGGTCCAGAAAGCCGCCGCATCCGCCCAAGCCTTTTGCCACTGTTCCGCGACTTGCATGTAGGCGCCAAAGGGGTTGAATGCCGCCATTTGTGCGGCGCGCGGCGAGCTGCCGGCGGATCCGAAGTTAGGCAAGGATTTCAGCTTGGACAGGATCGCCGCCGACTGGCTCGGTGATTTGATCTCCTCCTCCCAAGCATCCATCATGCGATCCATCGTTTCGACCTGCATTTTGGTGACGGCTTGCATTTGCGCACGGGTGGCCTCGACGATTTGATTTGGCCATCCCATCGCTCGTGCCGCCGCGGCCATCTTATCGATGACCTGTTCAAAGCTTTTCTCACTGCTGTTGACGGTCTCCGTTCGCCAAGCCGACATCGCGTCGAAGGCGGCGTTCGCCGCTCGACGCGCCTCATCGGAAAGTCCTGGTGCCGACGTCGAATTGAAGCTGCGGGAGGTCATATTTACGAATTTGTTGGGCATGGCTGTGTCCTCTCATTAAGGTGCCCCGACTCGATTTTGCGGTTTCGACGAATGCGTCAAGCGCGGCGGCTCGGACGCCGAAGCATGGCATCCGAGTCTGCCGTTCACGCCGCTAATTTCAGCGCGCTCGAAATTTCCGAAAGCGTGGCTTTTTCCTTGTCGCTTACCGGAGAACCGCTGGAGCTAAAAAGACCACCACCCTCGCTCGACGCTTCGGCAACGTGCTGGCTGATCTCGCGCAGCCAGGCCTTGAAGGCAGGAGCATCGTCCGGCGCCTTTTCATCGACCAGAGCGCCCGCTTGTCCCAATGTTTCGATGCACTTTGCCGTGATCTCGGCTGGTTTCAAACCCTTGAGCTTCTCCGTCAGCCCATCGCGCGCCGTGCTTCGGCCTTGCGAAGTTTCAAAATCCGCCACGACGGCCTTGATGAGAGGCTTAGTCGTAGGATCCGTTTTGGCGGCGACGAGCGCAGCGCCCTCGGCGAAGCTCTCTTTTAGAAGGCCCCACAAGCCGCTTGGATCCGCAGCCGAGACCGCTACTCCGGCCATCGTCACGCTTTCCAGAAGAAGCTTCCATTCGTCCGGTGTGAAGTTTGACTTGTCCGCCATCGTCGTTACTCCTCTACTGAAGATTCTACTTTACCTTCCACCTTACTGCTTTGCTGCAAGATCGAAACGAAGCTGCAAGATCGAAACGAACAGCGCCGCCGATCCGCCGACAACTGCCACGTCGTTGAATGCCACCCGTAACGCCGGTACGGCGCTGCTCATGACAAATTGTTGAATCTCGTTGCGATCCGGCCCGTATGCATGCGTCGTACGCCCAATCACGCCAGGCGTCAGGAACTGCATCGCGGGCGAGACGAGGTCGACGGCCACGAAACGCTCTTTTGTCTGCGCACCCATCCGCCATGCCTTCAAAGCGAAGACAGGAACCCGCCGGGCGAAAACCTAAGATTCTTGAATATCGCGTCTCCATCATACGTTGGTACAGTTCTGTTATGCGAAAGGTGGAGGCCCATTCCACTCAATCGCGAAAGCCGCGTGAAGCCGTCGGCGCTCCATCCTTCGCTGCCGACGCCACGATGAACAAAGAATAGTCCAGCCGGTTCGTATTTTTTCTTGACTGCCGGTAACAGCGAATAGTTGAGGCCCCAGATTGCGTGTTGCCAGTCGCGTTCGAAATAGTTGCCTTCCGAGAGGCAGAAGCTGGGATGCGGTACGACTCTTCAGAGCAGGTACTTGAAGGGGAATCTTGGCAAAACGGGGTGTCGCCGCGTTCAATGCGCGCATAGATATTCCATGTGATCCATATCGGGGCTGAACCAGTTCTTGGTCTAATGACAATTTCCAGAGCACGGACCATTCTCATCGACGCGCGCTTGCCGGGGGCAGGCAGGAGCCCCCGTTGTGGATGAGCTCATCGAACAAATCCGGCTGGCGACACAAGCCCTCGCCGAGTTTAGCGTTCACTTGTTCAATCCGACGATCCGGCTCGGCGTCACCGGTCTTTCGCATGCCGGCAAGACCGTGTTCATCACCGCGCTGGTTCACGGCCTCGTGCGCGGGGGCCGCTTCCCGGTATTGGAGGCGATGGCGACCGGCCGAATAGCCCGCGCGTATCTTGCGCCGCAGCCGGATGACGCGGTGTCGCGCTTCGACTATGATAACTACATCGATGCGCTCGCGGCCAAACGCCTCTGGCCGGCATCGACACGACAAATCAGTGAATTGCGCGTTGTCGTCGACTACCAATCGCTAAACGGATATCAGCGCACACTCACGCTCGATATTGTCGATTATCCGGGAGAATGGCTTCTCGACCTGCCGCTCCTGACAAAAAGCTATGAGGAATGGGCGTCCGAGAGTCTGCGCCTGTCGCGTCAACTCCCGCGGGCCGACCTCGCCAAACATTGGCATCAACACCTGGCGACACTTGATCCGAACGCGCCCGAAAAAGAGCAAGAGGCGCTGACCGCGGCGCGACTCTTCACTGAATATCTAAAAGCATGCCGCGCCAAAAACTATGCGATGAGTCTGCTGCCCCCGGGCCGCTTTCTCATGCCGGGCGAACTTGCGAATACGCCCGCACTGACCTTTGCCCCGCTTGATCTGTCCACCGAGGGACCGCCGCCGCCCGGTTCGCTTTGGGCAATGATGCGTCGGCGCTACGAATCCTACAGGACGGTTGTCGTTCGTCCGTTTTTTCGCGATCATTTCGCTCGGCTCGACCGGCAGATCGTATTGGTGGATGCCTTGGCCGCGATCAATGCCGGCCCGGACGCACTTCTTGATCTTCAACACGCGCTTGACCAGGTTCTTGATTGCTTCCAAATGGGGCGAAGAACGCTTTTGAGCGCGTTGCTGCGCCCGCGCATTGATAGGATCCTGCTGGCTGCTACCAAAGCCGATCATCTTCATCACACGAGTCACGATCGTCTTGAAACCATCCTTAAGCGACTGACCCAAAATTCGACGGCGAAAGCCGAACTTGCTGGGGCGCAGGTCGATGTCATTGCGCTTGCAGCCGTTCGCGCCACCCGTGAGGCAATGGTGCGGCAAGGACGCCAGCAACTTCCCTGTGTTCTTGGCGTGCCGGTGGCTGGCGAAACGATAGCGGGAGAAATATTTGATGGAGAAACGGAAGCGGCGATTTTTCCCGGCGACCTGCCCGAGGACCCCGATGAACTGCTCGACACCGAGAAGAAATCCTTTCGCGGACTTTCCACAATGTCCTCGCAAAACGCCGACTTTCGATTTCTCCGCGTCCGCCCGCCCTTTCTGGAGCTCACCGATAGTGGCGTATTCGCTCTGCCCCACATTCGCCTTGACCGAGCGTTGCAATTCCTGATTGGAGATTGGCTCGAATGAATAAAACTTGGCGACATCGCCCGCCGGCCGTCTTCCGGCTTGACGACGACCATGTGATTGTCGGTCTCGCCAAGCAGGCAGGCGGTTCGTCGCGGCATCCCGTGCAGGTGAAACCGGAACCTGATTTCGACACGCTGGCCATCACGGTTCAAGAGTCGGCGCGATCCTTGCCGCGCGGCGTGCGCTGGGGAACGCTTTTTTGGTGCGCCTTGGTCGGCCTCATTCTGCTCGCCGTGGGCGTCCGAGTGACCGACTTGATCGTAGATTTATTTGCGCGAAACAAGGAGCTCGGTGGGCTGGCGCTGGCTCTTGCGATCCTGGCTACGGTCTCAGCTGCCGTGATTGCCGTTCGCGAGACCACCGGCTTGATGCGGCTCGCAGCCGTTGAGAAACTGCGCCAGCGTGCGGTGGATATGATCGCCAGGGACGATCGCGTCGAAGCTCGTACACTTGTGCAGGAGCTCTTGGACCTCACGCGAAGAATGCCGCATCTCGCCCGTAGCCGCGCCAACCTGGAAGGTCACCTCGGCGATATCATCGATGGCGCCGACATGCTGCGGCTCGCGGAGCGTGAGCTCATGACGCCGCTGGATCAGCAAGCGCGCGCGCTCGTCAGTGCGGCGGCGACGCGAGTCTCGGTTGTTACCGCGCTTAATCCACGCGCCGTTATTGACGTGCTGTTCGTCCTCGCGTCTGCACTGATTTTGGTACGCCGGTTGGCTTTTTTGTACGGCGTACGACCGGGTACCCTCGGCTTCGGTCGATTGGTGCGGCTTGTCGTTGTGCACTTGGCGATGACGGGTGGACTGGCGGCAAGCGACAATCTTATTCAACAGATGCTTGGACACGGCATCGCAGCCAAATTGTCGGCGCGACTGGGAGAGGGCGTGCTCAACGGTCTCCTCACCGCGCGATTTGGCCTCGCTACCATCGACGTCATTCGTCCAGTTCCATTTGCTGCTCTGCCTCGTCCTACGCTTCGCGATCTGATGAGCGAGGTTTTGCGCGGTTTCGGCGACGGTGAAGAACGTCAGCGCTCGGCGGAGTCTGGCGATCACCGAAGTTCCATAGAACGTGCGACTTGAGTCCGCTTCCGGTCATTGGAACTCGACGACAAGCCCGAATTATTTTTGTCATTTCGCGCCAAAAGCATGTTGTTCCGCGCCAGTTCCAAGTCGTGCCTTAATTGCACCACGCCGCGCCTATTAATGCGCGCCCCGGCAGGGGGCCAATCCCACAGGAGTATCAGGTATGGTGGTGCGCTTGGGCGCCGCGATTGGCGTCGCCGCAATTATGGTCGTCTACTCGTCTCACTCTTACGCTCGAACTGTGGACCAGAATCAAAACAAACCGAATGCTAGCGCCGCGAGCCACGTTATCGTAGGCGTGGCATCGGAATATAATCCCTTTCGGCCGGGATATCGGGAAGGCGGCGCAGAAACTGCTTCCGGCGAGCGATATGATCCAGAGGCGTGGACCGCCGCAATTCAAACCGACCTGCGGGCGATGTTCGGCGGTGTCCGCTATGGTAAGGACTACCGGCCGGCGTATGCGCTCGTCGCAAGCGAACACAAGAAGGTCATCGTCAAAATCAACGATGTGGGACCGCTGGAGCCCGGCCGGGTCATCGACTTCAACGAACAAACGATGCGCTATTTTGACCCGACCCTGGAGTTGGGGCTCATCCGCATCAAGGTAACGCCTTTGTTTGGAGAGGGCTGGTCACCCGGACCGGTCGCGGAAAATGACTGACGAGTCCTTGAATCCATCGAATCCACCACGATTTGTAGGGCGGCGGCCGCGCGAATGATAAGGAAGCGGCCTCAAGGAGGATAGCGATGCTGTCGACGGTAGCCGAAATCATTCGCGACTTGCTCATCTTTGTCGTCGTGATGGCCGCTCTGCTGATCACCCTCGTCGCGGTCATCTCGAAGATGCCCGACACCAACCCGCTCAAACGCGTGCTGACCGCGCTGAGCTATCGGCTTGGAGCCACATTGGCGGCCGGTGCGCTCGCGGTTCCTCTAGAGCCCGTACCGGGAATCGACGTGCTCTACGACATTGGGATTCCGCTCATCCTGGTTTGGTACTGGTTTACATTTTTCAAGGATGCCTTTGACATCAAGTCAAACCATTCGCAGCCAGATCCGAAGCAAATAATCACGAGATAGCCAATCACGCGCGCAACGACGGCCATTTCACCGCCCAGCACCGGCGGTGAGTGACGTTCTAGATACGGCGTGATGAAATTCAGCGCTGGCCGTCTAGCCCGGGTCGGTATCCGAATCCCGCGTTGAAACCTTGGGCGACCGTATAGTCATGCCATCCATAGTACTGCCGCCGAGATGCCAGTTTGTGTGGATGCGCGGGCCTTTCCCGCTTGCTTTTTTCAGTGTCCACTTTTGCGACCGGGGTGGCGTCAGGGACTTTTGCATCCTTTGCTAGCTCGTTCTTTGCAGAGGACGCATCTTTTACCGCAAGCATGAACAACGGACGCCGGGCACTCAAGGCTGCCACCGGACGCTCCACGATCGGGCGCGGATAGTGAAGCGCCTTGTCAAGCGTCGAATCACTGAACCCGAAAGTCATTAGGCCCATGATGGCCGCGAAGGCCGTCACGATGTAGAAAAAGTACGCGAACAGCGAGACCAGCACAGCCGCGACTCCGAGCACAATGTACGCCGACACGAAGTCGGCAGGCACCCCATGCTCCCCGCGGTACGAACAGTCCGGCCCCCGGCCTGGTGTTCCAAGTCTTCTTCTATGCTCGCGTATTCCGCCTCGTACATTAGTCGCGGCCACCCTGTTAATGGTTCTGATCTCTCATGGAAAAAATTGTGGCACGTTCTGCTGGGCTCGCGCGTTGTCGTGACAAATCGTTCCGCGGTCAATCGCGGTGGGACCTCCATCATTGAGCAAGGAGTTGACGATGAAATCACTCATAGGCGCGTTGCTTCTTTCGTCTGCAATCGGCGTTGGAACCGCATTGGCGCAGACCACCGCTCCGGCCGCGACAGGCCAGTCGGGGGGATCCCACATGAGTCAGGAACAAAAGAGTGCGATTTCAAAATCCTGCAGCGACCAGGCCAATGCCAAAGGACTGCACGGCAAGGCGCGGAGAAAATTTAGGTCCGAATGCAAGAGGGCGGGTGGCAAACCCCAGTAGCAAGTCCTACGAACAGATCTTAGTACCAAACCCGACGGCGCCGCGCAGCCAGCGCCCGTCGATTTGTTCGATCGGCGCCCCCGTTTGGTTTGATGGCTACTGGACCACGTCCAGCTTGACCTTCGCGGTCCCCCGTTCGACCATTCCAAGCGTTTCGGCGGCGGAATACGAAACGTCGACTACACGTCCGGCCACGAACGGTCCGCGATCATTGACCCGAACGACCACGGAGCGGCCATTCGAAACGTTGGTCACGCGCACGCGCGTGCCGAAGGGCAAGCTGGGGCTCGCCGCGGTCAATTCGTGCGGATCGAACTTTTCGCCGCTCGCGGTTTTTGTTCCTTCCGTATAGAAGCTGGCGACGCCGAATGAAGAACCCTCTGCGTTGGTTAGATGCGGTTCGGTCGTGTCTCTGTGCACAGCCACGTGCCTGATCCTGACGACTGAGGCGACGCGATTATCTGCCGCGCTTTGCCCTGTCGTGCGCAGCTCGGATCTGTTGCTGACAACAAAGGACGACGGAGCGCAGGCTCCAAGCGCCGCCGCCAATATTGGAATGACCGCCAAAAGTTTGTTGAGAGACATGTTGCACCCCGACTGGCGTAATCCGACAGTCAAACGGGGCGCAACGGTGGCTGGACAAAAGCAAACCAAAGACCTGTCAAGCTTATTCCTCCCGGTGTGATTTTTTTGTCACTGGCCACCACATTGCGCGGCCGGCCAAGAGATTGTTCCATCTTGTGGCTGAAGGGTT
>Ga0306920_100016816_pt1 | contig 10083 bp, 11 predicted proteins | sample flu12Cox44000170_FD_204666 | JGI IMG/M metagenome (GOLD analysis project Ga0306920, IMG submission 204666) | Lab enrichment of tropical soil microbial communities from Luquillo Experimental Forest, Puerto Rico - flux4day.12C.oxic.44.000.170 (v2)... | ecosystem: Environmental > Terrestrial >...
ACCGACCTAGACGGATACGTCTGAGCAGTACTTGCAGGGCGGCAAAGCCAGCCCGGGACCGCGCCTGCCGCTGCCAGATAGAGAAATTTCCGCCGCTGGATGTTCATCGGTTGTTCAATTGGCAATTTCCGCAATGCGGCAAAGGGTTCATTCTCCACCGGCTGAGCGATACATGATCGCCAAGTTGCGGCCTTCGATGTACCCACCTTCGTTTAGGCCTTTCTGAATTGATCTGAATTGCCAGTTCGGCACAGCCCAGCGGCAAGGAGGCCGATAAACTGCATCGCCGGCTTCCGTGCGCGCGCCGCGAGCGGCCACAAAGCCGCGCCACCGATGACCGTGATGAACTCACGCCGCCTCTTCATTTCAATGACCTCGTCAACGCGGCCGTCTCAGGGTGGGACTGACCAGGCTGGTCAATGAGCAGAACATTCGCACGCCTCAGCGCGTCGAAAACCGCGCTTGCAATGATCCGGGAATCCTCGCGACTGATATGAAGCCGATCTCCAGCGGCTTGCTTTCCGTGCGTGTTATGTGCCTCGAATGCAGCGTCAGAAATTAGTCTTTTTATGTGTGTCTCATTCGGCATTTGGCACCCCATCAATTGCAGACTCATGCAGGGCAGTAAAATCTACTAATTATGTTTCAGTGGCTGCCTCTCCTGTGTGAGCCGGATTGACAGCAACCATTTCCTTCGGAGCGTCCACGATCCTCGGTAGACGGATCGTGAAGGTCGAGCCACGACCGGGTTCGCTGTGAACCATGATGTCGCCGCCCATCATTTGGCAGAAGCGTTTGCTGATCGCGAGGCCAAGCCCGGTGCCGCCGTATTTGCGCGTCGTCGATGCGTCGGCCTGCGAAAATTCCTGGAACAGCTTGCTCATCTGCTCCGGCGTCATGCCGATGCCCGTATCAGCGACCGCGATGGTAACCCAATCGCGACCATTTTCCTGTCCTTTCCGAGCATCGACCGTGATGGTGCCGCGCTCCGTAAATTTATTGGCGTTGCTCATGAGGTTGAGCAGCGCTTGCCGTAGCCGCATCTGGTCGGCGTGCAGCGTCCCGATTGCGCCATCGCAGTTGATGGCGACTTGATTGGCGTTCTTCGCCGCCAGCGGTTCGATGGTCTTGACCATGTCGGCGATCAATGGCGCGAGCGCGAACCGTTCGAGCTGCAGCTCCATCCGCCCAGCCTCGATCTTGGAAAGGTCGAGAATATCGTTGATTAGCGCGAGGAGATGCCGGCCCGCGCCAAGCACGCGGTCGAGCGGCTCGGTATCCTGCTTTAATGCCTCCGCATCCTCGCGCAGCATTTCGCTGACGCCAATGATGGCGTTGAGCGGCGTGCGCAGCTCGTGCGACATGTTGGCGAGGAATTGACTCTTGTGTTGGCTCGCGTTTGCGAGCTGTCGGCTCTTGTCCTGGATTTCGTCGAACAGCCGCACGTTCTCGATGGCGATGACTGCCTGATCGGCGAAAGTGGTGGCGAGTTCGATCTGCCGTTCATTGAACGGTCGCACCGTCCGCCGCATGAGCACAATGATGCCGATGGGGATTCCCTCGCGCAGCAGCGGAACGCCTAAGAGTGTTCGCACACCCAGCTCTTTGAGCGCGCTTAGTGCGTATTCCGGATCGTTCTGAACGTCGGGGATTTGCACGACGCTGCCCGCAAGCGCGACGCGCCCGGCAACCGTGCCGTGGCCCGGCTCGATCCTCAGTGTCGTCATGAAAGAGTGGTAATCGGCGGGTACACCGAAACTCGCTGCGTGTTGGTAGGCGGAGCCGAGGCGCAGCATCGCCGCCATCTCGGCTTCGCACAGTCTGGCAGCCGACTGTACCAGCGTGTCGAGCACAGCTTGCAGATCGAACGTCGAGCGGCTGATTACCTTGAGCACGTCGGCGGTCGCGGTCTGCTGTTGCAGCGATTCGCTCAGGTCGTGCGTGCGCTTTTGCACCTCGTCGAACAGCCGTACGTTCTCGATCGCGATCACCGCCTGATCGGCAAAGGTCTTAAGCAGTTCTTCCTGGTCCCTCGGAAACGGTCCAGGCTCGCTCCACGCGACGACAATGGCGCCAATCGGATTGCCCGCACGCAGCATCGGCACACCCAAAATTCGGCGCCCGAGCTGTCGGTTATCGGTGACCAGTCGCTTGTCGTAGTCCGGATCAGCAAGCGGATCCTCCAGCCGAACCACTGATTTGGAAAGCACGACTCTTCCGGATACCTGAGAATAGTCGGGCCGCATTGGATACTTCGTCGCAAGCAATTCCACGTAGTTCGGCCCCGCGCTGTGACTGGCGACGAAATGAAGAATCTCACCGTCGAAACGGAACACATTCGCAAACAGACTACCGCAAAGAGACACTGCATTTCGTACGATCGTCTCGTATACCGGCTGTGCGTCAGTCGGTGACGTGCTGATCACGCGCAGCACCTCCGCTGTGGCCTTCTCTCGCTCAAGCGCCTCGTCGCGCTCGCGGGTGAGTTGAGCCACGTCGGCTTGTGTTTTGTGGTCTATCGCGGATGGATTGCGTGGACCGCGACGCTTTTGCGCTGTGATCTTGCGGCGGCGCGATTTAGCTCGTTCGGGGCCTGCTCTGGAGCGCCGTCTCATTGCCTTGCCCTGGCTCAAGAGCGCGGATTATAGCGGTCTGGGCAGCGTTGTGCAGCACAGCAAATCCGGCTGGCTAATGACCGGCTGGGGTCTTGTGTCACGAGTATCGCCGGTCCAAACGGCGCTGCGCAACTGTACGAGAGATGAAGGAAGGCCCTTCGAGGTCGGCAATCAGGTGCTGATCTCAAGCCGCCGCAAGCTGCTGTCGTCAAAAGCGATGGTGGTGAACGTTGCGGAAACGGTGGGACATGATCCCATCAGGTATGGTTGAGAGAGGCGAGCGTAAGCAAACCGTCGATGAACTGTCGAAAGCGGTTTAGATGATGTCAAAACCGGGGGGTGACCCTTCCTCCCCACGCCCCATAAAAATCAATGGGTTATGACGCATTTTTGTAGTGTTATTCCGGATCGTGGTCCGGCACTACATGCCGGGTACGGGCACCCGTACTTGAAACTATAATAATTGAAAAGGCCGCCGATGCAGTGGCCGAGGAAACAGCGCGCCTCATGGGCGATGCCCCGGCCGGGGCCACGGTCATTCCGCTGAAGGCCTGACCGACCAAGAACAGAAATTTTCGGGCCTTCCCGACGCGATGTGCCAGAAGCAGAGATTCAACCCGGCAAAACCCACTTTCGCTGTTATGTGGGGAAGGGGCCATTGTTCCATGGGGGCTTTGTAGTGTTGTCCCAAGTGGTAAGTTTCGCACTAGAATTCTTATTGAGGACAGTTAAAGCTGCTAGGCCGAGTTGATAATATGCCGCGTTCTGATCTTTCAGATTGTTTGTATTAGCAAGCAAGGGAGTGGTCGTTGACACGAAGCTTTTTCCGCTAACCACGTAATCTTGGTAGGGGTAACACACGTATCCCTTAAAATTACCACCGTTTGAATCACGAAGCTGGTCGTCAAATTTCAAGGAATCACCTGCTTCGCGTAGGAATGCATCAGAACTGACCACTATTCCAGTAGGTTGGTTCACTGTGCTGAGTCCTGCTTTGATTTTACTCAACATATTTGATATGGCGTTACCGGCGGTGTTTGCGGACATTATCGGATAGATATTGCTTGGATGATTGCCGGCATTATCTTTTACTTTAGTCGTCCAATCTGTGACTTCTGGTTGTGTTATCCAATTATTGTTATTTACGATTAGGCCAATCGCGTCGAAAGGAACATTCATCGGACTCTTGTTTAGCTGGTCAAAGTTTGATTGGTTTTGAGTCACCATGGCCATATCTACCCCACCAGCTTTGGCCATTTTAACTGCTCCATTAACTGTGTAGGTTTCGACGCAATTAAACAAGTCGGGAGCAGAATCCGGCTTACCGGTTTTTGGGTCTTTTTGCGGATACCTACCTATCAAAAAGACGAATGGAGGCGGTGTACCAGGTTTGTTGATTTCCGCTTGAACAGCATAAGCAACGGCATCTGCCGTTGGTAGCCCACCCGCTGCCACGATCAAATCTACTTTGCCCGCGATGTGTTGATTTGCGAGTTTTTTAAGTGTGGTTTCACTGGTATCATAGTCATCGTCTGCGCGGAGAGGCATAAAATTGATATTGAAATGGTTATCAGTGAATACCTGCTTGAATGCGTTATCATGCTCGTCTTTCTTTTTGGTACTCACCAGAAATCCGATCTTCCATGTGGTTTGCGCTCCAACCTTCGTGACGGTGGCGATCCCAAACGCAATTGATGTCGTCGCAAAATTTCTACGGCTTTGTTTCATGTCCGTTCCTTCCCTTAACCGGGCGCGACGCGCCCTCCGGACCAAAGATGTGCCGGTCAGCAAGCCGTCTTGCGTACCAGAAAACTCCAAGCAAGCTGGCAATGAAAGCGGACAAGCATCGCCGCAGCCGTCCCTCTCCGCTATTCTCAGTATAACCCATCACCCGAAAGGGCCGCAAGGCTCAGGTGAGGATGTGCGAGCGAAGTCTCAGGATCAGACAGCGCCGGTTGCCCCGCTAGGAAAAGAAGGAGGCATGGTGCGGGTTCTGCGCTCCAGCGCCGCCAGCCGTTCTTCAATAGCGGCCAGCCGGTGGTCGCAATACCCAGTTATCACCGCCTCCAACTGCGCGCGGGGCGTTTTCGAGGGGGCGGTGGGTTCTCTCGGATGCGCGCCCATGGCCGCCTAGGATTTTGACTTGCCCGCTAGCGCGGATGTTGGTTGTTCTAAAGAGGTTACCACAGGGGTAGCGATCGCTCCCCTCGCGCGCGCGGCAATCGCAGCATCAACAATCCGCGCGGCCCGGTTGACAGTAAAAGCGATTAGCTCCGCTCGATCCTTCCGGTCCTGCGCGTCCATAAGCCGGTCACACAGGCTAACTCCCGGGAGCGGTCCCAATGGCGTTGGATCGGACCAGCCCGTGCCACGCACCGGAGTAGTCTGGGCCTGCGGCGTTGGCGGCTGCCCCGCGCACAATGAAATACGCAGCGGCGCTGCGCATTTGCCCTATCGTAGCCGCGCCCGGGCGAGTGGCATCTCTGACAACCTAAGCTAGGTTCAGCGCGCCGGGCGTGCGCGCGCGCGCAGGCTAGAAACCACCGCTAGCACGATATGAATGATACGGGTCGACACTATTGATATTGTCAAAAAGACTATCGCACTCGGTTGCAATCCGGGAGACGACAGCGACGTACTACTTTCACGTCCAAGTGTGACCGGGGCGCAACATGAAATTTAGGATAGGTTTACTTTTTCCATATTCGATCTCGTGTGGCTGGCTGGTTCCTCGAGTGGCGGTCATAAAGGGGCACATGATGCACAAACTGCGATATCTAACAGCGCGGATCGCGATGGCGACTGCCCTGTGTGCTTTGTTGGGGGGTAGCACTGTCTTTGCTGCTGATCCAACCAATTGGGGTGGACTAGGATTCGGCATTGGAATTGCCACGGATTTCAACCTTAGCAAAGGCACGAGAATAGTTAATGACCAAACTGCCGTGGTAGTCGTTCCTTCCAGTCCCGGCGGCGTTGTTCGTATCGACGAGGCCAGAAACGTAGGTGTTAGCCTCGTGCTCGAAGCACATTATTTCTTGCGAGATTATCTGCTCTCATTCGGACCAGTTAATAACTGCCCAAAGCCGCAAACGTACGGACACCGCTCTTGGGTGGGTGTTGTGGAGGCCCCCACTTGTACCGAGTTGGCTCATGGTCCTTTCGTGGCAGTTGAAGTCGGCGGCGCGACTGGCGCAGATGCCGTAAAGGGCCCGATCACGGCGTACGCCTTGGGTTGGATGGTTGGGATGCGTCACCGAGAACTTGCCGAGAAAAGCCCACCGACCACCAGCTGGAATTTTGGTGTCGGGTTCCGCATCGAACCCGGTGCAAAGTATCTAGGCGAGGGTATCGTCGCGAACCAACCTCTCCCACCGGGAGAATCATTAAGCCCGGTTCGCACGAGAACGGGCGCGGCCTATGGCGTGATGTTGGTTTCGTCTTTTGCCTTTAACTCTGCAGGCAGCCCCTGATGCGCGCGGGGCAGCCGCGCTCTACCACGGCCACTTGGCGATTGAAGGCGCGTCGTTCGGCCTCCTCGCGCCGATGCTGCCTCTCCATGAGCGTCCGCTGCCAGCATTCATCAATGATGGCCTGCCGGCGCATGAGCTCGTGCGGACTAACGAGCGTGGGCGGCGGCACGTCGTCAGCCATGGCAATCACTCGGATTTGTTAGTTTCCGGTGCCAACACCTTTGGCTCCGCCGCGCTCATCGCCAGCCGGCGCGCCTGATCAATAGCCGCCTCAACGATCCGTTCCCTTCGATCTTTCGCGTCCTGCACGTCCAGCATCCGGTCGATGATGTTGATGCCCGGTGGTGGCCCCAGCGGAACGTCGTTCGCCCATCCCGGCAAGCTGGACGCGCCGGGTGTTGAAGAAGGTCCCTGGACCGACAAGCAGAGCGTCGACCTTCTCGCTCGCCATGTTCGCGAAGGCCGCGTCGATGTCGCGGCCAGCAGAGACCCTGTGAATCAGAATTTGCTGATCGGCGGCGGCCGATTCTACGTCACGCACTGTTTGATAGCAACTCTGGATCAGTCGGATTGACCAGCACGGCGACGCGTTTGGCTGATCGCTCCAACTCGCGCAGCAACTGCATGCGTTTGGCCACCAATTCGACGGTGAAAAAGTTTACGCCGGTGGCATTGCCGCCGGGTCGATTGAGGCTGGCAACCAACCCTTCCTTGACCGGGTCTCCACCTGCGCCAAAAACGATCGGGATTGTGGTGGTAACGGCCTTAGCAGCGCGCGCGGCGGTCGCGCTGCCTGGTGTAACGATCACGCTGACCCGGCGACGTACGAGATCGGTCGCCAGTTCCCCAAATCGTCCGTAGTGGCCCTCCGCCCAACGAAACTCGAGCGCCACGTTCTGGCCTTCCTGAAAACCACTCTCGGCGAGGCCTTTGCGAAATGCCGTCACCTGGGCGATCCGTTCGGCAGCGGAGCCAGCGTCGAGAAATCCGACCACCGGCATCGCCTGCTGCGCCCGCGCCGCAAGCGGCCACACAGCCGCGCCGCCGAGAAGCATGACGAACTCGCGCCGCCTCATTATTCGATCACCTCGTCGGCGAGCAACTGGATGGAGTTGGGCACCCCGATGCCAAGCGCCCTGGCCGTTTGCAAGTTAATGACGAACTCGAACTTGATCGGCTGCTGTACTGGGAGGCTGGCAGGATTTTCGCCGCGTAAGATACGGTCAACATAGCTCGCGGCCTGCCCAAAATGATCTACAAAATCTGTACCGTAGGAGGCTAGGCCACCATCGCCAATAAAGTCGCGCACACCATACATTGCCGGCAACCCATTGTTATTCGCTGAGTTAACAATGAGCTTGCGGTGGGTTGCCGTGAACTGGTCCGGGGAAACGATCACGGCGCCGCCCGGTTCGCGTGCGAGCGTTCGCATGACTGGTTCAATATCTGCGGGATCAAGAACCGGCTTCGCAACGTACTGAACTGCATGTTTTTCGGCCGCTTTCTCCCCAAACGTCGATATGGCCGCACTGTAGGGTCCACGCTGCGGATTGAATATGAACGCACCGGGTACAATGTCATTTAGCAGGTCTAACCATTTCCCTCCCACTGAAAGATCGAAAGATGAAAAACCAGTAGTGTTGCCTCCCGGATGAGGCAAGCTATCAATAAAACTCTGTCCGACTGGATCGGCAATCATCGTGAATACAATTGGTATGGTGTGAGTTGCATGCTGTGCGGCGCGCAGCGCAACGGCAGCATTAGCGAAAATGAGGTCCGGCTCCAGATTCATCAATTCCGTTGTACCCGCGCGTGCTCGCTCGTCGGTCGAAATGTCCCAACGGTAGTCAATCTGAAGATTGCTTCCGATTTGCCATCCTTGCCTATGCAGCGCGTCGCGGAATGCCGCCAGCCGTAATTGTAATTCTGGGTCGCTCTCAGGAAAGCTGGCCAATACGCCTACCCTCCGAACGCGCTTACCCTCCTGCGCGCGCGCCGCGAGCGGCCACGCTGACGCGCCGCCGAGAAGCATGAGGAACTCGCGCCGCTTCAATCGATTGAAACGCATCCGCTGCCCCAGCCAGGGAACCCATGGCAGCTTACCGTATTGGCTTGGATCAAGTCAGGGCCTCGCTGCACTGCGGGATTTCAGTCCGGCCGGAGTCCCGGCGGTCCCGCAGGGGCTGCCGCTTGAGCGTGACTTCCGCTGTGCCTCAGCAACCGGACGCAGCGGGATGAGATCAGCAAGCCTTTTGTGTGCCAACTCCGGACCTGAGCAGGCGCAGCAAAAAAATGGTGCCCCCTTATTCAATCACCTCGTCGGCAAGTGCGAGTAGCTTATCTGGCACGGTGAGGCCGATCGCCTTCGCCGTTTTGAGGTTGATGACAAGCTCGAACTTGGTCGGTTGCTCGACCGGAAGATCGCCGGCTTGAGGTTATTGCTTTTGCCGCGCGGCCCGGTGCCGAGGAGCCGAGTGCGGCTATGACGGCGACGCGATGGCGAACGAGATCGGCCGCCAATTCCGGCAATCGATCGTATTGATCATCTGCCCATCGATATTCGATTGCCACATTGCGGCCCTCGCCGTAGCCGATTTCCGCGAGCCCGCGGCGGAACGCTTCCGCCTCAGCGGTAAAACCAGCGGCTGAACCCGGATTGAGAAGTCCGACCACCGGTATCGCCGGTTGCTGCGCGCCCGCCGCGAGCGGCCAGGCCGTTGCACCGCCGAGGAGCGTGATGAACTCGCGCCGTCGCATTTGACCAAATTGCATGGCTGGCCCCAGCCGGGAAGTCCACGACAGCATAGCGGATTGGCGAGAATCAGGTCAGGGGCATGTTGCGCTGCGAGATTTCGATAAGGCTTACCGCCGCTTGGGGTCAAGAGTTCGCATAAGCCCTGGCGAGTGCGTCAATCCTTAGCGCCGGGATGCTCCAAAACCGGACGTAAATTCAACCCTGTGGTGCATTTCCATGGACCGCCGGGAAGTGCCGCTTCCGGACTCGGGCACACACCGCCGTGGCATCGTTGCCGAGGACTGTCCCATCGTCTCCTTGTCTCTGATTTGGGACAATGGGACAGGCGGGCATCATTGAACGGTGACTTGCGACAACTCCGGCTCGCCCGAAACAAGCCCTTCCGCCAAAGCTCGCAACCGAAGCCGCCCCGCCTCGCTCTTGCTGATGTGAAGGGCGCTTGCGACGTCACGGACAGTTAGGCCATCTCCGAACAATTCAGCCGCCTGCAACAGCAACGGAGGTTTCAGGTCCGACAACGACCAGCTAATACCGGTCCCAACGCTCTCAACGCGAGCCTCGAACGGTATTGCGCCCACGCCATCTACTCGGTTGCGTAGTTTCTCGAAGTGAATCTCAAATCGGGCTCCTTGTTCTGGGGAATAATCCTCAGGTCGTCGCAATGCGATCACCGTATCGAGCGCATCTTCACGTCGTGACGTGCCGCGCTGCCGGCCGTTCGTTCCAGCGTGATGCACTAGCAAAACGGAGACACCCCGCCGACGCAGCTTCAACAGCCAATTTTGAATCGGAACCCAAGCATCGCTCGCGCTTTCGGCGGTGGTCGAGGCGAGCGTCGAGAGGTTGTCGAGAATGAGCAGGTCTAAATCCATCAACAGCGGGTCAAGGGATCGTTGTCCGTCCCCCGAGCTGAGATTGATGCCGCCTTCAACCTGGTCCGCCGCCAATATTCGGAAGGCATCATTCAGAATGTCGTGTCCGAAACCAGCAGAAATCGCCTTGAGTCGCTCCTGCAATGACACGAGGGGCATTTCGCCATCGACATACAGAACCTTCCGTGGTCGAGGCGCAGACCAACGCAATAACGATGCTCCGGTCGCGGTAGCCAATCCGATTGAAAGGGCAAGCCACGATTTGCCCAGACCTCTTGGCGCATAGAGCATAGCCAGACTTCGCTCCGGCAGAATTGGCGCAAGCAGCATTTCCCTGGGCGGAATATCGAGGTTTAGAAAGTCGTTGATGC
>Ga0306920_100016818_pt1 | contig 10082 bp, 15 predicted proteins | sample flu12Cox44000170_FD_204666 | JGI IMG/M metagenome (GOLD analysis project Ga0306920, IMG submission 204666) | Lab enrichment of tropical soil microbial communities from Luquillo Experimental Forest, Puerto Rico - flux4day.12C.oxic.44.000.170 (v2)... | ecosystem: Environmental > Terrestrial >...
CGCGCCGTAGAGGCCACAGACTTTCACGTATTCTACTGGCTTGGCCTTGACCGGAAGATCTGCTGCCTGCCCAGCCGAAACCGCAACCAAACCGGCCGCGGAGCCGAGGAGGAGGCTTTTCACCATCTTCATCTCGAACCTCCAATGTTTTCCCTATGGGAGGGTTCCGTCTATGGCCGGGTGGAATTGCACCCCCCTGAAGGCCCCCTTTAGTCCCCAAAACTCGTCTGGTCCTTCCACTCCCCGAAACCACCAGACGAATCGACTTGGGGTTCCCCCCTCCGTCGCACGCTCACCTTAACTGACGGCTTCCGACACGCAACGAATAACCGCCCCTCCCACAGCGCTATTCGTGCGATTTCCGGAATGTGTTGCGTAAAAAACACGTACGCAGCTGCTGCCTCCCCGCTGGAATGAGCGTCGCCAAAGATACCAATTCTCGTTGCCGATCAATGGATTATCCGACCGGGTCTAGCGCATTGTGGGCGGCGACGTTTTGCGGCAACTTTGGCTCATCCGCCGGCAATCAGCGGCAAGCTGGGGGAAAACTTCACACCGAGACTTGCTTCGGCATATTTTGCCCGTCTGATCGACAGCGACTGCCGTCACGTTTTTGGCGACGCGCGCTCGCTTCGTCGACTCCTAGCGCTAAATCCGCTGTCCTTCGCTTGCGCTATTCAAAATGATGACATGAAAGCGCTGGACCTGTTTGCGGCCGGCCTCGAAGTTCACCTCCAGTTCAAACCGATCGTGACATTGGTCGCGCGCCGCACGGTGACGGTGCCATGTTCGGGCGCAACGGAGAGGCGGATCGCTGGCAACGGGCCAGCCGTGCAATCAGCACGCATGCTGGTATAGAGACCGACGCGCACTTCGCGCCCCCAGGTTTGACTTCGCGATCAAGCGACTGGTTTGCGCGCCGGCCGCCATGGCCGCTGCGGCTGTGTGCTCCTCCCTTTGTCACAGTCCAAATCGAGGAGCGGAACAAGGCGAGGGTTCGATATCGCTCCAGTCCTTGGAGCATATTTAGCATAATTGGCGGAGAGGGAGGGATTCGAACCCTCGATACGGCTTTAGACCGTATAACGGTTTAGCAAACCGCCGCCTTCAGCCACTCGGCCACCTCTCCGATCGTGTAATTTTAAACGTTTAGCATGGCACCTGAGAGAACAAATGTGGGCCTTGCTACCGCTTTGCTACCATTTTGCTACCGGATTTTCAGCGCGGCTTGTCTACCGCCGTGCCGAACGCAGCGTCAATTGCCGCCGCGGCTCCCTCCTGCATGCCTGGAATGACGTGGCTGTAAGTGTCGATCGTCAGCGCCACGCGGCTGTGCCCAAGCCGTTCACTGACGATTTTCGGATGGATATTGCTCTTGAGCATGATCGTGCGTGGCTATGCCGGAGACCGTGAAACCGAATGCGCGGCAATTTGGTCGACGCTAAGAACCGATCCCAGGCATGGCCGATCGAATTCGGCTGCAGCGCCTCCCCATCCTCGCGTGCACAGACGAAGGTCTCATCATTCAGCCGCGCGCCGAGCTGCAATAGATCCTGAGCTTGCCGCAGACGATGGCTCCGCAATTCGCTCGTCACGATGGGACGGCGGTGCACTGACATGAGCGGCAACAACATGCGAACGAAAGGATTTGAAAATGCCGTGGGAAGAAAATTGCAATGTGCGCTCACTTAGCCCGCACGGGTTGAAGGAGGCGGTAGGCCGTGCCACCCACGTCGACGCTAGCGCCGGTACAGAGCAGCCGCCCGGCCTTTATCTATGACCCCGCTCGGTGCCGACCCGTCCCGCGTCGGCCCGTATATGCCGCAGCCGGTGCGCGCGGCGATCCGAAGGCATTCTTTCAGGTGAACAGTGCGATAGCTTAAGCGGTCTCCCAGCCCGATACGCGCAAAAGTTATTAGGGCCGCAGCAAATTCGGCGATTGGGTGCAATCAGTGTTGGGCCATTCTTAGGTGCCTTAGCCGTGCGCGGCGTGCTGGTCGAGGATAAGGCGGCGGTCGAAAAGCTGCTGCGCCAAACGACACCACGCCAATCGCAGTATGTGCGCACCGGCGCTGTGCACAGCGAACTATCAATGCGCCACATGCGGAAAATAGCCGCTCGAGGTGGCAGGAATAGCCGCAAGTATTTGGGCAAACGATTGGTCAAACAGCTCGCGCGAAAAGCGGCAGCCGCACGCTGGCAGAAAAGCCCATGAGTGACCGCGCGGCCGGCTAGTCGCTTGCCCCGCGTAAATCGATCCACGACGGGTGTGCGGTTCTCAGATCGGGAATACCGTCAAACACTGGGAATGTTCTACAGCACGCACCACAGCGCAGGCTCGCGTACTCGTCGTGCAGACTGCCTATGCAATACGGGCGCCTCCAGATCATAGGCGGGCTGCGTCGGCGCCCATCGTCAGAATTACCATCGGTGTCGCGTAAATGGCTTTGCGCAGCATAGTTGCTCACACGCTGTGGCGATTTGCTTCTATACCATAAAATTGGCCGTGGATTCGCATGGCTGGGCCATCATTCTGCGGCTTCCAAATATTTCGCCGCGCTCCGCCGCGCCTCGTCGTGCGTCAGCAGGCTCTGCCGCTGACTTGCCGCTCGACCCAGTCAACAATGGCGAAAGCCCTGGGCAAGGCTGAGCAAGCGCCGCTCGACAAATTGAGGAGGACAGGATTATGAGCAAGCTCCGACCCCACCGCCGCTTGCGCAGCCTGCGCAGCATGTGGGGCCTCCGCCTCTGCAGTCTCCTGCGCAGCCGCCGCAACCTCGCCTCTGGGCAAGTTGTAAGCCGGGACGACGTGCTCCAGCGTTTTCGTGGTCAAAGACATAGAAAGTCGACAAACTAACGTCCGAGATTTCTTCCTCATAGAGAATAACTGCCGTGTTCACGGTCAGAGTATCGCTCGGCGGACCAACGGCCGCTTCGGACGCGCCGCCCGCCAGCGACAACGCCCCAGCGACTCCCAATACCGTTACGGCTTTCGTCCGACCCTTTCGCTTCGAATTTCGGTTGCCATGCGACACGGTGAAGGCCTCCCAATTTCACCTCCAGCAGCATATCAACCGTCGGATTCGTCGGCTACCGCTTCGATAGCTCCGGCAGCTTGGCGATATTCGCCGCAATCCGCCGCGCCTCATCTTTTGCGTGCGGCCGGCCCGTCGCTTGCCGCGCGGAACTAAAAGCAAGGTGGCGAGTTAGCTGCGCGTGAGACTTTTCAGTGGTCAACTTTGTGGCCCCGCCTTCCAGGGCCACTTTTTTCTTTTAGCTGATTGCCCCGCACGCAACTAACCGCCATGTTCTTAAAAAAGAGCCCCGGAAGTGAAGTCCGGGGCTACCAACTGGACTACACTGCTTCATCACATCTTTGAACCCTTATGGATACGATTTGTCATGTACAACTTTTTGTGGTGTCGGGTTGCGTGATGAGACGGGGTTGGGGTTGTAGCCCCGTAGACACTCGGTATGGGGGGTGCAGCCGGGTTACCCGCCGCGCCGCCGGCTACAGGTGGGAGCCCACCGGTTGGCGGACCCTGTGCGATTGCCAGTGAGACCCCGCCCAGAAGCAGTGCGCTAATCATTGTGAGAGTTTTGAGGGTTGTCATAATCCTCCTCCCAAACAGTTGAGCCGCATCTGGAGGTGACAACGCTTTTATCAATCCGGCGGTTCCGGGTAAGTAACAAGTGGCCTCGGGACCGTCATGCAAGACAGTCGCCATGAGCTACGGCACGGCGTCACTGTGGCAGGCACGGCATCATCGCACTTTGCAAACCTTTAGGAACAACCAATGCTAGTGGGTAGTTCTTTGGACGGGGTCGGTTTGGGAGAAGATCATGATAAGATCACCGCGGATCGGTCTAGCGGCGGCCTTGTTGGTGGGCGGAGCCACGATAGCCATGGCTCAAAATGGTCCGCCCACTGGAGGATATCCACCAGCTCGGTGGAACCCGAATTTTTATGGCCACTACGGCCACCATTATGGCCACTACGGCTACTATCCTCGCTACTACGCCTACTATCCTAGCTATCCCACCGTGGCTGGCTACTGGGACTATTATCGCACTAGCGGGCCGGGGCGAGGTAACGACGAGGAGTCAACTCGTTAAGCGCTGGGCTCAGTCCTCCTCCGCGCCTCGCGCTTCACTGCCGCAGGCTGCCGCCATTCAAATTGCAACAATCGAGCTGATTGGCTGGGAATAAAGCATACCGTGAGCGGGATTGGCGGTTTCTGTCAGCGCAATGACCTGTATCAGCCCCCGCCCGGACCACATCCGTTGACTAGGGTGTATAGGCGCTATCGTTATTATTAGCCGCGGTTGAGCTTGAGGTTCGCTCACCTCACGCATCGTCACCAGCTATCTGGTGGTGCACAAGGGCCAGATCCCGTGCACGCGCTACTGCAAGCTGGGCCACCAGACGCAGTACAGCCGCCACCAGCAGCGGCGGGGATCACTCTGTTATAAATCGCTGGATGAACATGGGTGACGCGATGATGCTTGGTCGCAGCCGACGCCGGGAAGGCGGTGCTAAGAACAACTGCAGCGGACAGCACAATTTTTGTCTTGCTGAACACTTTTTATCTCTTGGCTGAGCTTTGCAACTTAGCTCCAATCGATCCCTTGGCGGGCGAGAACGGGTGCGCCCTGTGCAGGCGCTTTTGAACATTGATCGGGCTTCGGCCGCAATCCGTTTAGTAATGCCAATACCTGTAGTGGCGGTAATGCGGATAGTAGGCATACAAGTGTCGGTAGGGCCTGTAGCCATAGCCGTAGGCACCACCAGCATACCAGCGACCACCCCAACCGCCGCCATTAGCGCCGCCGGCGACCGGTGATTGGCCTCCCGTCGCGGGACCGTTCTGCGCTATCGCCAGCGAAGTTCCACCCGCGAGCAACGCGGCTACAATCGTGAGAGTCTTCAGGGTGGTCATGTTCGTACTGCAATTTACGCCTACACTCCCCCAGACGCGCAGATGTGAAAACGCATCGCAAGATTTGTTTTTGATCCAGATCAAAGGCCGGTTCCCATTGCCGTGAGTGGAGTGACAGTGGTACAGCCGCGGGGGATTTATGAACCGGCCCGCATCGTCGTCGCGTGCTGGGCGAATGATCGACAGACCAGGGCGGCGGGAAGCGGCGGGGAGAGGTCATTTTGCCAGGGTCTTGCCAAAGGCAAGCAGGACCTAGTGGCGCCTACCTGCTTGCTCTCCCCATTCCCAGTTGCCGGTCCGCGCGTTGTAGTTGGCAAAACCGCGCTCGATCATATCGCCGCGCCACTGATTGCGCGTCACGATAAACGCAGTGAGACAGCCGCAGCCGAAGCAAAGCGCGCCGAAGGCCGCCACAAGGCCGAACTGTAGTAGCTGATCGCGCATGGCTCAGCGGCCCCAATCTTCTTCTGCCCTGCCGCGGATTGTTGTCGCCTATGCCCGCCCGCCGTTTCCCGCCGCCCTAGAATACCACTCACGCCGAGCTGTGTATCTGTCTTAAAATGGAATAGAATTATCAGAAACGGACCTGCTGCTGGCTAGGACGCGGTCTTCAGACGCAGAAAGTCCTAACAATGCCCCAACGGTTTATCGGCCTTATCATTCTCGGTGCAATCCTTCTGGGCGCTGAACCAGCTTCGGCGCGAATGGCGTATACATATGTAAACTCCGGTTCTGCCCCGACCTCACACGCGTCCGGGATGTCAGTACCATGTGTGGGAAACATCAAAAACCCTCTTCTCCACCAGCGCTGACTAGGCCAAACAGAAAGCAAAACAATCGTTAGTTAGCGCTGAGGCGCAACGCAATGCGATGAATATCGCCAAGCTGCCGGAGTTGGTGCGAAGTCACCCCGACCAGCTCTCGCGCTTTACTGGCAGACACTGCACCACGGGCGCACCCTTCGGCAGCACACCATTAAAATTCAGATCATGCCAGCGCATAGCGAAAAATGCGTCGGAATGGATGAGCCGGTGAGCGTCGTGAACGGCAGGTCCGGGCGATTAACCGGATGCGTGAACAGCAGCGAATCTCGATGGTCCAGAAACAATTGAACTTGATGATAAACCGGTCATCGTCGAAAAACGGCGTGCCGGCGATCTGGGGGGATCGAGAAAATCGATCGGCGAGTGCGAGAACCCGCCAGCAAATCCATCACGAATTTCAGCGTTCCAACTAAACTCGCCGTCGTGCATTCAAGATCGACCGCCAGGGATCAGAAATCCATAAGTCATGGCGTCGATAAACCTCGGACATTTTTTGACCGTTTGCGTCTCCATGCCTAGGCTCGGTTGAAGGCCTTGTGCGGCACCGCTTTGAGCCAAGGCTGAGCACCGCGGGGAAGGGCGGCACAATGGCTTCGAGTGCTGGCAGGCAGCGAAATTTGAGCTTCATCCGATTTGCATGGTCCAGGGCGGGCACCGCAAACAACCTGACGCCCGAAGTAATGCTGCGCCAAATTGTGAAATTTGTGACTTCGCTGTGCTCTAATTGTTGACGGCAATCTACCCATTGCCCGCAGTTTGCAGAAAATGCAGCCTAACGGATCGCGCGGTCGAATTGACGCGGTACGAATGCAATAAGCTCGGCTAGCCCGACACTACCGCACGAGTTCATTTCGAGAACGAGCCAAGCATGTCAACTGAGCTGTCGAGATTTGCGCCCCTTGCGGGGGGGAGCGAGCGCGAGATATCCCAACAGGACCCCGAACGGAGTATCACAGTATGTCTCGACCCTGCAGACCGGCAACACTTACCACCACAGCGCTTGTTGCCAAGCCTCGGTCCGAAGGTTTATCACCCCAATGAAAATTTACCAAAACTTATATTCCACGCCAGCTTTGAACATAGTCAAGTTCGACGTGGCGCTCCGCCCGAATGTCCCGACAAAGCCTTTAAAAGGCCCTGCGATGATGGTCTCGTTGGTGCTAAAGTTGGCGGTGTTAAACTTCACGTAGTCGCCTTCCAACTTAAAAATTATGTTCGGAGTCACAGCGTATTCCAACCCGCCACCGGCCGTCCACCCCTGTCGCGTTTCTTGAGAAGTAGTAAATGCCACCGGTGTCCCTGCTGCGGTTTGTTCAGTGCTGCCACTGCTAAATTGAGCCCAGGCCCAACCGCCCTTCCCGAAAAACAGCCATTTGTCGACCGCGTAGCCGACGCGGCCGGTCGCTGTAGCAACCCAGTCGATCTTATCGTTGCGGAACGCAACATCGTTAGGTGGTAGGACGGCAACAACTGAATCACTGGCGGTCAGACTTGCCCATGTCCAGTCGCCATCAACGCCGACGAGCCAACTGCCCCAACCGCTGGCCGGGCTGAACTGATAATTATATCCACCATAAAATCCACCGAGCGCGCCGCTAAGGTTCTGTGAGGGAAATACGGTTCCGGGCGGGTTATTTCGTGCGGCGTCGAGGCTGGTAACGACGGTCGATTGGCTATCGGCCCAGCCTCCGCCCCCCTCGAGGCCGGCGTAGAAACCAGTCCAGCTATAGATCTGATAAGGAGGAGGAGCTGCCGGCGCGGCCCTCACCGCGATATCCGCGGCTGAGGCTGCGGTAATCGGTATCGCGGCAAAAATCGGCAACGCCAAAAGTGCCTTGCGCATGTCCATCCCCCAAAAGATCATGAAATAAGCTACATTGATCTTGACCCCCGCGCCTAGTGCAGAAATGCAACACCACAGAACTTTTCCGGCTCTTGGTATCCCACCTCGCCGGAGTACTGTGAACGCCAACCCGATTGCAGCGCGGTGGTTTAGGTTGAAGGACCATCGCTCATTGATCTCAGTAACGCGCGTCTCGGTAATGAGAAATTCGATTCACGAAGCACGATTTGCGTTCCAACTGGCCGCCAAAAATCAAACGCATTCGCCATCCAGGGAGGAATTGACGTGGATGCCCTACTGAAGCCCGAAGCTGTCAGGGCCATTTAACTGGCTCCAGCGCAGGTTTTGGCGCCAGCGATCAATCAAATCAGGTAGGCCGTGGCCGACTGCATTCGGTCGATTCGGCCAGCACGATGCTAAGTAGGCTGTTTTACGTGAAAGGTCGCCGGCTGCTCCTGCCGCACGTGATGCTTATAGGTCCGTTTGACCGGAACGGCCGCGGCGGCGGGGGTTCGGGCCACAGGAACCATGGTCGCGGGCGATCGGGCGCGATTGGCTTTCGGCAAGATTTTGTTGTGCTTCAGGCCACAGCGTGGCGGCCGGCGGCTGACGCAAACTAGGCGATTCCGGTCGCCTCAACTATGTTGCCGATCCTGGCGGCAATGCAGGAGTGAGGTGGCCCCATGATTTGTCTGCGCGTAACCGCAGTCGCACTATGTATTTTGGCGACAGTCTTACTAACCGCAAGTTCTAGCAGGACGGCGGCAGCGGCCGACGCCTTCGGCACTTGGTATACCGGTGACAAACAAGGTCAGGTGCGAATCGTCAATTGCGGCGGGGCGCTGTGCGGCAATCTGGTTTGGCTCAAGGAGCCAAACGACCCGGCCACCGGGCGACCCAAAACCGATAAGCACAATGCCGATGCGAGCAAGCAAAGCCGGCCGCTATTGGGCGTCCCGGTCGTGCTGGCAATGAAGCCGAGCGGACCCGGTCAATGGAGCGGCGAGGTCTACAACGCCGAGGACGGCAAGACCTATAGCGGTTCGTTCACACTCACTGGCCCCGACACTGCCGATCTCAAGGGCTGCGTGCTCAGCATCCTCTGCAAGTCGCAAACCTGGACGCGCGTGCACTGACGGTGTTACTCGTCTGCCGGGCGTTGGCGAAAATCAGCGGGCGCGCTGTCCGAACAGGACCGCCCGCACCTTCGAATTGCGCATGTCGACCGCCAACGCTGCGGGAATCCGGATCGCAAAGGCGCGCTTGACCGCGTCGCGGGCGCGAACAGTTTCGAACCAGCGCTTGAGATGCGGGAACTGCGCCAGGTCCTGGCCCTGCCGCTCGGCAAGCCGCACCCAGCCGACGCAAGCCATATCGGCGATCGAATAGCGCCCCGCTAGAAATTCGTTATTGGCCAGCCGCGAATTCATGACGCCGTAAAGCCGGTTGACCTCGTCGGTATAGCGCGCGATCGCGTAAGCGATCTGCCGCGGTGCGTAGTGGCGGAAATGAACGGCTTGCCCAGCCATCGGGCCCAGTCCGCTCATTTGCCAAAACAGCCATTCGTGGACCGCGACCCGCGCGCGTTCGTCCTTCGGATAAAATTTCCCGGTCTTGCGGCCGAGATATTGCAGGATCGCACCGGACTCGAACACCGAGATCGGCCGGCCGCCTGGCCCGCGCGGATCGACGATCGCCGGCATGCGGTTATTTGGAGAGATCGCCAGGAAGCGCGGCGTGAATTGCTCGCCTTTTGAGATGTCGACCGGCCGCACCACATAGGGCAGCGCGCACTCCTCGAGCATGATGGAGACTTTCCAGCCGTTCGGTGTCGGCCAGTAGTAAAGCTCGATCGGCTTAGCGGCACCTGGGCGCCGCGTTTTGCGGTTGCCTTGCCTGCTCGATTGGCGAACGGCACGGGTCATGACATGCCACCGAAGTCAGAGGTCAGAAACTAACGCAAATTTCCCCAGACTCTTGGCGGATCGCAAATAAAAAATCGGCGTCGCGACCGACGACGCCGATGTAAGTTTCGGGAGGATACTGCCAACACACCGAGGGCCTCGGCGAGATGGCTTTAAGGAGCGGAACCGCTAGCCAAGTCGGCCAGCGTAAAAAAGGATTTCCGTTTCTCCTCTTATTGCTGTCGCGCTCAGCGAATCCGAGTTACGAAGCTCGTACCCGCATCCCGCCGGCGCCCCCCGTTGCCCACCTGAGCCGGCCCATCGCGGCGTCAATCGCCTCGACGGCGGCCGGCCCTGTGTGAGGCGATCCTCGGCACATGCGATGCCGAAGACCGTCGCGGCTTTGCCTACTTCTTCTTCCGACGCTTCGTCGTCTTCTTCGCCGCCGCTTTCTTCGCTTTTCTCTTCTTCGCCATTGCTGCCCTCCTAGCCTGAGTGTGGATGGCGATATCGGTGCAGTGCAGTCGCGAATCGACCCGCACTACAATCCGATTACTACAGCGGGAAAAAA
>Ga0306920_100016820_pt1 | contig 10082 bp, 8 predicted proteins | sample flu12Cox44000170_FD_204666 | JGI IMG/M metagenome (GOLD analysis project Ga0306920, IMG submission 204666) | Lab enrichment of tropical soil microbial communities from Luquillo Experimental Forest, Puerto Rico - flux4day.12C.oxic.44.000.170 (v2)... | ecosystem: Environmental > Terrestrial >...
GGGGTTCGGAATATTCTGCACCGTGCGGGTGTCAAACGTCGTCGCGATGTTGGCGTTCTCCGTTTGCAGTAAAGCACCTTCGCTGGTCACTTCAACGGTGGTTGCGCTGGCACCGATTTCCATTTCAGCGTTGACCGTAGAGTTCTGACCAAGAAGAACGTTTACCTTCCTCGTTATGGTCTTGAACCCATCTTTCTTGATGGTCAGTGTATAGGTGCCGGGTTTCAGCAGTGAAAATTGATAGCCCCCGGTGGCCGAAGTCGTAGCGGTAAAGGTATCGTTGGTCGCGTCATTGGAAATTGTCAGTGCCGCGTCCGGTACAACCGCACCGGTCGGATCCGTGATGGTTCCGCCAAAACCGCCGGTGACGATGGATTGCGCCGCTGCAGAGCCACTAAATCCTAGACATACGACAAGACATAAGAGCGAGATGCTGAGAGACTTCTTTGTCATGATTTCGTATTCCCCTCTTCAATTTCAAGTTCGACTCTCTTCCATCACGACCACTCAGACACACCACTCGCCTGCCATCCACTCCGATGGCCACACACCATTCGTTCCACTCGCATTGACCTTTGCTAAACGACTCCAGCCTGAATCGGCCCGAGACCCACACCAAGAAAACCGCACAGGGAGGCTGTATAACCGACGCGAATTTACAAGCTGCAAACCAGATGCCAATCTGGCCGGCGTCCAACCTGTTCAAATCGTGGTGTTTACTGTGCGTAATTTATTCAGCATCGACGCGATTTCTAATTTCGGAAGATTTCTACGTTTTTGTGAAGTCCATCCCTCTCGAACCTGCAGTGTCCGCAACAAAAAAGAAGGCCCACTGATAACAGCGGGCCTCTTTCCATTCCTCGCAACTCCTTGAGACTACGCCACGGTAACATCCTTCGCGAGGTAGACATCCTGAATGGCATTCAGCAGTTTCACGCCTTCGGCCATCGGGCGCTGAAACGCCTTGCGGCCGCTGATGAGACCCGTTCCGCCCGCGCGCTTGTTAATGACCGCCGTAGCTACGGCTTCCTCGAAGTCGTTGGCCCCTGATGCGCCACCGGAGTTGATCAGTCCTGCGCGGCCCAGGTAGCAATTCGCGACCTGATAGCGCGTGAGGTCGATCGGATGATCGCTGCACAGGTCCGTATAGATGCGCTTGTCGAATTTGCCGTAGCTCGAGTCACCCATATTCAGTGCTTGATACCCGCCATTATTCTCCGGCAGCTTCTGCTTGATGATGTCCGCCTGAATCGTTACGCCGAGATGGTTGGCTTGTCCGGTGAGGTCGGCGGAAACGTGATAGTCCTTATCCTTTTTGAAAGCGGAATTTCGCAGGTAACACCACAGCACCGTGGCCATGCCGAGTTCGTGTGCCTTCGCGAAGGCCCGGCTGATCTCGATGATCTGCCGGTCGCTCTCGGTCGAGCCGAAATAGATCGTGGCGCCGACTGCCGCTGCACCCATGTCCCACGCTTCCTCAACGGTGCCGAAAAGAATCTGGTTGAACTGGTTGGGGTAAGTGAGCAATTCGTTGTGATTGATTTTCACGATGAAGGGGATCTTGTGCGCGTACTTGCGCGCGACGGAACCGAGCACGCCGAATGTCGAAGCCACGGCATTGCAGCCGCCCTCGATTGCCAGCTTCACAATGTTCTCGCCGTCAAAGTAGTCCGGATTCTTGGCGAAGCTCGCACCCCCGGAATGCTCGATGCCTTGATCGACCGGCAGAATCGAGAGGTATCCCGTAGCGGACAACCGCCCGGTGAAGAACAGGCGGTGAATGTTATTCAGCACTCGAAGATTGCGGTCCGACGCCGCGTAGACGCGATCAATAAAATCGGGGCCGGGCAAGTGAAGCCGTTCCTTGGCGATTTTCGGATTCTTGAAGCCCAAGAGCGATTCGGACTTTGCGCCCAAGTATTGTTCGATTGCACCGGTAGTAGCCGTAGCCATGAGTTTCTCCTAATGGGTTGCGTTGCGAGTCTTTGTTGCCAGCTTCGAGGCGGCGGCCTGGTCCACCAGCCAGAGGAGAGTTCCGCTGACCGGTTGAATCAATTGAGCCGGGAGTTGTTCCGGCTCGTAGGGCCCTTCCAGAACCGCCTTCAAGGCCAGAGCCTTGTCCGAGCGGGTAACCAAAAAAAGCACGCGATTCGCCTGATTGACAGCCTCGGCGGTAAGGGTGATGCGTTCGGTGAACAGCTTGCCGACCCAATTGCGAACCACAATTCGTGGGGAGGCGTGTAACGCTTTGGTGCCGGGGAACAAGGAAAGGCAGTGGCCTTCTTCGCCCATGCCCACAAGCACCAAATCGAAGCGAGGATACTCGCCGTCCTTCAGCTTAAAGTATGCGCGAAGTGCCTGTTCATATTCCAGTGCCGCTTTTTCCGCGTCCGCGTATTCGCCTCTCATGCGCGTGATCTGCTCGGGTTCGACCACCCCTTTGGAAAATAACGCCTCCTGGGCCATACGGAAGTTGCTCTCCGGACTGTCGGGAGGCGCGTGCCGCTCGTCCCCAAAAAAGAAATGCAATTTCGGCCAGGGTATTTTGCTGCGCAGAGTCGCGTCGTCGGCCAGCATGGAGTAAAGCGCCTTGGGCGTGGACCCGCCCGACAGGGCCACCGTAAAAGTCCCATTTTTCGCAAGCGCTTCCTGCACCGCCTTCAGAAATTCTTCAACCGCCCGTTTCGTGATCGCCGCGGCATCCGGAAGCACCTCGACTTCTCGCTGCGCCGTTAGGGTCATGACACCGAACTCGCTCTCCCTGTGATTCCCGGGGCGGCCACGCGTCCGCGCTGGTCCAAGTCTTCTTCCCCAATGTGGCGCCAGGCGCGGCCGTCCCGCTCGAGCAGTTCTTCCGCCTCGAGCGGTCCCCACGAACCGGCGGCATAATTGGGGAACCCCCGGGGAGGCAGGGCGTGCCAAACATCCAATATGGGCTGAATCACGTTCCAGCCGGCTTCCACCATGTCGGCGCGCTGGAACAACGTGGCGTCTCCCACCATGCAGTCGCGCAGCAGACGCTCGTAGCCGGTGCCGTGCTCGACTCCGAAATACGACTTGTAATCGAAGTCCATGTTCACCAGGCCGAGCCGCATCACCGCGCCCGGAACTTTGGCGCCGAAACTGAGCGAGATGCCTTCGTCGGGCTGAATATGAATCACCAGACGGTTGGTTTCGACATTCTTCACCGCTGTATTGCGGAACAGCACGAATGGCGTACGGCGAAACTGGATCACGATCTCCGTCGCGCGCATCGCCAGACTTTTTCCGGTACGCAGATAAAACGGTACGCCCGCCCAGCGCCAGTTATCAATCTGCAGCTTAAGCGCGACGAATGTTTCCGTATTGGAGGCGTGTGAAACGTCCGGCTCGTTGCGATAACCGATCACATTTTCGCCATCTACATTCCCGGGACCGTATTGACCACGAACCGTATTGGTCAGCACTTCCTCGGGACTGAGCGGCTGAATGGCGTGAAGCACCTCCGCCTGTTTGTTGCGCACTTCGTCGGCGTCGAACGAAATCGGCGGCTCCATGGCCGTCATGGTGAGCAGCTGGAAGAGATGATTGGGAACCATGTCCCGCAGCGCGCCGGCGGTCTCGTAGAAACCGCCCCGGTGCTCCACTCCCACCGTCTCGGCGGCGGTGATTTGCACGTGGTCGACAAAATGACGGCTCCACAACGGCTCTATGATGTTGTTGGTGAACCGGAAGACCATGACGTTCTGCACCGTTTCTTTGCCCAGGTAGTGATCGATGCGGTAGATCTGTTTCTCGCTCAGCGTCTTTTTCAGATCGGCATTAAGCTGGCGCGCCGATTCCAGATCGTGCCCAAACGGCTTTTCAACAATTACGCGCGTCCAGTGCTCTTCGTCTTCTTTGGTGAGTCCAACCCCGCCCAGTCGATCCACAATTGGCGCAAAGAATCGCGGCGCTACCGCCAGGTAAAAAAACTTGTTTCCGTCGCAATGATGCGCCTTGTCGGCCTCAAGGATCTGCTTTTCCAGCCGCTTGTAGGCTTCCGGGTCCTGAAAGTCGCCCTTCACGTAATAGATGCGCTGTTTTAGCGAGTCCCACATCTTCAGGTCAATTGGATCGGGGGCGAATTTCGGCATCTCCTCGCCGAGTGTCTTGCGGAACGAGTCGGTGTTGAAGTCGTTGACCGCAAAGCCCACAATGGCAAACCGGTCAGACAGCATTTTGTCTTGAGCGAGGTTGAGAAGTGCAGGTATCAGCTTGCGTTTGGTCAAATCGCCGGTCGCGCCGAAAATTACCATCACGCAGGGGCTAGCCGTGGGGCTGTCACTCTGGTTATGGTTGCTGTTCATGGCGATTTCCAGTCTTCGCACCGTGCGAGCCGGAAAGGTTTACTGACCGGCCTTCTTCTCCACGTGACCACCAAACTGAAAACGCATCGCCGACAGCAGCTTGGCTGCAAAATCCGCTTCCCGGCGCGAAGAAAACCGCTCGTACAGCGCCGCACTCAACACCGGCGCCGGCGCGGTCGATTCGATTGCCGCGAGAATCGTCCAACGGCCTTCGCCCGAATCCGACACCCGTCCGGAATAGCGCTCGAGAGTCGGTTGTTCGAGCAGCGAAATCGCGGTGAGATCGAGCAGCCACGAGGCCACTACGCTCCCTCGCCTCCATACTTCGGCGACATCGGCAAGATTGAAGTTGTACATGTAATGGTCGGGATCGCGGAGCGGCGTGGTTTCCGCGTCGATTTCCTGTTGGTGATGCCCGGCGTCCGCGTGCTTCAGAATGTTTAACCCTTCCGCATACGCAGCCATGAGCCCGTACTCGATTCCGTTGTGCACCATTTTCACGAAGTGCCCGGCGCCCGAAGGTCCGCAGTGCAGATACCCCTCTTCCGCGGTGCTGTTCACCCGTTCGCGTCCGGGGGTGCGCGGAATATCTCCGCGGCCCGGCGCCAGCGTTTTGAAAACGGGGTCAAGGTGCTTGACGATGCCATTTTCCCCGCCGATCATCTGGCAGTAGCCGCGTTCGAGTCCCCACACCCCGCCGCTGGTGCCTACGTCCACATAATGTATGCCTTTGGGTGCCAGCTCTTTCGCTCGGCGGATGTCATCGATGTAGTAGGAATTTCCGCCGTCAATCAGGATGTCGTCTTTCGAAAGTTTCGGCGCCAGGTCCGCAATGGTGGCATCGACAACCGCCGCCGGCACCATCAGCCAGATGGCTCGAGGCTTTTGTAACTTGTTGACGAATTCGTCCAGCGAAGTTGCTCCCGTCGCTCCCTCCCCGGCAAGTTGTTTCACCGTATCGGCGCTGCGGTCGAATACCACGCAGTTGTGTCCCGCTTTGACCAGGCGGCGAACCATATTCGCCCCCATCCTGCCGAGACCGATCATCCCTAGTTGCATGTGTAGACTCCTCCGCGAAGTTGTGTTCCTGCCGCAGCCCGGAGCGTGGGCGGGAGCGCCTCAGGATTCCGATGGATTCGAGATGTTTGCCTAACGCACACCCGCCGACTTGCCCGTGGCGTCGAGCAACGTCTTGAAGGCGTCGGCGAACAGCTTCACGCCGTCCGCCAAAAGTTTGTCGGTAACTTCTTTCATGGAGATACCGGCCTTCGCAAGGTCCTGCATCGTTTTTTCCGCCGCGGGTACGTCTTCCGTCAGGCTATCGCGAAGTTTGCCGTGCGCGCGAAACGCATCGAAGGTAGCCGGCGGAATCGTGTCGACCGTATCCCGACCAATGAGTTCCTCAACGTAGAGAACGTCGCGAAACTTCGGATTTTTCGTGCTGGTGCTGGCCCACAGCAGCCGCTGCGTTTGCGCTCCCTTTGCGGCCAGGGCTTTCCAGCGGGAGCTGTTATAAAGCTCCTGGTACTTCTTGTAAGTCAGCCTGGCATTCGCTATCGCCACTTTGCCTTCGATGCTGCTGAGCAGTTCCTTTTTCCCGCCACCGGCCGTCGGCAGTAGCGCTGCAATCTTCGAATCCACAAGCGTGTCAATACGGCTTACGAAGAAGCTCGCCACGCTGGCGCAATGGTTAAGTTCCAGCTTCTTGAGCGCGCGCGCCTCCAACGCCGCAAAAAACGCCTCGGCCACCTCCTCGTATGCGGATTGCGCGAATAACAACGTGATGTTGATGTTCAAGCCGTCTTCCAGAAGCTGCCGGATTGCCGGAACACCTTCGGGTGTACCCGGCACCTTGATCATCACATTCTCGCGATTCACCGCTTTCCACAATCGGCGGGCCTCTTCGAGCGTGCCTTTTGTGTCGTTCGCCAGATAAGGTGAAACTTCCAGGCTCACGTAGCCGTCGCGGCGGCGTGTTGATTGATAGGTCGGCTTGAAAATGTCGCAAGCCTCCTGCACGTCGCGAATGGCGATCTTCTCGAACACTCCCTTGGCATCGAGTTTCCTCGCTTCCGGCGAGTTCAGAATGTCGGCGTAAAGCTGACTGCCGGTGATGGACTTCTCGAAGATTGCGGGGTTCGAGGTCATCCCGCGCAAGCCGTCCTCTTGAATCATCTTCTGCAAGCCGCCGCCGGTCAGCAGGTCGCGGCGAATGTAGTCCATCCACGGTGATTGGCCATATTCAAGCAATCCTTTCAGCGGATTCGTGCCGGCAACGTTCGGAATGGTTGCGGAGGTGGTCATCGTGGTTCTCCTTTTCCGGGCGAAAGGGCTTGGCCCCCATTGTACGCCCGCGGGCGGTGGCCCGACTCGAGATTTCAGCTTTTTAACATCTTCTCTTCGAGGGCGTGTACTTTCGCCAGCCGGCGAACGTGCCGTTCCTCATTCGTGAAATTGGCAGCCAAAAACGCGCGGACCACATCTTCGGCGAGCCGTTCGCCCACGATCCGCGACCCCATCACCAAAACGTTCATGTTGTCATGCTCCACGCCCTGGTGGCCGGAGTAGGTATCGTGGCAGATCCCTGCGCGGATCCCGATCAGTTTATTCGCCGCGACGCTCGCTCCAATCCCGCTTCCGCAAATCAGAATCCCACGATCGGCACGCCCCTCCCGGACGGCACGGCCAACCGCCTCCGCGTAGTCGGGATAATCGGAAGGGTTTTCGTTGTACGCTCCCACATCCAGCACTCCGTGCCCCAGGGACCGTACCACGTCGCCCATGGCGTTCTTCAGCCTAAAGCCGGCGTGATCGGACCCGATGACCAATTTCATGGAGTCTCACTTGCCCAGTACTTGTTTCGCAGCCGCCACCACCGTATCGGTGTCAAATCCGAATTTCTTCAACAGCTCCTTCAGTGGAGCAGAAGCCCCGAAAGAATGCATCCCGATCATCTTGCCCTTCGGCCCGACGTATCGATCCCAGCCCACCGTGGCAGCCATCTCAACGGAAACGCGGGCACTCACGCTCGACGGCAGTACCGATTCCTTGTACGCGGCATCCTGCTCTTCGAACAGCTCCCAGCACGGCATGCTGACCACCCGCGCCTTGATCCCTTCCGCTTTTAGCTTCTCATACGCGCCCACGGCCCATTGCAATTCCGATCCGCTGGCCATGAGAATGACGTCCGGTTTGCCTCCGTCCGCATCGCCAAGCACATACGCGCCTTTTGCTACGCCCGCGGCCGAAGCGTATTTCGTACGGTCCAGCGTGGGCATAGCTTGGCGACTGAAGACAAAGGTCGTCGGTCCGTGCGTGCGAGGAAGAACTGCTTTGTAAGCCTCCGTTACTTCATTGGCGTCGCCCGGTCGCATCACCAGCATGTTGGGCATGGCGCGAAACGCTGCAAGTTGTTCGATCGGCTGGTGGGTGGGGCCATCCTCACCCAGGCCAATCGAATCGTGAGTGAAAATGAAAAACACAGGAATTTCCATCAGCGCTGCCAGCCGCATGCTCGGCCGCATGTAATCGCTGAAGTTGAAAAACGTTGCGCCAAAGCCGCGAAGGCCGGTGAGCGTCATGCCGTTAACAGCAGCCCCCATCCCGTGTTCACGCACGCCAAAATGTATGTTGCGCCCGTATTCTCCAGGGAAGAAATCACCCGCGCCTTCGAAGGTCAGATTGGTTTTGTTCGATTTCGCCAGGTCCGCCGACCCGCCCACCAACCACGGAATATTCTGCGCCAGCTTGTTGAGTACTTTTCCCGAGCTTTCGCGAGTAGCGATGCCCTTCGGATCGGCACCAAAAGTCGGCAGCTCCTTGTCCCAGCCATCGGGCAACTCGTGCTTTTGGATGCGGACGAGCTGATCCGCCAATTCCGGATATTTCTTGCTGTACGCGGCAAGCAACGACTTCCATTTGGCGTTGGCCTGCGCACCGCGCGCGCCGACGCCATCCTGGAAATGCGCATACACGCCATCGGGTACCAGGAATTTCGCGTCTTCCGGCCAACCGTAATTTCTCTTCGCCAATTTGACTTCGGCCTCGCCGAGCGGTTCGCCATGCGCCTCGTAAGAATCCTGCTTGTGTGGTGAGCCATAGCCGATGTGGCTATCAACCACGATGAGCGTGGGCTGCTCGCCTTGGTCGTGGAAATACTTGTACGCGCGAGAAAGCTGCAAGAGATCATTCGCATCGGCAACCCGCGTGACATTCCATCCGTAGCCCACGAACCGCGTCATCACATCTTCGTTGAATGACCAACTCGCCGGTCCATCGAGCGTGACGCGGTTGTTATCGTAGATCCAACACAGATTGCCGAGTCTTAGATGGCCCGCCAGGGAAGCCGCCTCGGCTGCTACTCCTTCCATAATGTCGCCGTCGCCGCAGAGCGCATATACACGAAAATCGAAAAGCTCCGAGCCCGGGCGGTTAAAATGGCTGGCCAGCCATTGCCCGGCGATCGCCATGCCCAAGCTGTTGCCTGCACCTTGACCCAGCGGTCCGGTGGTCGTCTCGACGCCTGTGGCAAGGTGAGATTCCGGATGGCCGGGTGTGCGGCTGCCCAGCTGCCGAAAGCGTTTGATCTCGTCCATGGTGATGGACAATTCCTTCTGCACTGCGCCGTTTTTTACCAAGCGCACGCCAGCCAAATGCAATATGGAATACAACAGCATGGACGCATGGCCCGCCGACAACACAAAGCGGTCGCGATTGGGCCACAGCGGATCGGCAGGATCGTAGTTCAGGAAATATTGCCACAGGGAAAACGCCACCGGCGCGAGCCCCATAGGCGCCCCGGGGTGCCCCGAGTTGGCTTGCTGCACGGCGTCGATGGACAAGGTTCGAATCGTGTTGATGGAAAGCTGGTCCAGGCTCGGTCGTATGTCGAGGGTTGGTGCGTTCACAGTGTCTCCGACGCGGGGAGGGCGACCCGCAATTTGGCGCTCAGGCGTTAGATGCCCGGCCTGAGGGGAAGTTCCAGAATTGTACTGCAAACAGGAAACCGCTGTCGCCCACCCTGCGGTCTGCCCCGGCATTCTCTTCGCAGCAGCCAACTCCAGCATGCCGGTTCGGTCAGGATTTGTCCGCGTTGTTGTGGCCAACAGCCACGGGGCTAGTGAAGATGACCGCATTGGGGATTACGACCTCTCGGCCGTCTTCTGTCCTTACGATGGTCGCGCGGGCTTGGATATCGGAAACGCTGCCTTCAATCCCCGTCACGCTGATGAAATCCCCGAGCCGAAAGGGCTCCTGAGGCAGTAGCAGAATCCCCGCCAGAAAGTTCTGCAGAATATTTTGAAAGGCAAAACCGACGGCTACCGTCCCAATGCCCAGAAGTTTTACCAGGTCGCCGGCCTGGAACGATGGCGCAACAACGGAAAGCCCGATCAGAAAGCCAATTACCACAATACTGGTATGAACCAGGCGCGCCAGCAGCAGAGCCACTCCCTGATGAGTCCGGCGTTTCTGCACCAACCGGCGCGTCAAAGAGTCCGCCAGCGACGCCCCGACCAGGAACAGAACAAAAATCACGAAGGCCAGGATTATATTCGGCAAAGTTGCGACAACTTCATTGACGATTTTGATCTCCGTTTTCCAGGCGATCGAGAAATCAACGGACATAAGGCCCTCCCGGTGCAAAGTTGAGGGCCGCCTGGAACAGGCTACGGAATATCGAAACTACGGGCTACGGGTAGTACACGGTATGCAGTTGAGGATCCTTCCATCGGCTCTCAGGCTATAGCCGCAGTC
>Ga0306920_100016821_pt1 | contig 10081 bp, 10 predicted proteins | sample flu12Cox44000170_FD_204666 | JGI IMG/M metagenome (GOLD analysis project Ga0306920, IMG submission 204666) | Lab enrichment of tropical soil microbial communities from Luquillo Experimental Forest, Puerto Rico - flux4day.12C.oxic.44.000.170 (v2)... | ecosystem: Environmental > Terrestrial >...
TTGCAAAAGGTCTCACAGAAATTCTGTGGCCAACCGAAATCACAACCGCCAAGGTATCAATACTTGGATTGGAGTAAGGGGTCGCCGACCGCCTCACCGCGCGATGACTGTAACCGATCACGTCGGTGCCGTGTCTTGTCGCGATCGACTTCAGGGGAATATTCTGCGGGGAAGCTCATTCACCGTGAGATTGCCGACGCGAGCTTCCGCCAAAAATTTGATTCGCATATTGACAGGTTATGGAATGGGGGAGCCGGCAATCGGTTCTTAATCCTTATCAGGCCGAATGAAACGTTGTTGCGCCGGGATCACTTCGACATTGGCGGGCCGATCGAACGGCGGCGGCAGGGGTTCGACCGGGCGCCGCGCTCGCCCGATGGCGCGGAACCAATCTTCCAGTCCCGCGGGCGCGATGAACCAGAGCAGACGCAGCTGGCTCGTGCCGGTGTTCGTCACCTTATGCTACAGCCCCCGGCTTTGAGACGCTTCCAACAAACTAAAGATGTAGGGCGCACATACCAAAGGGATATCCCAGCGTTAGCCCTCGGCTAGGCAGGGTGATGCGATCAAAAATGGTACGGGCTGAGGTGTGGGAACCGCGCGACGAAAAAGGAAGCCGCTTCGAGCTATGCTGCTGAATTGAAAGCATCGAGAGAGATCATCACTCGGGCGCCACGGGTACGCCATGCGCATCGGCAGCGCGACTCCTAAGCCGCGTGGGTCGGCGCGTTGGTGTCACGGGGCATAGCGGGGTAGGGATCGGGGTTCTTGTGAATTGGGTCTCTCGGCCATTCTCCGCTATATCGACCCAAACAAGCCAATTTGCATCGTCGCGCGCGATATAATCTTCTCGGAAGTGACTCAGTCGGGACTCGGTACGGAACAACGAGGCGCCGAGAACGAAGCGCGCCGCTAGCAGCATGGCCTCGGTTTCCTTCAGCCGCACTAGCTCATGCGTGTGGGGCGCTGCGACGTCGTTAAATCTCTCTGATAGGGCCTCGACCTGGTCACGCGCGTGCCCGAGCCGGTCGGCTTTTTTAAGGATTCCCACGTTGTAAGCGAACATGATGGCCTGCAATTCCCGCAGGATGAGGTCCGACTCGGCGTTGGCGGATTCATCGAGAGGCCGAGTCGTCTCCTCATACAATATCTTGACCTCAGCGCGGTCGAGGGGAAATGGCGCTAGCTGGTTAAGATCCTCGATGGCGCTACGTCCCGCGATCCAGCCATTTCCTACGCACAGTCCGATGTGAAATCCGGCGAAATGATTGGCGCAACCCGCTTGTGCCAGTCCTGCTGCGAGCAACCCGGGGACATCGGAGCGGCAATTGGGGTCGGTCCGAATTCCCATCTTGGTCATCTGGTTGAGGGCATAATACGGCGTCTTCCCGAACATATCGGTGCGGGCCTCATCTCCCAGCTTGCGGAAGAACTTGTCCATCCATTTGACCTTGCTCTGGATAAAATGTTCCCGCAGCTCTTGCGGGATTACTGACATGTCGAGATAAAGCGGCGAGTTGCCCTTGTTGTTTTCCAGAGCCATGGCGTGGGCGATGCGCGGAACGTCGGCTTCATCGGCCCATTCGGGCTCGTACTCCCGCATGAACGCTTCGCCTTTGGCATTGATGAAGTGCGCGCCCTCCTGGATCGCGAAGGTGATGCCTTCGAAGTAGAACTTCGGTGTGCCCGGCCGCACATAGCTGAACTCGCCATTACGCAGGCTCGCCCCGGCGCGATAGGCGAGTAGAGTGCCGGTCCCGGTAATGTCGCGCACGAATCCGGACCGGAACGTGATGGCATTTGTCGCGACGATGGTCGCGCGCGCGTTGATGGCGTGAAACTGGCCGGAGCGGCTATGAATGCCAACGGCTCCCGTAACCCTCCCTGAGCCGCCGCCGAGCAACCCGGTGACGAAGATCCGGTCGAGGAGCTGGACACCTTCGGCCTCGAGCGCCCGCCGCAAGATCCAGCAGAATTCGAGCCCGCCGCCTTCCGGATACATCACGCGGGCAAGATCAAGACCACGCGTCGGCCGTCGCTTGTAACCGCCGTGGGGATCGCGCGCGAACTTCATGCCCATGGCTTCGAAGTCTTTGAGCCTAGAGGCGGAGTTCGCGAGAACCTCCCGTATTAGAACTTGGTCGGCAATACCGTCGTTTCCGGCCACGATCTCACGCACGATTCCGTCGAGATCGTCTTCCGGCAACACCACAATCTGCCAGGCGTTCGAAAATGCCGTGTGGCCAGTGCGCCCAATCAACCAGGAGTCGACCATCGTCACGCGGGTGCCTCGCGCCCCATGCCGCTTGGCGCTAAGCGCCGCCAACAAGCCGCCAGCACCGCCACCGATAACGAGCACATCGGTGTCGATGAGAACGCCGTCGAGATCCCTCATTGCTTCACCATGGCCGCGGCCGGTTCTTGACCGAAGGATGCACGTCGACGATCTGCTCCGGACAAAAAATCTCGCAGCTGAAGCAGGTAATGCAGTGCTCGCGGAATTTGATGACGGGGAGCAGCTTGACCTGTCGCAGACCCTCGATTTCGGTTGCGACAGGTGCGGGTTCCATGTGAATGACATCGGCTGGGCAGACTAGGTCGCAAATGCCGCAGCTTGTACACTTCTCGATTTCGATATTTTCGATCATGTCATTCGATCGTGCACTGCCGTCCGGTCCTCGCACTTGAAATAAGGGGCAGGCCGCAACAAACCGAGTTCTAGCGCGAGGCTCTCGAGATATGCCACTGTTTTTCGCGCCGACCGAGCCCAAGGGGAAGAAGTCGTGAAAGAAGCAAGACTGATAGCCATCCTGTTGGCTGCTTTCGCCACCATCGCTTTTGCAACGCCCCCGGCTTCCGCGCAAGACAAACTCAAGCTCGCCCTCGGGCAGCGCGGCAACTGGGACACCGCAATCGCGGAACTCGGCCAGGGGGCCGGAATATTCCGAAAGCATGGTCTCGAGCTGGAAATCTTATGGACCCAGGGCGCTGGCGAAAGTCAGCAGGCGGTGATCTCCGCGAGCGTCGACATTGGCCTCGCAGGCACTCTTGCGGCATTCGGTGCGTACCAGAAGGGAGCGCCACTGCGCATCGTCGCAGCTGAGGCCACTGGTGCTGCTGATTTCTGGTATGTCCGGGCAGACTCGCCCATTCACGGCATCAAGGATCTGGATGGCAAGACGATTGCTTATTCGACCACAGGCGCTTCCACCCACACCCTCGTGCTGGCATTCCTCAAGCAGGGCGCGGCGGCAGGCAGGCCCGTCGCGACCGGTGGGCCGAGCCCGACCTTCACGCAGGTCATGTCAGGTCAGGTGGATGTCGGCTGGTCGGCTCCGCCCTTTGGCCTCGATGCATTGCAAGACAACAAGATCCGCATAGTTGCACGCGCTTCGGACGTGCCCATCGGCCGCGACCAGACGATCCGCGCGCTGGTGACGACAGCTGGCGCGCTCAAGACGCGCCCTGACGTCTTCCGTCGCTTTGTTCAGGGCTACCGGGACAGCATCGATTGGATGTATGCGGGCGACGAGGCGCTCAAAGCGTATGCCGAATTCGCCAGGATTAGGCTCGATCTGGCTCGGCGGGTGCGCGACGCATTCTTTCCCAAAAAGCTCGTTTGGCCGGATCAGGTGAGAGGGCTCGATACGCTGATGGAAGATGGCGTGACATTCAAATACCTACGAGAGCCACTTACGAAGCAGCAGTTGGCTGAAATGATTCAGATCCCTGCACCGGCCAACTAGGGCTATGCGACAAGGAGCCGCGGAGGTGAACCTGATTCGCGAAGTGACAGGTTATGGAACGGGCGAGGGTACACCGTCACCGCGGCCCAGAGCTACATCACACCTTCTATCGCTCGGACGTCGCGTTCGACATTTCCACTGCCCAATCCTTTGAGAGCCTCCGTGTAGGCCGGCGTATCATGACAGGGGATCGCCTTTTCGAGACTACCGAACTCGATCAGCACCACGGATTCATCCATGCCCAACTCATACGTCTTAGCTGACTTGCCGAGTGCCAAAAAGCGCCCGCCCGCGTCTCTGATTGCGGGCTTTGCCAGCTCAGCGTAAGCTTCCCAAGCTGCTCGGTTTTTCAGCGACCCAATATGCTTTTGTCATCGCGCACGCCTGCGGACGGGCTGACGGTCTTCGTGAAGAAGGAATGTCCGACCTGCAGGTTGATCCAGCCGGTCATCCGCGACTTGGCGAAGCGAACGAACTCGATAATCGTCTTCGCTCAGGATGACGTGTCGGCTGTTGAAGGGCTTGCCGTCATCGACGATACGTCGTTAGAGCAGTCGTTTCGTCAGGACATCGAGGCCGTACCGACCATCATTCGATTCGCGAACGGCCGCGAAGTCGATCGCACGTTTGGTTGGAACCGGGATGAGTGGCAGCGCGTCACTGGGCTTGCGGATCTCGGGCGAGGACTACCGCACATGCAGCCTGGCTGCGGCTCTAAGAGTAGGGAGCCTGGTGTCTTCGAGCATCTCGTAGCGCGCTACGGCGATCCAGGGTTGGCGTCACGCAAAATCGAAATCGGAGAATGGGATGACCCCATCGAAGCCGGCTTCGAACGCGGTTGGAGCGATGGTCTTCCGCTCGTACCGCCGACGGACGAACGTATCCTACGCATGCTGGGGGGAACGGCGCGGAAACCCGATGAGATCGTCGGCCGCGTACCGCCAAATCTGGCACCTTGTACCGTCGAAAAAGTAGCGATCAATGCGGTAATGGCCGGCTGCAAACCTGAATATCTTCCAGTGGTGCTTGCTGCACTCGAAGCTGCACTTGAACCTATTGCAACTATGCACGGACTCTTATGCACGACGTGTTCCGGAAGTCCAATTTTGATCGTGAATGGACCAATCGCACGAGCCATCGGCATGAATTCCGGCATCAACGCTCTCGGTCAAGGCAATCGCGCCAATGCCACTATTGGCCGGGCACTACAGCTAATAATCCGCAACGTCGGCGGTGGTCGCCCGGGTGAACTGAGCCGATCAACATTAGGGGGACCGCACAAATATACGTTTTGTTTCGCAGAAGACGAGTCTGACGCGGAATGGACGCCATTGTCGGTTGCTCGCGGTCTTACGCGTGGAACCAACGCTATTACGCTGTTCCAAGGCGACGGTATTCAAGCGTTCATTGACCAACGATCGCGATCCGCTCCCGAACTGGCGCGATCACTCGCAATGTCCCTGCTCGCGGTTGGGCATCCAAAGCTGTGTGAATTCACAAACGCGATGCTTGTTCTCTCTCCCGAACATTATGGCATTTTCCGAGATGCAGGTTGGGATCGAGTCCGTATCGAGGTAGAACTTCACAAGGCGATGGTGCGGCCCGGAAAAGATCTCATACAAGGGGCACAGGGCGTCGGTGAAGGAATATCACCTAGCCGGGCCGACGAACTCGTCAACAAGTTCTGGCCAGAGGGCCTCCTGATTGTACGCGCCGGAGGAAAGGCTGGGCTTTTTTCAGCAATATGCGGAGGCTGGACCGGCGGGCGATTTCGAGATCAATCACAACCCGTGACCAAGGAGATCAGACTATGAGTGTGAGTGCCCAACTACGCGATCCCACGGCTGAAATCGCTTCCGAGCTCCGGCCACGCCAGTCTCCGCTGCCCACATTGGAAGGAAAATGTGTGGCGTTGCTTGATATTGGAAAAATGCGAGGTGACGAATTTATTGACCGGCTCGAAATCCTTCTAAATGCTCGTGGCATTGCGACAGGGCGCTACAAGAAACCGACTAATACAAGGGTCGCTCCAACAGAAATCATTCACGATATCATCCTCAACTGCCATGCAGTGGTGATAGCGCTGTCCGATTGTGGGTCCTGCACTTCATGCTCGACCCATGACCTATTCACGTTGGACGGCCGCGGGATTCCGGGGGTGAACGTCATCACCGAGGAATTTGCGGACGCTTTCGAAGTCCAGCGCTGCGCTATCGGATTCGATGGTGCTGCCGTTGTAGTCCCTCATCCAATACAGCATCGCACGCGAACAGAACTCGAAAGCTTCGCAGATCAGTTCTGCCAGGAGATCCTAGCTCGGATTTGCTCGCGTCCGTCCGCGGGTAGAGTTCGTGCGGGCCAGACATGAAGACGACTAGGGTTCGGAAAAACCCTGAGTCGCAGAATGACAGGTTATGGAACCAGGGAGAGCGCAAGGGGGTGATCGATACACTCCCCCTCGGATCAAACCAATCAGCCGTTCTGCGCATCCGTTTGCCACGGCGATCGGGGGTCAGTGCCCGCCAACTTTCCCTTAACTCCCCCGGACGGGTCGTCTGGAAGGTGGGGACAGCGATCAGCGCCGACGATCGGAGCTAGCGCAGGTCTCGAGCGCAGACCGCCGCTCGACTTCCTAATGAGGCTGTTGCAAGCGCTCGGGTGGCTCTAACAACAGCAAATCGGCGGGCGATTTCCGTCCAGCTTTTTATCACCACGCGCGCACCCTGCAGTTTCGAGCGTGACCGGATGGAGCTCGACGGACATCACTGGTTTTGATCGGCAAACTGCGCTTGAATCGTGCGGCTGGATTGACCCGCCGACCATATCGCAATCCGGGAGCCGCTCAATGGTGACCAGTTTTCGGCAGATCATTGATAAGGCCGTCAAGGACAAGCGGTTCCTGGTCGTTCCCGGCGCGCATGACGCGCTGAGCGCGCGGCTCATCCAGGCGATCGGCTTCGAGACCTATTTCATTGGCGGTTTCCCAGCGGTGGGCGCGCGCTACGGCCTTCCGGATATCGGGCTGAAAGGCTTCGGCGAAATCTCCGCGGCAGTGCGCGACATCATGTCGGCCTGCGACCTGCCGGTGTTCGTCGACGCCGACGACGGCTACGGCGACGTCAAGAACGTGGTGCACACGGTGCAGACCTACGAACGCATGGGCGTGAGCGCCATTCTGATCGAGGACCAGCAATGGCCCAAGCGCTGCGGGCACATGGTCGGCAAGAAGGTCGTCCCCGCGGAGCTGGCGGAGGCGAAGATCAGGGCTGCGTGCGCGGAGCGGATGAACCCGGAGACCTGGATCCTGGCGCGCACAGACGCCCGCGCGGTTTACGACCTCGACGAGGCCATGCGCCGGGCCGAGCGCTACGTCCGCGCCGGCGCCGACGGCATCTTCATCGAGGCGCCGCGCAGCATCGATGAGCTCAAGCGCATCGGGTGCGCCTTCGACGTGCCGCAGATCTGCAATCCGCTGATCGGCGGGCACACGCCGATCCTGAGCATGCAGGAACTGGGCGAGCTCGGCTTCAACGCCGCGGTGTTGGGCCTCGACACGCTGATGCATGCGGCCAAGGCGATCGAGGCGGTGCTCCTCGACATGAAGTCCGGCAAGTTCGCCCGCCGCAATGACGGCATGGACTTCGAGGCGTACAAGAAGGTGGTCGGCTACGACAAATGGAAGAGCGTGGACGACCGTTTCGCCGTTGCCGCCAAGCCATGATGGATGCAGGACACGCGAAAAGGTCTCACGTCAGCGCCGCCTCGCGCGCGGGCTGGGCTTTCGGCGGCGCCGGATCGCGCAGATTGAGAATGCGACGCGCGTTCGCATAGAACAGCTTGTGCTTGTCGACATCCGACAGCTCGATCTCGCCGAGCAGCTTCAGGCACGCCGCCGGATCCCAGCAGGGGTAGTCGGTGCCGTACATCACATGGTCGATGCCGTAGTAGTCGATCGCGAACTTCATGCCGGCCGAGTGCGGCGACACCGTATCGGTGAACATGCGCTGCATATAGGTGGTGACCGGCCTCGGCAGCTTGGCGGCCTTGGAGTTCTTGTCCATGCGGCCGGCCTGGTAGGGCAATGAACCGCCGGTGTGAGTCAGCACCACCTTCAGGTTCGGATGCCGCTCCATCACGCCGGAGAGGATCAACCGCATGGCGGCGACGCTGACCTCGATCACGCGGCCGAGGCTCAGATGCAGCGCGCCGTCGTAGCCCTCCAGCACGTCCTGGAAGATGACGTCGGTCGGGTGAAGGAACACGGGCAGGCCGAGCTTCTCGACATGGGCATAGAACGGCTCCAGCCGCTCCGCATCGATCCGCGCGTCGGCGCCGACGCTGCCGGGAAGATTGACGCCCATCAGGCCGAGCCGGTTGACCGCGTCGTCGACCACCTCGATGGCGACGCGCGTGTCGTGCAGTGGCACCGCGGCGCTCGCCCACAGCCGCCCGGGATATTTGCGCTGCGCGCCCGCCATCTCCTCGTTCCACATGAGGGCGTAGTCACGCCCTTCCTCGCCCGGCATGTCGGAGAACGACACCGAAAACGGCCCGATCGAGCAAACCACGTCGACCTGGTGGCCGAGGCCGTCCATGTATTCGAACTGCTTGTCGAGATCGAACCACTCGGCCCAGCTGTTGAGGTGCTGGCCGCTATCGGCGCGCCGCATGTAATCGTAGCCGCCGCGCCTGTTGACCCGCGCCCGTGGATAGTCCTTGCGCCGGCAGAGCTTGTCGAAAATCGACCGGGGCCACCAATGGAAATGCGAGTCGATGATGTGCATGGGCGTCCTGCCGTTGCGAAACGACAACGATGTTAAGGTCGCGTGTGTCCCCCGTCAACGCAACCAGCGGCGGGGTGCATGACAACGCGCACGATTTCGGTAATGATTTTCGGAAAGGCGGCGCTGCAACGGCCGCAGGGAGGAAGCCATGCGAGCATATTTCCGCGCATTCCCGATCTGCCTTGTGGTGCTTGCCATGGCGGCGTTGTCCGCGCCTGCCGGCGCGGCCGAGACGTTGCGAGTCGGCAAGGCAGTGCCGTTCGCCTGGACCTTCACGCCCGTCGATGTCGGCGTCGAGATCGGCCAATTCGCCAAGCAAGGGCTGACCGTCGAGCCGTCGGCCTTCGGCGGTGACGCCAAGCTGCAGCAGGCGTTGACCGCCGACGGCATCGATATCGGCATCGGCAGCGGACCCGGCATGGCGTTCATGGCCAAGGGCGCGCCGGTAAAGGCGGTCGCCGCGATGGCCGGCATCCCGAGGAACATGGCGGTGATGGTCAGCTACAACTCATCGATCAAGTCGGTCGACGATCTCAAGGGTAAGCGCATCGGCGTCACCACCGTCGGGTCGCTGACCGACTGGATCGGCAAGCGAATCGGCGTACTCAAGGGCTGGGGCCCCAGGGGCATCGACATCGTGGCGATTGGTGGCATGGAGCCCGCCCGCGCGGCGATGAAGACCAACCAGATCGACGGCTACATCGCCTCGCTCGAAAGCGGCTACACACTCGAGGAGGCCAAGGAGTGGCGCGTGCTTACCACGGCGACGCCCTTCGTCGACCACTTCATCACCCATGTCATATTCGCTCGCGAGGAGGTGATCGAGAAGCGGCCGCAGGCGGTACGCGCCTTTCTGCAGGCATGGTTCGACACCATCGCCTTCATGAAGGCCAACAAGGCGAAGACCGTGGACATCACCGCCAAGGTGCTCAACCTGAGCCCGGCGGTGATCGGCCGCGCCTACGACGAGGAGGTCGGCATCTTCTCCGACGACGGCGTGTTCGACGCGAAAGCGGTGGCGGCGCTCAAGCAGTCGTTCATCGAGATGGGCCTGCTCAAGGAGATTCCCGACGACAAGGTCATGTTCACGACTCAGTTCGTGCCGGTGAAGGCCGGGATGTGACGGCGGCCCGCGCCGCCTGCAGCGCCGGCTCGTTACCGGCGGCGAGCAAAATGTCCACATTGCGTGCGGTCAGCTCACGATAAGTCAGTTCGTATCCTCCGATGCTCGGCGCCTGAATGTATTCGAATGTGAAATTTCGGCCCCCTGATAACCAAGCTCGGCCATGCGCTTCTCGAAAGCCGCATAATGCGGCGCCTCGCGCGGCAGCATGCCAGAGTAACCCACGCGCAGCATCTTGGGGGACTGCGCGCGCGCCGCGAGCGGCCACGCGGCCGCTACACCGCCGAGCAGCGTGATGAACTCGCGCCTTTTCATGTGTGGATGGCCCCCGCCTGGCAAGAGAAAATGTAGCGTGCCGCACAGAAGTCGCTTGCAGTCATGTGTCCGGCCTGTTCACGCAGTCCAGATGGACTGCTGGCCCTGATGGA
>Ga0306920_100016823_pt1 | contig 10081 bp, 6 predicted proteins | sample flu12Cox44000170_FD_204666 | JGI IMG/M metagenome (GOLD analysis project Ga0306920, IMG submission 204666) | Lab enrichment of tropical soil microbial communities from Luquillo Experimental Forest, Puerto Rico - flux4day.12C.oxic.44.000.170 (v2)... | ecosystem: Environmental > Terrestrial >...
CTCTGTCGCTCTGGTATGCGTCGACGGCTTCGGTGCGATCCGGTCTGCTGCTCGGCATCGCGACGGCCTCACAAAGGCACCTCGCCGCATCCTGCGACCGTCTTTGCGCGATCATAGATCGCTTCACATGACGCTTTAGGAGCCTTTGCGCCGAACGGGGCCGCGTCGTTGAGCAAGCGATCCCCGCGTCGGGATGCACTAGTTACAAGAAGCGAGCGGACGGTAAGTCCGCTTTTCGGCCGTGCTCGACGGCCGATGAAACTACGCCGATGACGACCGCTTTGGGTCGAGGCCGTGTGAAAAGAAAATCGCCACCAGTGATTGCGCAATTTACTGTCGCGGTGTGTGCTGCGGGGTAACGAAAAGTTCGAGTACTCCATTCTAAGAGCAATAGGATTGCTGGCTTTCGTCGAGGTAATCACTTTTCGCACAGCCTCGGTCAAGAGGGGAAGCATGCTGGCTGTGCCCCTGATGACCGCTTCCGGCGCGTCTCGCCCATTGCACCGCGTTCCCGCAAAGGTCCCCTGACTGAACCGATAGCGGACGCTCAGCCTCGATCGCAGGAACGCGTCCTGATGCCCCCATTCCCGACCTTGGGATCGGGAGCCCCGTTGGGTCATCATGACCAACGCAGCTCTTCACCAGCCCGGCCCTGGACAGGGCGTGTCAACCGAAGGATGATCCGTTCGGGCCCGTGGAGCGCGGCTATGGATGTCGGGGGTTGGCTCAGAAGTCTCGGCCTCGGGCAGTACGAGGCGCTCTTTCGCGCGAGTGAAATCGACGCCGATATTCTGCCCGAGCTGACCGAAGTCGATCTCGAGAAGCTTGGTGTGCCGCTCGGGCACCGCAAGCGTCTCCTCAGAGCCATCTCCGGTTTGGCCGCCCCCGAGACCTCCGCATCGACCGGTCCGAGACCGCAAGACGCCGCCGAGCGGCGGCAGCTGACGGTGATGTTCTGCGATCTCGTCGGGTCGACGGCGTTCTCGGTGCGGTTTGACCCCGAGGAATTGCGCGAGGAGATCCGCGCCTATCAGAACGCCGTTTCCAGTGTCGTCGCGCGCTATGACGGCTTTGTCGCCAAATATATGGGCGACGGGGTGCTGGTCTATTTCGGCTATCCGCGGGCGCATGAGGACGACGCCGAGCGGGCGGTGCGGGCGGGGCTGGAGATAGAGGCGGCGGTGACGCGCCTGGAGACCCGTGGCACGGAACGGCTCGCCGTCCGCATCGGCATTGCCACCGGGCTTGTCGTCGTCGGTGATCTGGTCGGCGAGGGCTCGGCGCAGGAGCAGGCGGTGGTCGGCGAGACCCCGAACCTGGCGGCGCGCTTACAGGCTCTGGCGGAACCCGGGCAGATCGTCCTTGCCGGCGCCACCCGCCGCCTGATCGGCGACCTGTTCCGGCTGCGCGACCTCGGCCGGCAGACCGCGAAGGGCTTTTCCGAGCCGGTCGAAGCCTTCGCGGTCGAAGGGGTCTCCGCAGCAGAAAGCCGCTTCGAGGCGGCGCGGCGCGGGCTCACCGACCTCGTCGGGCGGGCGGCGGAGAGCGCTCTGTTGCGCGACTGCCTGCGCGAGGCCTGGGCTGGTGCCGGCCAGATCGTCTTGCTCTCGGGCGAGGCCGGCATCGGCAAGTCGCGGCTCGCCGCTCAGCTCGCCGCCGAGGTCGCGAACGAGCCGCACACGCGGCTGCGCTATCAATGCTCGCCCTATCACCGCGATAGCGTCTTGCACCCTTTTGTCGTGCAATTGGGGCGCGCCGCCCGCCTTGCCGCCGAGGACCCGCCCGAGGCGCAGCTCGACAAGCTCGAAGCCATATTGGCGCCGGCGCATATCGCGGAAACCGCACCGCTCTTCGCTTCTCTGCTGTCGATTCCGACCGGCGGCCGCTATCTGCCGCTGGCACTGAGTGCCGCGCAGCAGCGGCGGCTGACCCTGGCGGCCCTGCTCGACCAGCTCGAAGCACTGGCGCGGCAAAAGCCGGTATTGATGCTGTTCGAAGACGCGCACTGGGCCGATGCGACCTCGCTCGAAGTGCTCGATCTGACGGTCGAGCGCGTCCGCGCCTTGCCGGTATTGGCGATCTTCACCTTCCGGCCGGAATACGAGGCGCCCTGGGCCGGCCTCTCGCATGTCACCAGCATAGCGCTCGACCGCTTGGCGCCCGCCGAGGTCGAGACCCTGGCCGAGCATGTCGCCGGCCGGCCCTTGCCGCCCGAAGTGACAGCGCAGATCGTCGCCAAGACCGACGGGGTGCCGCTTTTTGTCGAGGAATTGACCAAGGCGGTGCTCGAGGGGGGCCTGCTCGTCGCCGGACCGCAGAGCTGGCGCCTCGACAGGCCACTGCCGCCCTTCGCAATCCCCGCGACGTTACAGGATTCATTGGCGGCGCGTCTTGATCGGCTGGCGCCGGTCAAAGAGATCGCGCAGATCGGCGCCGCGATCGGCCGCGAATTCTCCTACCCGCTATTGCGCGCGGTCGCCGGCCGCGACGAGCGGGCGTTGCGCGCGGCACTGGCGCAGCTCGAAGAGGCAGAGTTGCTGTTCCGGACCGGCACGCCACCCGATGCGCGCTACACCTTCAAGCATGCGCTGGTCCAGGACACGGCCTACGAAACCCTGCTCAGGAGCCGGCGGCAGCTCCTGCACCGGCAGATCGCCGACGTCTTGCGCGAAGAGTTCGCGACGGTCGCCGCGGCCGAGCCGGAACTCGTCGCCCACCATCTGACCCGGGCCGGTCTCGACGAGCCGGCGATCGAATGGTGGGGCAAGGCCGGCGACCAGGCGCTCCGCCGCTCGGCGTTCAAGGAGGCCGCCGCCCACCTCGGCAAGGCCATCGAATTGGCCAACAAACTCGCTGCGACGGCGCCGAGCGCCGCGCTGCGCAGCAACCGGCTGCATTTGCAGACGAGCCTCGGCAATGCGTTGATCTGGGCCAAGGGATATCAGGCGCCGGAAACCAGTGCGGTCTTCGCGCGCGCCCGCGAATTGGCGAGCCGGGTGGAAGACACCTCGGAGCGGTTTTCCGCGTATTTTGGGATCTGGGTCGGGCACCTTACGCGTTGCGAACCCGCGCCGATGCGTGAAATGGCCGAGCTTTTCCTCCGCGAAGCCGCGGCCCGGCCGAATTGTCCCGAGGCCTTGGTCGTGCACCGCATTTCCGGCACCACCTGCCTTTATCTCGGCGACTTTGCCGGCGCCCATGAGCACTACCAGAAGGCCATCGAGCTCTACGACCAGGCGCGGCATGCCGATTTCGCCAACCGGTTCGGGCAGGATCCCCGCGCCTCAGCGGAAGCCTATGATGCCCTCGCGCTGTGGGGGCTCGGGAGAGTCGACGATTCTTTGCGCCTTGCCGACCGCGCCCTCGCCGACGCCGAGTCGGCAGTGCATGCTCCGTCGATGGCTTATGCGCTCCAATTCGCGGCGTTGCTTGGGCTTGTTCGGTGCAACCCCGAAGCAGTCGCGATCTACAGCCAGGCGTTGGCCGATACTGCGTCTCGATACGATCTCCCAGCCTGGTGGGCCGGCATAGCGGTATTTTTTCATGGCTGGGCCATGTGGTCCGACGGTCCCGAGGAGTCGAGCCTCGCCGAGATGCGACGCAGCATCGCCATCTATCGGGAGCAAGGTATGGTTTGGCTCGTACCCAGTCTCGAAGCGGCCCTGGCCGAAGCCGAAGCTGGCGCAGACGAGACCCATGCCGGGCTCCGGCGCCTGGAGGCAGCACTCGCCGAGTTAGAGCGCACCGAGCAGCGCTGGTACGAAGCGGAAATGCACCGCATCCGCGGCGAGATCCTGCTGAAGCGCGACCCGGCCAATACCGCGGCGGCCGAGCAGTCTTTGCAGGCCGCGATCGGCATCGCACAGTCGCAAAAAGCGCGCAGCTTCGAACTGCGCGCGGCGCTTGCTCTTGCGAAGCTGTACCGCGCGGCCAGTCGCGACGCCGATGCGCACGCCGCGCTGGCGCCGGCGGTCGAGGGCTTCCCGCCGACCCGACAATTCCCGGAACTCACCGAGGCGCAAACCCTCCTCTCGGCGCTCTCGGAAAGCGATGCGGTGAAGAGCGCAACTGCGTTGCGCCAGCGGCGCGTTCACCTCCAAATCAGCCTCGCCAATGCGCTGATCTGGGCCAAGGGACATCACGCGCCGGAAACCAGTGCCGCCTTCGCCCGGGCCCGCGAATTGGCGAGCCAGGTCGAAGACGCCTCGGAACGGTTCTCCGTCTATTGGGGTCTCTGGGTGGGGCATCTAAACCGCTCCGAACCCGCACCGATGCGCGAAGTAGCCGAGCTCTTCCTGCGCGAAGCCACAGCACAGCCCGATTGCCCCGAGGCCTTGGTCGCGCACCGCATTTTCGGCTTCACCTGCTGGTATTTCGGCGATTTTGCCGGCGCCCATGAGCATCTTCAGAAGAGCCTCGAGCTCTACGACCAAGCGCGCCATGCCGATCTCGCCAACCGGTTCGGCCAGCATCGCCGCGCCGTAGCGGAAGCCTTTGATGCCGTCGTGCTGTGGGCGCTCGGGAGAGTCGACGAGGCTTTGTGCCTTGCCGAACGCGCCGTCGCCGATGCCGAGTCGGCAGCGCAGGCTCCAACGATGGCTCAAGCTCTCCTGTACGCGGCGCTGCTGCTGGGGCTTGTTCGCTGCAACCGCGAAGCAGTCTCGACGAATAGCCAAGCGCTGGCCGAAATCGTGTCTCGATACGATCTCCCAGCTTTTTGGGCCGGCTTCGCGGTGTTTTTTCAAGGCTGGGCAAAGTCGTCGGACGATGCCGAAGGCTCGAGATTCGCCGAGATGCGACGCGGCATCGCCATCGAACGGGAGCAAGGCATGCTTTGGCTCTTGCCTAGTCTCGAAGCGGCGCTGGCCGAAGCCGAAGCGAGTGCCGGCGAGACTGATGCCGGGCTGCAGCGCCTGGACGACGCGCTCGCGGAAGCAGAGCGCATCGAGCAGCGTTTTTACGAAGCGGAAATGCACCGCATCCGCGCCGAGATCCTGCTGAAGCGCGACCCGGCCAATACCGCGGCGGCCGAACAATCTTTGCAAGCCGCGATCGCGATCGCGCAGTCGCGAAAAGCGCGCAGCTTCGAACTGCGCGCCGCGCTGTCTCTGGCGAAGCTTTATCGCGCAGCCAATCGCGACGCCGATGCATACGCTGTGCTGGCGCCGGCGGTCGAGAGCTTCCCGCCGACCGAACAATTCCCCGAACTCGCCGAGGCGCAAACCCTCCTCGCGGCGCTGAGCCCTTAGATCGATAGCCTCCGACGAGCCAACCATGCCCTCGGCCGCGTTCGCCTATCGGCGAGCGCGCCGATCCTACGCGAATGACCGGCCTCGCCATCTCCTCCGACGTCCGCTCGGCCTTAGCTCACTGCGCGGGTCCGGCCCACCCCCGGATCGATCGCTTCGCTCGGAAGCAACGGCGAGTTATGCGCTTAGTGGGCCTACCGACCTTAAGGTCAATCCCTGACAAACTCACGCCGGTGCCGCTTGGACCCGCGGATTGGCTGGAAAGACCGGTTTCGGCGCAACCTCTCCGTTCACCATCGCTTCGGCGAAAGTCGGCTCACCACCCCCGAGCCGACCTCCGGCGCAGGTACCAAGCGTTGGTTTTCCTGATCCTCCCAGTGACGCGAGGACCCCCCGCGGAAAACCCTTGATGACCGGGGGCGTTGCCAATAAAGCCTGGCGGCGAACCAGTAGTGTCCGAGGAAGCCGCCATGCCCCGCCTGCCCGATCGCGCTGATCTCGAAGCCCTCCGAGCGTTCGACACGCCGACGATCTGCAATGCTCTCGAACTCGTCGCGCCGGCCCGCCGGGCCGTCGGTTTTACGCGCGGACCGCTGATCGCCGCCTTTCCCGAATTAAAGCCGGTTGTCGCCTTTGCGCGCACTGCCCTCATCCGCTCGCGCGAACCGCACCCGCGCAGCCGTGACGAGGCAAAAGAGGTGCGGCTCGGCTACTACGGGCACATTGCCGCGGAGCCTCTGCCGAGCATCGCGGTGATCCAGGACATCGACGCACCCGATACCGGCTTCGGCGCGTTTTGGGGCGAGGTACAGACCCATATTCATAAAGGGCTCGGCTGTGCCGGTGTGATCACCGACGGCTCGGTGCGCGATCTCGATGCGATGGCGCCCGATTTCCTGGTGCTCGCCGGGTCGATCATGCCATCGCACGCGCATGTTCATCTCGTCGATTTCGGCGGCACGGTGAGTGTGGCCGGAATGACCGTCTCGCCGAACGACGTCATTCACGCCGACCGCCACGGCGCCGTCGTAATTCCGCCCGAGGCGGTCAAGGAAATCCCGGCGGCTGTGGACCTGCTCGTGCGGCGCGAAAAGATCATCATCGACGCCTCAAAGGCCCCCGGCTTCTCGATCGCCCGCCTGCGCCAAGCCTTCGACGAGCAAGAGGACATCCACTAACAAGCGATCGCTCGATAAGCCCTCGCCGCAGCTTGACTGGCAGTATAAGCATGCCGGCCGGAAAATTCGGTTATTGACATCCCGGCGCGAGCAGCCTGCCTCACCGGCATCTTCGGGCATGACGCTCAACGATGTCGCAACAGCAACCGAACGATGGGACCTCGACCCAGCAGCCCGGGATGTGATCGCGACTGTCGGCCGGGAAGCCTTGTCTCCGGTGCCCCTTGCGGGTCTTAGTGATCCACAGAATCCCGGAACGCGCGAGACGCCATGGACCCGCACGAGATCGCTCTACGCCTCGGATCGGCTCTGCTTTTCGGCTCCCTGATCGGCTTCGAGCGGCAATGGCGACAGCGCATGGCGGGACTGCGGACAAATGCGCTTGTGGCGATCGGGGCCGCCGGGTTCGTCGTCTTCTCGGTCATGCTCTCGGGCAATGACAGCCCGACCCGGGTCGCCGCCCAGATCGTCTCAGGTATCGGCTTTCTCGGCGCCGGCGTAATCCTTCGCGAAGGTCTCAATATCCAGGGCCTCAACACGGCGGCGACGCTCTGGTGTTCGGCGATGGTCGGAACATTTGCCGGGGCGGGCGAACTCGTCGCGAGCGCACTCGGCGCCGCATTCGTCGTCGGCACGAACCTGTTCCTGCGGCCGATTGTCCGGCTAATCGATCGGCACCCGTTTGCGGCAGTCGAGGTCGAGACCCACTATGCCGTCGAGATACGCTGCCGCGGTCAGGAAGAAGCGCATGTCCGCGCGCTGCTGCTGCAGGCGACAGCGAGCGCCGGACTGGGCCTGCGCCGGCTGACAAGCGAAAATCTCGAAGACTCTCCGCAGGTTACGGTGAGCGCCTCGCTCGTCTCCGCCGGCCGTCACGACGCAGCCCTCGAACAGGTGATCGGCCGAATGAGCCTCGAACCGTTCGTCACCGCCGCCCATTGGCAGGTCGAGGGGTCCGCGGTGGCGGCACACGATGGATAAACCGCTCGAGGCATGACGAGCTGTCGCACGTTCATCTCGTCGATTTCGGCGGCACGGTGAGCGTCGCCGGGATGACCGTCTCGCCGAACGGAACACCGCCTCACAAAGGGCGAAGTTTGGCGGTATCGTGCGCCTTGGAATCGATGCTCTACGCATTTCGACCGGGCGCAGAGAGGTGGGTCTTTCTTGTCCTCTTCTGGTGCGCAGCGGGGTGGAGGCAACGCGGTTGCGCGAATTTTCCGGAATTATTCCCGGTTTGACGCATCGAATTCCCGATTAGGACTCCGACGGGAATCGCCCGGCAAGGCACTGGTATGCTTCACGATTTTTACAGCCGAGCAGTGCGAGCGCGGGGAAAGCCGGCAAAATTCCCGCTTCTACGGGAATACCGGGAATCTTCCCGCCGTGGCAGCGGCACTAGCGGTGGTAGGTGCCGACTAGCTCGGTGCGCTCGATCACATAAGGCTGCGCCGCCTTTAGAACATCGGCCGCGGTGGCTGGCGCCTTCAGATCGAGAGCGGGTCGGCCCAAGGCCAGCAGCCGGAAATGATAGTGGTGGGTCCCGTGCCCTCTCGGCGGGCATGGGCCGCCGTACCCGGGCTTGCCGAAATCGTTGGGTGCCTCGCGGAACGTGGCGGATGGTTTGCTTGCCGAATAACCGGCATCGAGACCGCGAGATCCCGGCGGGATATCGAACGCGACCCAATGGCGAAAAACGCCGGATGGCGCATCCGGGTCCTCAACGACAAGCACGAGGCTCCGGGTTCCGTCCGGAAGGCCGGACCAGGTCAGAAGCGGGGAAATATCGGCACCGTCGCAAGTATATTGCGACGGTATCTCGCTCCCGGGCGGGATCGCCGGGCTCGCCAGCACCAAGGGCATTATCGTCTCCGCATTGCCCGAGCCACGCTGATTAGATAGGAAGAGCCCTCTGCGCGAGGAGTGGTATCAATGAGCGAGACGCGCTTTCGCAGCGGTATGCTGCAGGTCCGCCGCCGTTGCGTGGGCGATATTTTTCGAGGGCTTCATCGGCGGGCGCAAGAGCAGAACTATCAGCGGCGAAAAACTGCCGCGACTTCGAGGTGCGAGGTCCAGACGAACTGATCGACCGGTGTCACTTGTTCCAGGCGGTAACCGCCCGCGATTAACTTGGCTGCATCGCGCGCGAAGGTCGCGGGGTTGCAAGAAATCGCAACGACGGTGCCGAGCCGCGAGACCGCCAACGCCTCGGCTACCTTGATGGCTCCCGTACGCGGCGGATTGAAAACAGCGGCGGCATAGCGGGCGAGCTCTTCAGCTGATGGCGGCTCGCGCGCGAGGTCGCGCTGCTCCACAGTGACGTTCGCCTGATCTGCGGCAGCGCGGGCAAGCGCAATAGTCGCGCGCATCTCGCCCTCGACGGCATGCACAAGGCCCCCTTGCGCCAACGCGAAGGAGAAGGGCCCGAGCCCGGCGAACAGATCAACGACCGGACGCCGCGGCCCTACGCCGGAAAGGACCTCTTCGATCAGGATTGTTTCAGCCGATTGGCTGGCCTGTAGAAAAGCTCCGGGTGGGAATGGTACCGCGATCCCAGACAGCAATACCCGCACCGGACGTCGCTCAACGACCGGAACCTCATCGCCTGGCGCAAGCCAGACGACGCGCGCGAGATCGCATTCTTCAGCAAACCTCGCCAAAGCTTCGAGCGCCCCGAGTTCCGGCCGCTCCGCCGCCTCGATTAGGAGGTCGATACCGCTGTCGGTGCGGGTCAAGGTCACTTCCGCGTTTCCGCCCGGCAGGAGAATGTGACCCGCGAGCTCACGAAGCGCCTGCGAGACCGCAAATAGCTGTCGCTCCATAACCAGGCATTCAGTCAAATCGACCACGGCGTGTCGGTAGCGCTCGCGAAACCCGATCCGCAATGGAAGACGCGGATCGTGCGGACGCGCTAGCCTGAGCCGCACGCGCCGTCGGCCTGGCGGCACGACCCTCAGAGGGCGAACCACACCGGGATCTATGTCGACCCTTTCGAGGGCGGCGGACAATGCTCCGAGTTTGACCGCGCGATAGGTGGCTTCCTCCAGGTGTTGCAAAGTACAGCCGCCACAGACCCCGAAATGGGAGCATGGTGGCGCGGTGCGACCCGTCCCAAAAGCCAGTCCCTCGACGATGCGTCCCTCGCGGCCCCCGCCGCGGCTCTGACCGAGCCTGGCCAGGACGCGGTCGCCCGGAAGGGTAAAGGGCAAGAAAACCGGCTTCCCTTGATAGAAGGCGATACCATCCCCTCGCGCGCCGACCCGCTCGACCGAGAGCTCGACGAGATCCTTGCGCCGGGTTTCTGGTGCATCAGCCGGCATTGCCGCCGTCTTGCTGGATGAATATCAGTCGCAATCCGGCCTTCGAAGAGTCTCTGATGCCAGAGCGGTCCTTGAGACTTTCCAATTTGCCGTTTCGAGGAGCAGAATAATCTAGAAATCGGGTTTCGGCAGCGGACGCTTCGGCGACCGGATCGGTAGAGCGGCAGGGGTTGCGTCGTCCGCCGCCGCCCAGCCCCATTTGAGCAATGGTCGGGCTATGCGGGCGAAGTCCACGATGCGGTCGACTAGTGTGTCAGACTGCATTTCGGCATCGCTCAACGGAGCGTGCGTGGTGAAGGATTTCCAACAGATATAATCACCCGTTGGGGTCCCC
>Ga0306920_100016825_pt1 | contig 10081 bp, 10 predicted proteins | sample flu12Cox44000170_FD_204666 | JGI IMG/M metagenome (GOLD analysis project Ga0306920, IMG submission 204666) | Lab enrichment of tropical soil microbial communities from Luquillo Experimental Forest, Puerto Rico - flux4day.12C.oxic.44.000.170 (v2)... | ecosystem: Environmental > Terrestrial >...
CAGTTCTCAGGTCCGTGGGCGATTTGCTGAGGATATTGAGGACCTCTGCCATCGCCGCCTGCTGCTCCAGCGATTGGGCAATGGCTTTCCGCGATTTGGTTAGCTCGCGAGTCCGCGTATCAAGTTGTTCCTGCAGGTCCGATGTTGACCGGCCGCGCCGACGCGCGGGCGTCGGCGCTTTCCGCAGCCTCGATTTCGTCGCCTTGGCTTGCCGTGGTTTCATTGCTACGCCGCACGCCGCCGCGTCATCCACGCCAGGGAAAACGAAGGATATCACATTGTATCAACGTCGAGAGGGGCTTGGACCCAGGCAGTAGGCGAAAGTGCATGCGGTATCGGGTGCCGCGTATGTCCGAGATGGTCTCTATGCGACGGCTTACTTGGTGAGCAACGATAAGCTGCGGTCGCGACGTGCATGCACCGAAGCCGGCGGTGTGGGGCTTTCAACAACAGTCGCGATCGATGCCATCCATGGCGATCAATGCCTCCTTCAGCCAGGCGGGAGGGAGGTCATCGACAATTATCCCTGCTACCGGCTTGAATATCTTGAACTGATGGCGCGTATCGTCGGCGGTCCAGAATGCGACGACGGTCTCGAGCGGGGGGCAACCGGGCAAGCTGCAGGCGACCTCGGAGACGAAAACCGTCGCATCCTGACCGAGCTTGAACCGCTCCCGCGTCCACCCCTTCACCCGCTCGAGCGCAGCAACATGATCGGGCAGCTTGTGACGGGGGCGCAGCATGGCGATGGCTGGTTGACGTTTACGTAGGTGGGGTCGAGTTTTTACGAGACCCAACAAAACCATCCCCTCGTTGGGTCTCGCGAAAGGGCTCGACCCAACTTACAGTAGACCTACATTAGCCGTCATTGGAGGCCGCCCAGTGGAGAAAGTGCTCGCCGCGGTGCGAACCGGTCCAAGCAAGACCGAGATCCGGGAGTTCCCCATGCCGGACGTGCCCGAGGATGCTGCCCTGATGAAGATGGAGGTCGCCGGCATCTGCGGCACCGACGTCAAGCTGTACAAGACGCCTCCAACCAAAAGCCCGGTGATCATGGGCCACGAGAATATCGGGACCATCGCCAAGGCCGGACGGGAATTCACCAGGCGCAAGGGGTTCAAGGAAGGCGATCTCGTGTTCGTGGAGCACTACGTCGCATGCGGCAAATGCGAGTGGTGCCATCGCGGCGAATACCGGCACTGCGAGAATACGGACTGGCGCTACAATCCCGACGCCATTCGCTACGGCTACACGTCCGCGGAGAAGGCCCCTCACCTTTGGGGTGGCTTCGCCCAATACGTGTACCTGCCGTGGAACGCTGTGGTGCATCACGTGCCCAAGGGAGTCGGCCCCGAGCTCGCCGGCCTCGTTACCCCCATGGCCAATGGCGTCGAATGGTCGCTGTTCGACGGCGGGGTTGGCTACAACTCCACGGTGTTGATCCAGGGACCGGGCCAGCAGGGCCTCTCGCAGACGGTTATCTGCAAGCAGGCGGGCGCCGCTCTCATCATTGTCACCGGTACATCCAAGGACGGCGCGCGCATGGAAGTGGCCAAGGCGCTCGGCGCCGACCACGTGATCGATGTCGACAACGAGGATCCGCTCGCGCGCATCCGGGAGATCACCGGGGGCAAGGGCGTCGACGTCGCGCTCGACTGCACCGCGGGCGCCGGCACCATCCCGATCCTGCTTGGCGTGGAGGCGCTCAAGCGCAAAGGCGGCACTATCGTGGTGCAGGGCGAGATGGCGGAGTTTCCCAACTTCCCTCTCGGCAGGGTCACCGTGAAATTCATCACCATCAAGAGCGCGCGCGGCCACAGCTACCGCGCCTGCGAGCTGGCGCTGGCGCAGCTCGCCTCGCACCGGTTTCCGCTGGAGAAGGTGACCACCCATACCTTCGGGCTTAAAGATGTCGACCTCGCCATCCGCTCCGTAGGCGGCGCGGGCGTGCCGGATGTGATCCACGCCTCGCTCATGCCCTGGCAATGACGGCCACCGAAACATCCCGGGAGCTGCCAATCGGGGAAGCCTCGCTTGAGGATCCGAACGCGCGCATTGTCGTCGTCGGCCAGGTGCTTTGCGTCATCGTTCCGCTCTGCATCTGGTTTGCGCCGCTCACAGTCGAGCCAGTCACCAGGCACGCCTTTGCCATCATCGGCTTCATGGTCACGGCGTGGATCACGCGCGCCATGGACTATGCGCTCGCCGGGCTGATCGGATGCTTCCTGTTCTGGGCGCTGCATGTGGTGCGCTTCCCGGTGGCGTTTGGCGGCTTTGCCAACGACACGCCGTGGTTCCTGTTCGGCGCGCTGCTGCTCGGCGTCGTGGCCACGCGCTCGGGCATCGCTCGCCGGCTGGCCTATTTCATCATGCTCAAGGTCGGCGTCACCTATCCGCGCATCCTGCTCGGTCTGATCGTGACCGACTTCCTGCTCACCTTCATTGTGCCGTCGGGGATTGCGCGCGTCGTCATCATGGCCTCGATTGCGCTTGGACTCGCCGAAGCGTTCAAATCGAGGCCGGGAAACAATGTCTCGCGCGGCATGTTCCTGATCCTGAGCTATACCGCGAACATCTTCGACAAGATGATCATTGCGGGCGCCGGCTCGATCACCGCGCGCGGGCTGATCGAGAAGGTGGGCGGGGTCGAAGTGCTGTGGAGCTACTGGTTCATCGCCTTCCTTCCCTGCAGCATCATCACCGTGCTCGCCGCCTGGGGGCTCACGCTATGGCTTTATCCGCCCGAGACCGTGGCACTCGAGGGCGGCAAGCAGCTGCTGCGCGATGAGCTCGCAAGGATGGGCGCCTGGTCGCCCCTGGAGAAGCGTGCCGCGGCGCTCCTGGGGGTCGCCGTCGTGCTGTGGCTGACCGACTTCATCCATCACATTCCCTCGCCTGTGATCGGCATGGGGGTAGGCCTGTTTGCCGTGCTTCCGCGCATCGGCGTTCTCGACATCGAGGACATGCGGCGTCTCAATTATATGCCGGTGTTCTTCGTGGCCGCTGCCGTAAGCATGGGCGAGGTATTGGAAGCCACCAAGGGGCTCGAAGTGCTCACCAGCCACGTCTTCGCCTGGATGGCGCCCTACATGACCAACATCCTTTCCGCGACCGTTGTCATGTACTGGACGGCCTTCCTCTATCATTTCCTATTGGCGAGCGAGATTTCCATGCTTGGCACCTCAATCCCGCTGGTGATGGAATTCGCCAAGACAGAGGGAATGAATCCGCTGCAGCTCGGCATGATCTGGACCTTTGCGGCGGGCGGCAAGCTGTTCGCCTACCAGTCCGGCGTGCTGATCGTGGGATACTCGTATGGCTATTTCGCTGCGCGCGACCTCATGCGCATGGGGGCATGGCTCACGCTGATCGAGTTCGCCGTGCTCTTGCTGCTGGTTCCATTCTATTGGCCGCTGATCGGGCTCTCGTGAGCGCCGGAGCATCCGCATGTCCAGCAAGATCGAGCTATGCAGCACTTCGGAGGTCGCACCCGGCGGCGCGCTGAAGGTTGAGCACGGCGATCTGACACTCGCGGTGTTCAACCTGGAAGGCGAGTTCTACGTCACGGACGACAACTGCACCCACGGCCCCGGCTCGCTGTCAGAAGGCTATATCGAAGGCGACGTCGTGGAGTGCAACTTTCACAATGGGCAGTTCAACATCAAGACCGGGGAGGTGGTCGCCCCACCCTGCATGGTCCCGATCAAGACCTACCGTACCGTCGTCGAGAACGGAAAGGTGTTCATCCTGATATGAGGTGCGACACAGTGAGGGTACGCCGATGCTGTTCGTGATCCACGCGCTCGACCGCAGCGGCGGGCTGGAGACGCGCGCCAAATTCTACCGCGCGCATCGCATCCATCTCGATCAGGCCGAGCAGTACAATGTCGACGTGGTCACTGCCGGCACCCTGGTGGCCGATGACGGCGAGACGCCGGTGGGCAGCGTATTCGTGATCGATGCCAAGGACCGCGCCACGGTCGATGCCTTTACGCGCAGCGACCCCTACCAAGTGAACGCGGTCTGGGAGCGGGTTGAGATCCACGGCTACAACAAGAAGCGCGGCACGCCCATCCAGTCGCGGCGCGGCTAGATTAGGGCAAACTTCGATGTTGTCGCATCACCTGATGCCCGCCCGCATGAAGCTCTGCACGAACTGGCGCTGGAACAGCAGGAACGCGAGCAGCAGCGGCGCCGATGTCATCAGCGTCGCCGCGCAGATCACCGACCAGTCGATGCCTTGATCGGTCGAGGCGAACACCTGCAGCCCCACGGTCAGCGGGCGCGCCTCCACCGAATTGGTGACAATCAGCGGCCAGAGAAAATTGTTCCAATGATAGCTTACGGAGACGAGCGCATAGGCGAGATAGACCGGCTTTGCCAGCGGCACATAGAGCCGCCAGAGCACCTGCAGGGGACCTGCGCCTTCGACGCGTGCCGCGTCGTCGAGCTCGCGCGGGACGCTCTTGAACGCCTGGCGCAGCAGAAAGATGCCGAACGCCGAGGCCACATAGGGCAATGCAATCGCCGGGATGGTGTCGACCAGACCGAAGCTCGACATGGTGCGGTAGTTCTCGACGATCAGCACGTCGGGCATGATCATCAGCTGCATCAGAACGAGCGCGAATGCGATGCCGGCGCCGCCAAAGCGGAAGCGGGCGAAAGCGTAGGCGGCGAGCGTGCAGAGCACCAGCTGACAGCCGAGGATCAGGCTCACCAGCATGAACGTGTTGAGGAAATAACGCGCGAATGGCGCCGCGCCCCATGCCTGCGCGAAGTTATCGAGGGTTATTGGCGCGATGAGCGCAAAGCGGGTCGAGAGCTCGGCTGAATGAAAGGCGGTCCATAAAGCATAGAGGAGCGGCAGCAGCCAGAGCGCAGCAAGCAACCAGGCGGCGGCGGATTCCAGCACGCGGCCTCTGCCGGTCGGGGCGTACGGACCGCCATCGCCACGCACGCTCATCGGTAATGGATCCGCCGCTCGATGAGAAGATACTGGGCAAGCGAGACGGCGGCGAGCAGCGCCAGCAACACGATTGTCAGAGCCGCAGCGTAGCTCGTATCCCAAAACCGGAAGCCGACCTCGTAGATGTAATAGAGGAGCAGCGTGGTGGCGTTGTCAGGACCGCCATGCGTCATCACAATGATCTGGTCGACGGTGCGAAACGCATTGATCACGGCATTGACGAGGACGAACAGCGTGGTCGGCATGAGGAGCGGAAACTGGACGCGCCGGAAGAACGTCCAGCGCGATGCGCCCTCCAGCGCCGCCGCTTCGGCGAGCGGCGGCGGGATGTGCTGGAGCGCCGCGAGATAGAAGATCATGAAGAAGCCGGCCTCCTTCCAGATCGCCACCACGATGACGCATGCGAGCGCGGTTGCCGGCGTGCCGAGCCAGTTGTGCGACCCTATGCCGAGGAGCGACAGCACCTGCTCGAGCAGCCCGTATTGCGGCGTGTAGAAGAAAAGCCAGATGTTGGCGACTGCAATCATCGGCAGCACGGTTGGAGTGAAATAGGCCATGCGCACGAGCGCGCGGCCCGCGATGCGGTCGTTCACCCAGATCGCCATCAAGAGCGCCAGCGCGATCGAGATCGGGATGGTGCCAACCGCAAACACGAGGTTGTTGACCGCCGACTGCCAGAATACCGGATCGGCGAGTATGGCGCGGTATTGATCGAGTCCGACGAAGGCCGCCGGACGGCGCGGCCGCGCTGTTGACCAGAAGCTGTCAATGAACGTGGCCAGCGCTGGCCAATGGGTGAACAGCGTCAGCAGCGCCATGGCCGGCAGCAGCAGCAGCCAGCCGTGGATGGCGTTTTGGCTATGCCGCAGCATCGGCCGGGCCGGCGATTTCGGCCGTCGACCCTCCCTTTGAAAGGCCATCACCGATATGGCTTGAGCAGCCGCTCGGCCTCGGCCTGAGCGTCCTTCATGGCCTGGGCAGGGATCTTCGAGCCGGTCAGGGCGGCCTGCAGTCCGTCATTGAGCGCCTTCGTCACGCGCTGGTTGTCGTGCGTGGACAGCTCCGCGACCGCGTATTGCAACTGATCGCGCGCAACCGCCGCTGCCGGAAAGCCCTCCACATATTGCTGCATTGCCCGCGTCGCCCAGGCGTCCGGCCGCACCGCCACATAGCCAGTGTCGATGCCCCATTGCGCAGCCCGCTCCGGCGAGGTCATCCAATGCGCGAGCTGCAACGCAGCCTCCTGCTGAGCGCGGCTGATCTTCTTGAAGATGTAGAAGTTCCCGCCTCCGGTTGGCGTACCGCGCCGCTTGCCGGCCGGCAGCATGGCGACCCCGAACGGAAATTTTGCATTGTTGCGCACGTTGGTCAGGTTGCCGGTGGTTGTCCACATCATTGCCGTCTTGCGCTCGAAGAAATCCTTCGGCGTTGTACCCCACTCAATCACTCCCGGCGCCATGACCTTGAGGTTGCGCCCGAGATCGACCCAGCGCTGCAGCGCTTCCACCACGGCGGGTTGATCAAAGAACGTGCGGTCGCCCGCCTCGTTCATGAGGATTGCATCATTCTGGGTCGTGAGGCCCTGGAACAGCCAGTAGGGAAAGCCCGATGAAGGAATCTGCATGCCCCATTGCAGGGTGCCGCCTCCCCCATCGCGCCTGGTGAGCTTCTGCGCAAACGCCGTCTCCTCCTGCCAGCTCGCCGGAGGCTTCTCAGGGTCGAGACCGGCATCGGAGAATGCCTGCTTGTTCCAGTAGAGCACGATGGTGGAGCGCTGAAACGGGATGCCCCAGGTGTTGCCGCCGGTGCGGCTGTTCTCCATGAAGGCGGGAAAGAAGCTCGCGATCCAGCTCTTTTCCGATTCGCTCTTCTCATCAAAGGGAATGATCGCGTCCTCGTCGATCAGAGAGAACATGTCGGTCGACAACAGCACACAGATGGCCGGCGGATTGCCGGACTTGTGCGCGGTGAGCGCCTTGACCATGGTCTCCTGGTAGGTCCCGGCATAGATCGGCCGCACCGTGATCCCCGGATGCTCCTTCTCGAAATCAGCAGCATACCCATCGATGATCTTGGGGACCGGGCCTCCGACCGCTATGGGGAAATAGAACGTGATCTCGACTGCGGCACGCACGATCGCGGGCGCCGCGAGCGTACCCGCAGCAAGGGCAGCCGAACCGGTCACAAACCGTCGCCTATCCATGATGGAGTTCTCCGTTCCAATCCTGCTTACGCGACACGACACTGCGATGACGCGTCGAACCAGTGCGCGTCGGCCGCCTCCCAGGCAAGGTGGACCATCTGCCCCGGCGCGACGGTGAGCGCCCCCGCCGTTCGCAGCATCACGGTCGCCTCCCCCGCGCGCGTCTCGATCTGGCTTTCGGCACCGAGATACTCGACGGCAACCACGCGCGCCGGCAATCCGGTTGCAGCGAGACGCACCGATTCCGGACGCACGCCGACCACCATCCCGGCGAGATCGGGTCGCGCGGGCGATCCGGCTGCAAGCGCGCCGCATTGGGCAATGATCGCCGCCGGCAGCACGTTCATCGGAGGCGAGCCGACAAAGCGCGCAGCAAACACGGTGTGCGGACGTTCATAGAGCGCGGCCGGCGGACCGTTCTGCTCGATCCGGCCGGAGCGCATCAGGATCACGCGGTCGGCCATGGTCATGGCCTCCACCTGGTCATGGGTGACATAGACCATGGTGATGCCGAGCCGCCGCTGCAGGCTGCGGATCTCGCGCCGCATCTCGCCGCGCAGCTGCGCATCGAGATTGGAGAGTGGCTCGTCCATAAGGCAGACCGGCGTCTGCGCGACGAGCGCGCGACCCAGCGCAACCCGCTGCTGCTGGCCGCCAGAGAGCTGGGCGGGCTTGCGATCGAGCAGGCGCTCGAGCCCGAGCAGCTCGGCCGTGCGTTGCAGGCGCGCGGTCCGCTCGGCACGCGCGACGCGGCGGACCTTGAGGCCGAACACGATGTTTTCAGCAACCGACAGGTGCGGAAAGAGCGCATAGGACTGGAAAACCATGGACACTCCGCGGCGAGCCGGCGGCTCGTGCGTCACGTCGCGGCCGCCGATCTCGATGCTGCCGGCATCCGGCTGGTCGAGCCCGGCGATGAGCCGAAGCGTTGTCGATTTCCCGCAGCCGGACGGACCAAGCAGGACCGCGAGGCTGCCTGGATCGGTTACAAAGCTGACGCCGTCCGCCGCCGGCCCGCTGCCCCAGATCTTGCTGACCCCTTCCAGCCGGATTTGCGCCACCCGTGTTCCCCGCTCCCGTTGCCTGGATGAGATCGCGCTTGCGCTGCATGCATCAGGCGGTGACCGCTCCGCGGCTGGCGGTGGAGACGGCCTTGATATATTTCGCGAGCACGCCGCTCGTGTAGCGCGGCTTCGGCGCTTTCCATGCTTTTCGGCGCCGGGCAATCTCCTTCGCTGGCACATTGAGCTGGATGAGGCGCTTGCCGGCGTCAATGGTGATGGAGTCGCCCTCCTTCACCAGCGCGATCACGCCGCCTTCGAAGGCTTCGGGCGCAACGTGGCCCACGACCATGCCCCAGGTCCCACCTGAGAAGCGCCCGTCGGTGAGAAGGCCGACCGATGCGCCCAGGCCCTGCCCGATGAGCGCGGAGGTGGGGGCAAGCATCTCCTGCATGCCGGGCCCGCCCTTCGGGCCTTCATAGCGGATCACCACCACGTCGCCCGGCTTGATCTTCCTGGCCAGGATCGCCTTCAGGCAGGCAGGCTCCGAGTCAAACACGCGCGCGGGGCCGGTGATCGAGGTCTGTTTCAGACCGGTGATCTTGGCGACGCAGCCTTCGGGCGACAGGTTTCCTTTCAGAATTGCGAGATGCCCCTGCTTGTACACCGGGTCGGACCAGGGACGGATGACATCCTGGTCGCCGCGCGGCTCGGTCGGAACGCGGGTGAGCATCTCGGCCATGGTCTTGCCGTGGATGGTCATGCACTCGCCGTGCAGGACACCATGCTCGAGCAGCATCTTGAGCACCTGCGGCACCCCGCCGGCGGCATGAAAATCCGTGGCCACGTAGGGCCCGGAAGGCTTGAGGTTGCACAGCACCGGCACCTTGCGCCGCATACGCTCGAAGTCGTCGATCGTCCATCTCACGCCGGCCGCATTGGCAATGGCAAGGTAATGCAGGACGGCGTTGGTTGAGCCGCCCGTCGCCATCACCAGCGCAACGGCGTTCTCGATCGACTTTCTTGTGATGATGTCGCGCGGCTTGAGATTGTTGCGCACGGCCTCAACCAGGACACGCGCGGACTCGGCTGCGGAATCCGCCTTCTCGGGATCGGGGGACGCCATCTGCGATGAGCCGAGCAGACTCATCCCCAGCGCCTCGAACGAGGACGACATAGTGTTTGCGGTGTACTGGCCGCCGCAGGCGCCCACCGAAGGACACGCGTTCTTCTCGATGCCGATGAAGTCCTCCTGCGCCATGTTGCCGGCGCTGTAGGCCCCCACCGCCTCGAACGGGCTCACGATGGTGAGCTTCTGCCCCTTCCAGAACCCCGGCTTGATCGTCCCGGCATAGACGAAGATGGCGGGCACGTTCATGCGCGCGATCGCCATCATTGCTCCCGGCATGTTCTTGTCGCAGCCGCCGACTGCAACCACCCCGTCCATGCACTGGCCGTTGACGGCGACCTCGATGGAATCGGCGATAACCTCGCGCGAGACCAGCGAGTATTTCATTCCCTCCGTGCCCATGGCGATGCCGTCGGTGACGGTCGGAAAACCGAAGACCTGCGGCATGGCTCCCGCTTGCTTCAGCGCAGCGAGCACGCGGTCGGCCAGCGGCTGGATGCCGGCGTTGCACGGGTTCATGGTGGAGTGGCCGTTCGCCACCCCGATGATCGGCTTCTCGAAGTCGCCGTCGCCGAACCCGACCGCGCGCAGCATGGCGCGGTTGGGCGAACGGGCAACGCCTGCCGTAATGATTTGAGAACGCCTGTTGAGCCCTGCCACTTCGTTGTCTCCTCCTCGGCCCGCGCGCTGCCGACGCTTGTGTGCCTTGGGCAACCAAAATACTTGGAGCGGCGGTAGTTCACCAGCCCGCGCTTCCGCGCGCGACAGCTGAGGGGCACAGA
>Ga0306920_100016826_pt1 | contig 10081 bp, 8 predicted proteins | sample flu12Cox44000170_FD_204666 | JGI IMG/M metagenome (GOLD analysis project Ga0306920, IMG submission 204666) | Lab enrichment of tropical soil microbial communities from Luquillo Experimental Forest, Puerto Rico - flux4day.12C.oxic.44.000.170 (v2)... | ecosystem: Environmental > Terrestrial >...
CGGGAAGAACTGCTGCTGGACGAACTGCAGCCCGACGACCGACAGCGCGAACAAGGCGACCGCGACACCGATGGTGAGCCAGTGCCAACGCATGACCAGCAGCAGGCTTCGCCGGAAGGCGCCTTTCAGCCGCGACGCCGTTTCGGCCGCCGGCTTCACCGTGCGCGGCAGCAGGCTGACACCGAGCAAGGGGGTGAACAGCACCGCCACGACCCACGAGATCAGCAGCGCCGCCGCGATCACGACGAACAGCGTGAAGGTGTATTCGCCGGCCGCGCTGCGATTGAGGCCGACCGGCATGAAGCCGATCACGGTGACCAGCGTGCCGGTGAGCATCGGGAAGGCGGTCGAGGTGTAGGCGAAGGTCGCGGCCTTCTCGAGCGAATCGCCTTCTTCGCGGCGTGCCACCATCATCTCGACCGAGATCATGGCGTCGTCGACCAGCAGGCCGAGCGCGATGATCAACGCGCCGAGCGAGATGCGTTGCAGCGTGACGCCGTAGTACTCCATGAAGATGAAGGTGGCGGCCATCACCAGCGGGATGGCGATGGCGACCACCAGGCCGGCGCGCAGTCCCAAGCTGATGAAGCTGACAGCGAGCACGATGATCACCGCCTCGACCAGCGCCGTCGTGAAGTCGCCGACCGCCGCCTCGACCACCGCCGGCTGGTTGGAGACCAGATGCACGCCTACCCCGATCGGCAGCTCCGATACGATCTCGCGCATGCGCTTGCGCAGCTCTTTGCCGAACTCCACGACGTTGTTGTTGGGTTTCATGCCGATGGCGAGGCCGATCGCCGGCTGGCCATTGAAGCGGAACAGTGGCTGCGGCGGGTCGACGAATTCGCGGGTGATGGTCGCCACGTCGGTCAGGCGGAAGAAGCGATCGTTGACGCGCAGGTTGACCTCGCGAAGGCTCTCCTCCGAGATGAACCGGCCGCTCACGCGCAGGCTCACGCGCTCGGGGCCGGCCTGCACGACGCCCGACGGCACGATGGAATTCTGCTGCTGCAAGCTTTGCAGCACGGCCTGCTGGTCGACGCCCAGTCCGGCGATCTGCTGGGTCGAGAAGTTGAGGTAGACCACCTCGTCCTGCACGCCGAGCAAGTCGACCCGGCCGGCGCCGGGCAGCTTCAGGATCTCGATCCGCGCCCGCTCGGCGTAGTCTCGCAGCTGGCGGAACGAGAGGCCGTCGGCCGTCAAGGCGTAGATGTTGCCGAACACGTCGCCGAACTGGTCGTCGAAGAACGGGCCCTGCACGCCGGTCGGCAGCTCGGGTCGGATGTCGTTCACCCAGTTGCGGACCACGTTCCAGATGCCCTGAACGTCGCGCGGCGGCGTGTCGTCTCGCAGGTAGACGAAGATGGTGGTCTGGCCTGGCGTGGTGTAGCTCTTGGTGTAGTCGAGCGTGTCGAGCTCCTGCAGCTTGCGCTCGATGCGGTCGGTGACCTGGTTGGTGATCTCGACGACCGGAGCGCCCGGCCAGCGGGCCTGCACGACCATGATCTTGATGGTGAAGGCCGGGTCCTCCTCGCGACCCAGCTTCGTGTAGGACAGCGCGCCGGCCAGCAGGGCCACCAGCATGAGGTACCAGACGAAGGAGCGGTGCCCGAGCGCCCATTGCGAGAGGTTGAAGCGGCTCATTTCACGAGCTGGCCGGCCGTCAGGCTGTGCACGCCGACCGTCACCACGCGCTCGCCGGTGGCGATGCCGCCGACCGCGACCGTGCTGTCGTTGCGCGCCACAACGCCGACATCGCGAAGCGCCACCTTGCTGGTCGTCGGATCGACGATCCAGACCTGCGTCTTGCCGCCCTGCTCGAGCAGCGCCGTCGCCGGCAGATTGACGCGCGGCGGCACCGGGCGGCTCAGCGTCACGGAGATCGTGATGCCGAGCCGGAAGGCCGCCGGCGGATTGTCGAGGGTCAGGTAGGCCTTGTGCGTGCGCGTCATCGGATCGGCGGCCGGGTCGATGCCGCGCACCCGGGCGGCCTTCATGGTCACATTGCCGTCGAGGTTGACCACCATCTCGAACGGCTGGTTAGCGGCGGCGAGCGTATCGGCCAGTTCCCGCGGCACGGCGATCACTGCCTCGCGAATCTCGGGCCGCGCGATTTTCAGGATCTTCTGGCCGGCATTGACGGTCTGTCCCGGCTCGGCATAGCGGCCGGTGACGACGCCGTCGAAGTCGGCGGTGAGCTTGGTGAAGGAGAGCGCATCGCGGGCGCGGCGCAACGAGGCCTGGGCGCGGTCTAGATTGGCCGCGGCGCTCTCCCGGTTCTGCGCGACCACGTCGAACTGCGCCTGCGGGGTGATGTTGCGCGCGAGCAGCGGGCGCTGCCGTTCCTCTTCGGCCTGCGCGGTGGCGAGCTGCGCCTGGGCGCTGTAGACCGCGGCCTCGGCGTTGCGCACCAGCAGGATCTGTACCGCGGGATCGAGGACGGCGAGCTCGTCGCCCGTCGTGACGACCGATCCGAAGTCGACGAAACGCGCCACCATGCGGCCGAATTGGCGGAAACTGTAGTCGGTGGCATAGCGCGGCTCGATGCTGCCGGCGAACGGCTCGAGCGTGTCGATCGTGCTCACCTGCGCCGTGATCGACAGCACCGGCCGGACCGGTGGGACATCCTCGTCTTCCTTGCAGGCGCCGGGCACCAGGCAGGCGATCGCCAGCAACCAGCCGTGACGCCGCCTCATGGCTGGACTTGGACTTTCTGGCCTGGCCGCAGCGACTGGCCACCGGCGAAGACCACGGCTTGGCCCGGCTCGAGGTCGCCGGTCACCGCGATGGTATCGAGGTTGTAGCGATCGATGACCACGGGCTTCAGCGACACCGTGCTGGTCTTGGGATCGACGACCCACACCGCGGGCTTGCTGTCGATCTCGAACAGCGAGCCCCAGGGCAGCAGGAACACCTTTTGCGCGCGCATCGGCGCCGTGCCGTTGACCACCGAGCCGAGCGACATCGCCGGCGGCGTCTCGCGCAAGCCTATCCGGACCGTGACCGTCATGGTGTTGGGGTTCACGGCCGCCGAAATCTCGCGCACGTCGCCCACGGTCTTGATCGAGGAGTCGGTCACCGTGGCGACCGTCAGTCCGGTATCGAAGGCGACGTTGGCCAGCGCCCATTCGTAGACGTTGAACACGGCGTCGCGCGGGCCGTCCTGGGCGAGTACGAAGGCCGGCTGCGCCTGCGCCACGACCTGGCCGGGATCGATGTTGCGCGCGACAATGATGCCCGCTGCGCCGGCGTGCAGCTTGGTGAAGGAGAGGTTGTCCTGCGCCGTCCCAAGCTGTGCCCGCGCCTGATCGAGCTGGGCCTGCGCTGTGCTATACGCCGCCGTGGCCTGGTCGTAATCGTGACGCGTGGCGTTGCCGCTTTGCACCAGGCTCTTGAGGCGCTCGAGGCTTGCCCCGTTCTGGGCCAGCAGCGCTTCGGCCGAGCGAACGCCTGCCTTGGCCGAGTCGACATCCGCCTGCTGCTCCACCGGATCGAGCCGCGCCAGGACTTGGTCGGCGGTCACGTGATCGCCGATGTCGACGTAGCATTCCGAAATCTTGCCGCTCAACCGGAACCCCAGGTCGGCCTGGACTTGCGCGGTAATCACGCCGGTGAGGGTGATGGTGGGCGCGAACTCGATGAGCTTGGCCGTCGCGACGCGAACCTGCGCGAGCGGCGGACTGACCGCTTCCTCCTTGCAGCCGGCGACAAGGCACAGGCCCGCAAGAAGACCGACAAGGCTGGACAGACGAATCTCGATCTCCCTTGCCCCGATGCTAGCAGCTTCCGCACAATGGCGCATGCCCACCATCAAGCGCCTCACTTTCATCGGTCTTGAATATTCTTTCGCGCCTGCGAAGGCGTACGGCATGTCGCGCGGCGGCGGTCATCGCCGCCAAGGCGGCCTGGTCGAGGTCGAGACCGATCAGGGTGTCAGGGGCATCGGCGAGGCGTTCGGCAATCCCCTGGTGACGCGCGAGTACTTCCGCATGGTCGAGCCGCTGTTCGTCGGCCGGAGCGTGTTCGACTTCGACCATGTCGAGGCGCGCATCCGCAATTCGATGTATCACCTGGGCGTCGGCAACCAGCTCACCGCCTGCCTCGCCGCCATTAATGTTGCGCTGTTCGACGCCGTCGCGCGCGGCTTTGGCGTGCGAGTCTGCGACCTGATCGGTGGCTGCGGCACCACGCGCATCCCGGCCTATGCCTCTACCGGCTTCTTCTCCGACGATCCCGATCGCCAGCTCGGCCACATGCTTGCCGAGGCGGCGGGACATCCCTACGCCGGCGCCAAGATCAAGATCGGTCGCGGCCTCAAGAGCGACATCCAGCGCGTGCGCCAGGCGCGCGAAGCGCTGGGGCCGGCCAAGCTCCTGCTGGTCGATATCAACGGTGCCTATACGCCCGATGTGGCGCTGGAGTGCGCGCGGGCGATCCGGCCGTTCGACATCCATTGGATCGAGGAGCCGCTGCCGCCTGGCGACCTGCGTGGCTATGCCGAGCTGCGCGCCCGCTCGCCGATCCCGATCGCCGCCGGCGAGGCGCACCACATGGTGCGTGACTTTCATGCCCTGATCGATGGCCGCTGCATCGACATCGTGCAGCCGTCGATCCCCACGGTCGGCGGTCTCACCGAGGCCAAGCGCATCGCTGTGCTGGCGCAGGCCGCCAGCCTGCGCGTGGCGCCGCATGTCTGGGGCGGTGCGGTCGGCCTTGCGACCGCCTGCCATTTCATCGCGGCGCTGCCCGCGTCGCCGCACACCGACCACCCGCCGTGGCCGCAGATGCTCGAATACGACATGAGCGACAACGAGCTGCGCACCAAGCTCCTCAAGACACCGCTCAAGCTCGAGGCTGGTCATGTCCTGCTGCCCGAGGGGCCAGGGCTCGGCATCGAACTCGATGCTGCGGCCATAGAGCGCTACCGGGTTTGCTGACCGCCCTGTGCCGTGCCAATCTTTCGCGGGGAGAAAATACGGGTCCTTCAGGGGGAATCAGGTATGGGCAAGGTTTCGCGTCGAGTGACGGCGGCGGGCGCCGCGCTATGGGCTTTGGGTGTCGCGGGCAGCGCTTCGGCCCAGGACACGGTCAAGATCGGCGCCGTCTATCCGCTGAGCGGCAATGCCGCGAGCGCGGGCAACTACGAGAAGATGGCGATCGAGCTCGGCGCCGAGGTCGTCAACAACGGCAACGCCGAGCTGGCCAAGATCCTGCCGTTCATCTCGCCGACCGGCGGTCTGCCCGGGCTGAAGGGCGCGAAGGTCCAGGTCGTGGTCGCCGACAATCAGGGCACGCCGGCGGCCGGTGCCAACCAGACCCTGCGCCTGATCACGCAGGAGAAGGTGGCGGCGGTGATCGGCTCCTACCAGTCGGGCATCACCGAGACGACGAGCGCCATCGCCGAGAAATACGGCACCCCGTTCGTCAATCCGGAATCGGTCGCGGCCAACCTGACCGAGCGCGGCTTCAAGTGGTTCTTCCGCGTCACGCCGGTCGCGGCCGATTTCGCCAAGGCCTATTCCGCCTTCCTCAAGGAGCAGAAGGCGGCCGGCAAGAAGGTCGATTCGATCGCCATCATCCACGAGAACACCGAGTACGGTAACTCGGTGTCGAAGGTGATCGCCGACGTCTTCAAGACGGATGGGCTCAACGTCACCCAGAACATCTCCTATTCGGCCAATTCGACCGACGTGCAGCCGCAGGTGCTGCAGCTCAAGGAGAAGAATCCCGATGTGGCGATCTTCATCTCCTACACGTCGGACGCGATCCTCTACACCAAGACGATGAAGGAGCAGAACTGGAAGCCAGCGATCCTGATTGCCGACGACGCGGGCTTCAACGATCCGAAGTACATCAAGGAAATGGGCTCGCAGGTCGAGGGCCTGATCAGCCGCACCTCGTTTGCCGCCGGCAAGCCGGGCAGCGTCGCGGCGATCTTCGATGCGCTCTACAAGAAGAAGACCGGCGGTGACGGGCTCGAGGACGTTTCGGGCCGCGGCCTGCAGGGCATGCTCGTCCTGCTCGACGCGATCAACCGCGCCGGCTCGACCGATCCGACCAAGATCCAGGCCGCGCTGAAGGCGACCGACCTCAAGCAGGACCAGATGGTCGCGGGCTACCGGGGCGTGAAGTTCGACGACAAGGGCCAGAACATCCTGGCGTCGAGCATCGCGACGCAGATGAGAGGCGGCAACTATGTTGCGGTGTGGCCCAAGGCCAATGCGACCGCCGACCTCGCGCTGCCGTACAAGGGCTGGTAAGCCGCCGCAGCGCTTGAGCAGGCGTTCCGGATGTCGATGACTCTGGTGCAGGTCGTGGTGAGCGGCCTGCTCTTGGGCGCGATCTATGCCCTGTTCGCCTCGGGGCTCACCTTGATCTGGGGCATGATGAACGTCGTGAATTTCGCGCACGGCGACTTCGTCATGCTCGGCATGTACACCGCCGTCGTGGTCTGGACGGCGCTGGGCGGCGGGCCGTGGGCGTCGGTGCCGCTCGCCGCCATCGCGATCGCCACCCTGGGCGTGGTGAGCTACTTCCTGCTGGTGCGCCACATCATGCGCGGGCCGATGCTGGCGCAGATCCTCGGCACCTTCGGCCTGGCGCTGTTCCTGCGCTACGGCGCGTTCAACGTGTTCGGCGCCAACTTCCGCACGCTGCCCGACACGCTGGTCGGCGGCTCGTTCGTGCTGGCCGGCATCCGCTTCGAGGGCAGCCGCGTGCTGGCCGGCGCAGTCGGCCTCGGCGTCACCGTGCTGCTGCATGTCATGCTGACCCGCACGGCGATCGGCAGCCGCATGTTGGCGGTGTCGGAGGATGCCACCGCGGCGCAGCTCATGGGCATCCGGCCGCAGCGCATGCAGGCGCTGGCCTGGGCGCTTGCCGGCGGCGCCACCGGCATAGCCGGCGCCCTGATCGCCACCTTCTTCTACACCTCGCCGACGGTCGGCGAGACCCTGGCTATCGTCGCCTTCGTCACCGTCTCGCTCGGTGGCTTCGGCTCGGTGCTGGGCGCGCTGGTCGCTGGGCTGCTGATCGGCGTCGTCGAATCGACCTCGGCCTACCTGATCGGGCCGGTCTACAAGGACGTGGTGGTCTACGTCCTGTTCGTGCTGGTGCTGTGGTTCCGGCCCCAAGGTTTGATGGGGAAAGCCTGATGGGCAAGGCATGACGCCGCGCCGCATCCTGCAGCTCGTGCTGATCGCCCTGGTGCTGGTCTATCCGCTGCTCGCCGCCGATTCGCCGGTCTACGGCCGGCTGGGGGCGCTGGTCCTGCTGGCGGCGATCAGCGCCTCGGCCTGGAACATCGTCGGCGGCTATGCCGGGCAGGTGTCGGTCGGCCACGCGGTGTTCTTCGGCATCGGCGCCTACGCCTCGGTGACGAGCTTCGTGCATCTCGAATGGCCGCCGATCGCCGGCGCGCCGATCGGCATGGCGCTGAGCGTGCTGGTCGCCGCCGTGATCGGCGTGCCGACGCTGCGCCTGTCGGGCCATTATTTCAGCATGGCGACCATCGCCGTCGGCGAACTGGTGCGCGTGCTGAGTTCGACCAGCGACTTCCTGGGCGGCGCGCAGGGGCTGGGCGGCCCGGCCATGCCGCGCAGCGTGTTCGATCTCTCCTTCGTGTCGGCGACGCCCTACTACTATATCTTCCTCGCCGTGCTGGTCGGCCTGCTGTGGCTGACGCATTGGATGGAGCATGCCCGAATGGGCTTCTATCTGCGCGCCATCAAGGATAGCGAGCGGGCGGCGCGGTCGCTCGGCGTCTCGGCCGGCCACTATAAGCTCTATGCCTACATGCTGAGCGCCGCCTTCACTTCGCTCGCGGGGTCGCTCTATCTCTGCATGTTCGGCTTCATCGATCCGGAGTCCGGCTTCGGCATCCTGATCTCGGTCAAGATGGTGGTGATGGCGGCGCTCGGCGGCGCGGGCCAGCTGTTCGGCCCGCTGGTCGGCGCGCTGATCCTGGTGCCGCTGGAGGAGCTGTCGAACAGCTATCTGGGCGGGCAGGGCGCGGGGCTCACCTTCGTGGTCTACGGCGCGATCATCGTCATCATCGCCCGCTTCCTGCCGAGCGGTCTGCTGTCGTTGCTCGAGCGGCGGAAGGTGCGACGTGCTGATTGAGGCGAACAACGTCACGAAGGCGTTCGGCGCCTTCAAGGCGGTCGATGACGCCTCGGTGTCGGTCGAGGAGGGCGACATCCTTGGCCTGATCGGCCCCAACGGCGCGGGCAAGTCGACCTTCTTCAACTGCCTGACCGGCGATCTGCCGGTGACCTCGGGCAGGGTCGCGTTCGCCGGCAGCGACGTCACCCGCCTGCCTCCCGAGGCGCGGGCGCGACTCGGGCTCGCGCGCACCTTCCAGGTGCCGCTGACCTTCGAATCGATGTCGGTGCTCGACAACGCCACCATCGGCGCGTTGCTGCGCCATCACAATGCCAAGGAGGCGCGCGACAAGGCGCGCGAGGTGCTGCAGCGCGTCGGGCTCGGCCATGTGATCGACGCGCCGGCCAGAAGCCTCGGCACGCCCGGCCGCAAGCGCCTGGAGATCGCCCGCGCGCTCGCCTCTGAGCCCAAGGTGCTGCTGCTCGACGAGGCGATGGCCGGCCTGACGCCGGCCGAGGTGCAGGACGCGATCGCCCTGGTGCGCCGGTTGCACGAGAGCGGCATCACCATCGTGATCGTCGAGCACATCATGGAGGTGATCGTCTCGCTCACCCATCGCGTCGTGGTGTTCCACCAGGGCCGCGAGATCTCGCGCGGCACGCCACGCGAGGTCACCAGCGACCCCAAGGTGATCGAGGCCTATCTCGGCCGCCGCAAGGTGCGGCACTGATGGCCGCGCTGCTCAAAATCGAGCATCTCGAGGTGCGCTATGGCGACCTGATCGGCGTGGCCGACGTGTCGCTCGAGGTGCCCAGGGGTGCGGTGGTGGCGCTGCTCGGCTCCAATGGCGCCGGCAAGACCACGACGCTCAACGCCATTGCCGGCATCGTGCCGGTGTCGAAGGGCGCGGTTTCGCTCGATGGCGAGGACATCGCGGGCGAGGCGGCGTTCGCCATCGTGCGCCGCGGGCTGGCGCTTTCGCCCGAGGGCTGGCGGCTGTTCACCCAGCAGAGCGTCGAGAACAACCTGTTGCTGGGCGCCACGCCGGTCAGCGACCGCGCCCGCATCCCGCGCCTGCTCGAACGGGTCTATGGCGTGTTCCCTCGTCTCGCCGAGCGGCGCAACCAGCGTGCCGGCACCATGTCGGGCGGCGAGCGCCAGATGCTGGCGGTCGGCCGTGCCCTGATGAGCGAACCCAAGCTGCTGATGCTCGACGAGCCCAGCCTTGGCCTCGCCCCCGCCATCGTCGATGCGATGTATGACAGCTTCGCCGCCCTCCATAAGGACGGCCAGACGATCCTGCTGGCCGAGCAGTCGGTCGATCTCGCGCTCGAGGCGGCTGATCACGCCTATGTCCTGCAGGTCGGCCGCACCGTCCTCGAGGGCCCGGCCAAGGCGATGGCCGACAATCCCGACGTGCAGCGCATCTATCTCGGCATCGAATAGCATCCGGGTTGGTGGCATTTGCCACTGAGCCAGAAGGCACCAACCGCCATCCTCGCCGTGGGCAGGGAGGATGAGCATGCGGCAGCTCCTCATCTTGTGGCTTGGGATGCTCCTGTGCGGTGCGGCCAGCGCACAATCGCCGACCAGCGTCGCCGATCTGCATGAGCGCTGGATCGAGCTGCTGCGCGCGACCGATGGCGACATGTCCGCGAAGACCTTCGAGAAGGTGATCGGACTGGAATTGCTGGTCACCACCCACGGCGCGGACGGAGCCACCTGCCGCAGCATGCAAGCGATCCGCCTCGACGGCTCCTCCCTGACCGCCAGTGTCCGTACGCATGCAGGCAGCAAGTTCGTGAGCGCATCGCTTGAATGGACACCCGGCTACTTCGCCGTCCTCACCGGCAGGAGTTGCGTCAGCCTGGAAAAACTGACCGAGGACCTTGTCGCCATGGACTGGAAGGTCCGCCCGGACGCCGCGTCGACCTTCGCCGCGCTCTTTCAGAGGAAGGACAACCTCGCCGCCTACGGC
>Ga0306920_100016828_pt1 | contig 10081 bp, 7 predicted proteins | sample flu12Cox44000170_FD_204666 | JGI IMG/M metagenome (GOLD analysis project Ga0306920, IMG submission 204666) | Lab enrichment of tropical soil microbial communities from Luquillo Experimental Forest, Puerto Rico - flux4day.12C.oxic.44.000.170 (v2)... | ecosystem: Environmental > Terrestrial >...
CAGCGGTGTTTACATCCGCGCTCCCACCGAGGGCCATATCAGCCGCGCCGGCATGGAAATCCAGATCCTCGACGACTTTCATCCCAAATACGCCAACATCGATTTTTATCAGTACACCGGGTCAATCTATCACGTGGTCGCGCCGACCCGCCGGGCTTCCAAAAAGGCCGGTCAATGGAATGCCATGACTATTCGGGCTCACGGCCGGGAGGTCCGCGTGATCCTCAATGGTAAGACCATTGTCGATGCCGACTTGGACCGTGCCCGCAAGGACCCGGCGGTGGACAAGGAACACCCCGGCTTGGCCCGCACCACCGGCCGCATCGGCCTGCAAAGCCATACCGACCGCGTCGACTTCCGCAATCTCCTGATCAAGGAATTGAAATAGCATTCCGGCATTTCACTCCATTTCATTCCACACACACCACCCCATGGAAAGAAACAAGGGTCGAGAAGAGTATATTTTTCACAAATTATTGTTTGCAAAAGAGTTACAGAATTCCCCATCTTTCTGCCATTTTGGCATCCATGGAAAGAAACTGAAAAAGCGGCATGGTTCAACACCGGACAACACGGAAACGTTGCGCAAAAGGCTTGCCAAAGAAGCGTTGCGCAAAGCTCATTGCGCAACGTTCTTTTTGCTGTAAGGGGTATCTTTTTAAGGAATTAGGGCGAGGAAAATGACCGTTGCGCAAGATTTTGTATGATACCCCCCCTGCCAAAAGCCCAACGGATTGATGCCCTGGCCATTAATTGGACGTGTGATCGTGGACGATGCGCCAGCCGGCAGGGAGTTTCTGGAAGATCAGGGTGAATAAGCCGCTGGGGTTGTCCTTGGCCAGGGCCAGTTGCCAACGGCCGCGGACCAGGGCGTGGCCCGAGCCCAGCAACGTCACATCCAGCTCGCTGAAGGTGAGCTTGCCCATCTCCTTGCCCTCGCCCCGGTATTTTTTGCGATAGCGGTCGAGGGTGGCTTGCCAGCCCTTGGTTTTGTTCTTGCCGGAAAAGAAGCTGAGATCGGGTGATTGCCAGTAGCCGTCCATGAAGCCGCGCAAATCGCCCTTGTTCCAGGCGATAACCTGATCGTCGAGGACCTTGCGGATAGCTTTCTTGGCCTGAGCGGGAGCCGGCTCGTGGGCATGCGCGGGCAAAACCACGACAACTCCGAGCGCCAGAGTGAAACTGTGCCAGAATCCGTTGGCCATTTACTTTTCGCCTCCTTGAAGCTTGGCCGCTTGACATTCCTGGATGCCAGTACGGGCGGCATCAGCAAGCACGAAACCGGGAAAGATTTCCGCAGCGATCTTGAAGCTAGCAATCGCCTTGTCATATTCCTTCTTGTGCTGGTGAAAGAGGCCGTTGTAGTAATGGCAATACTTGGCCAGCTTGCTTTCGGGCCAGCGCTTGACGACGTCCTGGGTATCGCCGCAGAAACAATCGGTGATGTAATTGCTCCAGGGAATGTGGTGCAGGCGATCGACCGGGCCCCATTCGGCGTCTTTCTTGTCGGGCCGGCGAATGGTGATCGTCAACGGCGCGGAGATGAATTTGCCGTCGGCCTTGGCCTGGATGGTGAATTTGCCTTCTGCGGGGAACTGATACCATTCCAGAAGGTCGTACAGCCGGCTTTGCTTGCTCTCGGTCTTGGCTTCACTGGGCAAAGGCTTGGCGCCTTTGCGTTCCTTCACCGTCGGGGTGATCTGAAAGGTAAGAGTCTTCCCCGGCGCCGCCGGCAATGCCGACTTGGCTTCCACGGTCACCAGGATCGGCTCCAGGGTCAGGAATTCCTTCTGGCTGGCGGCCAAGCGTAAGCCAACCGTAGCCTTGGCCGGCTCCTCGGCCTTCGCGCCGATGCCGCTCCACAGTAATAATCCGCACAGAACGCAATTCATCTTCATGGGTTTTTCTCCCGCCTTTATTGCCCGTTTGCGGCTTCGCGTGCAATTGCGAACGCGAAGCCGCAAGCGGGATTGTGGATCAACCAAGAATCTCCCGAATCGGTTTGCCGCCATGAGCGACCGGGATGGGCCGGCCGGAGCGGTCCATGATCGGCATGTCCGGATCGATGCCCAGACATTCGTAGATGGTGGCGCAAATGTCGCTGGTGCTGACGGGGCGATCCTTGACATAGGCGGCCTGGGCGTCGGATTCGCCGTAGAGGGTTCCGCCACGGATGCCGCCGCCGGCCATGAACATGGAGTAGCAGAAGGTCCAGTGGTCGCGGCCGCCGTTGCCGTTGACCCGCGGCGTCCGCCCCATCTCGCTCATCACCACCACCAGCGTCTCGTCCAGCATGCCGCGCTGGTCCAGGTCCTCCAGGAGCGCGGTGTAGGTCTGATCCAGATTCGGCAAGTTGACATCGCGCAGGATGTGGAAATTCCGCGTGTGCGTATCCCAGCAGTCGTAATCGATCTGAACGCGGTCCCAGAACAGGTCCCAGGAGACGTTGACGAAGCGAACTCCTGCTTCCACCAGGCGCCTGGCGATGAGCGTGCTGGAACCGAAGAGAGTTCGGCCATAGCGGTCGCGCAGGCGCGGATCTTCACGGCTCAGATCAAAGGCCTGCCGCGATTTGGACGAAGTCAACATGTCGAAAGCACGGTGCTGGACACGGCTGAAATTGCCCAGGGCCGGCTGAATTTCCGCCCGCCGCATTTGCTGATCGAGCTGGCTCACCAGGCTGCGGCGATGATGCAGGCGATCGACCGTGATTCCTTCTCCCAGCGTGCTTTGCGGCAAACGCGGTTCGCCACGGGCCAGCTGGGGATAACCTGGCCGGGGAGCCGGTCCACCGGGCTCGCGATAGGGGGTACATTCGGTGAACAGCGGATCGTAGCGTTGACCGAAAAAACCGCCATACGGACCGGCCCGGCGAATCGCCTGGCCCCAACCGAGATAGCAAGGCATGTAAACGTAATCCGGCAGGTCGCGCTCGCCGCGGCGGAGAAATTCACATACCGAACCCATGCTGGGTGGAAAGGTGTCGCGCGTGATGGTGTTGTCCGGCACCATGATTTCCAGGCCGGTGTAGCTGGGCAGGGTGTTATGGCAGCCGGCCTTATGGTTGAGCGAGCGGACCACGGCGACCTTGTGCATCCAGCGGCTCATGCGCGGCAAATGTTCACACACCTGGATGCCGGGGACGTTTGTGGCAATGGGTCGAAATTCGCTTTTGACGCCGCTGGACGCGTTTGGCTTGAGATCGACCATGTCCTGGGTGGCCGCCCCGCCCAAAAGGTAGAGCAGAATGACGCTCTTGGCTCGCCCCGGCCGGCGCGTCGCCGGTCTATTTTGTTCGGCAGCCAGGAGATGAGGCAAACCGAAGCCACCCAAGAGGCCAAGCGCACCGGCTTGCAGCGTCTCCCGCCGCGTCATGCCATCACAGCAGCGCCGCGGGCTACCGAGCATGGTAAGCATGAGATTTCCCCCCCTGGCAGACGATCACCGTCCCCTTTGAAGCTATGCGAAACGGCAGGATTAAGCAAGAAAAAAAGGTGCAGACGGCTAACCCGAAACGGGCTTTAACCTGAGTAGGGTGCGTTCGGTTTTCGGGCCAGTATATCAGCATGATTTATCAGCTAGCTGCCTGGCCCGAAAATCGAACGCACCCTACTACTTTCTCCTTCTTTTAGCAAAATACAAGTCAAGCCCGCGAGGTCTGACACTCCATTTTGGGAAAGGAAATCGCACCATGAAGCGGCCGCTATGGATAATCGGTTTCTTGTTGTGTTTGTCCTCGTCGATGCCCGCCCAGGACAAGCTCCCCAAACCCCTGGTCAGCGGCCTGAAGAACCCCGAATCGGTTGCCATCGGGCCGGACGGGCGCATCTATGTCTCCGAAATCGGCGAGTTCGGCAAAGACGGAGACGGCAGGATCATGGTCATCGTCAAGGGCAAGGCGATGCCCTTTGCCACCGGCCTGGACGATCCCAAAGGCATGGTGGCCTGGGGAAATTCCCTCTTCGTGACCGACAAGAAATGCGTCTGGCGCATCGATCGCAAGGGGAAAGCTCATGTATTCGCGGCCGAAAAAGCTTTTCCAACGCCGCCGCTGTTCTTGAACGACATCACCATCGATGAGCAGGGAATTTTCTATGTTTCCGATTCGGGCGACCTCACCGGGGAAGGGGGCGCCATTTACCGCATCTTTCCCAATGGCAGAGTCACGCTGGTCACCAATGCCAAGAAGGCTCCGCTTCTCAAAGTTCCCAACGGCCTGGTCATGGACGGCATGTGGCACCTGCTCATGGTGGATTTCGGCTCCGGGGATTTGCTGCGGATAAACATAGCCGACGGCTCGGCCACGAAGATCGCAGGTGGTTTCGGCGGCGGCGATGGACTGGCCTGGGACAAGTTTGGCCGGCTTTTCATCAGCGATTACAAGAACGGCAAGGTGTTTGTCATTCCCCGGCCCGGCCGGCAACCGATCTTGCTCGCAGGTGGTTTTCAAGCGCCGGCCGACATTTGTTTGGATAAGACGGGAAAGTTCATACTTGTGCCCGATATGCAGGCCGGCACCGTAACACCCATCCCCGCCACTGTGCCCGGCGAAGAAATCGATGATACCCCCATGCCGCTCAAAACCGAGATCGCCTTTCCTAATCTGAAATGGACCGGCTGGAAGGGGATGACGGATGCCGGCAAAGTCAATCCCCTACGGCCCCTTGTTTTGACTCCTGCCGGCGACGGCACCAATCGCAACTTTGTTGCCACCCAGCACGGTGTCATTCACGTTTTCCCTAACGATCCCAAAGCCAACAAGACAAAGATCTTTCTCGACATTCAGAAGCAGGTTCGCTACGACGACAATGAAAACGAGGAAGGTTTCCTGGGTCTGACCTTCCACCCCAACTACAAGAAGACCGGCGAGTTCTTTGTTTTTTACACCCTGAAGAAACCAGGGCGCATCAATGTGCTGTCGCGCTTCCGCGTCAGCAAGGACGATCCAGATCGGGCGGACCCGACCTCCGAGGAGGTGCTGCTCCGCATTCAAAGGCCGTTCTGGAACCACGACGGCGGCACCATCTGCTTCGGCCCCGACGGGTATCTGTATGTGACCCTGGGCGACGGCGGCGCCGCCAACGATCCTTTCAAGAACGGCCAGAATCTCAAGACGTTGCTGGCCAAAGTCCTCCGGATCGATGTCAACAAAAAAGACCCCGGTAAGAACTACGCCGTCCCCAAGGATAATCCCTTCGTCGGCAAGAAAGACACTCTTCCGGAAATCTGGGCTTACGGCCTCCGCAACATCTGGCGGATGGCCTTTGATCGCAAGACCGGAAGGCTGTGGGCGGCCGATGTGGGCCAGAATCTGTACGAAGAAATCGACATTATCGAGAAGGGGGGCAACTACGGCTGGAGCCTGCGCGAGGGTCTGCACCCCTTCAGCCCCAAAGGCGTCGGCCCTAATAAGGACATGATCGAGCCGATTTGGGAATACCACCACGACATCGGCAAATCGCTCACGGGCGGCACTGTTTATCGCGGGAAAAAATTGCTCGAACTGGATGGCCATTATGTCTACGGCGATTACGTCACCGCCAAGATCTGGGCCCTGCGTTACGATGAAGACAAGAGACGCGTCGTCGCCAATCGACCGATTCCCGATCCGAATGTGCCGATCCTGTCCTTCGGCGAAGACGAGCAGGGCGAAGTGTACTTCATGACGACGTCAGTGACGGGGAAAGGCATTTATCAGTTTGTAAAAGCTGGAAAATGAATATGCAGATCATTCCTTCGACTCGGTTTCCAATTCAATTTGTTCTTCTAAGATTCCGGCCTCGAGGTCATCGAATTCTCCCCTTGGAATAGCGATAATGTACTCGATCTGGTCATCGCCAAAAAGCGTGATTGCAAAGATAGAACCCGCACCTTCGCGACCCAGGCTTCCTAAGGCTGCTGGAACACGGAACCGGACTCGATCGCCCAGACTAAACTTGCTTGGAATCATCAAATTGTATTTCGATGGTATTGACGGGGAGATTCGCCCTTCGTCTGCATTTGCCTCCAACTGCGTAATTTCATCTTCATAAATGCCAGGCTGGAGAAGCTTTTGCCCAATATCAAGCATGTAGTCGATGTTGCCTTGGACATCGATAGTAATGGCGACAATTTTGCCTTTGCCGGAGAAGCCCTGTGCTCTGGAATCGAACCGGACAAGGTCATCGAATTTGTACATCGGTTGAATTATGAATGTTTGCACTGGTGGAACCCGTCTTTTGTTTTCTTCAACCGTTCACTATCTTACCGGAATGCGTGCCCAGATTCACCGGCATTGAGCAAACTGTCATTTTGACAGTTTGCTCGTTCCGCGCCCACGAGGGGAAATATGGATTCATCGCTTCAACAATTAGTCGAGGACATCCGCGAGCAGGAAGCCGGCATCCGCGAAGGCGGCGGCGCCAGGGCCATCGAGCGGCAGCACGCCAAGGGGCGACTGACGGCGCGGGAGCGGATCGGCTTGCTTCTCGACAAAGACGCCGGGTTTTTCGAGCTGGGTTTGTGGGCAGCCTGGAACATGTACCAGGATTGGGGCGGAGCGCCCTCGGCGGGAGTGGTGACTGGCATCGGCAGCGTCGCCGGCCGGCAGATGATGATCATCGCCAATGATGCCACGGTCAAAGCGGGGGCGTTCTTTCCTCTGACTGCCAAGAAGGTGCTCCGGGCCCAGCGGATCGCGCTGGAAAACCGCTTGCCGCTCGTCTACCTGGTGGATAGCGCGGGCGTTTTTCTTCCCCTTCAAGACGAAGTCTTTCCCGATGAGGACGATTTTGGCCGCATCTTTCGCAATAATGCCGTCATCTCCGCCGCGGGCGTTCCACAATTCGCGGCCATCCTGGGCAATTGCGTGGCGGGAGGCGGCTATTTACCGGTCCTGTGCGACAAGCTGCTCATGACAGAAGGGAGCGGGCTGTATCTGGCGGGACCGGCTTTGGTGAAAGCAGCAATCGGTCAGACCGTCAGCCATGAGGACCTGGGCGGCGCCCACATGCATGCCGCCATCAGCGGCACAATCGACTTTCGCGAAAAGGATGACATCGCCTGCCTCGAGCGCCTGCGTCGGCTCATCGAAACCTTGCCGGCGGATCGGCCAACCGTGTCGTTCACCGTTCCGCCCGGACGGCCTCCTGAAGAGGTTTATTCTCTCTTCCCGACAGGCCAGCAGCAGGAATACGACATCCGCGATCTGCTTCCCTGCTTTCTCGATCATTCTCCGTTTGATGAATACAAGGCGGAGTTTGGGCAAACGATGGTGTGCGGCTACGGCCGGCTCGGCGGGGTGGCGGTGGGCATCGTCGCCAACCAGCGAAAACGCTGCAAGCTGCCGGACGGCTCGCTCCAGTTCGGCGGCGTCATCTACGTGGATAGCGCCGACAAAGCCGCCCGCTTTATCATGGATTGCAACCAGACCCGGCTGCCATTGATTTTTCTGCAAGATGTCAACGGTTTTATGGTCGGGCGGCAATCGGAGCAAGCGGGCATCATCCGCGCCGGGGCCAAGCTGGTCAACGTCATCGCCAACAGCGTGGTCCCGAAGATCACGGTCATTCTCGGGGGCTCTTTTGGGGCGGGCAATTATGCACTATGCGGCAAGGCATTCGATCCGCGTTTCATCCTGGCCTGGCCGACCGCGCGCTATGCCGTCATGGGCGGCGAGCAGGCCGCCAGCACGCTACTGGACATCACCGTGTCCGCCCTCCGCCGGAGCGGCCATGAGCCCGACGCCGACGAGTTGGAAGAGCTGCGCCAGAAAGTCGAGGCCAGCTATGAGGAACAAACCGATGTGCGTTATGCCGCCGCCCGGCTATGGGTGGACCAGATCATCGATCCGGGACAGACACGCCAACCCTTGTTACACGCCCTGGCAGTCGCCACACGCCATGACGACGGCAGGCCTTTTCACACTGGGGTTTTGCAGGCATAGGCCCGTTTAGCCGCGACGCGAAGTCTTCGAAGCGGAGCGTGCAATTTCGCAGTTTCCATCAGAGCTAATTTATTGTCCCCACACCTTCCGTTGCCGCGATGAGGCGATGTTGAGCATCTTGCGGTACTTGGTGACCGTGCGGCGGGCGACGGGGTAACCGGCCTCGCCCAGCTTGGTGACCAGGTCCTCGTCGGAGAGGGGATTGGATTTGTCCTCGTTGGCAATGATGTCGAGAAGCTTTTGTTTGATGGTTTCCCAGGCGACTTCCTCGCCGGTGGTGGTCTGGGTGCCACCGCCAAAGAAGCGCTTGAGCGGGAAGACGCCGCGCGGCGTTTCCACCCACTTGTCGTCCACGGCCCGGCTGACGGTGGTGACGTGCACTCCCACTTGCTCGGCGATCTGCTGCATCTTCAAGGGCTCGATGAACTCCGGGCCCCGGTCCAGAAACGCGCGCTGGTGTTTGATGATCGCTCGCGTGACCTTGGCCAGGGTGTTACGGCGCTGTTCGATAGCCTCAATGAGCCAGTGCGCCGCCTGAATCTTCCGTTTCAAGAATTCTTTGGTTTTTGCGTCGGCGCTCTTGTCACGATACATCTCGATGCAACGGCGGCTGATGTACACGTTCGGCGTCCAGTCGTCCAGGAGCCGGACCTCGTATTCTCCCGTCTCGGTCCGCTCGACGGCGATATCCGGAACGACATGGGGAATGTATTCGGAAGAAAAGCGCGCTCCGGGCTTCGGATCGAGGTGTTTCAGCGCTTCGATGCCCTCATGGATGGCGGTCAGGGCCAGGCCGGTCTTTTTCTGAATGACCGGCATGCGATTGTGCTGGATGTCCTCGAGGTGGTTCTGGATCAAGACCTTGAGCACCTCGGCATGCGGCGTTTCGGGAGTGATTTGTAGTAGCAAACATTCCTTCAAGTCGCGGGCGCCGATGCCGGGGGGCTCGAATTTTTGGATGATCGCGAGGGCTTCTTCCAGCTGAGTCGCGGTGACTTCCTGTCCATACGCTGTGCCGATTTCTGCCAGCACATTTTCCGGTGGGGCGCCGTTTTCCAGCCGTTGCCGCGGCGTCGTCAGGTAACCGTTTTCATCGACGTGTGTCAGCAGATATTTGACCAGCTCCAGTTGCTCGGGCGTCAGATCCACAAAAGTGAGCTGTTCGTTAAGGTGGTCCTGCAAGGATTGCGGCCGGGATGCCATGTTGACCATGGCATCGTGCTTCTTGTCCCCTTCCTCGGAGATCCGGTTGACCGAGGGGCGGTGCTCCTCGTTGAAGTGGTCGGCCCAATCTTCGTTGATGGCCAGTAGGCGATCGAAATCTTGTTCATTGCCCCCCTTGTCGTCGATAACCAGCTCTTTTTGGGGATCGCCGGGGTCGCTCTTGACCGGTTCCGCATCGTCCGCGTTAAATTCGGCCAAGTTCTCCTCGCTGCTGACGGCTTCTTCATTGCTTTCGACCAGCACCGGGTTTTCCGAAAGCTCGTGTTCAATGCGCTCCTGGAGGGCCATGATCGGCAATTGCAGGATTTCCATCGATTGGATCATGCGGGGAGCCAGAATCATCTTCTGGTCCATCCGCTGCGACATGCTGGTATCGAGGCGCATGATCGTCAACTCCTGCTATCTGATTTGACTCCTGATTAAAACGTCCGGCGGCCTTCGAGGGCGTCCGCCAGCATCTGATTATTGGCAAATTCCAAAACCGAACCTGACGGCAGTCCGCGGGCCAGCCGCGTGATGCGGACTCCCGTTTCCGCCAGCAAATTCGAGATAAACAGGGCCGTGCCGTCTCCTTCCAGGGTGGGATTGGTGGCCATGATAACTTCTTGCACGTTCCCCTGGCGGACGCGATTCAAGAGTGCATCCACCGTGAGTTGCTCCGGACCGATGTTTTCCAGGGGCGCCAATCGTCCCCCGAGCACATGATACAGGCCCCGGTAAGTCCCCGCCCGTTCCAAGGAGTTCAAATCGCGCGGCTGCTCGACGACGCAGATGAGCGATGCATCGCGGCGCGGATCGGCACACAGGCTGCACAGGTCTCCCTCCGCGTGGTTGTAACATTGCCGGCACGGGTGAATGTTCTCCTTGATTCCGCGCAAGGCATCGAGCAAAGCCTGAACCTGGGAGCGGTCGGCGGCCAGCAAGAAATGCGTC
>Ga0306920_100016829_pt1 | contig 10081 bp, 8 predicted proteins | sample flu12Cox44000170_FD_204666 | JGI IMG/M metagenome (GOLD analysis project Ga0306920, IMG submission 204666) | Lab enrichment of tropical soil microbial communities from Luquillo Experimental Forest, Puerto Rico - flux4day.12C.oxic.44.000.170 (v2)... | ecosystem: Environmental > Terrestrial >...
TGCCAGTACGTAGCCCAGGTTGACGCGGCTGCACCACCTGAAGAGGAGGTCGTGAGCTGCGTCGGCCTCGTCGGCCACCTCGCGGAACTGTGCAATCGCCGATTTCACGTCGCCGTTCATCATGTGCGCCAAGCCGAGACACCAACGGCATTGACGGGAGTGGAAACGGGCGCCGATGGCGTCGGCGAGGTCACGCCCTTCCTGGGCGGCAGCTCGTGTCGCGACTGGATTGCCGGCGGTATGGGCCGCGAACGCCTGCCAGGCCAGGATCTGGCACAGCGTAAACCCGTCTCCCAGTGCCTGCGCGATCTTCATCGCCTCGGCGAAGTACGGTCGAGCCGCCCCAACGTCGTAGGAGGCGATGCTGCCGCGCGCGATGAGTGCGCGAACGAGCAAAGCCGGGTCCCCAAGTTGGCGTGCGATCGCCAGCGCTTGTTGGACCTGATCCGCCCTCTCGTGGACGCTTCGCGACGCATCGAGTACGGCCCTGTCGGCAAGCGCCCGCGCCCGCACGGCGGGCGCCACTTCGCCCTGCTGCATGCTCAGGTGGTCGAGAACGCCGTCGAACCAGGCCAAACCCTCGCTAACACGTCCCCGGGTGAGCCATAGTGATTGCAGCGACGACGCGAGTTGGAGCGCGAGGTCGTGATCAGCATTGTCGCGGCTGAAGGCGAACGCGGCGCGCAGGTTGTCGATCTCGGTTTCGGCCTGCTGCAACAGCTGCTCGTGGCCGGCGCGCGCCGGGCTATCCAGCCCGGCAGCAAGTGACGTGTAGTGATCGCGGTGACGTGAGCGCACGGCGTGCTCTTCGCCGGACTCCCCGAGTTTTTCCAACGCGTACGCGCGCACCGTTTCCAGCAGCCGGTACCGCATTCGGGGGCCGTCGCTTTCGGCCATGGCGAGCGACTTGTCGACCAGCATGGTGAGGTAATCGAGCACCTGGTCGGGCCCCAGCTCGCCGGTGGCCCCGACCGCCCGGGCGGCGTCAAGATCGAATCCGCCCAAGAACACGGCCAGCCGGCGGAACAAGATCCGTTCGGGCTCGCTCAGCAACTCATGCGACCAATCCTCTGACGCGCGCAACGTCTGGTGACGATGCACCGCTGTCCGCCCACCGTCGGTCAGCAGCCGGAAACGATCCTGAAGACCGTCGAGTATCTCGTTCGGCGACAGCGCGCGCACCCGCGCGGCCGCCAATTCGATGGCCAGCGGCATCCCGTCAAGACGCCGGCAGATTTCCGTGACGGTCGCGATGTTGTGGTCGCCGAGGACGAAATCCGGCCGGACGCCGCGGGCGCGGTCGGTGAACAGTTCGATGGCCTCGTCGACGAGCGACAATGACGGCACCCGCCAGGTGACCTCGCCGGGCACCCCGATCGGCTCCCGACTGGTCGCCAGCAGCGTCAACCCCCGGCATGCGCCGAGCAGGGCAACGATGCGCGGCGCGCAACTGTCGAGCAGGTGCTCACAGTTGTCGAGCACCAACAACATCCGGCGGTTGCCGATGAAACTGGTCAGTGTGTCCATGATGGAGCGGCCGGGTTGATCGGGTAGACCCAGTGCACGGGCGACGGTCAATGGCACCAGTTGAGAGTCGGTGACCGGCGCTAGGTCCGCCCACGACACGCCATCGCAAAACTCGCCGACCAACTGGGCCGCGAGCTGAACCGCCAAGCGTGTCTTGCCCACGCCGCCTGCCCCGGTCAGGGTCACGAGTCGGTTGCAGGCAAGAATTCTTCGCACCTCGCGGATCTCGGCATCGCGGCCGACGAAGCTTGTCAACTGCGTTGAAAAGAGTTGTTGAGCATCAACATTCGGGATGTGAAGTGGCGGGAACTCGTTGCAGAGGTCAGGGTGGCATACCTGCACCACCCGTTCTGGGCGAGGCAGATCCGGCAGGCGGTGCCTTCCCAGATCGGTTAACCAGACGCCTGCCGGGAGCCGGTCGACGGCCACATCGTGAGTCGTGCCCGAGAGCACGGTCTGGCCCCCGTGTGTCAGATCGCGGAGGCGGGCCGTGCGGTTCAGCGTCGGACCGACATAGTTGCCGTCGTCGCGCATCTGCACCTCGCCGGTATGTAACGCGATACGGAGCCGGGTGGGCGCGAGCAGCTGCATCCGCTGCAACTCCACAGCACAGGCGAGCGCGTCGCTGGCGCGCGCGAACGCCGCCACGAAACTATCGCGCCCGCCGGCCTGCCGCACGCCGTGATGGGTGGCGATGATGTCACACACCGCGTCATCGACCAGCGCAGCGGTGCTCATCATCTCGTCGGGGTCGGCCTCTTGAAGCCGCGATGAGGCCTCGACGTCGGCCGCGAGCAACGTCACCGTCCCCGTGGGCAGAAGCTCGCCGATGTCTCGCCCGTTTTGGTTAACCGGCGACCTGCGGCCCGTGGCGGCCTCGTGCTTGCCGATACGCGGTGACCAACGGCGGCTAGACATCAGCGTTCTCTCTGTTGGTCCGCTACCCGCACCTGAGGGTCGATCCGGTCAGAACCCCGACCGCGGCGCGTGCCGGTGTGAAGCCCGCACCTGGCGGCGAGAGACGTGACGTGAGACCGGTGTTGGCCGCATCGGCCAACACTGGGAACATTCTCCTGCACATCGAACATGTCGCACCTACGTCGTGATGGACGCGTCGGACTGTGGGTCTTCGGGCGTCGGTGCCCCAAGGCGTGCTGAGCCCAGTGTCGATCAATCGCAGCGGGTTGGAACGCGTAGTCCACTACTCGAATCTGCCGGCATGCACTGCTCGCCTCGCGTCCGGCCATCACACCGTCACGCGGGCCGTTGAACCCAACGTCGCCGAGCCGGCCATGCCACTGGGAATGTTGATGTGAGTCCCGGCCTTCACGAAAAAGAGCCGCTGAGCTGCGGCTCTCGTAGTGGAGCTGCCGGGAATCGAACCGCTCCAGAAATCCCGCTGACCTGCGGAATTGCGGAAGTTGACGACGCGAAACCACGCGGAACGACCTGCGAAGACGCGAGAGGTGTTGATGGCATCAACATGGGGTTTCACCAGTCCAGTCAGAAAGTCCAAAACTGGCGTCGCCGGGGGTTATCGCTAAGACGGCATATTGTCGACCCGGCGAAGAAGTCGCAGATGAGTGTGTCACGTTCACCGGGCTTCGACGGGTCCGAAGATCCGACTTCCAACCGCCGAAAACACGGGCTGACCTCTGTATTCGCGCGTACGCTGCTGCCATCTCGACATCCAACTTCGCATTGTCGGATCGATTGGGGGTGGGGCGCGACGTATCGCGTACCGGCGCCTTGGGGCATGTTCGCGTCGGTCTGGCCGTCGACCGCGAACGGGAAGCGGCGGCCGCGCGCCGGCGAGGGCCGACTCGCGGGAGGACCATCATCAGACGACTCGATACCCCGGATGCGCGCAAACACGAACTGACCATCGAACTCCGCAACGTGCTGCGCGAGTACAGGGTCGGCGGCCAATCGGTGCGTGCACTCGACGAGATCAGCCTGCGGCTCGTGGGTGGGCAGTTCGTGTCGGTCGTCGGGCCGTCGGGGGCGGGTAAGAGTACGTTGCTGCATCTGCTCGGCGCGTTGGACTCCCCTGATTCTGGGTCGATCACATTCGACGGCGACGAAATCGGCCGCCTCGGCGACGAGCAGCAGTCGCAGTTTCGTCATCATCGCGTGGGGTTCGTCTTTCAGTTCTTCAACCTGTTGCCGACCCTGTCGGCATGGGAGAACGTGGCGGTCCCCAAGCTGCTCGACGGTGTTCGACTGGGCAAGGCCAAACCGGACGCGGTTCGGCTGCTGGATCGGGTAGGGCTCGGTTACCGGACCCAGCACCGACCGGCGGAGCTGTCCGGCGGTGAAATGCAGCGGGTCGCGGTGGCGCGGGCATTGATGATGGACCCATCGCTGATCCTCGCCGACGAACCAACCGGGAACCTCGACTCCACAACGGGCGCTTCGATCTTGGCGCTCCTCGCCGAAATCGCGCATGAACACGGTCGCGGTCGGCTCGTCGTGATGGTGACCCACAACTCGAATGCCGCGGCGTTGACCGATCGGGTGATCACACTGCAGGACGGCCGGATCACGTCCGACGAGTTGACGGTGGTGCCGGGGTGAGACGGGACTCGGCCATAGCCGCCGCGGCGAGCCGGCTACGCCTGTTCAGCCTGCGCGAACTCGCGGTACATCGTCGGCGCACGGTTGCCTCGATCGCGGTAATGGCAGTGTCCGCAATGTATCTGGTCGCAGTGTTCGGCATCTTCGGGTCGATCACCGGATCGGTCAACCGGCTGGCCGACGGCATCGCCGGCATCGCCGCGCTCGAGGTGTCGGGTATCACGGACGCGGGATTTCCCGACACGATAACGGCCGATATAGCTGCAGTCCCCGGCGTCGCAACCGCGGCACCGATGATACGGACGTCTGCGTCCACGGCGTCGGGGCCGGTTCTGCTGCTTGGCGCAGACGTGAACACGGCCGCGTTGGGGGGAGCATTGAAAGGTGCTGTCGCCGGACAGCGAGACTCGCTGTCCGGCGTGACGAACGGTGTCCAAGTCGGGCCAGGTGTCGGTCGTGCGAAAGGCGAGAGGTTCCAGCTGGGTTCGGGTTTGGTCACAGTCGCGGCGGTGCTTGAGGGCAAGCAACTCGCGGATCTCAACGGCGGACACTATGTGCTTGCCCCACTTCCCTTGGCGCAGAACCTTACAGGACGAGAAGGTCAGCTCGACTCGATACTGATTACCACAAAACCCGGCGCGGACCTTGCCACGGTTCGCACCTCGGTCATCGCCGCTGTGAACGGCCGAGCAATCGTCGCAGACCCGAGCACGCGCGCAACTCGGGCCGGTGACGGGGTCAAGCTGATGAACTACATGGCCTTGATGGGCGCAGTGGTTGCTCTGGTGGTCGGCGCGTTCCTGATCTACACCACCATGACCATGGCGATCACCCAACGCCGGCCGGTCATCTCGATGCTGCGTGCGATCGGAGGGCGACGCGTCACAATCGTTCGCGACATGCTCGCGGAGGCGGCGATTCTCGGACTGATCGGCGGTGCAATCGGGTGCGGCATGGGAATACTCGCGGGCCGCATTGCGATTGGTCGATTGCCTCCGGCAGTCACCCAAGGGCTTGAAGCTCGCGTCGAGTACTGGCTGCCCGGCTACGCGATACCCGCCGCGCTCGCAGCGACGGTGCTCACCGCCGTGGCTGCGTCGGCGATGGCTGGGCGTCAGGTGTACAAGGTGTCACCGATCGAGGCATTGGCGCCTGTCGGGGTTTCATCGGCAGACATCGTGCCACTGTGGTTGCGGATCGGAAGCGGGGTGGGAGCCATCGCGGTGTTTGCGGTGTCGAGCCTCATCGTCGTCGGCCAACGCGGCACCCTCGCCTTTGTCGCGATGGCTACTCTTTTCTGTGCCGAGATCGCCCTTGGCTTCGCGCTCACCGTGCCCATCGTCAACGCCACAGCCGGAACAGCTCGAACGTTCGGATCGGTCGGGGCACTCGCGGCGGCGACGATCGAGCGTGCGCCGCGGCGAGTGTGGGCCACGGTAATGACCGTGTGGATCGCAGTCGTCACAACCGTCGTGATTACCGGTACAAACGCCGACATGATCCGGTCCGCGCGTAGCATCTTCTCGCCGGTCGCCGATGCCGCCGTGTGGGTGAGCGCAAATGCTCCCGACAGCTATCCCACCGACGCTCTGCCGCAAGGTCTTACCGAAAAAGTGGCCGCAGTGCCGGGCGTAGCACGTGTCACCGAGGGCGCATTTGGCTTCGCTGTGGTCAGCGGCACGCGCGTGATGCTCGACGCGTTTTCACCCGGAACCCACGATTCGCTGTACCGCGCGCTCGATGAACAGGTACGCAACGAGGTTCTCGCCGGTCGCGGCGTGGTGCTCTCGCAGAACCTGGGTAAGACTCTCGACGTCCGGGTCGGTGACGAACTGCGGCTGCAAACGCCACACGGCCAGCAGCAGACGGTTGTGCTGGCCTTGGTGCCGTACTTCTCGACGGTCATCGGCACCATCGGGATGGACCTCGATCAGATGCGGGCGTGGTTCGACCGCCCGGCAGCGACAACACTCCAGATCGACGGACCCCCGGGCGTGGATCCGAATCGACTGTTGGCCGACGTCCGCCGCATGGTGCCCGCACCGAACTACGTATACGACGGTCGCGCGGCGCTGGCGGGCCTCGAGGCGCCGCTGCATCAGAGCATGTTCATTGCCAACACCGTATGGATCATCGTTGTGTTCGTGGCCGCAATCGCACTTCTCAACACGTTGACGCTCTCAGTACTCGAACGGCGCCGCGAAATTGGTGTTCTTCGGGCGATGGGATCCAGCCGTCGGTTCGCACTGCAGATGGTCTTGGCCGAGGCCGCAGGCATCGGTGTCGTCGGTGGTGTGTTGGGGCTCCTTTTCGGCCTGACGGACCAGTGGCTGTTCAGTCTCGTCAGCGGGGGCATCATGAATTTCAACGTCGTCTTCCGGCCGAGCCCCCTGGCGCTCATCTTCGCCATCGGCGCGCTGGCAATCAGCCTGCTCGGCTCGGTGCCACCCGCGCGACGTGCAGCGCGACTGAACATCATCGAGGCTGTCAGCGTCGAATAGGGCGTGCGTTCGCTGCTCGAGTTTTACGTGATCTCGTCCTGCGCGTGCCCGTCGTGCCAACATTCGCCCGGCGCGGGCTCAGTTCAGATATTGACCTCACCAGGCTCAGACCCGCGGACCGGTCAAATCAGAAGCCGATGGAACAAGCAGAATACACAGGGGGACTAAGGGATCCGTGACGCAGAGTGCCGGCAACGCTGCCGGCCGGATTGGCCCTCAGATGGGACTCGCCTCTGTTCTCGCGCTTATTTTCATTATCTCGCTGTGCTGCAGCGCGTTTGCACAATGTCCGGCCTCTGGTCAGTGGGCGTCTTTCGCAATTGAACTGGCCAGTTTCGGATTCCTGCCCTTGTTGGCAATGGAGTTGGCATTGAACCGCCCCGGATGACCGGAGGCTGCGGTGGTAGGTGCCGGCCGTGGCGGAACGTAACCGTCGCGATGAACCGGGCGGCGAGTCTCGCAGCCGATCACCCAGCCGAGAAGCTGCGCCATCGCGCTTCCATGCACTCAGACCAGCCGGCCCGGTTCGGACGATTCGGCCAGGACCGCCCAAATCGAGCACGAAGGGGCGTCTAAACAGTTAGGAGTCGGGAGAGGAGAACCCGGTTGCCCACCTGCCTCATCACCAACCAGATTCATCAGGACTTCGAGCCGTCACCGATGCGTGAGCAGCTTGGACGGCGTGGTCCGAGCAACTCGGTCCGAACCGTGGGGAGAGAGGAAGCGGCTACACCCTGATCAACACCGACGACCTTGAGAAAGCCGTCAAGCTCGGCAAGTCTCACCCGCTTGGGAGATTTGATGGCGGCGTGGAAGATTGGCGAGACTCACGTTCATGAGCGCCGAAAAGGAGTTCGCGGACACCGAGGATCGCTGGCAACGATATGCCGATCGAGGACTGAGGCGCGCTGAACCTTCGTCGCGCAAACCACCGACGGACCGACGACGAGCCGGAATGAAAGGAATCAATCGAATGACCGACACCGAACAACCCTCGGCAACGACAGCGGAAGCGAGCGCCGACTATCAGAAGACGATCCGTGTGACGGCACATCCTCAAGCGCTGTTTGATGCGCTCACCAGCGTCGCTGGCCTAGCCGCCTGGTGGACCCGCGTCACGGGATCCGGCGACACCGGCGGCGAACTCAAGTTCTTCTTCAGCTCGCCTGATCCGTGCGTGATGCATGTCGATCAGGCAACGCGGCCAACATCGGTGCAATGGACCGTAACCGAGTGCAGGTTTCTGCCCGACTGGGTTGGAACACGTCCGACCTTCACCATCACCGCGGCCGGCGACGCGTGTGAACTGCGGTTCCGCCACCACGGTCTAACACCCGAGTTGGACTGCATCGAGCAGTGCACTCGCGGCTGGGACCACTCCCTCGCGCGCCTGCGTGAGTACGTCGAAGTCGGCCGCGGCAGCACCGCGGGAGCCGTGTAGATAATGCCCGCCGTGTGGACGGGACCCATACAACTACCGAGTGACTCGAAACGGAAGTGATGCCCAAATCCCCTGACTTATAACTGAAGCAAGATTGAAGGCGCCAGAAAGGGAGTGATCATGGCAACGGTGATATTTGGAAACCATGCGGCGGTTCGAGCTCCTCGGACAGAGAAGGACAAAATACGTAGGTTCCATCGTGATGTCCTGGGTTGCAAGATCACCAGAGAGAGTGATCAAAAAGACGACTTTCGTATGGGAGACAACTTCTATATCGCGTTTCTCTACGAGGACGAGGGCGTCGCTCTAGTTGAGAGCGGCTTTTTGAAAGCGATCTATTTGGAGCTCAAGGCCGACAACGTCGAAGAAATGAGGCAGAACATTGTCGCCTTCGGCGTCAAAGTTATCGAAGTGCCGGATCCGCACCTCTACTTTCAAGCCCCGGGAGGACAAGTGTTTCGACTGGTCGGGATCACCGAGGACCTCTCCAAATATGAGGGGACCGAGCACGGCGAACAGTTCGTTGGGAACCTCTTCGCCGCTGAAAAGTAGACGCCGCCGGGCCGGGAATCTGGGCGGTGTAGGCCCGCCCAATTCTGCTGCCTGATGGCGTCCCGTACACGTGGACAACCCAAAACCGAGGCGTTGCCGGAGTAAGCAGGTGGACAGAGGATGGTGTGGTGAGCGCGGAACTGATTGCGCGGGCGCGCTCCGGGGATGGCGATGCGTTTCGCGAGCTCGTCACTCCTTATCTGGGCGAGCTGCGGGTGCATTGCTACCGGGTGCTGGGTTCAGCATGCGACGCCGAGGACGCGTTGCAGGAAACGCTGCTGGCGGCCTGGCGCGGGCTGGGCGGGTTCGCCGGACATGCGTCGCTGCGGACCTGGCTGTATCGGGTGGCCACCAGCCGCTGTTTGGACGCGTTGCGCGCCGCCCGCCGGCGTGCCCCATTGAAAACGCCGATGCTTGACGTTGACCCGCCCGATCCCACCCGGTTGGGCGAGGTGGTTTGGCTGGAGCCCTACCCTGACATCCTGCTCGACGAGCTCGCCGACCACACACCAGGCCCGGAGGCCCGCTACGAGGCCCGGGAAGCCATCTCATTGGCATTCGTCACCGCCCTGCAGCTGCTGCCGCCGCGCCAGCGCGTCGCGCTCATCCTGCGCGACGTCCTGGGATTTCGCGCTCGCGAGGTCGCCCAGGTCATGGATTGCACCGAGCAGGCCGCGACCAGCGCGCTCAAACGCGCCCGCGCCGCACTCGCCGAACACACGGTCGAGGAAGGGCAGCACGACCCGCCGCCGGCGCCCGGTTCGGCGGCCGAACGCATCCTGCTCGAGCAACTGGTCGCCGCGTTCGAATCCGGAAACGTGACCGGTATTGTCGCGCTACTCACCGACGACGCCTGGGTCAGCATGCCGCCGGCTCCACTGCAATACCAGGGCCGTGCGTTGGCGGCAAAGTTCTTCGCGACCGTGGCGTTCCGCCACGACCGTGCCTACCGACTGGTACCTACCCGCGCCAACGGCCAGCCCGCGTTCGGCGTTTATCTGCGCGACATTCACGCCCGCGTCGCGCACGCCAACGGCCTGTTAGTACTCACACTCGCGGGTACCCAGATAAGCGCCATCACCCGATTCGACAGCAGCGTGCTGGCCCGATTCGGGCTACCCCGGCTGCTGCCCGACTGAACAACCCACGCTCATACGACATATCGACATGTGCGAGGACCCTGCCTAACAGTGACCTAGTACTACAACCTCGTCGCCAAACCCGACCGGATCGTCGAATTGGGTAACGAAGTCTTCGACTTGGGTAACGAAGTCTTCGACGTCCGCGCAAAGGTCACCGCACGCCACGAGCGCAATCGCCTCTTCCAGGAGGTCATCGCCCACTTCCCGGTCTAAGCCGAAGTTGCGGCGTTTGGGGTGAGTGGATTCCTGGTTGACCTGGGGATTTGCTGTTCTTTTGGGGTGGCGGTTCTGGCTACGCTGCGGTCAGTGGGATGGGGCTGTTGATGAGGTCGAAGGCGCGG
>Ga0306920_100016830_pt1 | contig 10080 bp, 16 predicted proteins | sample flu12Cox44000170_FD_204666 | JGI IMG/M metagenome (GOLD analysis project Ga0306920, IMG submission 204666) | Lab enrichment of tropical soil microbial communities from Luquillo Experimental Forest, Puerto Rico - flux4day.12C.oxic.44.000.170 (v2)... | ecosystem: Environmental > Terrestrial >...
TCCTCGTAGAGTTTATTGCCGGTCAGATAAGTGCTGCTGGAAGACCCGCCGCCTTGGGCAAAAGTGGAAGCGGGCCACAACAAACCAGCAGCCAAAACCAGCGCCCTCAGTTGCATTGGAAAGCCCTCCAGACCAGGCATCTTAAAGCATGCTTTTCGGGAGGGCATTGGGAGGCCGTTTTTAAAATTGCATGCATTTCTGCGAGGGGTCGATAGCGACTTCTCGCTACGCTCGAAGTGTCCCAACCAAGCAATTGATTGGCGCAATCGCACAAGACTGTGGTCCAGCCACTATGGCTTGGTGCGTGGGGGTGTCGGAGGGTGGACGGGCCTTCGATCTCCCTTGGGTCCGTCCACCCACCTTGCGCTACAGTGAGACGCAACTGCGACCCATGCGATATTTTCTCGTCGTTGACGTTCAGCGCGCTCACAGCTTTGACGACCTGTCCGAGGTTGCCATATGGGCCGAAATCCGCCTCAGCGACAGAGGACGCGCCGACGTAACCGCCTATAAGTGCCTTAACGACATGCTGGCAGATGAGAAGCAAAAACTTGGCGCGTTTACATGTACGAGACGACCACCCTTTGCGGACGCATAGAGGTGAGCTGCCAAGGCACCGGTTAAGACCACCCTTCATAATCCCATTAGAATTTTCCGAAGTCTGGAAGTTGCTCACAGATTTGCGAGGCATGGGTCGAAGTCGAGCCGAGACGAGCTTTTGGCCCACCGCCCCAGCCTCTTGTGCCTCTTCATGATGGTCGCGCGGCTGCTCGCGCTCATGTAATGCTGGCGCCAAGCTCAAGCGGAGGGTAACCCTCGAGATCTTGCCCCAGAATACGCGCCGGAGGCATTGGATGAAGAAAGGGATGAAGGACGTTCGCGGTGCCCGCAAGGCCGAACGCCAATACGGCGACGAGGCAAAGCGTTGCATTGTCTGCGGTCGGTGGCACACCCGGCGCGACAAGACGTGTTCGTCAGCCTGTGCGCAGAAGGCCGCCCAGAGGGCCCGTATCCGATCTGCGATTCCTCACCACTGATGGTGCTGCTCGCCAGATGGGCAGGCCCAACTCTCTGTTGACCGAACAGATAAGCAGCAAACCAGCACTGATAATGTTGGAGATTTGAATACAACTTTTGCGCTTTTTCAGTGCTGCTGCTTACTAATTGAGTGCTAACGCTGTCCGCGAGCACTGGCGCGATACCGGCGCCGATCGACTACTCAACCTGCAGTGTCGTCGCCATCGCTGCCATTGCCGTTGGCGTTGCCGGTCGGCTTGAGCTCGATAACTTGGTGGTTACGCAACGCCAAAAATTGCGGATCGCTGGCCATCATCTTATCAGCCCTAGCACGTTGCCTTGTGACGCGGTCGGCTAAAGATTCTTCCGGCTCAGCGACTAAATCCATGGGCGGCGGCACGCTCTCAAGCCTAGGTTTTTCGAAGTTTAAAGAAGCTTGGGCCGCTTTCACGCGGGTGCCAGACGGCTGTGCCTCATCCAGATAAATGCGGCGCAAAACATCATGTGCACCCTCCGCTGAACGCAGCAATGTGTTCTCGGCCCGCAACTTCTCGATCTCGGCAATACAAAGCGAGAGCGCATCCTCATGCCTCTTAAGCTTCTGCTCGAGGGTTTCTTCGGCCATGCCCACCATTATACATCCGGCGGCTTGTTCAGCAGAACCTCTAGCGCCAACGCTGCCTGATCCGCAGCTGTCGGGCGTGGTGCGGACGGCGGCTTAAGCTTGGACAGCAAGTATTCGGCGCACCGCGTCGCACGCTGGCGAATAACAGGATCGCGGCACAGATCGGCGTCGACGTAATGGGCGGCCGCTAGCTTCAGCCGGTTCGCGTCCATGACGCTATAGCCGCCATTGGGAAGTGAATTTTGGGGTCCGGGGGTAGCCACTTCGCCCGCTGCGGGACCCGGGTTGATTCTGCTGCTCGTCGCGGCGGCGGCGCGACAATCATCATAAATCGGACAGTTGCTTAGCCAGCTCAACCGGCTGGTGTGGCTGCAGTGCTCTGTCCGGCAGACAGATAGGCGGTCTCGAACCAGTTGCGCTTAACTGATTTTGTTGGATGTTTCCCAAACCAGTGCGGCTATGGGAACGCTATGGCAACGGCCTTATCACGTTGGCACTTACTCGACCTGTCCTTCCAGATCGAAATCCGGACGTTAGACCGGGGGTAGACCGATACAAGCCGAGATAATCCAACAAGATCAATGCGACTGATCGGTGTAATCCACCGACACGGCTCCCCCGGCAAATGTCTGGGCGCCGAGACAACTAAATCGGCGCTCAACGAACAACCACGCAAAAAAACGACGGCTACTCGCTGCCGCTGCCGTTGCGGCTACGGCCATCAGCAATTGCGGGCAGCACATCGATTGGTGACAGATCTGATGCGCTCTGCGGGCACAGCGCGTTTTGCCGCGCTGAGCCGATGGCCGCTTTAATTCTATGGCCGGTGGGCTGCGTCTCGTCCGAATAAATCGATTTCAGAACACCGTGCGCACTGAGCCCTTCCTTGAGCCGTTCGTTCTCCTGCTCAAGCTCGGCAATCCGGGCCATCTGCTGACGAATAACGGCTTCGGCCTCGTCGAGCTGCGCCTTGATGGAGTCCGCCACGGTCATGAACACATTGTATCACGATTTGCCTGTGAGCTGCTGCTTGGCCGCCTTGAGCGCGTCAAGGAGACTAGCCGCATTCTCGTTTGCGGGTAGCTTGCGGGCGGAGACGGGCGGTCCTGGCTGCGCGGTTGCCACAGCCGAATAATATGTACCCTGACCCCGTCCTCCCGTAATCAATCCCATCTTTTCGAGCTTATTGATCTTGCGATCAATGGTGTCGTCCGACCATCCTCGCCGTAATTTTCCATTATGATCAGTAAACCGCCGCTGGATTTCCACGACCCATTCCCCGCGAGTAGCCGCATTCCCGAAGTAGTCAATGAGCAGGTCCAGCATCACCTGCAGCCCATGCTCTAAGGTCGTATCGGCCATTGCCGCCTCCTCGATCTCAATTGAGACAAGTGTGTTCGCCGATCTTGCGGTCGGTTGCGGCATCAGCCGCATATTTCCTCTGCCGCTTCGGTTTCTCAGCTTTCGTTGCAGCATTTAGCCTTTGAGCCTCAGCACACCGTTGGTAAGCCGCTTCTTCGGCGGTTGAGCTTGCTGTGGTGACACAAGTGTGTTCGCAGCACTTCTAAGCCTTACTGCGCACAGACTTGTCTCACGCTGGCGATACCAAGTTGCGCGGCTAATTCCGGCGGCGAGCCAGGGCTTGGTTCGGTTAGCACTGGTGGCCTCGTATTTGGCGCGGGGCTTTCTACCATGTAGGTGTCGAAGCCTGCGCATTCTGGCTTTTGCCTTTGCCCTGCGCCATGCCAGCACTTGCTGCGCGGTCAGGTCAGAGGCGGCGATTGTCCACAGCTTGAGCCGTTCGCGTTCGGCATTGGTCACGCGCAGCCGCTTGCCGAGCAGCCTAGCGGTTGGCATGCGCTGCCGACGTGGTGTGCGGTTGATGTCATCGATCAGTGCGATTGCTTCCTGCTGCTGCATCCACGGTGCCCATACCTCGATGGCATTAGGCATCTTGGTATTGGCATTGGCACTCACCGAGATCGGCAAGAGCAGTTCGCGCAGGTCCTCGCGGCCAGCGTCGTCGTCAGGAAGCGTCGGGCCATAGCGGTAGCGGAACAGCTTGCGCAGATTGCCCAGGCGCAACCGGCGCATCATCTCCGATCTGTTGTGATCGAAGCCGGTCATGCAGCGCCAGCCCTTGACTTGGCATAGGCGATAGCGCGGCTGCGGACCCACGACAGGACTTCGGCAGATGGCGGAGTGGGCGTGGGTTTGGCACCGTAGGGCGGCCACGCTCCGAATTTTTCTCTGTACTTGTGCGCAATCCAGCCGGGTTTGTAGCCATGATCGACTGCGATGAATGCCAGCATCGCGTGCCAACGCATGCGCTCGTTCGGATCGTTTTGGGATTGAGCGGTTCGGGTCTGTCGATCAACGCGGGCGAGTTCGCCTTCGCGGAAGGCAATCAGATCGGGGCGGCGTTGCGGGAAGAAGCCGCAGCTCGGGCATTTCTCGCCCGCAGTTCGCATTGCGCTGCATTGACTGCACTCTATTAGGCGACCGATTGCACCGATGCCCCGCTTGGCATGCGCCGGGTTCTCAGCGCGCTTGTCGATGTCCAATATCCACTGGATCGGATCCTCAAGCAGTCCGTGCTTGTACACAGCGCCGGAATGATCGATCAGGACCAGAGTATTTTTACCCGGCGCTGGCCTTAAGCCGCGTCCGGCCATTTGCCGAAACAAGCCCAACTGTTTTGTTGGTCGGGCGAGCACAATGCAGCTTGCTGCCGGGCAGTCGAATCCCTCAGTCAACACCATGCAGTTGACGACGATCTGCGTCTCGCCCGACGCCAATCGATCCAAGATGTCGGCGCGCTCATCCTTAGGCGTCGATCCATCAACGTGTTCCGCCCGAACGCCTGATTTAACGAACTCGTTTTTGACGTGAACCGAATGCGCGATATCGACACAAAAAACCAGCGTCTTGCGACGTTGCGCAAACTTGTGCCAGCTGGAAACAATATCGCCGACCAGATCATCGCGGTTCATACGATTGGCTAGTTGATTGATGACGTAATCACCGGCTTGGGTTTTGACGCCTCTCAGGTCCGGCTCGGTTGGCGCGTAGTAGATGACCGGCACAAGCCACTTTGGCGTCAGTTCCGCGACTGACGGACCTTCAATAAGCACGTCGAAAAAATTGCCGAGACCTTTGCCATCGCCTCGGCATGGTGTTGCCGTCAGGCCAAGTCGGCGCGCATTTTTATAAGCATCGAGGATGAGTGCCCAGGTGCGTGCGCGTGTATGATGACACTCATCGACAATCACCACGTCGGCCTGCGGCAGCGGAATCTTGTTCCGCAGCATGCAGCGATGCCAGAATGTCTGGATCGATGCGACCTGGATCGGGTGTTCGAGGTCGAGGTTCAGCCTGGCCTGGATCAGTCCGTGATCAAGGTTGCCAAACGACAGCTTGCGCGATGTCTGATTCAGAATCTCGCGGCGATGCGTCAGTAACAACACGTGCTCGCCACGAGCGACCACTGCATTCTCGACAATCTTCTTCGCGATCTCGGTCTTGCCGCCGCCGGTCGGCAGCGTAAACAGCACGTGCCGCGCCAAGCCGATCATTTCGCGTTCGATGTCATTGACGGCCTTGATCTGATAATCGCGAAGCTCGGTCATGCTGACGCTCTCGTATTGGCGAAGGCCGCCGCGATTGTCGCTTGCACGATGTCGTCGCCGGTGATTTTCTCAGTGTGGATGACGCGCGATTTTTCAATCGCGTTTGGTAGGTCAGCCCACAACGCAGCGGTGTAGGCGAGATCGACCGCCTCAAGAAAGTTCAGTTCACCGGCTGCAACGCGGTCGGCGAGTTCCATGCTCCGCAGCGCAAGGATCTCTAGCTGGCGCGTGACACGTCGAACCCGGACACTCATCGCGCACCCGCAATGATGTCGAGGGCTTGAGCAATCGGTCCCAGGGCGCGACCTTGGCTATCGCGGCAAAGCGCACGGCGAATTGTTTCGAGATCCACCCCGTACTGGAGAGCGAACGAAAGCAGGATTGCTGCATCGCGGGCGTTGGTGTCCGATTGATTGCCGAATTTATGATTGGTCAGGAACAATTCGCCGATGCGGCCATCGGGAAAGCGGCTGACGGTCGCCGTGAAGCGCAGGCCGTTCAGTTCGAACGTGAAGGACTCATTTGCGCGCCGATCCGGCAGGCGTTCGCGAGCCGTCATGACGACACCCCGACGTATGCGGGATTCAAAACCTGCCGGAAGCCCTGGTCGAACTTGGTCCGCTCATTGCCCCACGTCGTCCAGCCGGGGCGAGATTGGCGGGCGAACAATTCCAGATAGGGACCAGCGACGAGTCGTTCGATTCTTTCGTGGATGCCGTCAGGCTTGCGGGAGTGCTCGCGGCGCTTCTCGATCAGGACTTGACGCACATCAGCATTCAGCCGCTTAGGATTGCCGCGTGTGCCAAGCCAACACTGTTCGAATTCCGCACGGGTCCACTTGCCCATGCCCATCTGCATTGGCGGATCGTCAGGAAATAATTGCTGGCCATCACCCTTGAGCCAGCCAAAGGCCACCGATTTCAGTTCAAAGCCCCAAGCCTCGAATAGTCTGACCGCTTGTGGAATCTGCGTCTGCACGATCCACATGAACAGGACCGCATCGTCGGCGGCCAACTCGCCGACCGGCAGTGCCTCAAGGTCAGCATGGGATAGCGTGGCGTAATGCGCCTCGCCGCTGCGGCCCTGTCCTTTCGGCGACCATGTCTTGAACGGCCACGGGTTGTCGCTGAGAATCGCCCTGAAGTGGTGGCGCGGCAGACCTGCGAACGGATTCATGGCCGCCTCCGCAGGAAGGCCGGGATCGACAGATCATCGTCAATCTCGGCGACGAAGGGATTCGGCGGCGCGGACCTGATGATCCGCCTTTCGGGAATCTCGGTCTCGATGATCTCGACCAGCGTCTCGCGCTCGATGGTGGCGCTGTTCGACCAGCGATGCCCGCGACCGAGAATTTCGACGGGGGGTCGATAACCGGATTCGACTTTGGAAATCTTTGAATTGACTTCATTTTTTTGGGGGGTTTCGACGTTTTTGAAGGTTAGGTAGCGGAAACGTCGAAACTCGCCGTCCTTGCACTTCTTGTCGCAGAACAGACGCGGTCGTCCGGTCTGCCTGTCGGCGAAGAAATCACGACCGCAATATTGACAGCGGTGGCGGACTAGCCTGCGGAGATTTGCGGGATCATGTAGACGCATGTTGCGGTTCCATTCGGGTTGTTGGAACCGCGCACGACTTGCGTTGGGCGAAGGGCTGGCTTATTTAGCGAACTTCCAAATCCATTTTGCCGACTGCCCCGAGCCTTCGCGCCAGTCGCGCGCGGAGGTTCGGTCTTTTCAGGAGGCGGCTCTCAGTTGCTGGGATTCGCGAAGCTTGCGCTCGATCCGACGGTGAATACTGGCCATCGTGATCTTGCGCGCCGCGCCATCGCGGAAGGAATCAACTTCGCCGGTCGCAATTAAGCCCCACAGAAATTCGCGACTGCAGTTGAGGAGCTTCATTGCTTCGTTGGGCCTCACGACAAGCGGCTCGACATCGAGCCCCCTGCCGGTTACGCCGGGATTGATAGTAGTCATTTGCGTTCGCCTTTGGTTTATGGCGAACACAGTCAATAAGCGCGTTTTTTTCCGAAGTCGAAATTCGCAATTCGCTGCGCATCATTTTCCGGCGAATTATTTTCGGCGAATTATTTGCCTGCCGATTTTGTGGGACGTCCAGGCCGCCTAGACCCAAGTGTAGCAAGTGCATCGCGCATTTCTTGCCGTGGTCGGTAATGATCTGCTCTGTTCGCAGCTTTAGTAAACATCGCCTCGGTCGGCGGCTTCCTACCGCCTAAACTGGTTTTAAGGCCTTCCACGTATTTTTTGAATTTAGCCTCACTTGTCCATTTCGTGCGCTTTGTTTCCGAACGCAGTTCAGTCACACAGCGATTCACGTCAGTTTCATAGCAATGGACTTGGCGGTAGGTTCTCACCAGTTTGCCATTGAGAAAAACACGAAGCTCGCCAGCCAAGATATCTACCAAGCCGACCTCGGCATCAGCCGGATCAATATCCTCCAACGATTTGCGAGGGTCGGGCGTCCCGCGAAGCCTGATCTTCTTCTGCGCAACTAACCCCGCGAACAATTCACGCCCCTCTTTGAGCTTCGCCTCCTCCTTCTTAGCCGTCTTTACCTTGCGCCGGATCAATCTCCTCACACGCTTTGGAAGGGTGCTGTCGTACTCTGGATAAGGAGGTTCCCACCCGGACCGGGTTGGTATCTTGTCTGCCAATGATGGTTGACCGGGAAACATCCCGCGCACGATCCTGCGAAATGCCACCACAAGCGTGACTGTGGGGGGAAACCGCGCCATGAACGCCGCCGCACCGCTCTTGGAAGGAGCGCGGAGCAAAAGCCGAGCGGCGGTTAAGTGCTCGGCACGACCCGTCGGTCGGCCCCGCGCAGTTCAGTAACTATTGCGCTGATCGCAGCGGCACAACCCTGTCGGTGCTTTTGGCTGGCGGCGTGGCGCAGTACGCGGCCCACTGCGCCATCAGCTTGGCGCGCTTGTCGAACAGATCGCCACGCGCATAAGCCCGCACGCTGTGATCGCCTCGGACGTGAGCCAAAGCGGCTTCGCAGATGTCATGGGCGAAGGCCGTCGTCTCGCCTGCCCAGTCGCGGAAGCCCGATCTGAAACCGTGAATCGTAGTCACGCCGCGCTGACCCATGTGCTCCATGACCCACGGCATCGCCCAGGGCGACAGCGCTGCACCGGGCTGGCGGCCTATAAACACATGCGGGTTCCGATCCTCACGCGGCAGATCGCGCAGAATCGCCAACGCCCGATCAGACAGCGGCACCCGGTGCTCACGCCCGCCCTTCATTCTGGTGCCGGGAATGACCCACGTTGCGCCATCAATCTCATCCCAAACCGCGCCGATCACCTCATTGCTGCGCGAGCCGGTGAGAATCAAAAACTCCAACGCCCGTGCGGCAACGCTGTCGTCCTGGCGCAGCTTGGTCATGAAAGCCGGTAGTTCCCGATAATCCATCGCGGCATGGTGGGCGATGGGCGCAACCTTGCGCGGCGCAGGCAGAACCTGATCGAGGTGGTTTTTCCAGCGCGCCGCGTTGGTGCCGGGTGGGCGATGGCCACGCACGACGGCCCAATCAATGACCTGCTCGACGCGAGAGCGCACACGGTCAGCGGTGATCGCCTTGGTTTTCCACAGCGGCTCGATGGCGCGCAAAATGTCGGGCGTGTCGATCACCGCCACATCCATGTCGCCAAGCACGTCAAAGACGTGCGCCTTGAGCGTGCCGAGAAACTGATTGCGGTGCTTGGCGCTGCGCCACTTGGATTCGTTCTGGTCGAAGTATTTTTGCGCCGCCTCGCGGAACGTGAGCTTGCGAGCCTCGGCGAGCTTGGCGGCCTGTTCGGCGTCCCGCTTGCCAATGAGAGGATCGACGCGGTCGGCTAGGAGTTGACGGGCGGCACGAGCCCGCTCGCGTGCTTCCTTTAGATTGAAGTCGGCAACGCTGCCGAGCCCCATCATTCGCTCTTTGCCGCGCAGCTCGTAGCGCAAGACCCACGACTTCGCGCCAGTGGCGCTGATCTGCAGCAGCAGACCTTTGACAAGGCCGCAGCGATAGCGGCCCGCCTTCTTGGTGCGCTCGACTTTCTTCGCTGTCAGCATTGGTGCTCCGTTGTCAAAAAACCGTCCGATGTGTCCAAGTGTCCGTCGTGTCGGCGCTGGGTCCGGTTTTTTGCTGGCTCCGACCGACCATGTGCTAGCACCCGTCCCTACCCCCGTCCTGGCCGACGCATTACGACGAACAGTGTCGTTACGACTACGAACTAAAAGCAAGCTAGAAAGCGCGATGGGACTGGGATAACTAGCGAACGATGACGAACTGACGCGAACGCCGAATCTGCCTTGTGATGCACCGCCGGGGGACGGTGCGAAAATGACTAAAGCGGCGCCCCATCGATGCCGCTGTGACCTTTGTTACTCCATCGGCATCGGCCCCACGGGCGCGCCTGAACCTAAAATAACTTTGCGAGTTGGCGAATCAGGTGTTTATTCGCGCCCCGCACTGAGTAGTAGGCCTGCCATGGACACGCTCAGCCTCAGAGAAAAAGCCGCGCTCTGCCTCCGCATTGCGAGCGGGCTGTCATGGAATAATCCGAGCCGCTTGCAGCTTACGGATCTGGCTGACCGTCTCGACCGTCAGGCAAAAGAAATCGAATTGCAAAATCACCAAACGCGAGAGGGCGGCATGGCGACTGCGGGCTCTGGCCCGACCCTAGTTGCGCGGGGTCGTGCTGCCGGTATCCGCTAGTAGCATTTCACGGCATTGCCGACCGCAGTGCATGTCGATGCTCCGCCGGATTTATATTCGGCGTAACGCCGCATAGCCTCGGCT
>Ga0306920_100016834_pt1 | contig 10079 bp, 12 predicted proteins | sample flu12Cox44000170_FD_204666 | JGI IMG/M metagenome (GOLD analysis project Ga0306920, IMG submission 204666) | Lab enrichment of tropical soil microbial communities from Luquillo Experimental Forest, Puerto Rico - flux4day.12C.oxic.44.000.170 (v2)... | ecosystem: Environmental > Terrestrial >...
GAGCAGGTTGCGAAGCGTCGCGCGCTCGGTCGCGTCCGTGTCGGCCAGCCGCAGCTCCGGTAGGTACGCGCGCACCGGCCGGTCGAGGTCGAGTGCGCGCTGGTCGACGAGCGTGAGCACGACCGTGCCGACGAACGTCTTGGTGATCGAGCCGATCTGGAAGCGCGTCTCGGGCGTGACGTCGAGCGGGTCCTCGACGCTTGTGACGCCGAACCCGGCGTGGCGCTCGTCGCCGTCGCGCAGCATGCCGACCGCGACGCCGGGAACGCGGAGCTCCTCCTGCCGCGCCGCCACTGCGTCGAACACGTCCACACACAGACTCTATTGCCGTCCGGCCCGTGTGCCGATATAGGGCACATGCGGCGGCACCTTCTGGGTACGGCGCTTTCGTCTGTCCCCTTCCTCGCGATCGCGATCTCGCTCGCGCTGTTCGGCACGTCCCCCCGGCACGTGACGACGGTCGACGTTGCCGCGCTGGGGGTGTTCATCCTGCTGACGCGGCTCGAGTACCCGATCAGCGTGGGCTCGGCGGTGCCCGCACAGCTGGCGTTCGTCCCGCTCCTGTTCGAGGCGCCGCTGCAGTACATCCCGCTCGCCGTCTGCGTCGGCTCCCTGTTTGCAACCGGTGTGCTCGCGCTCGCCGGCACCAGGCCGACGCTTTGCCCGAACGCGCTCGGCACGGCGTGGTTCACGATCCCGCCGGTGATGATCCTGATGGCGGCCGGCGAGCAGCCGTTCGCATGGTCGAAGTGGCCGCTCTACGCGCTCGTGCTCGTCGCGCAGAGTGCCGCAGACCTCGTGCCGGCTGCGCTGTTCGAGCGCAGCGTCAACGGGACTCAGCTCCGGCCGCTCGTCGGCGTGCTCGCCACCGTCTACGGCTTCGACGTGCTGCTGACGCCGCCCGGGATGCTCGCCGCCGCGGAGGGCGGCTGGGCGTTCCTCGCGGTCGTGCCGCTGGTCGGCGTCCTGTATCTCCTCTCGCGCGAGCGGCGCAGCCGCCTCGACGCACAGATGCTCGCGCATGAGGACGAGCTGACCGGCGCCGCGAACCGGCGCAGCTTTGAGGAGCGGCTGGCGGTCGAGTCCGCGCGCGCGACTCGCAGCGGCAGCGACCTGAGCGTCTGCATGCTCGACCTCGACCACTTCAAGGCGTACAACGACCGGCACGGGCACCTCGCGGGGGACGACCTGCTGCGCCGCGTGGTCGCGACGTGGCGAGGGGCGTTGCGCGCGGAGGCGCTGCTCGCCCGCCTCGGCGGCGAGGAGTTCGGGCTGATCATCCCGGATGCGACGATGAGTGCCGCCGAGACGGTGGTCGAGCGCCTGCGCCGCGCCATGCCGGACGAGATCACCGTCTCCGTCGGTGTCTCGACGTGGGACGGCTCGGAGCCGATCGGCGACGCCGTCGCACGCGCCGACTCCGCGCTCTATCGCGCGAAGCGCGAGGGTCGCGACCGGCTCGTGCTCACGTCGTGAGCGCGAGCGCGCGGCGCAACACGGTCGCGAACGGCACGTCGTAGTGTGGGCGTTCCTCGACCGGGAGGATGCGGCGCAGTGCGACCCAGCCGAAGGCGTGCGCGAAGCGGGCCGCGACGAGCGAGCTTTCGAACGCGTCGGCCAGCCCGCCGCCCCACGGCTCGAGGTACGCGTCGCGTAGCCGCGCGAACCAGGGGTCGCCGGGCGCGAGCCCGTTGAACTCCTCGAGGAAGCGGAACGTCACGACGAGCGAGACGAAGGGATGGGACAGCGACGAGTCGCCCCAGTCGATGATTCGCAGGGCGTCGCCGTCGGCGAAGCCGTTCTTGTGGTGCAGGTCGTCGTGCTGGACCGTGTCCGGGATCCCGGCGTCCGCCAGCTCCGCGCAGAGCATGGCGAAGCGCGCCGCGAACGCTCGGACCCGGGCGGTCTCGACGGCGTCGAGCGGCAGCTCGGAGTGCGCAAGCTCGTCGTACAGCTCCGGCCAGCGCCCGAGCCGCCGGTCGGGGAGCCCGCCGGGCGGCCGCGCCTCCCTCTGCAGCTCGGCGTAGCGCGGCAGCAGCTGTAGCCAGAGCTCCGGCGGGTTGCCGAGGGCCTCGAACGGGGTCCCGGCGTCGGCCGTCAGCAGCAGGCCGCGCTCGACGTCCGCGGCCAGGAGGCGCGGGAGCAGGTCCGGACGCAGCGCGGCGAGGGAGGCGACGAGGCCCGCCTCGAACGCGTGGGTCTCCGCAGACGACTTGAACCACACGTCGCCGTCCGCCGTCGGAACGCGCGTCGTCGTCGCCCAGGTGCGGTCGCGCACCACTGCGAACGGCCCCGTCGGCTCGACGTGCCGCCGAATCCAGGCTTCCGCGTCGTCCATGCTCGAACTATCGTCTGACGCCATGCTCGCCGCGTACGACAACGAGCTGCGCGGCCGCACGTCGACGGTGCTGCCCGCGGGCGCGGAGGCGGCCGTCGACGGGCCGCTCGTGCGCATCACCGGCTTCGCAGGCGGTGGCTTCGTCGGGTACCGCGACCTCGGCGGCCTCGAGGGCGCCGAGCTGGACGCGCTGATCGCGCGGCAGGTCGCGGTGTTCGCCGGCCGCTCCGAGTCCTTCGAGTGGAAGCTGCACGGGCATGACCTCCCCGCCGATCTCCCCGAGCGCCTCCGCGCCGCCGGCTTCGTGCCCCACGAGACGGAGACCGTCGTGATCGCGTCCATCGCGGACGTGGCAGGGCCGGTTGCGCTGCCGCCGGGCGTGGCTCTGCGCGAGGTCACCGGACGCGCGGACTTCGAGCGGATCGCCGCCATGGAGGACGCGGTCTGGGGCGAGCCGGGGGGTCACCGCTGGCTGGCCGACATGCTCGAGGGCGAGCGCGTCGCGGATCCGGAGTTGCTCTCCGTCTTCGTCGCCGAGGCGGGTGAGGAGATCGTGTGCGCCGCGTGGATCCGGTTCGAGCGGGGCACGTCGTTCGCGACGCTGTGGGGCGGCGGCACGCTGTCGGCCTGGCGCGGCCGCGGCATCTACCGCGCGACGGTCGCACACCGGGCCAACGTTGCGCAGGAGCGCGGCTACGCGTACCTCGAGGTCGACGCGTCGGACGACAGCCGGCCGATCCTGGAGCGGCTCGGGTTCGCCGCGGTCACGACGACCACGCCGTACGTCTGGTCGCCTACAGCTCCTCGTAGTCCTTGACCTGGCGGCGGTCGTAGAACCACGCGACCACCAGGATCACCGCGAAGAAGAAGAGGAGCGTCCCGAGGGCACCCCAGCGGACCCACGAGCCGTGGATCAGCAGCACGATCAGCACGAACCCGGCAACTGCCAGGAGGCCGACCCCGAGGAACCACTTCCAGAAGTGGCCGCCGAGCGCGTCGTCGTCTTTGTACGCCACGGGGCGAGTCTGTGCCCGGGGCCGGCGCCCGGCATCGTCCCGTTTGGGTGAAGGGCCCGTCCGGAGTTACGCTCTTCACGAGGGCAGGGGTGAGCGACTTCGATCTCGATCGGGTGGTCCACGGCACGTTGTTCGGGGAGGCGCTGGTGCATGCCCGCGTGGCCGCGCTGCACGCGGACGAGCGCGGCCAGTACGTGGCTGCCAACGACCGCGCGTGCGAGCTCACCGGGTATGACCGCGGGACGCTGACGGGGTTCAGGGCGGGCCAGCTGGCGGCCGACGAGCCGTCGCGGGAGATCTACGCTCAGATCACGACCGGCAAGAAGATGCGCGGCATCAAGGTCGTCCGCTGCCGCGACGGCAGCGACGTCCGCTGCCGCTACTGGGCGATCCCGACCCTGGTCGCCCGCCTCCCGTACGTGATCCTGCTGCTCTGGGCGGCCGAGCCGGCCTGAGCGGGGCCCGCGACGCGGGCCCCGCCTCGAACGTCTTACGTCGCTGCGAGGGCCTTCTGCTTCAGCGAGTCGAACTCGGCCTGCGTGATCGCGCCGCTGTCGAGGAGGCTCTTTGCCTTCTCGATCTCGGCCGCCGCGCCGCCGCCCCCGCTGCTGGCGGTCTCGCGCACGTACTCGTCGAACTGCGCGCGCTGGGACTGCGCCTGCTGGACGTTCCGCTTCGTCATCCCGTCGCCCTGTGAGATCAGGTAGACGAACGCGCCGAGGAACGGCAACACGATCGTGAGGACGAGCCAGCCCGTCTTCCCCCAGCCCGAGATGTCGTGCCGGCGGAAGATGTCGGCCCAGATCGTGAACAGGAGCCAGAACCAGAGGATCCAGAGGAAGAAGATGACCATCGTCCAGATGGCATCCCAGAACGTGTATTGCGATGCGACCAAAGGGGCCCTCCTACGTGTGTTTACGCGGCGACCGTATGGCCGCCCGTGGCACGGGAAATCACCCCGTTCGCACGAAATGCCGTTAGCAGGCTAGGCGCGGAGCGAGAAGCCGCCGTCGACGACGAGCGTCTGCCCGCGGACCATGTCGGCGTCGGGCCCGCAGAGGAAGGCGACGGCGCCGGCGATGTCCTCGGGCGTCACGAGGCGCCCGACGGGGTTGCCCGTGCCCGCCGCCAGCATGGTCTCCCGATTCGGGAAGTGCTCGAGGGCGCCGGTCTCGACGACGCCTCCCGAGACCGCGTTGACGCGGATCTCCGGTGCGAGCTCCACGGCCAGGTACCGCACGAGCGACTCGAGCGCCGCCTTCGACGTCCCGACGAGGATGTAGTTGTCGAGCACGCGCTGCGCGCCGAGCGACGAGATCGCCACGATCGACGAGCCTGCCGGCATCTGCGGCGCCGCCGCGCGGGCGAGCTGCAGCAGCGCCCGCGCGTTCGCGTTCATCGTCCAGTCCCAGTGCTTGTCCTGCGTCTCTAGGGCCGGTCGGATGACGCCGGTCGCAGCGTTGTGCACGACGGCGTCGAGCGGCCCGAGCGCGGTCACCTCCTCGAGGACCCGCTGCGAGGTGATGTTGCCGCGCACGAGCACGGGCTCCGTCCCGAGGGCGCGCAGCTCCTCGGCCGTCTCCTCGGCCGCCCGGTCGTTGCGGAGGTAGCCGAACGCCACGCGGCGCGCCCCGTCGCGCGCGAAGCGCAGCGCGATCGCCTTGCCGATCCCCCGGGATCCCCCGGAGACGAAGACTCTCACGCCCCTGGCCGCCTTCGGCTCCCGCCCGGCGGAGCCGGGCTCCGCCGAAGGCTGCCGCCGCTGTGAGCACGCGGCCTACCGGGCCCGTGCAAAGCACTGTGCCCTCCGGCCGCGCACTCCCAGCGACGGCCCAGGAACGTGAGGAAGCTCAATGCGCGAGCGGTGCGTCGGCGGGCGCCGACGACGGGATCTCGTCCCAGCCCGGCCGCGACCTGGGCTCGCGCGGCCCCGCGGCCGCTTTCGACGACGCGTAGCCGAGCCGGGACAGCAGCTCGATCTGCTCCTCCGCGTACGAGCGCACCGGGTCACCCTCGGGCAGGCCGCGCACCAGCTCGCGGACGCGGGCGCGGATCTGGAACGCGAAGTGCGGCGTCGCCGCACCCGTCAGTGCGTCGACGTCCTCGCGGGTCGGCTCGTGGTCCATCCCCGACAAGCCTAACGCTAGGTTGGGAACGTGCGGCGCATCACCCCGGTCGACGCGATGCTCCTCGGCACCGTCCTGCTCTGGGCGCTCAACGTCACGGTGACGAAGTACCTGCTGGGCCACGGGTTCCAGCCGCTGGCGTACGCAACGATCCGGTACTTCGCTGCGACGGCGCTGTTCGTCGGCTTCACGTACCTGCGCGAGCGCTCGTTCCGGATCGCCCGTTCGGACGTGAAGCTCGTCGTCCTCGCCGCGGCGCTGATCTACGTGAACCAGCTCTGCTTCGTCTACGGCGTCGACAAGTCGAGCGCCTCGACCGCCGCCCTTCTGCTCGGCACGACCCCGATCTGGATCGCCATCATCGCGACGAGCATCGGGTTCGAGCGCGTGCAGCGCAGCTTCTGGGCCGCTGCAGCGTTGTCGTTCGTCGGCGTCGGGCTGGTCGCCTCGGGCAACGGCGGCTTCTCGGGCCGCGGCGTGGGCGTCCTGCTCGCGCTGCTCACGGCCATCACGTGGGGCTGCTACTCGATGGCGATCGCGCCGCTGCTGCGGCGCTACTCGCCGTTTCGCATCTCGGCGCTCGTCCTGGCGCTCGGCTGGGTCCCGCTGGCGCTGACCAGTGCGCCGCAGGTCGTGCACCAGGACTTCCACTTCGGAACGCTGACGTGGATCGGGTTCGTCTACGCCGTGATCGGGCCGCTCTTCCTCACCAACATCCTCTGGTTCACGGCGATCGACCGCGTCGGTCCCTCGCGGGCCGCGCTCTTCTCCAACCTGCAGCCGTTCTTCGGGGTCCTGTTCGCGCTGATCCTGCTCGGCGAGGCGCTCAACGTGTGGGAGGTGCTCGGCGGGCTGCTGATCTTTGCCGGCATCATCCTCGAGCGGATCAGGCGACGGCCACTCGTTCCGGTCGGGGACTAGACTGACGGCCGATGGGCGACGACTTCATGCCGCTCGACGGGTGGGACCACGTCGAGCTCTGGGTGGGGAACGCCAAGCAGGCCGCCTTCTACTACGAGCACGCATTCGGGTTCCGCCGCACGGCGTACGCAGGCCCGGAGACGGGGGTCCGCGACCGCGCGAGCTACGTGCTCGAGCAGAACGACGTCCGCCTCGTGGTCACGAGCTCGCTGCGTCGCGGGCACGAGGTCGGCGAGTTCGCCTCGACGCACGGCGACGGGGTCAAGGACATCTCGCTGCGCGTCCCGGACGCGCGCGAGGCGTACCGTCAGGCCGTGCAGCGCGGTGCGCAGGGCGTGACCGAGCCGAAGTGGGTGGAGGACGAGTTCGGCCGTGTCGAGCTCGCGACGATCGCGACCTACGGCGACGTCGTGCACACGTTCGTCGGCCGGGGCGACTACGAAGGCGCGTACCTCCCCGGCTACGTCGCGCTCGAGACGGCACCGCGTGGGGAGTCGGAGGTCGGGCTGCTCGCGATCGACCACATCGTCGGCAACGTCGAGCTCGGCCGCATGGAGCACTGGGTCGAGTTCTACGAGCGCGTCTTCGGCATGACGGAGATGATCCACTTCTCCGACGAGGACATCTCGACCGAGTACTCGGCGCTGATGTCGAAGGTGATGACGGACGGCCAGGGGAAGGTCAAGTTCCCGATCAACGAGCCGGCCGAAGGGAAGCGGAAGAGCCAGATCGAGGAGTACCTCGAGTTCAACCACGGCCCGGGCTCTCAGCACATCGCCCTGCAGTCGTCGAACATCGTGGAGACGGTCGAGGCGCTCCAGCGCCGGGGCGTGATCTTCCTCTCGACGCCCGACACGTACTACGACGAGACGCCGGAGCGCGTGGGGACGATCGACGAGAGCTGGGACGACCTGAGGCGGCTGCGCATCCTCGCCGACCGCGACGACGACGGCTACCTGCTGCAGATCTTCACGAAGACCGTGCAGGACCGGCCAACGCTGTTCTTCGAGGTGATCGAACGGCACGGCGCGCGCGGCTTCGGCGACGGTAACTTCAAGGCGCTGTTCGAGGCGATCGAGCGCGAGCAGGCGCTCCGCGGCAACCTGTAGAAGCCTCTAGCTCTTCGCGATGAACGCGTCGACGGCGCGGCGCGCCGCGGCGTTGCCGCCGACGAGCGCGGTCCCGTGGCGCGAGTCGTCGAGCAGGAGCAGGCGCTTCGACCGCTCCTTCGTCGCCGCGTACAGCCGCCTCGCGTCGGCGGCGAAGTCGCGGTCGCCCGAGCCCGCGAGGTAGAGCACCGGCACGCGCAGGTCGGGCGCGCTCTGGATCGCGTTCGAGAGGTCGGCTGCGCCGGAGACGCTGACGACGCCCGCAACCAGAGGCCGCACGTTGGCCGCCCCCTGGATCACCGCCGACCCGCCGAGCGACGCGCCGACGAGCACCACCTTCTGCGTGCCGCGCCGCCGCAGCTCTCGCACCGCGCCGGCGACGTCGCCGCCGTAGCGGATGTTGCCCGGGTAGTGGTGCACGCCCGACGAGCCGACATTGCGGAAGTCGAACGCCAGCGCCGTGTAGCCGAGGGCGGCGAGGTGCGCGCCGTACGACGTCCACTGGCAGAGGTCGCCGTCGCTCTGATGCGCGAGCACGACGCCGACGCGCCCGTGCCCGAAGAGGTGTCCTGCGAGCCGCGTGCCGTCGGGTGCCCGGAAGGAGACGTCGCCGGCTTGCGGCGTGCACCCGTCCCACGCCGTCCGCGGTGCCGCCGCGGGCGCGGTCCCGAGCGCGACCACGACGGCGGCGAGCAGCGCGAGGCGCACTCCGCGAAGCTAGCCGACGTGCGGTTGGGGCAGGATTCGGGTTCGAGATATGTCGCCGCAACGCCGCTCAGCCCTCGCGTCGGTCGTCGCGGCCGCCGCGCTCGTCGTCCTCAAGCTCTCCGTCGGCCTGGCGACGCACAGCCTCGGCTTCGTCTCCGAGGCGATCCATTCGGGGACCGACCTCGTCGCCGCCCTGCTCACGTTCTTCGCGGTGGGCGTCTCGGCGCGCCCGGCCGACCAGACGCACCAGTTCGGCCACGGCAAGGCCGAGCACCTGTCGGCGCTCGCCGAGGCCGGCTTCCTGTCGGCGGCCAGCGTGTTCATCTCGGTGCGGGCGATCGAGCAGCTCGCGGGCATCACGCATTCGCGCGTGAACCCGACGTGGTACGCGTTCGTCGTCCTCGGCGTGGTGATCTCGATCGACCTGAGCCGCACGTTCGTCTCCTGGCGGACGTCCCGCCGGTACGGCAGCGCGGCCCTGGCGTCCAACGCGCTCCACTTTGGCAGCGACCTCGCGGGCTCGTTCGCCGTGCTCGTCGGGCTCGTGCTCGCGGACGCCGGCTATCCGAAGGGCGACCCGCTCGCGGCGCTCTTCGTCGGCGTGCTCGTGCTGCTCGGCGCCGCGCGGCTGATCAAGGTGAACGTCGACGTGCTGATGGATCGCGCGCCCGCCGAGGCGGAGCGGGCCGCGCGCGCCGCGATCGCCTCCATCGAGCCGCACGTCCAGCTGCGCCGGCTGCGAATGCGGCAGGCCGGCGGGCGCCAGTTCGCCGACGTCGTCATCGGGGTGCCGGCGGCCGAGGGCGTCGGACAGGGCCACGCCGCCGCCGACGCCGTCGAGGAGGCGGTCGGGCGCGCGCTACCGGGCGCCGACGTCGTCGTCCACGTCGAGCCGCTCGCCGACGAGACGCTGCGCGAGCGCGTGCACGCCGCGGCGATCGCCGTCCCGCGCGTGCGCGAGGTGCACAACATCGCGCTGGTCGACGTCGACGGGCGGACGGAGCTCTCGCTGCACGTGAAGCTGCCGGGCGAGCTGCCGCTCGAGGAGGCGCACGCGATCGCCGAGCAGCTCGAGCGTGCGGTGTGCCGGGCGGTGCCCGAGATCGCGGGTGTGCAGACGCACCTCGAGCCGCTGACCGAGACGAGCCCCGCGCGCGAGGTCGACGAGGACACCGCGTCCGTGGCGGCGATCGTGCGCGAGACGACGGGGAGCGAGCCGCGCGAGCTGCGTGTCCTCCGCACGCAAGAGGGCCGCCTCGTCGCCTACCTCACGCTCGGTGTCGGCGGCGGCAGCCTCGAACAGGCGCACCGGCGCGCGAGCGAGGTCGAGGAGCGCATCCGCAGGGACCGGCCGGAGATCGCCGACGTGATAGTTCATACGGAACCTTGAGGCTCTGCATGTTCACGCCGCGTGAGCTGGCGCTCGAGCGCGGCTGGCCGGGGCGCATCGAGGGCGACCGCGTGATCCAGCTCGCGGCCCAGACGCTGCAGTCGTTCTTCACCGGCGGCGGCGACGCACGGGAGCACGCGGAGTACGCGCTCGCGGACGTCGACCTCCGCCCGCCGGTGCTGCACCCGCCGTCGGTGCGCGACTTCATGGCGTTCGAGCAGCACGTCGCGAACGCGCGCGCGCTGCGCGGCCAGCCGGTTCCGCAGGAGTGGTACGAGATCCCCGTCTTCTACTTCTCCAACCCGGCGGCGATCTTCGGTCCGGAGGACGACGTCCCGTACCCGGAGGGGACGCAGGAGCTCGACTACGAGCTCGAGGTCGCGGCGATGATCGGCGCCGACGGCGCGATCGGCGGCTTCACGGTGATGAACGACTGGTCGGCGCGCGACCTGCAGCGACAGGAGATGCGCG
>Ga0306920_100016836_pt1 | contig 10078 bp, 7 predicted proteins | sample flu12Cox44000170_FD_204666 | JGI IMG/M metagenome (GOLD analysis project Ga0306920, IMG submission 204666) | Lab enrichment of tropical soil microbial communities from Luquillo Experimental Forest, Puerto Rico - flux4day.12C.oxic.44.000.170 (v2)... | ecosystem: Environmental > Terrestrial >...
ATTCTCTCCATCGGGGTGCTCCTTCGCAGAGGCCGGCTCAATACCGGTCCTCGTTGATTGCCAATCAGGCGAGGGTGCACCCCAACCCTTTTTCCAGCAAGTTTAGGACTTCATCGTACCTACGCTCGCGTGGGCGACCAGCAGCGGCGGGTGAGGCAAAACTCGCCGATCTTGTGTGGTTGCTGGCGTTGGAGCACAAACACGAGATAAGACGTTTAAAGGGTCGACCTGAACGAGACCGTGAAGTGCCCGACACAAACATGAAGAGGTCGATTGGTGCATTCAGGCGGTCGCGCAATTTGGGGTGGAGGACGTCGCGCAAAACGTTGCCGACAACGCCATCTATCCTCCGATAAGCTTCTACCGGTCGAGCCAGATCGTCGCCAGGTCCTGATTGAGGTAATGGCTCGGGCTGATCTTCCAGCCTTTCACATAGGACCGGTAGGGGACGATCCGGTACCACCACAGCAGGAAGAGCTCGTGCGCTTGGTCGTCCAGCACGTGCTTCTCGAAACTGCGCATTAGGCTACGTTGCTTTGTAGCGTCGGTTTCCCGGAACAGCTTATCGTAGATGTCGACCGCCTGCGGGTCGTCGAACCGACCGCAGTTTCCGGTATAAACCGAGGGTGGCAGATATCTTTGCACATCAAGCAGCGGGTTGACGACACTCTGACAGTTGCCAATCATGCCGACCTCGAAATCCCCCTGCCGGAACGCCTCGAACCAGGGACCGGTCGGCACTACGCGCTGCGTGACGTGAAGGCCGATCTTGCTCCAATTGTCGATCACCCACGTAGCGTTGTACTTGAAGGGCTGGTCAACATTGCGGTTGAGCAACTCGAAGCTGAGCCCTTCGGCACCCGCCTCTTTCAGCAGGCGCCTCGCCTCCGCCCTTGATTTTTCGATGTCAGGCCACCAGCCGGCGATTTGCTGCAGTTCCGCTTTGGTCGCCGCCAGCGGCGATCCGGGGAAGACGATGCCCCCGACGGTGTGCACGTTGGCGATCTTGGCGAGCTGCGGCGCGGTACCCCAACGGTCGATCGCCAAGCTCAGCGCGCGGCGAACCCGGACATCGTCAAACGGTTTCTTCTGGTGGTTGATCTCAACAAAGCTGCCGCAGTTCCAGTCGGACTGCTGCACGGTGATCTTGTCGCCGAGCTCCTGCTTCAGCTGGTTCACTGCCGAGGGCGGATAGCCGCGAAATTCGATCGCCGCCCGGTCGCTGCGGATCGCGTCGATTTGGACCGCTTGTTTTGGCGCATAGATCCCGACAAAGCCGTCGAGATACGGCAATCCCTTGTGATAATAATCAGGGTTGCGTACCCCTTTGATTGACTGGCCGGTTTGGTAGCCGGCAAACTTGAACGGCCCGGAGCCAAGGATGTTCTTCTCGTACCAGCGGGGATCCTTATCGAGGATCTTCTTCTGATAGATCCAGGAGAACGGGTCGGCGAGTGCCGGCAAGAATGCATTTGTTGCAAACTTCAGATGGAACACGACAGTTGTCGGGTCGGGCGCCTCGACTCTGTCGACCATCATGTAGTGGCTTTGCCGCGGGCTCAGCACGTCCTCGGGCGGAAAGATGATCTCGTTCCAGCTCGCCGCCACGTCGGCCCCGGTCAGCGGCGACCCGTCGTGGAATTTTGCATCCTGTCGGATCTTGAAAGTGTAAGTCTTGCCGTTCGGGCATTCCCGTGCACAGATCGCAGACGAAGTTTGTCGTCGAAGATGGGTTGTTCGGATCGACCCGGATCAGCACGCTGTAAAAGGGTGCTGCGGAATGCACGGTCGCAAAAGTGCCCTCGCGGTGACCGTCGAAACTCGGCGGCGCGTCCGCCGGGATCAAGTAGGTAAGTGTGCCGCCGCGCTTTGGAGTTTCCGGAGCCGGACTTGCGGCCATTGTCGCTGCCGCGATGGCGGCGCCGAGACCCGCCACCAGCACTCCCGTCCAAACCCTCATTGTTTCCTCCCGCCATTTTATTCGCGACGAACGGCAGGAGAGCCCGTAGGTTCCCTGAGCGGGAACCGAAAAACGGCTCAGCGGTCCCGCAATTTGGGGTCGAGGGCGTCGCGCAGAGCGTCGCCAAAGAGGCTGAAGCCGAACACCGTAAGCGCGATCGCCAACCCCGGGAAGATCGCGATCCACGGTGCGGTCGAGGCATATTCCTCGGCCCCGCCCTGCAGCATCAGCCCCCAGGCCGGCGTCGGCTCCTGCACGCCGAGCCCGAGATAAGAGAGTGAAGCCTCGGCGAGGATGGCCTGCCCGACAAACGCCGTCAGCAGAATTAGAAACGGCGCCATGACGTTTGGCGCCATGTGGCGCAGAATGATCCGCGAATGGCCAAAGCCGCAGGCGCGCGCGGCGTCGACATAGGGCACCTCGCGGATCGACAGCGCGCTCGAGCGCACGACCCGCGCGCAGCGGGGGATCAACGGGATCGTGATCGCGACGATCACATTGTGGATGCCGGTGCCGAATATTGCCACGACAGCCAGCGCCATGATGATCAGCGGGAAGGCCATCACGACGTCGAGGAAGCCCTGCAGGTAGAGATCGAGGCGACCGCCAAAATAGGCGCTGCCAACGCCGAGCACGAGCCCGGCGAGGCTCGAGATAATCGCGCAGGAGAAGCCGACGATTAGCGCTGTGCGCGCGCCAAAGACGATGCGTGACAGCTGGTCGCGCCCGAACTGGTCGGTGCCAAGCCAATGCGCCCAGCTTGGCGCCTCGGTCATCGCCGCGAAATCGTTGGCTGTCGGGTTATAGGGCGCGATCCAATCGGCCGACAGCCCGGCGATTGCTATGATCAAGACGATGATCATGCCAAAGGTCCCGAGCGGCCGCCGACGGCAGAAAGTCAAAGCCGACTGCAGGCGTGACCGGCGGACCTCGGAGAAATCGTCGGCGAGGGCGGGGATAGTGCGCGAGGGGGTGGCGGCAATCGTCATAGGGTTCATCCGTAGCGGATACGGGGATCAAGCCAGGCGTAAAGCAGGTCGACAACTGTGTTGGTCAGCACAAAGGCGGCGACGACCAGCATCACCAGAGCCTGAGTCATCGTGTAGTCCTGGTTCTGTATGGACTGCACCAAAAGGCGGCCGATGCCGTTCAGGTTGAACACCTGCTCGGTCACGACAAGTCCACCGATTAGGAACGCCGCCTCGATACCGATCAGGGTGACAACCGGCAATAGCGCATTCTTCAGCGCATGCCGATTGATGATGACCTGCTCGATCAGACCCTTGGCGCGCGCGGTGCGGATGTAATCCTCGCGCAACACCTCGAGCATTGCCGAACGAGTCATCCGCATCGTAACGGCGGATGCGCGGTAGCCGACGGTAAGCGCCGGAAAGATCACCATCGACAGGTTGCGCACCGGATCCTGCCATAACGGAACATAGTCGATCGGCGGCATCCACGGCGAGCCGAAAGCGGCCTGCGAGACGTTGAGGATCGCGAGGATGAACAGGATGCCGAGCCAGAAGGAGGGGGTCGCCAGGCCGGCGATCGAGATCACCCTGATGACGAGGTCGATCGGCTTGTTCTGCCTCAACGCCGAGATCGTGCCGAGCGGGATGGCAATGAGGTTCGCGACGATGACCGCCATGATCGTTATCTCAAGCGAGATCGGAAAGCGTGCGGCGATTTCGCTTACGACGGGTTTTCCCGACCACATCGAGATGCCGAAGTCGCCGCGGAAAAAGCCCCAGACGAAATCGACGAATTGGAGAAGTATCGGGCGATCGAGGCCGAGCTGGACATGACAAGCCTGAACCGCGCTTTCATCAAAAGTGCCGCCACCCGACCCCAGCCGTATGACGCAGATGTCACCGGGAATGAGGCGCATCAAGAAAAACACCAGCGCCGCCGCCCCGACCAAGGTCGGGATAACCAGCAGAACCCGCTTGATGATATATCGGTACATGCCTCAGTCCCGTTCTCGGCCGTTGTCGTCTTTTCGCGTCGTGTCCGGTCGATTTGGTACCTTACACCCGAACTTCGCTGCAAGCGACCCAATGATCCGGCAGCACCTCGCGTAGCTCGGGCGACGCCCGCTTGCAGCCTTCGACAGCGATTGGGCAACGCGGATGAAATACACAACCCGAAGGCGGGTTCATCGGACTCGGCACCTCACCTTGGACAGGCCGGAAATCGCGGGTCGCCTCGACGTTTGGATCGGGGACCGGCACGGCGGCAAGGAGCACCTGGGTATAGGGGTGGAGCGGGTTGTCGAACAACTCGTCACACCCCGCCAGTTCGACAATGTGGCCGAGATACATGACCGCGACACGCTGGCACAAATGCCGCACGACCGACAGGTCGTGAGCGATAAACAGGTAGGTCAAGCCAAAGCGCTCGCGCAAATCCTCAAGCAGGTTGACAATCTGCGCCTGGATCGACACGTCGAGCGCAGAGACGGCCTCGTCGCAGACGATGAACTCCGGCTCGAGCGCGAGCGCCCGGGCGATCCCGACACGCTGGCGTTGCCCGCCCGACATCTCATGCGGGTAGCGGTCGGCGAATTTCGGATCGAGGCCGCAGACTGAAAGCAGCTCGCGCACGCGGACGGCGCGCCGCGCCGCATCGCGCTCGATCCCGTGGACCTTGATCGGCTCGGCGATGATCTCGCCGACTTTCATACGCGGATTGAGCGAGCTGTACGGGTCCTGGAAGATGACCTGGATGCGGCGTCGCAGAGCCAGCAGCTCGGTGCCCTCCGCCTTGGCGATGTCGACGCCATCGTAGAAGATCTCTCCCGCGGTCGGCCGCTCGAGCCGCAGAATGCACCGGCCCGTGGTTGTCTTGCCGCAGCCGCTCTCGCCAACGAGCCCCAGGGTCTCGCCGCGGCGAACCCAAAAGTCGACACCGTCAACCGCCTTCACCTCGCCGATCTTGCGGTGCACGACGATCCCCTCGGTGACGGGGAAGTGCATCCGCAACCCCCTGACCTCGAGGAGCGGACGTCCGTTGATCGCCGCCACGGTCATTGTTGGTTACCTGTCGAGCCAGATGGTTGCCAAATCCTGATTGACATAAAAGCTCGGGCTGATCTTCCAACCTTTGACATAGGAACGGTACGGAACGATCCGGTGCTGCCACAGCAGGAATAGTTCATGGGCCTGGTCGTCAAGCACGTATTTTTCGAAATCGAGCGTCAACGCTCGCTGCGTCGCTGGATCGGTCTCGTGCAGCATCTTGTCGTAGAGATCGACCTCCTCGGAGTCGTCGAAATTTCCGTAGTTTGCCGCAAAGACCGAGCCCGGCAGGTACCGTTGCACATCGATCAGCGGATTGACCACGCTCTGGCAGTTGCCGTTCACGCCGACTTGAAAGTTGCCTTTGCGCAACGCTTCAAACCACGGACCGACCGGCACGATGCGTTGCGTCACCGTGAGACCGATCTTGCTCCACTGATCCACGAGCCAGGTTCCGAGATATTTGAACGGCTGATCGAGATCCCGATTCAGCAGCTCGAAGGAAAGCCCCTCGGCGCCGGCCTCTTTCAATAGTCGCTTCGCCTCGGCCCGCGATTTGTCGATATCCGGCCAGAAGCCAGCGATGCGCTGGAGCTCTTGCCGGTTCGCCGCCAGCGGCGATTCCGGAAAGACGACGCCGCCCACCGTGTCCACGACGGCAATCTTGGCGAGGGCTAGCGCGCCGTTCCATCGGTCAATGGCAAGAGTGAGCGCGCGGCGCACCCGAACGTCGTCGAAAGGCTTCTTCCGGTGGTTCGGTGTGATCAGATTACCGCAATTCAGATCGCTCTCCTGCACGACGATCTTGTCCCCGAGTGCAGCAACGAGCTCATCGCGCGCCCCGGGTGGCAGATTGCGGAAATCGATCGCAGCACGATCGCTACGGATCGCATCGACCCGTACGGCCTGCTTGGGAGCATAGAGACCGGTGAAGCCGTCGAGATAGGGCAGCCCTTGGTGATAATAATCGGGGTTGCGCTCACCCTTGATCGTCGAGCCGACCTCGTAGCTGACGAATTTGAAGGGTCCCGAGCCTAGGATGTTCTTCTCGTACCAGCGCGGATCCTGATCGAGAATTTCCTTCTTGTATATCCAGCTATAAGGGTCGGCGAGTGCAGGCAGGAAGGCGCTGGTCGCGAATTTCAGATGAAACACGACGGTCGTCGAGTTGGGCGCCTCGATCTTGTCGACCATCATATAATGGCTCTCCCGCGGGCTCAGGATACCCTCGGGGGGATGGACGATGTGCTCCCAGCTCGCTGCCACATCGGCGGCGGTCAGCGGCGAGCCGTCGTGCCACCTGACGCCGTCGCGGATCTTGAAGGTGTAGGTCTTGCCGTCGTCGGTGGGCCGTGGCATCTCGGTGCACAGGTCGCAGACGAAGTCGACGGGCGAGCCGGGATTGTCCGGATTGACGCGGATCAGCACACTATAAAACGGAGCGGCGGAGTAGACGGTGGCGAAGGTTTGCTCGCGATGCGCATCAAAGCTCGGCGGGGCATCGGCCGCGATCACATAAGTCAGTACGCCACCGCGCTTCGGCTCCTCGTCGGCAACGCTCGGCGTGGTGAGGATCGCCGCGCCAAGCATTGCCGTCCCGGCCGCTCTGGTGATCCTCACCTCGGGCCTCCCTGTCTTTACTTGTCGAGCCAGACCGTCCCGAGGTCTTGATTGAGGTAATGGCTCGGGCTGATCTTCCAGCCCTTCACATATGATCGATGGGGCACGGTCCGGTACCACCAGAGCAGAAAGATCTCGTGCGCTTGAGTATCGAGCACGTATTTCTCGAAATCGCGCATCAGACCGCGTTGCTTGGTGGCGTCGGTTTCATGCAGCATCTTGTCGTATAGTGCCAGCTCCTGCGGGTCTTCGAACTGTCCGTAGTTTGCAGCATAATTCGGCAGGTACCGCTGTACATCCATCAGTGGATTGACGACGCTCTGGCAATTCCCCGCCAGAACGGCGTCGAAATTGCCCTGCCGCATCGCTTCAAACCACGGGCCGGTCGGTACTACGCGCTGCGTGACGTGAAGCCCGATCTTGCTCCATTCGTCGATCACCCAAGTGGCATTGTACTTGTAAGGCTGGTCGACGTTGCGGTTCAACAGCTCAAAGGTCAGTCCCTCGGCTCCCGCCTCTTTCAGCAACCGCCTGGCCTCGGCCCGCGATTTCTCGATGTCCAGCGAAAACCCGGCGACGTCCTGCAGCTCTTCCTTGTCCGCCGCCAGCGGCGAGCCGGGGAAGACGATGCCGCCGACGGTGTGCACATTGGCGATCTTGGCGAGCTGCGGTGCCCCGTGCCAGCGGTCGATCGCCAGTGTCAATGCTCGGCGCACCCGTGCATCGTCGAACGGCTTTTTCTTGTGGTTGGGTTCGATAAAGCTGCCGCAGTTCCAGTCGCTCGTCTGTACCGTGATCTTGTCACCCAGGGCTTTGACGAGCTCATCACGCACCGAGGGCGGAAAGCCGCGGAACTCGATCGCCGCGCGGTCGCCACGGATCGCATCGACGCGTACCGCCTGCTTGTCGGCATAGATGGCGGTGAAGCCGTCGAGATAAGGGAGCCCTTGGTGATAATAGTCGGGGTTTCTCACCCCTTTGATGGACTGGCCGATCTCGTAGCTGGCGAATTTGAAGGGGCCGGAGCCCAGAATGTTCTTCTCGTACCAGCGCGGATCCTTGTCGAGGATCTCCTTTTTGTAGATCCAGCTATAAGGGTCGGCGAGCGCCGGCAGAAAGGCGCTGGTCGCAAATTTCAGATGGAACACGACGGTCGTCGGGTCGGGCGCCTCGACCGTGTCGACCATAACGTAGTGGCTCTCGCGCGGGCTCAGAACACCTTGCGGTGGATTGATGATGTGCTGCCAGCTCGCCGCGACGTCGGCGGCAGTCAGTGGCGTCCCGTCGTGGAACTTGACGCGGTCGCGAATCTTGAAGGTGTAGGTTTTCCCGCCATCGGTCGGCTGCGGCATCGCCGTGCACAAATCGCAGACGAAGTCAGTCGTCGAGGACGGGTTGTTCGGATCGATCCGGACCAGCACGCTGTAGAAGGGTGCTGCCGACTGAATCGTCGCGAAGGTGGTCTCGCGATGGGCATCGAAGCTCGGCGGGGCATCCGCCGGGATCACATAGGTCAACATGCCGCCATGCTTCGGCGTTTCCGCTGCCCCGGCAGCCGGCGGCGCCGCGCCCATGGCAACGCCCATCAGCACGGCTGCAGCCCCTGAACTGATCCTCATAGCCTCCTCCTGTTCAGCATTATTTATCGAGCCACACCGTCGCCAAATCCTGGTTCAGATAATGGCTGGGGCTGATCTTCCAGCCCTTTACATATGAGCGGTAGAGAACGGTACGGTAGTACCACAACAAGAATATCTCGTGGGCTTGATCATCGAGCACGTGTTTTTCGAAGTCGCGCATCAACGCGCGTTGCTTTGCGAAATCGGTTTCATGCAACATCCTATCGTACAGATCGATCTCCGGCTGGTCCTCGAACTGGCCATAGCTCGCGACGTAGACCGAGGGTGGCAGGTATCGTTGCACATCGAGTAGCGGGTTGACCACACTGTTGCAATTGCCGTTCACAACCGTGTCGAAGTTGCCGCTGCGCATCGCTTCGAGCCAAGGACCCGTCGGCAAGACTCGCTGCGTGACGTGCAGGCCGATCTTGCTCCACTGATCGATCACCCAGGTCGCATTGTACTTGTAGGGCTGGTCGACATTGCGGTTCAAGAGCTCGAAGCTGATCCCCTCGGCCCCCGCCTCCTGCAATAGACGCCTTGCTTCCGCCCGCGATTTGTCGATGTCGGGCCAGAACCCTGCGATGTCCTGCAATTCCTCTTTGTCCGCCGCCAGCGGCGAGCCCGGAAAGACGATGCCGCCGACCGTGCGCACATTGGCGATCTTGGCCAGCTCTGGTGCCCCATGCCAGCGGTCAATGGCCAGGGTCAATGCCCGACGCACCCGGACATCGTCGAACGGCTTGCGCTTGTGGTTGGGCGTGACCATTTGGCCGCAATTCCAGTCGCTGCCCTGCACGGTGATCTTGTCGCCGAGCGCTGCGACCAGCTCGTCACGGACCGAGGGCGGCAGCCCGCGAAACTCGATCGCGACCCGGTCGCTGCGCAGTGCGGCGACGCGCACCGCCTGCTTATCGGCATAGATGCCGTTGAAGCCATCGAGATAGGGCAGCCCCGAGTGGTAGTAATCAGGGTTTCTGACGCCTCTTATCGATTGGCCGATTTCTAACCCGGCGAATTTGAACGGACCCGAGCCGAGAATGTTCTTTTCGTACCAGCGCGGGTCCTTGTCGAGGATCGCCTTTTTGTAGATGTAGCTGAAAGGGTCGGCGAGCGCCGGCAAAAATGCAGCTGTTGCAAATTTCAGATGAAACACGACCGTCGTCGGGTTGGGCGCCTCGACCGCGTCGACCATCATGTAATGGCTCTGTCGTGGGCTCAGAACGCCTTCGGGCGGATTGATGATGTGGTCCCAGCTCGCCGCGACATCGGCGGCAGTCAGCGGCGAACCATCATGAAACTTGACCCCCTCGCGGATCTTAAACGTGTAGGTCTTGCCGCCGTCGGTCGGTTGCGGCATTTCCGTGCACAGATCGCAGACGAAGTCGGTTGTCGAGGACGGGTTGTTCGGATCAACCCGGATCAACACGCTGTAGAAGGGCGCTGTCGAATGCACCGTCGCGAAAGTGCCCTCACGGTGGGCATCAAAGCTCGGCGGTGCATCCGCTGGTATCGCATAGGTCAGGACGCCGCCGAGTTTTGGTGTTTCCCCGGCCACTGCAGTGACCGGTAACATACCAAGGATCGCAATGAGGCTCGCTATCCGCAGCCCCGATTGGATCGCCATCCCGTCCTCCAGTTCATCGGTATTATTTGTCGAGCCAGATCTGCGCCAAGTCCTGGTTGATGAAGTGCGTCGGGCTGATCTTCCAGCCTTGCACATACGAACGATATGGCACGATCCGATGCCACCACAGCACCCAGATCATATGACTCTGCTCGTCGAGCACGTATTTCTCGAACTCGCGCATCAGGACGCGTTGCTGGGCCGGGTTGGTCTCGTGCAGCAGCTTTTCATAGAG
>Ga0306920_100016838_pt1 | contig 10077 bp, 9 predicted proteins | sample flu12Cox44000170_FD_204666 | JGI IMG/M metagenome (GOLD analysis project Ga0306920, IMG submission 204666) | Lab enrichment of tropical soil microbial communities from Luquillo Experimental Forest, Puerto Rico - flux4day.12C.oxic.44.000.170 (v2)... | ecosystem: Environmental > Terrestrial >...
GGAGCATGGCCAGCAGGTCGAAGGCCTCGCAGGGGGGGAGGTCGCCGCCTTGCCGAGCGGCAACCTGTTCGTCCGCGTGATCGGCTTCTCCCAGGGTCCCAGGGCGGCGTTCCCGTCGCACAAGCACACGCCGGGGTTCGTCTACGTCGCAGCCGGCGTCCAGCGCCTACAGAGCCCGCCCGCGCCGCCGAGGATCATTTTGCCTGGTGAGGCGGTCTTCCAGCCGAGCGTGTACCACACTCATGCGAACCCCTCGACGACTAGACCTAACCGCTGGTACTTCATAGCGCTCTGGCAGAGCGGCGAGCGCCGTAAGCCGCTGGTCAGCTCAGCCGCCAGCGTCATCTACGAGAGCCCCGACCTCGACCCGTCGACCATGCCGCCGGGACCGAGGATCGAGACACTGCGGCTGGTGACGCTTCAGCCGAACGGCCGCAGCTCGGCGCACTACTTCAGCGGTCTGGAGCTGCTCTTCCTGCTCGAAGGCGCGATCCGACTCGACGTGGCGGGCCAACCGCCCACCAAACTGTCAGCCGGGCAGGGACAGTACCTCCCGCCTGGCACAGACGAGCAAGAGCTCAATGCCAGCGCTGGTGTCGCCAGCTATCTCGCGTTCATCGTGACGCCAGTGCAGGCGCCATTCGAGATCGCAGTGGACCACTCCGTCTGACCCTCAGCGGTAACGGGGGTCCGCGTGCCCGGCCACCGGGCCTACGGATGGAGTTCTCGCACTCGGCCGTTATCCGCGTCAGCGATGTAGACCACCCCGGCAGAGTCGACGGCGACGCTGAGCGGCAAGTCGAGCGCGGAGTGTGGTGAGACTCGCTTGCCCGCGTACCCGGGCTGGCCACTGCCCGCGACCGTGCGGATCACGCCCCCGACGTCGACCTCGCGGACGCTGTTGTTGCCCCCGTCGGCCACGAACAGGTCGCCCTCACCGTCCAGCGCGAGGGCTTGTCCGGCACCGTTGAGCGGGCCGGCCGCGAAGTTGAGGCCCGCTTGAGTGGCGGGCTGCCCGTCGCCGGAGTAGCTCTGCGCGCCGTCACCGGCGATCGTTGTGATCACGCCCCCGGGGTCGATCTTACGGACTCGGTCGTTGAAGGTGTCGGCCACGTAGAGGTTGCCTTCGGCGTCGACCGCGAGTCCCTGAGGCGAGTTCAGCACCGCCTGGCTTGCCACGCCGCCGTCGCCCGCGTAGCCCGACTCCCCGGTACCCGCAACGGTGCTGATCGTGCCGTCCGCGGAGATCATCCGCACCCGGTTGTTGCCAGTGTCCGCAACGAACACGCTGTCGCCGAAACCGACCGCGATACCGGCCGGCGAGTTGAGCAGCGCCAGCCTTGCGGGTCCGTCGTCGCCGCCGTAACCGCGCCTATCGGTGCCCGCGACCGTCGTGATAATGCCGTCTCGCCCGACACGCCGGATCCGGTTGTTGCCAGTGTCGGCGATGTAGAGGTTGCCTTCGGAGTCAAACGCAATCGCCGCCGGCGACGAGAGGAGGGCGTCGGTCGCAGGCCCGCCATCGCCAGAAAAGCCCTGAACGCCTGTTCCGGCGACCGCCGGAGCGGCCTGTGAGCCGAGGCGGCGGACCCGATTGCCATCGATCACATACACATGGTCCGAGCCGTCGACCGCGACCGCCACCGGATGCCCGAAAGCAGCGCTCGCGCTCGTCATCACAGCAAACGGCGCTGAACGCCCTGACCTCGTCGCCCAGAACGCCGCACCGGCGACGACCGCAGTCACGACGAACACAACCACCACAGCCAGGCCAAGCCTCGATCGTCCTCGCGTAGCGCCGGTCTTCGCAGATTGCTCGATCGGCTGTCCGGCCTCGAGAACCGGTCCGCCGCCATTGGCTTGTCGTATTGTCTCCGCGAACCATGCCGCGACCTGGGCCCGGGACCGACACTCAAGCTTGGCGCGGATGTGCTCCAAGTGGGCCTCGGCGGTGCGCTCGGAGATGACAAGCCGCTCCGCGATCTGCCGGTTGCTCAATCCCGCGGCCACGAGCTCGGCGACCTCGCGCTCTCGCGGCGTGAGCAACCGCCGATCGGCCGGGCCCGACCGTCGCGGGCTATTCGCGCCCTCTGTGCCCATGCCAAACCACCACCCCACCAGGCCACACCGTCTCCAAGGCGTGGGTGTCACCCTCGTTCAGGGCCGCAACGTACCGCCCGGCCGGATCAGCCTGACCCGCGGTGCGAGTCTGCCTGCGCGCCAGCTCCACGGCACTGACGAACTCCGGAAGCCGCGGCATCGCAACCTCACGCTCCGTCGCACGCGGCACTTCCCTGCACGCTGCCGTCTTTGTCCTCCGGCAATATCCTCATCCCGGCGCCGCCCCGAGGAAAGCCCACATCGGCAAAGAAGCTGGTCGGCAACGTGCGGCGCGGCTCCTACCCGGAGATCCGGGTTACCCGCCATACGCGGCGATGAACACGCGCACCCCAGCGTCCGCGATGCGATCCAGACGTTCAGCGGTGGGCGCCGGCGCGTCGACATCGAACATGCCGCGGTCCAGGGGGAGTCCCAGAACCAGCCAGACGAAATGCTGGGCAGCGAGATCGGGGTCGCTGATCGTCAGCTCGCCCCTTCTGGCCAGCTCCTCGAGGAGCTGAGCGAGGGTGGAGTAGACCCTGCCGGGCACCCGCTCGTAGTAGGTCCGGGCCAGCTCGGGAAATCTGCCCGCCTCGCCGACCACCAGACGGCGCAGCCGCAGCACCTCCGGCCGGATCACGAAGTGGACGTAGAGACGGGCGAAGCGCCGGAGCCCGGCCTCGACGTCCGGACCGCGGAGCGTGTCCGCCATGGTGCCCAGGAACGCGTCCACCCGCTCGACGTTGCCCAAGACCAGATCGGCGAACAGCTCCCGCTTGTCCGCGAAGTGGGTGTAGATGGTCTGCTTGGAGACCCGGGCCGCGGCGGCGATGTCGTCCATGCTGGTGCTCTGGTACCCGCGCTCCAGGAAGAGGGCTGCAGCCGCCTCACGGATCACCCCCCCGCTGGCCATGCGGCCAGCTCGCGGGCGGCGTTCCGCGACGGCAGGACCCGCCGCCTTCCGCCGGTTGCCGGCGGGCATGGAGGTTGATTGTCGACCGGCCATCGGCTGAGGCCCTCCGATGAGTTCTTGGGTACTTGACAGTCTAGTACTTAGAACTCAGGATAAGCCCGTGGGTACTGGTCAGTCCAGTACGCGGGAAGAGTCAAGGAGAGCACTCATGAGCCAGCACGTCATGACCCAGCCCGCCGCCGCCCGCCCGGACTGTGACCCGGCCACGAGGGTGACCAAGAGCCTGCTCGGCTACGGCGTCCTCGCCGGTCCCTGCTACGTCCTGGTCGTGCTCGGCCAGGCGCTGGCCCGCCCCGGGTTCAGCCTCGTCCACGACGACGCCAGCCTGCTCAGCAACGGCAGCTTCGGCTGGGTGCAGATCCTCAACTTCGCGCTCACCGGCTCGATGGTGGTCGCCTTCGCCGTGGGGGTGGCGCGAGCCCTCGGGCAGGGCCGGGGAGCCACCTGGGGGCCGCGCCTGCTCGGCGTCTTCGGCCTGGGCCTCATCGCGGCCGGATTCTTCGTCGCCGACCCGATGGACGGCTTCCCCGCCGGCGCGCCGCAAGGTCACCCCGCCGTGGCGAGCATGCACGGGATGCTGCACATCGCTGCGGCCGGCGTCGCCTTTCTGGGGCTGATCGCAGCCTGCTTCGTGATCGCCGCGAGGTTCTCGTCCATGGGACAGCGCCGCTGGGCGGCGAGTTCGCGGATGACCGGAACCCTCTTCCTGGTCGGCTTCCTCGGATTGGCCTCTGGGTCGAGCAGCCCGCTGGTCGTAATCGGCTTCTGGGCGGCCCTCCTGGCCGCCTGGGCCTGGATCGCGAGCCTGGCGGTGAACCTGTACCGGCGGGCCGGGGCCTCGGCTCGTCCCGCCTGACCACCCACCCGTGCAGCAAAAGGAGACGTGCGATGAAATTCCAGGCAACCGTCCAGCTGGGCGGCAAGACAGCGACGGGAATCGAGGTGCCGGATGACGTGCTGACAGCGCTCGGCGGCGGGAAGCGGCCGCGGATCAAGGTGACCATCAACGGCTACTCGTACCGGAGCACAGTGGGCTCCATGGGCGGCCGGTCGCTGGTGCCGGTGAGCGCCGAGGTGCGGAGCCGAAGCGGCGTCCAGGCGGGCGATCGGGTCGAGGTCGAGATCGTCGCCGACACCGAGGCTCGGACAGTCGACGTTCCGGCGGACCTGGCCGGCGCCTTGCGGCGCCATCCAGAAGCTCAGCGCGCCTGGGAGCGCCTCTCCTACAGCGCCCAGCACCGGCACGCCCTCGCCATCGAGCAGGCCAAGACAGCTGAGACCCGTAGCCGGCGCGTTCAGCGCGTGATCGATGAGCTCGGCAACCCAGCCTGATCCGCTGTTAGGGAGTGGCGCTTACGGTTGCTCGTCATCCGCGGTCGTAGGCGCGCTGGAGCCAGGCGATGAGTTGCGGGTCGACATCGGCTGTGCTGGTTAGCCGGACTCGATGGGTGAACAAGGCGTTGAAGCCTTCGGCAGATTCGAGGCGGGCTTCTGGGGGGACGTCGCGGAGGATGAGCCCGAGGTCGATGCGGCCGGCGGCGCTAGGCTGGATCATCGCGAACTGCTTGCGGCGACGCAGGCTCACGTACCCCTTCTTGGGAGCGATTTCAATGTCGTTCCCGAACGCCGCGATTGTGTTCATCAGGGCGTCATGGAGGGGGCGGAGGCTGGCCTTCTTGCCTGTGTACAGGGCGTCGGCAGGGTCACTGCTCTGGTCGGTCGCGGCCGCCGGGGCGGCATGTTGCCGGGCGACCAGTGAGACGCGGTGGGCGGCACCGTGGGTCATGCCGTACTCATTCTTGAGCATGGTGACCACATCGGTGTGCTTGGTGAGGCCGCTGGCGGAGATGATGGCAATCCATTCGGACATCGGCTTGCCATAGGTGGCTTCGATGTTGCGGATCTGGGCTTGGAGTCCTTGTTCAACTGTTGCCATCGGCGCGGTCCTTTCCGGTCATGCCGCGCCACCGCCACTCACGCGCCAGCCGCCCGCCTGACCTGGGATGCTACCGGGATGCTAAGCCGGTGCTAGCGAGCCGGGCGAGGCTGAGTGCCATGGCGGATCGCCTTATGGATGAACTTTACGCTCGCGAGTGTCGGCCCCTGACGCGGCTTGCCGTGCTGCTCGTGTTTGACTCACAGGCCGCGGAAGAGGTTGTCACGGACGCGTTCGTCGCCATATACCGGGGCTGGCGGCGGCCGCGGGACAGCGAGGAGGCGCGGCCGTGCCTGCGCCGGGCGGTGGTCAGCAAGTCGCGTGCTGTCCAGCGGCAGCGGACCGCCGCCTGCGGGAACGCGCAGCTTGAGCGCTCCCCGGTCGTCACCGTGCTGTGCGGGCTGCCTCAGCGGCAGCGGGAGGCTATTGTGCTCCGCTACTACGCCGGCCTGTCCGAGGCCGAGGTAGCCGCCGCGATGGAGGTGCGCAAGGGCCTGGTGAAGAGTTACCTCGCGCGGGGGATGTCGTCGCTGCGGCCGGTTCTTGAGCAGCAGACCGCGGAAGAGTGAACGATTCGTTTCAGTCGCCTGGGAATGGGCTCGCGTTGAGGCTGGGGTGGTCGTTTAGGCTGGGATGGTCGCAGCGATGATCCGGAGAATCGCATGTCCCGTCCTGGACTCACCTTCCCGCCGGCGGCCGAGCGCGGGGTCGACTTGCCGGCTCCGGCTGAGCCGGCGAGTGGCGGACGCTGGAGCAGGCCACGCCGGCGAGCGGTCTGCCTGCTCAGTGCCTGTGCGGGGGTCCTGGTCATAGCGGGGGTAGCTGGCGGGGTGATCGGGCTGCGGAGCGCGGATCGTCCGGCGGGACACGGCTACGCGCACTCGACGAGCGCTGCCCGCTCGGACAAGCCGGCCGTGCTGCCCACCTCCAGGGGGTCCGCGGCCCGGACGCTGCCCGCTTCCAGTGTGCCCGCGGGCATCTTGCCGTACGCGCCGACAGCCGCCGCGTTCCCGCTGGGGAACGGGCCGGGGCAGTCCACCGCGCCGCGCCCTTCGCCAGACCCTCCGGCGCGCTCCACCGTCCGGTCGGTACCGCCGCCTGCGTATCCGGGACGGTCGCCGGCGCCAGTCGTCGCGACCCCCGCCCCGTCCCCCGGCGCGTCGTCACCGGGCCCGTCCGGGAGCGGGTCGCCGTCACTGGGCCCCTCGGGCGGGTCGTCGTCACCGGGCCCGTCCGGGAGCGGGTCGCCGTCTGCGACGGGCGGCGCGTGACTCACCCCGGGGTGCGGCGGGTCGGCGAAGACCAGTTGCCTGCCTCCTCGTCCAGCCGGCTGAGCCTGCTGCGCGTGTTGGCGGCGTCGGGGGCGTTGATGCTGGTGTAGGCGGCCAGGGCTTGCTGCCAGTGGTGCCGGGTCCGGGCTGTGTCGCCGACGGCGTGGCATACGTAGCCGAGGCCGTCATGTGCGCGGGCCTGCTGGTATAGGTCACCGATCAGGGTAGCCATGTCAAGCGCGTCCAGATGCGCGGCCTGTGCCTGGGCGGGCTCGCCCGCCGCGAGCAGTGCCTCGCCGTAGGCGTTGAGCCCGCCCGCCTCGCCGGCCCGGTCGCCTGTCTCCCGGAAGGCGGCGACAGCCGCCTGCTGGCGCCGCGCGGCCTGCCGGTAGCGCCCCTGGCGCCAGTCGATGACGCCGAGGTTGCTGAGCGCGCGGGCCTCGCAGAGCCGGTCGCCCGCCGCCCGGGAGACAGTGATCGCCTGCCTGAGGTACCAGGCTGCCTGCGGGTGCCGGTCTTGCAGGCACGCGACAGCGCCCAGCGCGCACAAGACGTCGGCCTCACCGTGCCGGTCGCCGAGCTGCCGGTAGATCGAGAGCGCGGCCAGCTGACACTCCGCTGCCCGGTCATAGTCTTCCTGCTGGCACCGGACGCCGGCGAGGCTGTCCAGCGCACGCGCCTGGCAGAGCTTGTCGCCGGCCTCGCGCGTCAGGGCCAGGGCCTGCTGGTGGTGGTCGGCGGCCGAGTCAAGGCGGCCGTGGCACGATTCCACGATGCCGAGGTTGCCCAGAGCGCGGGCCTCGCCGACGCGGTCCCCGGCCTTCCGGAACAGCGCGGTCGCCTGGCCGAGATGGGCGGCGGCGTCGTCGTAGCGGCCAAGCCGCCAGCTGACAATGCCCAGGCACAGCAGCGCCGGGGCCTCGGCGGCCTGATCGGCGGTCAGCCGGGCCGCCCGCACCGCCTCGGCGCAGACGGCCGCGGCGTCGTCGAAGTGGCCCCCGGCGTCCAGGTAGCGGAACAGCACCGGGCCCAGCCGGGCAACGTGCCAGGGAAAACCAGGTTCTGCGGCGAGCGCGACCAAGGTGGTTCTCTCACTGGTGAGCCAGCCCCGTGCTATCACGCCGTCAGCCAGCGGCGGCCGGGGGAGTGCCGTGGCTGGGATGGCCGGGCGGAGATGGTGCTCGGCGGGGTACAGCGCGTCCATTGCGGTGCCGGCGGCGCGCAGCTCGTAGTCGAACAGCCGGGTCAGCGCCGATCGTTGTCCGGCCTCGGTGTCCTGACTGTCAGCCAGCTCGCGGGCGTAGGCACGCAGCAGGTCGTGCATGCCGTACCGGCCCGCGGGACCGGGTTCGATCAGGTGCGCACGAGCCAGCCTGCCGAGCAGGCGGTCGGCGTCGTCGGGGGTCGTGTCGGCGAGCGCGGCCATCGCGAAGGCATCGATGCCTGGGCCGGGGTACAGGCCCGCGAACCGGAAGGCGCGTAGCTCACGGGTGTCGAGCTGGCGGCAGGACCACGAGAACACCGCACGCATCGCGGTGTGCGTGTCCCCGCCGGCGTCGAGCAGTTCGAGGCGCCGCCGCAGATCGGTGAGCTCGTCGGCGAGCTGGGCGAGCGGGGCCGCCGCCCGTGTGGCGGCGAGTTCGGCGGCCACCCGCAGCGCGAGCGGCAGCCGGCAGCACTGTCCGGCCAGCGCCGCGGCCGCGCCGGGATCGGCGTCCACCCGCGCGCCTATCAGGGCGCGGAGCAGGCCGACCGCGTCGGGCGCCGGCAGCAGGTCAAAGTCCAGTCGGGCGGCCCCGTCCCTGGCGACCAGGCCGGCGAGCGAGTCGCGGCTGGTCACCAGCACCGCGCACGAGGGGGTACCGGGCAGCAGCGGACGGACCTGCTCCACGGTGCCGGCGTTGTCGAGGACCACGAGCATCCGGCGTCCGGCGATCACGCTGCGATAGCGGGCCGCGCGCTCGGCTTCCTCAGCCGGGATCTCCTGGCCGGCGACGCCGAGGGACCGCAGGAAGCGGGCAAGCCCGTCGGCCGCCGTGACCGGCTGGCCCGGGTCGTAGCCGCGCAGGTTGATGTACAGCTGGCCGTCCGGGAACTGCCCGGCCGCCTGGTGCGCCCAGTGGACGGCCAGCGCGGTCTTGCCCACGCCGGCCGTCCCGCTGATGACCACTGTCCGCGGCGCTGCCGCACCGGGCTGCTCGAGCTGCGTGGTCAGCACCGCAAGCTCGCCGTCGCGGCCGGTGAAATGCCGCACGTCGGCCGGCAGTTCCCGTGGTGTGGCGGGACCGGTCAGCACCGCCGGCTCGGGTACGGCCAGCGTCGGATCGGCGATGAGAATCCGCTGGTGCAGGTCCCTGAGCGCGGGTCCTGGCTCGACACCAAGCTCCTCGGCCAGCAGATTCCGCGCGTCGCGATACACACTCAGCGCCTCGGACTGCCTGCCGTCGCGGTACAGGGCGAGCATCAGCGATACGTGCAGGTGCTCGCGCAGCGGGTGGGCGCAGGCAAGCCGTTTCAGCTCGGCGACCGCGTCCGCGTGCCGGCCCAGCTGCAGGTCGGCATCGATCCGGGTCTCCAGTGCCTGCAGCCGCAGTTCAGCCAGCCGGGGGCCCTCCCGTGCCACGAGCGGCTCGGAGCCGACGTCGGCCAGCGGCTCGCCCCGCCACAGATCCAGTCCCGCGCCCGCCTCCGCCGCGGCGGCGTCCCACGCGCCGTCGCGGGCCGCCGCCTTCGCCGCGCGCAGGTGCGCCTCGAAGCGCGAGACGTCTACCTCGCCGGGATCTGCCTGGATCAGGTAACCGCGGGACTGGGTAATGATCCGGGAACCGGCCGGGGACCCCAGGCCTTTGCGCACCCGCTTCACGTAATTCCGCACACTCGCCCGGGCGGACGGCGGCGCCGCGGTACCCCACAACGCCTCGGCCAGCTCATCCAGCGACAGCGCCCGGCCCGCGCCCAGCAGCAGCGCCGCGAGCACAGTCCGCTGCTTGCCGGGCGGCAGTCGCACTGTGACCCCACCGCAGCGCACCAGCAGCGGCCCCAGCAAGCAGAACTCGATCTCCTCCGCCAAGAGGACACCACCCCGCAACCGATCCCGGTGCCTGTGCCGTCCGAACGCCAACAGCATGCTAGCGCGGTCCACGGTGGTGACCTGTCGGAGCTGTAACGGAGTTGAGGGACTAACTGTGCAGCTATGCCCGGCAAGGTCCCTGCATGACAGGCGTTGGTGGATCATGAACGAGGCCCGAGCGCAGCAGGGCTTGGTCCAGGAATTGCCTGACCGGCGGGGAGCGGAACCCGGTGTGGCCCCCTGGATACCAGCTGATCTCTGGCCGGCCCCAGTGCTCCCACAGGCGGATGACCTGCTCACGCGGGTGCACGATACGGTCCGCGAGCCCGGCATAGATGAAGCGCCCCTCGTGCGGCACGCGGGGCGTGAGCGCCAGCGGCGACACCATGCGCCCGAGGCGCCGGGCGAGTGCGATGGTCGGCCATCGCACGTCCCCACGGCCGAGCCCGCCGTGCCGCTCGAGAAGGTCGACCAAGTCGATGGCCGGGACGCCGAGGATGGCACAGGTGAGACCGTCGTCAATGCTGGCGACCAGCGAGGTGATGTAGCCGCCGAGTGAGATGCCGGAAAAGCCGATCGGCGACTCGGGGTCCTGCGACCGTATCCACGACAGCAGCCGCCGGATATCCCAGACCGCGTGCGCGGTGCTGTGCACGTTGTCGAGGGCATCCTCACCCGGGAACCTAGTGCTATTCGGCAGGTTGTGCCGGCGAGGGCCATGCAGCGG
>Ga0306920_100016839_pt1 | contig 10077 bp, 12 predicted proteins | sample flu12Cox44000170_FD_204666 | JGI IMG/M metagenome (GOLD analysis project Ga0306920, IMG submission 204666) | Lab enrichment of tropical soil microbial communities from Luquillo Experimental Forest, Puerto Rico - flux4day.12C.oxic.44.000.170 (v2)... | ecosystem: Environmental > Terrestrial >...
CAAACAGTGGGCTGGATACCGAGACAAAAAACTTCTCGACTACCGGCCGAAGGAGAAGCTTTTTTGTTGACATCCCCTTTTATAGAACCATCTATCTCAGACTGAGATGCCAGTGATAAATCCTTGTTCCCGGCAGTCACTGGACTCGTCGAGCTGTTGAGGGCGGGACATGGCCCTTCAGCCGCATATAAACGGCGAGGTTGCCGTAATGCTCGTTATTGTGGGCGATGTTGTACATCAGCACGGCGCCCCGGACTGTATTTGTCGACCCCATGCCATTCACATGCGCGATCTGCACCGGCTGCGCGAAGTTAGCGTCGGTGGTCGCTGCGTATACCCGGTCGCAATAGACGAGCGAATCGTTCAACGCTTTAACGAGTGCGACCTTGTCAGTGATTTGCTCGTAGTCAGCGGTGCCTGGCGACTTTTCGATCGAGGCTTGCGCACAGAAAAAGAAGTTCGCCTTGACCAAGTGACCGATAATCTGACCGAACGTCCGGACCTGCGGCGTCGGTCGGAAGGCGTATTCATCGGCAGGCATGTTCTCTGCCGCCTCCGCTAGATCTCGGCGAATCGCCGCGTGCATCGCCTTGGCGCCGCCCGCTAGCGACGGCGACAACTCATCGGCATAGCCAACGTCCGTCGTTTGAGCAGAGGCCGCCGGCAAAGTGACATACGCAAAGACAAAAGCCAACATCAGGAGACGCAGCATCGGGTCGTCAAACTTCATCGTGCGAATAGTCTTGGCCAGCGCGGCTCACTTATTGTCCGCGACAACAGAGTGTTGACCGCATCCAGTCGCTCTTCCCATCAACTCTTGCCGTAGACATTCTGGGTCACGTCGATATTCACGGGACCCAGAATGTCCCGCACAACCTCCGGCGCCTTGGCGCAGCATATGGCTGGAATGCATGCTGCGAAAGCTTTCGAAATCGCCCTTTATTTCTGGAATCGGCCGAGTCCGAATCTCCGCAAAAGCTGCTTGTTAACATCCGCCGACAAATTAACTTTCGGGTGTACAGGTTCCACATCCGCCACCGACGTGCCTACTCTTTCGTTCACAGGCGTCGCCAGGAACGCGTGGATTTCGTTCTTATGCGGCCCGCTCATTACGATTGCCATCCCCGAGATCTGTCCGCGGTTGTTGATCTTGTTGCCCATCACGGGGTTGAGGTTGGCACTGGCAGGAAACACCGTGTCAAGGTTAGTCAGCACTCCGTTCTGCCAGATGAAGGCATGCGACCAGCTGAAGCTGGCGTCCAGCGTGCTCCCCACCACTTGGCCCTGGTCGTTGATCCCGGAGGCGAAGCCGGCAGCATCTCCCAGCGGAAGGTCGATTTTTGTTACTGGGCCGTCTGCGCCTTCCAGCCATACCCCGCCAAGGAAAGTTGAGCCGTCCGCGCTTCCCACTTGCCCGGAAATTTGCCCCCGGTTGTTAACGCCCTGCGCGATCGCCCCATTTCCCAGGTCCATCAAAATGGACACGACATTGTTCTTCCACGACGCCCCGTGAGTCGCTACAAGGCAGTTTCCCGAATACCCCACTGCTTGCCCCAGATCATTGATCCAGAACGCGTCCCCATCAACATCGCCAGGCACCAGCGGAAGAGGTTTCACGCTGCCCCTTTCCCAAATCGCCGGCAGCGCCACCCGGTTATTCACGATGCCGGCCGTGCATGTGTTGTCCAGCGGCCCGTTTTCCGCGAATCCCACGATTTGTCCCAGATTATTGATCGAGCTCGCCTGCCCGTTGTTTCCGCCCAGCGTCGGCAGAGCCTTCATCTTCGGAAATTCCCAGATAAACGGCAGACACACATGGTGCGTTCCGAAGCCGCAAATATCTTCGCCGTTCGGGTCCATCGCGCCCGTCTCCGAGTCGCCCACGATCAGTCCGAAATCGTTGATCTCGCCCCAGTTGCTCGTGGTGTTCGTTCCCCCCAGCGTGCCGAGGTCGAGTTTGAATCCGTCGATGTCCACAAATAAGCGTCCGCTGAGAAGCATTCCACCCAATTCATCCTGCTGCCCAGGTGGCAGAACCTGAGCCATCACCTCCGTCCAGCCGAAATCATTCAGGGACATCGCGCACCCCAGAATGTCGTTATCCTCGCTGCCCAAATCGGTAACTTTGTAGCTCTGCTGGGCCGCCGCATTGCTGAAGCAACCCACAACCATCATCGCAGCCCACGGCATACAGAAATTCCGCAACCGCCTTAGTACGCTCATATCTTCTCCTTTTCGTCCGAGGAAAGTTTCCGTGCCGAGATGAGTGCGAATTACGTCCAGGTGACACTCGGCGCCCCAGCAGTGAGTGTGTAATTGAAAGCAGAATCACCCAACTTTCACAGACTTCTGCTGAGCCAAAACGAAGGGAGCATCCGGTGTTCCATGTTCACCACGATTACGCGAGACAACGGAACCAGCACTTCAGAGTTCGCAAACGAGTGGCGGACTAACAAAATTCCGGGACGGCGACAAACCAGTTTGAGTAACTGTTTCTCCAATTTTTCACACACGCTATGGTTTGAGGTTACGCAATTTGATAGCACCGCGCAGTCAAGAGTCACGCAGGCCGCTTCGATTGACTTTTCGAACCGTTAACATACATACTTGTCGGTATGTTGACCGTCACGGGAAGAAGCGACGGCTCGGAAAGGCTCGCGAGGAAATGACGGTGGTAAAACGCAGGCTCCGTGATCCGGACCGCACTCGCGAACGCTTGCTGCAAGCCGCTTTTCACGAGGTCCACAGATCAAGCTTCCAGAGTGTGGGCATCAATAGAATTCTAGCCGCCACCAACGTCACCAAGGGTGCCCTCTATCACCACTTCGATAGCAAGGAAGCTTTGGGCTATGCCGTCGTCGACGAAATCATCGCAAAACTTGTCCGCGACACGTGGCTGCATCCTCTGCTCGGCGACGGGCACCCCATCGACATCTTGATCGGCGTTGTTCAGGGGTTACCATCTCGGCCCGCAGACGTTCGACAAAGTTGCCCGCTTCTCAATCTGGCGCAGGAGATGTCTTCGCTCGACGAGCAATTTCGCAAGCGGCTGGAGAAGGTGTTCCTTGCCTGGCAGCAAGGAATTGCTGCGCTCTTGCGAAAAGGGCAATCCCAGGGAACAGTTCGTCGCGACCGGAATCCAGACGAGGTTGCCAGCTTTCTGGTCGCGTTGATTGAGGGCCACACCTCGTTAGCCAAGAACGCCCAAGATCCCAGAATTTTTGAAGTCGGAATCAGAAATATCGTGGAGTGGCTGGAGACTCTCCGGGCGCCTCGTCAATCTCGCAAAGGCGGACGGCGGATGTCGAAGACGCGTGTTGTCAGGCAGCGGCAGCGGTTCTGAAGGCAAGGGTGTCCTCGTCACTCTCACTTCAGGTAGCAGGAAGTCGAGACCAGTAAGCTCAGACCAGCGAGTCGAAACCGGGAAGCTTAATCAAAGACCCAAGGGGTTCCATCATGACCGCCCGCGAGTTTCAGGATCACAAGGCCACTGCGCCACAGGCGCCACGAATCGCCTTCAAGGCCAACGGCAGCATCCTTCTTCTGGATCTAGCCGACATCTCCGCAGTGCAAGCGGAAGGCAATTACGTTTCCTTGCAGCACCGCCCCAATCCCTATTTGGTCCACGAGTCCCTCTCCTCCATGGTCGAGAAACTCAAACCCTACGGCTTCATTCGCATTCACCGCTCAGTCGTCGTGAATATTTCAGCCGTTGAGGAGATCCAACCTTTACCGACGGGCGAGTACAGGCTGCGCGTAAAAGGCGGCAAGGAATACCTGGTAACGCGCACATACAAACACAACCTCAAAGATCTGGCCCAACTATGGGTAGGCTCAGAGCGGCTTGGCAGCTAACCGGCAGCAAATAGTATTCTTGTCTTATGTCGAAATCCCCAATGCCCTTCACCCTTAAAAAAGTGGCATCAATGCTCTTTCGATCGTGCTCGTGTATTCGAATCCGATTATTTCCTTCCTAAGTATTCCATGACGGTCATACAGCATTGTTGTCGGCAAGCCTTCAATTCCGCCAAACTTCGATTTCAAATCGTCGGACGCCACAGCCAGCGAATAGTGCACTCCGATATTGCGAGCGAACCGAATGGGATCTTCCGCGTCCTTCATGGTGTCGAATTTGAATCCGATTACGACAAATCCCTGCGAGCCGTACCGGTCAAGCAGCTTCTGGTAGCCCGGCATTTCCTTCTTGCATGGCTGGCACCAGGTAGCCCAAAAATCGATCAGCACTACCTTGCCACGGAGATCGGCTGAAGAAATCTCGCGCCCTTGCAAATCCTTTAAGGAGAAGTCGGGCAGCCGCGAGCCGATCTCGCCGGCGGCAGGCGCAGTTTGTTTTGGCTGAGGAGGTCTCGCCGTTTGCGCGTTGCAACCGGCGAGTCCGGACACAGCGAGGGTCACCAACAACAGAACTTTTCGCGGCATCCGCTCATCCTTTATTCCCTTTTTTGTACTTCAAGAATCAGCAGCTTCAACGGAGCTGAAGTGTCTGCCTTCTTTTTCCCGGCCGATTTCTTGTACAATCCGCCGCGAACGGTCACGATCGTTTCCGAGCCCGCTAGCGATTCAAGTTCTTTCGACGTCTCATTCGGTACCACCGCGAAAGATCGCTTCGGTTCGAATTGCAACGCAATGCCCGCTGATGGATCCTTCACGATCCGCCCGCGCACCGTCACACCCATCTCTGCCACAGTAACGCCGCTACCGTACGTGGCTTTTAGCAGCTGAGAGGGATCAATCTGCCCGTCTTCTTTCGGCGTCACATCAACCTTTCCATCGATCAAGCTAACATCTACGCTTTGAACGCCAGACTGGCGTCCGAGGTGTTGTTTCACCCCGTAGGCTCAAAAATTTCAGGTCATGCCTTCGACGCGCATTTCAACGTGCCTGATCTGCGCGAGCGATGCCGGTGCAAGAGTAGTGCCCAAAAGAACCAACAGAGCAAGCTTTCGCATTTCCATCGTCCCTCCTTGTTATTGTCCGAGAACATGAAATCGAAACTGCTGAGTGATTCCGAAGCTGATGTGCCGGCGCACGGGCATGAACATTGCGCCCGTCGAATGCGCAACGTCCCAGTCCATACCCGCCCAAACGTGCATGCCCGGACGGACTCCTGCGTACGTCGTGATTCCCGCGAGCAGCACGTCGCCGCCGCTTCCGTTTTGCGTTACTTCCGCGATCCGGTCGTCCTGCGAATGCAGCCAGGTGAGCGCAGGGCCGATAAACCATTCCCGGGTTACGTTCTTCGATTCGTACGGCCGATAGGAGAGCCAGAATCGCGATTCAACCGCGCTACCCAGTCGAGTCCCTTGCGTTCCTTCCGAGCGAATCAAAGAATGAAAATCCTCGTCCGCCACCAGCCGCCGACGGTTGAACAGCCCGGTGTAGGTCCAGTTCGCCGCGATGAAGAAATCCGTCGAGCCGGATCCCGGTTGCAAGCCGGCTGGCAAGAGCTTCCCTGTATCGTCCGCCAGATTTGTTCGGCCCGTTGGTAACTTGGGACCGACGGTCACCGACGCTTGCGTTGTTCCCCGCTGTGAATCACGCCGGTAAAAGCGATATTTCACGAGAAGCACCACGTCGGCTAATCCGGTTCCGTCCGCCAACAGCCTCCCGCCGGGAACTGCGAAATGATTGGTCAAGACAGGAGCAATCACAGTCAAATCAAAATTCGGATGGAAGCCCCAAGTGAAGTTGAAATCGCCTTCGTGCGAAAACGTCGGTCGCGCCGTCGCCGGAATCGTCTCCGAGGACATAAGGCCTCGCGTGGTGAAAACTGAGTTGTAAGAGATAAGCGCACCTCCCGGAAAGAGCGGCGGAGCAGTTTCCGGCGCGGGCCCTTGCGCGCGAGCCGGCGAAACGCATAGCAACAACACGATTGGCAACAGAAAGCATACGAATTTCTGCGGTCTCACAGTCTGCCTTCCAATAGAAAAATCGGTGCGCTTGAAGCACACCTCTTCGTGCCAGGAATTGGGTAGGAAGGGTGACTAGATCCGGAGTGGTGTCAAATCGGAAGTCTTGATACCGGGCGGAGCTTGTTCATTCCCGAAGATAGGAACCCGGGAAGAATTCAACCGAATAACCCGCGGGATCACTGCCAGAACTGTCGGTTGCGCTGTCGGCAAAACGATCGTGGCAATCGAGGAGGGCTGTACGAACGGTGCATGCATGGCCGGCATCGTCCTGCAGCAGTCCTGACCGTGATCGCTTTGCGACGAACAGGGCATCGAATTGCAGCACTGCATCGCCTGTTCGGGCGTCGTCATCCCCGAGCAGTCAAAAGCATAAGCTGCAAGAGCGACCCCTAGCACTGCCACAGCGATTTGTCTCGCAAACCACATCGCTTAGCAAATTAAACATCCGGGGCTCTCAAGTCAAGTTTGTCCAGGGCTTTGCGGTTGGCCGCGAGGCTCTCGGGCCGGATTCGCCTGAGCCCGGAACTGAGCTTCATCAGAATCGAAAAATCAAGCCAAGGTTGGCTTGTCCCTGCTGGGCGTAGTTTGAAACTGTTCCAACGAAGCAGGCTCCGAAGAAAGGGTCGCAAATTAGAGCGTTTGAAGATGTCGTCTGGGAGGGAGAATACCGGGCTTCCAAGCGCAAGCCCAAATTGCGAGTGAAAAAGTATTTTACTCCGACTCCGAAGTTGTACGAGAAACGGTTGTCGAAGTTCAATATCCCATTCGTGGCGAAGTGCGTGAATCCCAGCCCACCGACAACGAAAGGTTTGAGTCTTGCGTGCGGCGGAGCCAAACTCATAGAGAAAACCGAACTGATACATGTCTAATGTGGCGTTGCCCGCCTGGCTTGTCGTTCCGGTGAAAAAATTATGAGCGCCCAGTTCTGTGGGCTGGCGGTTCCACATGAATTCCGCTTGGAGTGTCGGCAGCAGTGACACATCTCCGAGAACCCCATAATCCCAGGAGCTCTTGATGGTGAAATAGTCGATGTTCGACGGATTGGGGTTCAGCTGAACCACCCCGCCGAACCGGGAGCCGCCGAACGGAGAGATTTCAATGTGCATGTGTTCGGAGTCCCGATACTGTGCGGATAAACTTGTGGGTCCACAGAGTAAGTAGAGAGTGGCAAACAAGCATACCCGACGCAGGCGCATCGTCACCCCCTTACCCCAGGTATCTCACATGATAGTATCTCTCAACGCCCACTCAGAACAGCGGCGAGAACAGCGAGAAGCGCCGGGGACGGCCCGAGAATCTGACGCCCTGGAAGCCCGGCCAGAGTGGGAATCCGGGCGGTAGACCCAAGCGCAAGCCTATTACTGAGGCGCTTGAAAAGGTCTTTACTCCTGAACAGTGTTTAGCTGTCGCTCAAGCTCTGTTAAAGCAGGCCCAAAAGGGTTCAATCTCGCACGTTCAAGAGGCGGCAAACCGACTTGAGGGGCGAGTGGAAGCAGCCGACGAACCGCACGGCAATGTCTCGTTCCACATAACTATCTCAGCGCCTCGCCCGCATCGCCATGCGCCAATTCAGGTCGCGCCTACGACCCCTCGAGAACTGGATTCCGGCAGCCACGCCGAAAACTGATTCTCTCTCTTACTTGGTGTCGCGCCGTGGGCACGGCGACTCCTGGAAGTTGTTTGTCGCCGCTCCCGAGCAAGGCGAGCAAGCGGCGCACATTCTCGTCTACAAGGCCGAGTAACCGCGCTGCTCGTTGTTGAATCCTAGAAAGTTGACGTTTCTATAGTGGAGGCAATCAAGGTGAAAAGGAGTACGTCCACTTCACGGCGAAGCGGGTTTCGCGGACCTGGGGCGGGTTGGCGGGGGCGATGCTGGCGAACTGAGTGCCGACGTTGTAGATAACGTAGAGGTCGCTGTCCGGGCGGTAGTTCCAGCGGAGGCGAAGATTGGCACTGACGGCCTGCGTGTTCGAAGTGTCCATCTGGATGAGGCTGGTGAAGGTGAGGAAGCGGTTGAATGAATAGTTGGTTTGGAGGCTGGCGAGGACGACGGAGAAATTGCCGTTGGAAAGGGGTAGGCGAAAACGGTTCCACGTCTCGGAGGCGGAGTGAGAGTGCCGTCGTAATAGCTCCCAAAACGCTCGAAGACGTTGTAGGTGAAGCGGCGTTCCTTACTGGAGCCGTAGGTGAGCTGGTGGCGGGTAAAGTTGTAGACGCCGACGGGGATGAAGACATTCTTGTAGATGTGGAAGGGAGTGGTGAGGCGCTGTATGAAAACGTCAGCGATGTCGTCGTCGGTGTATGCGCCGTTGTTAAATTCTGCGCGAAACGTGGCCTGCCACTCCTGGGTGGAAACGTTGCCGTGCGTATCCGGCGCGTGAAGAATAAAGCCTTCGAACTGGAGTTCGCGGACGCTGCGGATTGCGGGACGGACTTTGAAAGTAGCGTCGGCGAAAGTTTCATCCGAATCGGTGCGCTCGATAAAGCCGACTTCGGGATTGAAATTCGGGCCTATGCGACGGCGCTCGGCGATGGCGTCGAGCCAATTTGAGTGGTAGGAGAGCGAAGCGCCGTAGTCCGCGGCGCTGCCGTGGGCGCCGCTGGGGTTGAACGGAGAATTTGTGGCAGCGGCGTGCGCGTCCACGATCCAGTTTTTAAAAAAAACGAGGCGAGTGTCCACGCCACCGGTTTGATTGAAGGGGTCGAGGGGATTGCCGGAGCGTTTGTCGATCCCCATCACGCCGATGTAGGAGCCGGGCCAAAGAGATTCCTTGAGGCGCACGACGGCGTAATTGGCGTAGGGATTGGGGCCGCTTGAGCGCGTGTCGACGTCCATGACGCCGAGCTCGAGACGGCCTAACGTGCCGGTGAGCTTCGCGCCACCGTTAATGGGGACTTGATTGAGGGTGACGGGGTCGACGCCGATCTGGCGGCTGAAAAAGAGGAAATCCTGATCACCGATGTCGAAGCTGAAGACGCCTGCGTTTTCGAGAAAAAATTGGCGCTTTTCGGGGATAAAGACCTTGAAGGGAGTGAGATTGAAGGGTTGAACGTCCACTTCGGTGTCAGCGAAATCGGTGTTGCCGCTGAGATTTAGGACGAGGTTGGAGCTGAGGCCGTATTTGATGTCCACGCCGCCAGTGAGCGGGAACTTGGGGTTTTGTCCGGTGGTGACGTCGTAACGCACGAGGCCGTAGGGCTTTATGATAAAGAGGCGGCCGCTGCCGATGTCCTGTATGCCACGGAGTTCGCCTGCCTCAGAGACTTTGGTGATGCCGAAGGTGCGGCGGTAGGCAGTCCATAAGTCCTCTTCGTTTTTTCTACGAATAAAGCGTTTGAAATTGATTCCCCACACGACGTCTTTGGAGCGCGTGAAATTCAGAGTGGTAAAGGGAATCTCGACGGTGGCGGTCCAGCCGTCGGATGTGATGCGTGCTTCTGATATCCAGACGCCGTCCCAGCCAGGGTCGAAGTCGCCGCCGGAAGTACCACCCTGCTCTTCGACGATGAGGCCGTCGATCTGAGTGCCGAGAGGATTGATCTGGAAAACATAAGCTCCCCGGCGGTCGTGATTGGAGTCGATCAGGATTTCGAAGTGGTCGTCGAGGTCCTGGCTGACGACAACGAACTCCGCCTCAGCGCCAACTACCGCGCCAACAAAAAATTCTCCATCTCGTCGCGGCGAAGTTCGTTAGCGATGATTTTCGACGGCTCGGAATCGAAGCAATGGATTCCGAAATAGACAGCGCGATGGGTGTAAAGGACGCGGACGTCGGTCCTCTCGCTAGCAGGTTCGCCCTCGTAGGGCTCCTTTTGCCGAAAGTTCGAGGTAACTTCGGCCTCTTGCCAGAGGGGATCGTCTAAACTGCCGTCAAGCGTCGGCGCCCGATCTACGCGCACGGCATGAACGACTGTGCTCTCTGGCAGCGAGGCTTGGCTTTGCCCCGAAGCCGGGTCGGCCAATGAGGCTGCAATAATCAACACCAAAAGGAGCAACTTCCTTGAAACAGAATAAGACTCTCGAGGCAGCTCGTTGGGCCAATCGAACGATGAGCCAAGGGCCAGCACTGACCGCGTCTGGTTCACGACATGCCACGTCAACGGATCTTCCAGATCACTGATTGCTTGTGGCCTCGTAAATCAC
>Ga0306920_100016840_pt1 | contig 10077 bp, 8 predicted proteins | sample flu12Cox44000170_FD_204666 | JGI IMG/M metagenome (GOLD analysis project Ga0306920, IMG submission 204666) | Lab enrichment of tropical soil microbial communities from Luquillo Experimental Forest, Puerto Rico - flux4day.12C.oxic.44.000.170 (v2)... | ecosystem: Environmental > Terrestrial >...
GCTGAGCAAGCGGATCGCCAAGGCGACCGCGCGCGGCAGTTCGGAGCTGGTGTACCCAAAGCTGGTCGAGGGCTCCGATGCGCAGACTCGCATTCACGACACTCCTCCAACTATTTTCCATGCCGATGCATCGCGTGCTGCCGGCGACTTGGAGATGATCCGGGGGTCGCTTCCGAAGTATCGCGAAACATTGGCCGAAGATCGTCGCGTTCTGTTCGACCGCTATCGGCTGGTCGACGCAGCGGTCAAGGTGGTTGGTATCGGCAGCGTCGGCACCTTGTGCATGGTGGCGCTGATGATGTCGGTTGCGGACAATCCGCTTTTTCTGCAATTCAAGGAGGCCAACGCCTCTGTGCTGGAAGCCTATGCCGGAAAAAGCGCATACGCGCAGCACGGCGAACGGGTGGTTCAGGGCCAGAAGCTGATGCAGCCCTCCTCCGATCTGTTTCTCGGTTGGGGCATCGGTCCCGAGGGACGGCATTTCTACATCCGCCAGTTGCGCGACGTGAAGCTCTCCCCATTGGTCGAGACCTTCGACGCCGAGATGCTGTCGATCTACGGCAAGATGTGCGGTTGGGTCTTGGCGCGCGCGCACGCGAAGGCGGGCGACCCTTGGGCGATCAGCGGGTATCTCGGCAGAAAAAGCGACCAGTTCGACCAGGCGATGGGCCTATTCGCTCTCGCCTACGCCGATCAGGCCGAGCGCGACCACGCGGCACTGAGGGCCGCCGTTCGCGCCGGCATCGTGGAGGTGCAGCTGGAGCACTGAGCGCAACGGTCCCAAATCGAAATGACGAATGCAGCGTTTGCAAGGCTTAAACACCGGCGCGATGCTGTCCCTGGGAAAAGACGAGATCTTTATTCGGGTGACTCAGTAAAAGGGGTAGACGAGAGCGGAATCAAAGTCGTCTTCTCGATCGCCAGGTTGTGGGTGAAGACGCAACGCGGCGCCCGCAGGACACGCTCTGGAACTGACCCGGCCCGCGGCGGCGTAACCTACTGATCGCCTGGTCCGAGGCACATCGACGACGATATGCTCGTCGGCTCGGGGTCCGCTATCTGTCAAGCTTCTCAGCGGCACCCCACTTCGGCGAGAGTCCGAATTCGGCGCTACCTGGTCGTCCGGGTGCATCTCTGCGGAGGACCGGTGTGTATGCTTTGCAGACCTTCCGCCGATAAATCCGGCGGTCCTCTTCGATCCACATCGCCATCGCCGTGAGCCCTGTGGCCGTGAATCACGCGCTCCGGCACAGGCCAACAGACTTTTGGGTCAGCCTCTTAGTCGCGCGGGCGCCACAGGGGGAGTCCTATACACTAATTCCCAGTCAGCTCGCGGCGGACGATAGCGGCACCTTGGGCCAATGCCTTGAGCTTGGCGAAGGCGGTCGCGCGCGGGATGTACTTCATGCCGCAATCGGGGGCTGGGATCAGCCGTTCGGGCGGCAGGTGCTTAAGCGCCGCGCGGATGCGGGCGGCGACCATCTCGGGGGTCTCAGGCGCGGTGTCGCCCATGCTGATGACCCCAAAGATTACGGCCTTGTCGCCGAGCCCGTCGAGGGTCGTGAGATCGAGATTGGGTTGGGCAGCCTCGATCGAGATCTGGTCGACCTTTGAGGCGGTGAGCTCGGGCAGAAACGCGTAAATATTCGGCTTATCGCGGGCGACATAGGCATAGCCAAAGCAAAGGTGTAGTGCGGTCGGCCCGGGGATGCCGTCGAGTGCCTTGTCGATTGCCGGCAATGCCAAGCGCCGCGCCTCCTCGGCGCGCGCCTGCAGCCAGGGCTCGTCGAGCTGGATCACATCGGCGCCGGCCGCCTTTAGTTCGCGGATCTCGGCGTTGACCGCCGCCGCATAATCCATGACCAGCTCTTCCTCGTCCTTGTAGAACTCGTTCTTGGCCTGGCGCGACATCGTGAACGGGCCGGGGAGCGTGATCTTGATCGCATGGTCGGTGTTGGCGCGCAGGAATTCGACGTCACGCACCTCGACCGGCCGGAGCCGGCGGATCGGCCCGACTATCCGCGGCACGACGACGGTGCCGCCGGTGCGCCCCATGACCTCCGCCGGGTTGTCGAGATCGACCCCCGACAGCGCCGTCGCAAGGGGGTTCGAATAGCTTTCGCGGCGGATCTCGCCGTCGGTGATGATGTCGATGCCGGCACGCTCCATATCGCGGATCGCAAGCCGGGTCGCGTCGTCCTGGGCGGCTTCGAGCCACGGTTCGGGCACCCGCCACAGCTCCCGGGCGCGCACCCGCACCGGCCCCTGATGGGTCAGCTTGTCGCGGTCGATCAGCCAATCCGGCTGCGGATAGCTGCCGACCACCGTCGTCGGAAGAAGGGTCTCGGTCATGATCGGGGCCTCGCGAATGCGGCGCAGAGGCCTGAGCATATCACGGCGAAATCGGGATCGATTCGCCCACCCTGTTCGCCCCCTGTTAGCCCGATTCAGCACCCTGCAAGGGGCTCAAATCCACCCTGCTCGATTGCTCAAGCGCATTTTCATAACATGCTGAAAAATATAGATTTATTGTCTCATAGTCAAGAAATTTTCGGGTGTGCATTTGGCTTTTCGCCCTGTTAGGGCGCTCAAAGCAGGGGAGGGTGGCTACTCAGATCGGGATGTCGACATCGAGCAGCGGGCCATGCTGCTGGGCGCCGTAGACATCGGTGTCGCCGATGTCGCCGGCCGGTACCAGCCGCGGCAGGGTCGCCTTGAAGGCGAGTGCGGCGTCGTAGACCGTGAACAGCACATCCTCGGCCCGCACACCGTAGAGCCGGGCGAACAGGTCCGGGCCGAGCACCCGGGTGCGCTTGACCCTATCGAAGAGGTCCGGGTCGTCGAACACGACGTCGATCGTCAGCTCGAACGGACCGGCGTTCTTGCTCTTGCACACCGCCGCGATATCGCGAATGCGCGCCATCGGCTCACACTCTCTCGTGCTCGATCGGGAACATCGCCAGCGGATCGTCGGGTGCGACGGTGTGGAAGACACCGAACCGGTACATCGCACCCACTTCGATGTCGGAGGGCGAGAACGGGAAGGCCATGTTGCCCTCGCGGCAGAGCCGCCCCGGAAAATCGGTGTGCAGCATGTTGGTCCTGGCGATCGCGACGACGGCGTTGGCGATTTCCTGATCGTCGGCGACCGCCTCGACGACAAAGCCGAGCTCGTGGCTCTTGATCTCGCAGACCGGCTCGCGCTCGGCCATCACGCCGTCATGGCCATAGCTGCGGATGACCAGCCGGTAGCGGTCCGGGGTCGCGCCAAAATCGGCGGCCTTCTGCTCGACATTGCGGCGCACCGAAGCGAGGAACGAATCGAGCCCGGCGATCAATAGCGGGTCGCGGGTGCCGCAAATTGTGATCGCCCGGTAGCCGGCGCGCTCGACCCCTTCGAGCTTGACCGTATAGGTGTCGGCCGGCTGCCAGCGCATGCCGCTGACCCGGACGGCGCGGTCGGAGACCGCCTCGAACCGACACGCCTCGGTGTCGAGCAGGCCGCCCGGCTCGATGTGGTGGATCGGACTCGCATTCTCGTGCAGGGCATGATTGGCGACCGAGAGCGGAGTGCAGCGACGCTCCGGGTTCAACGGTTCACATTCGACACCGTCGTCGCGCACCGTGACGAGCAGGCAGTCGTGACCCTTCGGGACCGAGGCGGTGGCGCCGCATTCGAGCATCTTGCCGGCATACCAGGATTGCGCCGGAGGCAGCTGGGCGCGCATCGCCGCGGCAGCCCACGGTGCCGGGTCGCTGCTGCGCCCGGCGAGCACGATTTGGGCGCCGTCGTCGAGCGCTTTGACAAAGGGCTCGGGTCCCATCATGCCGACGATGCGCTCGGCGCGCTCGATCGTCGCCGGGTCGAGCGGCGGCTGGTGCGCCAGCGGGCGGGTCCGTCCCTCGCGGGTCCAGCGTACGACATCGGCTTTCTTCTGCTCGGCATGGATCACCGCCATCGGGAAGTGCAGGCCCTCCTCGCGGGCGATTTCGCGCACCAGATCGACGACGAGCTGCAGGTGCGGCTCGCCGCCGGCGCCGCCGCAGGTGCCGATCAGCATCGGGATATGCTGTGCGACCGCTGCGCGCAGCATCAGCCGCAAGTCGCGGCGGATCGCCATCGTCGAGCAGAAGGGTTTGCCGGAGCCGAGGTAATGCGGGCCCGGATCGACACTGCCGCCATCGACCCCGATCATGTCGGGGCGGCGCTCGAGCCCCGCCTGAAGCGATGCCTCGGGAAAGCCGTAGCCGAGAATGCCGCTCGTCGACAGCAACCGAAATTCCTGCATCGGGCGTCCTCCTTTGCTCGTCGACCAGGGTGTCATTGCGAGCGCAGCGAAGCAATCTCGGTGGACGATATGCCGCTCGATCGAGATTGCTTCGTCCCCTAGCCGGGTCCTCGCAATGACGTCCCCTGCTCAGGGTTCTCTTCGCCAACCGGCCGCCGCATAGTGGAGTCCTATGATCCGGTTGAGAACGCGCTCGACTCTCACCGTCGCCGTCATCGGCACGACACAGACCCTGGCCTGGGCTTCGAGCTATTACCTGCCGGCGATCCTCGCCGAACCGATCGCGGCCGGGCTGGGGGTCTCAAAGGCGTTGTTCTTCGGGTTCTTCTCGGGCTCACTGCTGCTGCAAGCCGCACTCGGCCCGATGATCGGGCGCGCGATCGACCGGCATGGCGGGCGCGGAGTGCTGGTGCTGTCGAACCTCGTGCTCGCCGGCGGGCTCGGGTGGCTGGCATTGGCACAGGGGCCCGCAGGGCTCGCCAGCGCCTGGGTGTTGCTCGGGATCGGCATGGCGCTCGGCCTCTATGACTCAGCCTTTGCCACCCTGACCGCCCTCTATGGTCTCGAGGCGCGGGCGCCGATCACCGGGATCACGTTGATCGCTGGGTTCGCCAGCACGCTCGGCTGGCCGGTGTCGGCAGTGCTCAACCAGCATTTCGGGTGGCGCGGCGCCTGCCTCGGCTGGGCCGCGGTCAATATCTTGATCTGCCTGCCGATGAACCGGCTCTTGATCCCGCGACCCGCCGGCCCGCTGCGGAGTGCCGCAGCCGCGGAGGCAGGAGCTCCGGCGCCGTCGAACGGCATGGCGGTGCTCGCTTTCGTGTTTGGCGCGGTGGGGTTTGTCACCGGGGCGATGGCGGCGCATTTGCCGCGGCTGTTGGAGCTCGCCGGCGCCTCGGCAGGGGCTGCGATCGCCGCGGCCTCGCTGATGGGACCGGCGCAGGTCGCCGCCCGGCTCTTCGAATTCGGCGTGTTGAAGCGCCTGCACCCGCTGGTGTCGACCCGTCTCGCGCTGCTGATGCATCCGCTCGGCGCCGCTTTCCTCGGAGCGCTCGGCGGGCCAGCCGCGTCGGTCTTTGCGTTATTGCACGGTGCGGGAAACGGGCTGCTGACGATCTCGCGCGGGACCCTGCCATTGGCATTGTTCGGGCCGGCGGGCTACGGGCTGCGCACCGGTATCATCGCGGCCCCCGCGCGGGTGACGACAGCAGCCGCACCGCTGCTCTTTGGCGTGTTGTTGGATGCGATGGGGACGAGGGCGTTGCTCATTTCGGCCGGACTTAGCCTCACGGCCCTCGGCGCGCTGGCATTGCTGCGCGCGCAACCGGCCGCCGCGGGGGTTTAGAGCGACTTCCGATCGGATGGCTCCCTCTCACCCAGCTCCGGTAGGGCTCCGCTGCGCCTCGCCAACTCTTCACAACCCTCTCCCCAAGTGAGGGGAGAGGGAAGGGTGAGGGCGGCTGCGCGTCCGATGCTATTCGGGAACTGCACTAACGGATCGTCTCGGCCATCGGCCGCACCGCGATTCCGGCCTTTTCGAGCTTCTCGCGCACGAGACCGGCCATCGCAACCGCCGCCGGATTGTCGCCGTGGACGCAGACTGTGTCGATCGCCACCGGCATGCGCTTGCCGGAATTGCTGATGATCGCGCCCTCGCGGACCATCGCCTGCACTCGCGCGGCGGCCTCTTCGGGATCGTGCAGCACCGCACCCGGGAGCTTGCGCGAGACCAGGTTGCCGGTGTCGTCATAGGCCCGGTCGGCATAGATCTCGCGCGCCATGCGCAAGCACAGCTCGGCCGCCGCGCGTTCAAGCTCGGTGCCGGCCATCACGACATAGATCAGCTCGCGATCGACCGCGGCGATCGCCCGGCCGATCGCCAGTGCCGTCGGACGATCGACGGCGGCGAGGTTGGCCAAGGTGCCGTGCGCCTTGACATGCCCGACGTGGTGGCCGAGGGCGCGGGCCACCCCCTGCAATGCGCCGATCTGGTAGACGACCATCTTTTCGATGTCCTCGGGCTTCTCACCCTGGATCTGACGCCGGCCAAAACCCCAGACATCGAAAAAGCTCGGATGCGCGCCGATCCCGACACCGTTTTTCTTGGCGCGGCTGACGGTCTCGAACATGACCAGCGGGTCGCCGCCGTGAAAGCCGCAGGCGACATTTGCCGAGGTGACGATTTCCAGCATCTCGGCATCACTGCCCATCGTCCAGGCACCAAAGCTTTCGCCCATGTCGCAATTGAGGTCGATCACGTCCATCGGGGTCGCTCCCGGTTATCAGTACTCCTTATATGGGAGGAATTTGCCGCTTAGGGTCAGCTTGACGCGGTCGCCTTTCGGATCGGGCTGACGCTCGATCGCCATTTCGAAATCGATCGCACTCATGATGCCGTCGCCGAACTCTTCCTGGATCAATTCCTTCCAGGTCGTGCCGTAGACCTGAACGAGCTCATAGAAGCGGTAGATCAGCGGGTCGGTCGGCACCACGGTCGGCAACGAGCCGCGATAGGGAATCTCCTGCAGCAAGCGCTTTTCGTCCGCGTCGAGGTCGAAGAGCTTTGCCGCCCGTTCGGCCTGCTGTGGCCGGAGCTTCATCTGGCCCATCAACGCGGCGGTCAGATAGACCGCCGATCCTCCGCCGATCTCGGCGACGATCGCCTTCCAGGTCAGCCCTTTGGCGCGCCTGGCGGCGAGGATCTTGCGGGTCAATTCATCGCGGGTCATTGCACGCTCCGTTGCCGGTGAGACCCTGGCAGCGGAGCAACGCCTGTGCCAATCTCGCCGCGGACCCATTGCAGGGCACTCGGGCCCGAAAGGATAATGAGATGGCCGAGGATTTTGCCGGGAAAGTCGCGCTCGTCACCGGCGGCGGCAACGGGATCGGTGCAGCAACCTGCCGCGCCTTCGCCGCGGCCGGAGCGCGGGTCGCGGTTCTCGACCGCGATGCGGCGGCGGCCGAACGGGTCGCGGCCGAGATTACCGCCAGCAATGGCCACGCCGCCGCCCATGCGCTCGATGTCGCCGATCGCGACGCTTTTGCCGGATTGGCCGAGGGTATCACCGAGGCCTGGGGCGGCATCGACATCCTCGTCAACGGCGCCGGCGCGACGGTGCGGCGGATGATCGGCGAGATGGGTGCGGAGGATTGGGACCGCGTCATCGCCGTGAATTTGACCGGCGCCTTCAACGGGATCCGGGCGGTCCTGCCGCACATGCGGGCACGGGGTGCCGGCGCCATCGTCAATATCGCGTCGATCGCCGGGCAACGGATCTCGTTTGGCGGGACCGCGAATTATACCGCCTCAAAGGCGGGGCTTCTTGGATTGACGAGGCATGCGGCGTATGAGCTGGCGCCAGACGGGATCCGGGTCAACGCGGTTTGCCCGGGCCCGACCGCGACGGGCTTTGGCGGCGCGGTCCCGACCGATGAAAGCAAAGCGGTGCGCGCAACCAAGATCCCATTGGGCCGCATGTGCGAGCCCGAGGATATCGCGGACCCCATTTTGTTTCTCGCGGGCGACGGAGCGCGCATGATCACCGGCGTGGCGCTCAACGTCGATGGCGGCGTGCTGGTCAAGAACGACACGCCTTATGAGGAATATTTCCGTCGACGATAGCACCCCCACCCATGCCCTCCTCCGCAAGCGGGGGAGGGTTGGGGAGGGGGCAGCACTTGCCTGGCTGAAGACCCCAGCGGGGGCCGTCACAGCCCTGATATTGGCCACGTTGCTGGCCCGGCTGTTGTTTGCCGCTTCTCTTGGTCTCGGCATCGACGAGAGCTACATGGTCGCCGCCGGCCGAAAACTGCAGCTCAGCTATTTCGACCATCCGCCGATCGCTTGGTGGATGGCGTGGGGGATCGCTCATCTAACCGGCAGCGAGGCAGCCGTCGTCGTGCGGCTGCCGTTCGTCGCGCTGTTCGCGTTGACGACCTTCCTGATGTATCGCACGACCGCGGCACTCTTCGATCCGGAAGCCGGGCTATGGGCGGCGGTCGTGCTGAACTTGGCGCCCGTTCTCGGAATCACCGTGGGAACCTGGGTGTTGCCGGACGGCCCGCTCTTCGCGGCTTTGCTCGGTGTCCTATTTTGCTTGATCCATGCGCTGCGTTCGGATGGCCGGGCGGGTTGGGGCTGGTGGTTGGGAACCGGCGCCTGCGCAGGGCTGGCGCTCGGCTCCAAATATTCGGCCGCGCTGACACTCGCGGGCGCCGTCTTGTTCCTGGCGACCGAGCCGACGAGCCGTCGTTGGCTCCGGCGGCCGCAACCCTATGTCGCCGGGGCCGCCGCTTTGATCGTGTTCCTGCCCGTGTTGGTTTGGAATGCCGAACACGGCTGGGTCTCGTTTCTGTTTCAGAGCGGACGGGCCGGAGGTCCGCTCCATCCGTTGGGCCCGCTATCGGCGATCGCCGGACAAGCGGTCTTTCTCCTCCCTTGGATATGGGCGCCCCTGGTGTGGTGCGGCTTTCTCGCGTTGCGGCGCGGACCGTCCGACCGGGAGCGCTGGCTTCTTGTTTGCCTCGCGGCACCGCCAATTCTCGTGTTCACGGTTGCCGCGCTGTGGAGCAACCCGCTCTTTCACTGGGCGGCACCGGGCTACCTGATGCTGGCGCCGCTGCTGGGCGAATCAATTGCCTCGCGCTGGCGGACCAGCCGGGGGGTGCGGATCTGGCTCGGGGCGACCGCCGCATTCGTCGCGTTCGCGGTCGTCCTCGTCGCCAGCGAGGTCCGGTTCAACTGGATGTCCGGTCTCGTCCAGGCGTTACCGCTCCGCAAGGACCCGAGCCTCGATCTCGTGGATTGGACGTCGCTGCGAACTCAATTCGAGAACCGAGGCTTCCTCGACAGACCGGGATTGATCGTCGCGACCTTGAAATGGCACGAAGCCGGCAAGATCGATTACGCGCTCGGCGGCCGGATTCCGGTAATCTGCCTCGGCCCGGGCGAGCGGCAATATGGCCTTGTCGCAAATCCCGACGACTACGTCGGCGCCGATGTCCTGATCGCCGCCCCGCGGCGCTCGCTCGCCGAGATCGAACGCCAGTTCGGAGCCCGGTTCGACACGATCGAGCCGATCGCGCCCGCCACGGTCATGCACGCCGGGCGGGCGGCGATGTCACTGCCTTTGTTTATCGGCCGCCGACTCCATAAATCGGCTGCACCCGAAGCTACTCGTGATCCCAGGAGTAGCCCTTGAAACCGCGCGCGAGATAGAGCGTGTAGGCCCGGTAGGCTCCGGGGCCGATTGGGATCACGATGGGCTCGAGACGGTCCATCGCCACAAAGCTGGGGCTCATCTCGGGGATCAGATTGTGCTCTGAAACCAAAAGAAAGTTCCCACCACGGTGTTTCGGCAGACCGTTGGCCAACTCCCATTGGTCCTTGGGAAGACCGCTCTTCAGCTTCCACTTGACCGCATCGAAGGGGTGCGGACGCGCGTAATAGATCAGCGCCGCGAGGGTCTCGCGATCATCGGCGAACAGGATAAATCCGGGGTGCGCCGCCAGCGCCGCACTGACTGTCGCGCCGAGGGTCCGCCAACCGCGCAGCCGGCTGAGCGCGTCGTATTCCGCCGGCAACTCGACGCCAGCCGCGGCGAGAGCATCGCGACTCGTCAGCAGGATAGCGACTGCGGCGAGATGCAGCGCGATCGAAAAGATGACGAGCTTTCGCCAGCCGCGGCTCAGTGCCCAGGCAACGACCAGAACGGTCGCCGAGACATAGGCGGGTGCGGCCCAGTTGGCGTTGGCGCGTGACAAGAAGCTGACAGCGAGCATCATCGCC
>Ga0306920_100016843_pt1 | contig 10076 bp, 10 predicted proteins | sample flu12Cox44000170_FD_204666 | JGI IMG/M metagenome (GOLD analysis project Ga0306920, IMG submission 204666) | Lab enrichment of tropical soil microbial communities from Luquillo Experimental Forest, Puerto Rico - flux4day.12C.oxic.44.000.170 (v2)... | ecosystem: Environmental > Terrestrial >...
AAAATGAAGCGGCCCTCGACCACCCTGGAAACGCAGTGGTAGAAAGCCGGGCCCTCCTCAGCCTTGACTCGGGGCAGACGCATGGGTGGTTGGGCTCAGCATACACAACACATTATTAAAGTGTAGCGTAAAATTAGCGACTCTCCGTGATTTTTGACCTGTCCCCCTTTTTTTGCGGTATGTCTCCCCGTTTGAGAACGCTCCGTGCGGTCTGGGACCTGTCCCTGTTTGGGAACGCTCTGCTGGCCTTTTTGGACCTGTCCCCTGTTTGCGCTCCCTCGTTGGACCTGTCCCCTGTTCGTGCTGTGCCGTTTGGGAACACCCGTTTGGGAACGCTCTGCTGGGCTTTTTGGACCTGTCCCCTGTTTTGCGGTCGGTCAAGTCTGAGAAGCGCTCACGTATTCTTCGTTGCCAGCAAAGGCGAAGCAAGCGTAGTCCAAGCCGAATGATGCTGTACCATACCGATTTTGGGGTAGTAGCCCTCAGCTTTTGGTGCCGCCAGTAAGATCACGGTGCATTTCGGGTGCAAGAGACTTTGAGTGAGGCGTAATAGTTCCACGCCAATGCCGCGTTTTTGAAATGAGACATCCACAGCCAAATCCGATAGGTAGCAACAATAGCTGAAGTCGGTGACGGATCTGGCCACCCCGACCAACAGGTCGCCTGCCCAAGCGGTGCAGAGCAGGTCGGCGCGCTCCAACATAGAAGCGATTCGCTCCCGATCGCTCACCGGTCGTCGTTCGCCCAACGTCGAGCGATTAAGCAAGTCGATAAACTCCCCGGAAGAAATCTTTCGCAGGTGTGTATAATCCATGTCTCGAAGTCCCCCTTTTTCGGCGTTATTCAAGTTGGCTCTGATCCTTTTTCTATCTATCCAGAAAATCTGATTCCCGGTCCACGGTCGGGGCAATGAAAGGCTAGCAAAAAGAAAATGTCGAATCACCCTGGAGAAGCGCAAAGACCGACGGATGGACGGAACTCAAATGGAAAGAAAGTCAGAGTAGGAATAGTCGGCTGCGGAGAAGCAGCACAGATCCTGCACTGGCCAAGCCTGTACCAACTGGCTGATCTTTACGAAGTCACGGCGCTCTGTGACGTGAGCCCTTTCGTCTTGGAGATATTGGGAGGTCTTTGGAACGTTGATATTTTAACCGCTGACCACCGGGAGTTGGTAGCCCGCAGCGATGTGGACGCGGTGCTCGTCTCCAATCCCAACGCCTTTCATTCCGAAGTCACACTGGCCGCTCTTGCCGCGGGGAAGCACGTTCTGGTTGAAAAGCCGATGTGCATCACCCGCCGTGAGGCTGAAGAGATAATCGCTGCGCAAAAAATCAGTAACGCCGTGGTGCAGGTTGGTTACATGCGTCGCTACGCGCCGGCTTTTCTTGAGGCGTGCCGGGTCGTCAAACAAATGGGAGAAATCAGATTTGCCCGTGTCTGTGATTTCCTGGGTTCTAACTCCTTAATTATAAATCCCACTTCCCGCGTCATCCGTGACGAGCACTCGCCGGAATCATTGAGGAACTACGCGCAACTGCGCGACGACGCTCTGGTAACCGAAGTCCTGGGCGAAAAACCGACAGGCGCTCTGAAAAGGGCATACCGGCTAATGCTCGGCCTCAGCAGCCATGACATTTCTGCGATGCGTGAGCTGCTAGGTATGCCAAGCAAGGTTCTTTTTGCCGCACAGCGGAACAACGGTTCCTACCTCACCGCGGTTTTCGATTACGGGTCGTACGTCTGCCACTTTGAGACCGGAGTCGACCAAATCGCGCGCTTCGATGCTCATCTGGAGGTGTACGGTACCGAGAAAGTTATTCGGGTTCAATATGACACGCCCTATGTACGGAATTTGGCGATCCGGCTTTTAATCACGGAAAGTAACGGCCGGGGCGGCGTAACGCACCTCGAATCTCACCCGACGTGGGGCGATCCGTTCGTGGCCGAATGGAAGTCGTTCCACACGAATATCACAAACAACCAGGCACCAAAAACCGGTCCGACAGACTTCATGAGGGACCTTGAACTTTTTATAGAAATGGCGCAACTGATGCGCGCCTCCTGAGAGTTTGTTTCCAGCGTGGCGTAAGATCTTGAGCTATGTCTCCGCACAAGGGTTCGGCGTGCTAACACCCTCCTGTGCCCGTTGCATTCCTTCGCTCCCGATCCGAAGCACAGCACAGTGGACCCGCAACTGCCCGAGGAAACGAACCTAAATTTGCTATCCTGCCTCAGCCCTCCCAGGGAAGACCAACATAGTTTTCGGCCAAGGCTGTGGCCGCGGCACGTGAACTCGCGAGGTAATCTAATTCGGCAAGCTGTCGTCGAAGTTCAAAAGCATCGTTGACATCGAACCGGTGCAACAAAGAGGTCATCCACCATGAAAATCGCTGCGCCTTCCAAACTCTGCGTAGGCACCTCTCAGAATAGGATTCCAGCAGATCGGTCCGACCCTTGTTATAGAAATTGTCCAGAGCTCGACTTAGGCACCAGGCGTCGCTGACTGCGAGGTTCATTCCCTTTGCGCCTGTTGCCGGTACGACATGGGCCGCATCTCCGACCAGAAATAGTCTCCCGTACTGCATGGGCTCGACCGCAAAACTTCTCATGGCCGTAACGCCTATCTGGAGAATTCTACCTCGACGCACCTTCTTATCTCCAGGAAACGACAAGCGTCGCTCCAGGTTCTCCCAGATCCGTTCGTCGGTCCATTTCGTAAGATCCTCGTCTGGTTTACACTGAAGATAGAGCCGGGTGATGCTGGGCGAGCGCATACTGAAAAGGGCAAACCCGTCTTCGTGGTGAGAGTAAATCAGCTCTTCCCAACTGGGAGCGGCTTCGGCCAGGATACCAAGCCAGCCGAATGGGTAAGTCTTTTCAAATATTCTCAATGCTCCAGGCGGGAGACTGGTCCGCGAAACACCATGAGAACCATCACAACCCGCCAGCCAATCACTGGAAAGCTCCCGATTCTCACCCTGGTGACGAAAGCGAACGCGGGGCCGATTTGTCGAGAGCGCGTCAATACTGACATCAGCCACTTCAAACAAAATCTGTCCGCCGCTGCTTGTCCTTGCGGCGATCAGATCTTTTACGACCTCGTGCTGCCCATAAACGGTGATCGCCTTGCCAGTCAGTTGGGCGAAATTGATGTGATGCAACTCGCATGAAAAGCCAAGGTTGATTCCTTCATGCCGCATCCCCTGCTTTTTCAGCCTTTCGCCTACCCCCGTTTCGCAAAGAAGCTGGGCCGTTCCGTGTTCCAGCACGCCGGCACGGATTCTTGATTCGACGTATGCTCTGCTTTTCGTCTCCAGAACAATCGATTCGACGCGATGTAACGAAAGCAGATGGGACAGCACAAGACCGGCAGGTCCGGCGCCAAGAATCGCAACTTGCGTGTGCATGGAGAATTGTCGCCGCGGGCTGGCAAGGCGCCGGCCATCACGAAGATCCTTGCCCTCCTTTGGTTTCGTTGATCACTTCTTCGGCGACCCGAATGGCGGCGTTGGCAGCAGGGATTCCGCAGTAGATACCAGAATGAAGCAACAACTCGCGTAGTTCCTCCACGGTGACTCCATTCCGGAATGCCGCTCGAACATGCAATCGCAACTCCGCCTCGCGATTGAGCGCAACTAACATTGCCAGAGTGATCAGGCTGCGCTCGCGCCGAGTCAGGCCGCTTCTTCCCCAAACCTCGCCCCAAGCATAGCGAGTGATGAATTCCTGAAATGGACCATTGAATTCATTGATTTTGGCCAGTGCCTGATCGACGTAATCCTTCCCAAGAACATCTCGCCTGATCTCGAGTCCCTTTTTGTAGAGTTCGCTATCTTCCATTAATGAAAACTTGATTAAGCCAGGAAGCTTGTTACGGCATCGGTAAATGCCTCCGGCAATTCTACGCACGCCAGGTGGCCACACGGCAAGACCAACAGCTGCGAACTCCCGATGCGTTGATTCAAAAATTTGGCGTCAACCAGAGTAGTGGCAAGATCCTGGCTTCCGGCTATAATCAAGGTTCGCGTCGTTATTTGCTCGACCAGCGCGCTAAACTCCGCATCGCGAACAACCTCGCATCCCGCTAGATACTCCTCGGTGACGAAGATGCGGAGGTTATTGGTGAATCGTTCCACGACTTTCGGCTGTTCGCCCGCAAATGTGGGCGAGAACCAGCGATTGACCAAACTGCTGGCGGTCTCGGACAATCCCTTTTGGCGAATCAGTCTGATCCTCTCCTGCCAGGCTTCAGCTGTCCCAATCCTGGTCGCGGTATTGCTCAAGACAAGATGAGCGATTCGGTCGGGCGCCTCGAGCGCTAGCCATTGACCCAACAAGCCGCTCATCGACAGTCCGCAGAAGTCGACGCGTTCAAAGCCGAGGCGATCGAGAAGCCGAAGCAATCCGGCTCCGACGTTGGCGATCGAGCCTGGTCGATTTCCATTCGGTCGGGGGTGCGGATTGAAGCGCAATACCTGGAATTTTTCTTCCAACGGACCCAGGGCGGCGTTCCAAAGACTGAAATCGGTTCCCAGAGAGTGACCTAGAACAAGCACCGGCTTATTGTTCTGTTTCGGTGAGAGAAGGTATTCAGCGCTTTCCATAACGCCTCTGCTTAACGTTCGGCGCTCTGCTTCAACACCCTGTCAATTAGCTGATTTGCGGCTCCAAGCGCATTCTCGGGCCGGAAAATCTGATCAAGGGTCTCCTGATCAAAGACGCGCGATATGGCCGGTTCCTGCATCAGCACTTCACGCAAATGGTATTCTTTCTCCCTGGCTCGCTGACAAGCCAATCTGACGAGTTGTTCGGCCTCCGGTTTGCCGATCTTCTTTCCGAGGGCATTAGCGACACTTTCGGCGAAAATAAGACCGCGCGTCAGGTCGATATTCTGGCGCATGCGATCTTGGTTAATTTCCAAACGCGAAAACAGGTCGTCAGTATGCTTGATCGCGCCACCAGTCAGGCAAACAATCTGAGGCAACGGGTTCCATTCGGCATGCCACCGCCCCACCGACCTTTCGTGTTCCTGCATCATGGACGCGGACACCGTGGCCAGAAGTCCCGGCACCCGGGCGCAGGCCGCGATAATCATGGTGGGCGCGACTGGGTTTTTTTTGTGCGGCATTGCCGATGAACCGCCACGGCCCTCTTCCGCTGCTTCGGAGAGCTCACCGACTTCGGTCTGCATAAGCAGTGAAGCATCCGTGGCAATCTTGCCCAGGCAGCCGGCGAGCATGGCGAGGGCAGAACCGATTTCGAAAAACCGATCGCGTGCTGTGTGCCAGGGCATCGCCGGCTCACCGAGTTCCAGGCGTCTCGCCAAGCTCGACATAATCGCGAGCGCGTCGCTTCCGCTTGATGCCAGTGTGCCAACTGCGCCGCCGAATTGCAGAACCAGCGCTTGAGCCCTCACTTCGCGGAGCCGGCACTTGCAGCGGATCAGCTGATCCAGCCAACCCGCAACCTTGAATCCGAAGGAAATCGGGCGTGCCTGCTGCAGCAAGGTCCGACCGATCATCAGGGTTTCCCGATGTTCGGTGATCAATTCGGTCAGACGCTGCTGCAAACCAGTGATGCCAATCCAAATCCTGGAGAGCGCAACCTTTAACTGCAGCATCGTGGCGGTATCAATGACATCCTGGCTGGTGGCGCCGGCGTGGACAAAACGAGCGGCCCCGGCGTTGATTTTACGCACAAGCACCGTCAATTCTTTTACCAGCGGAATCGCCGGGTTACCTGCCTGCCTGGCGGCAAGCGAAATCTTTTCAAGATCGATCTCAGCACTCTCGCACACGCGCGCGATCAAACTCGCCTCATCAGATGAAATTATGTTTGCATCGGCCTGCGCTAAGGCCAGGCCTGCCTCAAAGCGAAGCATCGCCCGGACCACCGCTTCGTCCTTGAAGAGATTCTCCACTTCTGAATCAATGAACAACGCATCGAACATTGATAAACCTCAGAAGTCGAAGAACACTGTTTCCCGCGCTCCCCGCAGGATAACGTCCCAGCGATAAGCGCCCGGACAACCCGGATCTGGTTCCGCAAAAAGTGTGGAACGCCGCCCCGGATCGACCAGGCTGAGCACCTCATCCACGCTGTTTCGCTTGTCGTCGGAAAAATAAATGCGCGTAACCAGGCGATTGAGCAGGCCTCGCATAAAGATCGAAACATTGATGTGCGGCGCCTGCGGGGTGCCAGTAGACGAAGGGACTGAACCCGGTTTGATGGTTCGGAATTGGAACGCCCCTTCCGCATTTGTCGGGCATCGGCCAAATCCCATAAATCCTGGATCGACGGTTTTGTCCTGATCATCGTCCGGGTGCGCATATTTCCCGAGGCAATTGGCTTGCCAGAGTTCCACTAATGCGTCAGGCACAGGCAACTGGTCAGCATCCAGAATCCTGCCTGAAATGGTTATCACTGTGCCAGCCAGCCCTGGAACGGTGAGGTCGGTCTGATAAAGGTCTTCGCAGCCAATTTGGAAGAAGGGGCCGACAGTTTGCGAGGCTGCCAGTCCGAGAAGCTGACCCGCCGCCGGCGCCATGCTCATGGCCGGTTCTCCATGGGTGTCTCCAGCCGGCCTCGCAACACGATGTCAAACCTAAACCCCAGCGCATCCTCCGGGATAGTGGTTTGCCAGTCAAACAACGCAATCAGTCGCTGCCGAGCCGCCTCATCTCGAATCCCGTTGAAGATCGGATCAAACGGCAGCAGAGGATCGCCCGGAAAATACATTTGCGTCATCAGCCGTGTCGAGAACGCCGGTCCGAACAATGAAAAATGAATATGGGCCGGCCGCCACGCATTTGGATGATTCCGCCACGGGTAGGCGCCTGGCTTGATGGTTTTAAATTGGTAGCGACCTTCCTCGTCGGTGAGCAGTTGCCCCTTGCCAATAAAGTTGGGGTCAATGGGTGCGGCGTGCTGGTCGACCAGGTGCCGATAGCGGCCCGCGGCATTGGCTTGCCAGATCTCCACAAGAGTGTTGCGTACCGGCCTGCCCTCCTCGTCCAGCACTCTTCCAGTAAGCAAAATCTTCTCTCCCAGGGGAGCCCCTTCGCCTTGCGTCGTTAAGTCGGCGCCAACTTTGAGGTGATGCGCCTGAAAACAGGGACCGGTGACCTCGGAAAGGGTTTGGCGGATCTGAACTAACGGATGGGCCGGCGCCCGTTTCAGTGACGATACATAGTCGGGATGAAGATGAGGCGGGTGGATGCCGGGAGCCGGTTTCCGGTAACCGGGGAGCGCAAGCACCCGAGGCGAGGAAGCTGCAACTCGACGTGACGGGCCAGAAGCGACACGGGACTGGGGGATGGGCATAAGTCCTATTCGACCCGGATTCCGATTTTTGCAATTTGCCGTTCAGGTCCGTGAGGGAGTCCAGTTGGGGGACAGGTCCGAGCCCAACGGATAGATCGGAGATCAATGGGGACAGGTCCGAAGGTCGGGCCCCGGGCGCCGAGAGATTTAACGGACAGGTGCGAAGACGAGATTTGAGGATGAGCGCAGCGTGGTTTGGTCGACATGGTTTCCGCGACGGGTGAGCGACCCGTTGTACAGGCTCGCGTTACGGTCTTCCGACTTCTGGCTGGCTGACTCCTGACTTTGGGATTGACGGTTCAGGCAGATTAGCGGATTCTGGCATTTATCGTACAGATGTTCGTTTAACGAACACTGCTCGCAACCGGTCTCGTTCCACTGGCGAAACCCGGTCCCCTGCTGCACCCTGTATCCACCCACCCAGACCATGAGCCCCACCAATTCCCGCCCCAGAAATTGGCATCGCCGCGACATCATCAAACTGCTTGGCGCAACCGCGATCGCCGGACCGGCAATCTTGCGCGCATCCACCGCTAAAGCCGCGGATTCCAAGATAATCAAAATCGGATTTGTCAGCCCTCGCACCGGGCCGGCCGCCGGTTTTGGCGAGCCCGACGGCTACGTGCTCGGCTTGGCGCGCAAGGCCCTGGCGGGCGGCTTGACTATTGGCGGCAAGAAGTACGACGTGCAAGTCATCGACAAAGACGGCCAGTCCAACCCGCAACGCGGCGCGCAGGTTGCTAATGATCTCATCAACGCCGACGGCATCGATCTGATGCTCACCACGTCCACACCGGAAACGGTTAACCCGGTGTCCGACGCTTGCGAAGCCTCAGGCATACCGTGCATCTCCGCCGTCGTGCCGTGGGAAGCGTGGTACTACGGCCGCGGCGCTAAACCCGGACAGCCGGACGCCTTTAAATACACTTATCATTTCTGCTTCGGCGTCGAGCAGGTCCATTCTGCCTATTCCCACCTGTGGCCTCAAGTGCCGACCAACAAGAAAGTTGGCGTGATGTGGCCAAACGATTCCGACGGTAATGCCATCAGGCGTGAATTGGGTCCCCTATTAACCAAGGGTGGCTACATTATAGTCGATCCGGGTGCGTATACCGATGGAACGAACGACTACTCCTCCCAGATCGCAAAATTCAAGGCCGAGAACTGCGAAATCTTCAACACGTTCCCGATCCCGCCTGACTTCGTCACCTTCTGGCAGCAGGCCGCTCAACAGGGCTACAAACCGAAGATCGCGCAAATTGCGAAGACCGGCCTGTTCCCGTCCCAAGTGGAGGCGCTCGGCTCCATCGGAATAGGCCTCGCCAGCGCCACCTACTGGGCTCCAACCTACCCATACACTTCGTCCCTGACGAATATCTCCTCCAAAGATCTCGGCACCGGCTACCAGACCTCGATTGGTAAACAGTGGACCCAGCAGCTCGGCCCCAGCCTGGCGCTGTTTGACGCCGCGGCCGCTGCCTTGAAGGCCGCATCAGATCCCAAGGATAAGACGGCCCTCGCTAAAGCGATCAGCGCTCTGGAAGTGGAAACTCCGGTGGGGCACCTGCATTGGGGTAAGGGTCCGAACGCTAATGTTGTTGCGACATCCTTTGTTGGTGGCCAATGGGTACAGGCGCCAGCTGGCAGCAACTTCAAGCTGGACTTCGTTATCTGCGAGAATTCCACTGACCCCAACGTCCCGGTGGCTGGGCAACTGCGGCCCTGGGGCGCATGAAACCACGGGCCGCAACTGAAACGGACACGATGCCAAGGGACCGTACCGGGGCCGTTTTAGCCGGTCTCGGGCTCTCCAAGCATTACGGTGACCTGCAGGTGCTCAGCCAAGTCGAATTCTCTGTCGGCGTATCCGAAGCGGTCGGCATCGTTGGACCTAACGGCGCGGGAAAGACCAGCCTGCTGAGCGTCCTGGCAGGCTCGGTAACGCCATCAGCAGGCACGGTAATCCTTAATGGCCAGGACGTCACCCGTCTGCGCCCCGAGTTGCGCTGTCGCCGCGGAATAGGACGAGCCTTCCAGATCCCCCGCCCCTTCGGCGGCATGACGGTCCTGGAGAACGTGATTGTCGGGGCCGCTTACGGTGCTCGCCTGACGCACAAGGACCTGTACAAACGGTGCGTCGAAGTGCTCGAGCTATGCGGACTGGTCAACCTCGCCAACCGCCGTGCAGAAAGCCTAGGACTCCTGCACCGCAAGCGCCTCGAGCTTGCCCGCTCGCTTGCGACCGATCCGCGCGTTCTTCTGCTCGACGAAATCGGCGCTGGCCTCACCGATGCCGAAGCCGTGGAACTCGTCGGCACCATCAAACAACTGCGGCAAATTGGCATCAGTATTGTCTGGATCGAACACATTGTGCACGTCCTCCTGCAGGTCGTTGACCGGCTCATCTGCATGGACGCCGGGCGAGTCATTGCTGAAGGTAAACCAGAGGAGGTCCTGCGCGACGCCGTAGTCGTCGACGCCTACCTGGGAAAGCCGAGAACATGAATGGCCTGATCCAGGTCGACAACCTTGTCGCATGCCACGGACTGTTGCAAGCCGTGCGTCAGGTTTCGTTTGCGGTCGCCGAAGGCGAAATATTGGCTCTCGTCGGCGCAAACGGCGCTGGGAAATCCACTCTTTTGCGGACCATCGCAGGCGCGCACCCAGCGACTTCCGGTACGATCCGTCTTGACGGGACCGACGTCACCGATGCCCCGGCATACCGCCGGGTCGCCAGTGGCCTTGCCCTGGTA
>Ga0306920_100016844_pt1 | contig 10076 bp, 6 predicted proteins | sample flu12Cox44000170_FD_204666 | JGI IMG/M metagenome (GOLD analysis project Ga0306920, IMG submission 204666) | Lab enrichment of tropical soil microbial communities from Luquillo Experimental Forest, Puerto Rico - flux4day.12C.oxic.44.000.170 (v2)... | ecosystem: Environmental > Terrestrial >...
TGCTCGTCGGGGGCCGACGCGGTCCACGTCGAGACGGCGACGCACATGTGGTTCGACCACATGGACGTCGAGGACGGATCGGACGGAAACCTGGACATCAACAACAGCGCGGACTTCGTCACGGTCTCGTGGACCAAGTTCCACTACTCGAGCAAGCGCACCGACCCCCTGGCCGGGGCCACCGGGCACCGCTTCTCCAACCTGATCGGCTCGGCGGACACAACCACCAGCGACGCGGGCCACCTGAACACGACCTTCCACCACGTCTGGTGGGCCGACAACGTCAACCAGCGCATGCCGCGGGTGCGCTTCGGCAAGGTGCACATCTTCAACAGCCTCTACACCGCGGCCGGCGACAGCGCCTGCATCGAGGTCGGCGTCAGCTGCAACATCCGCTACGAGAACAACGTCTTCTCGGGCGTCAGCAACACCGTAGACAGCTCACACTCGGACGCCGCGAGCATCATCCAAGCGATCGGCAACCAGGGCTCGAACACCAACATCGGCGGCGCGGCCTTCACCCCGTCGTACGCCTACACGCTCGACCCGGTCGGCAACGTCCAGAGCGCCGTGCAGAGCGGCGCGGGCGTGCATTAGCGCGCGGACGCCCCGGCCCGCGCGAGTCCCGGCGCCGGTCACACCTCGCAGATCCAGTCGCCCTAGCTGGCGTCGTCGTCCGGGCTGTTGGTCCCCACGTACGAGTGATGATGGAGCTGAGGATTCCATTCCTCGAGGCTGAGGTGCGGGGCGATCAGAGCGCTGGCGACTCCCCCGACGATGGCGCCGACGGCGATGACGACCGCCGGGCTGGTCGGGACGAGGTATACGGCGACCGTGCCAAGCACCGCGCCCATCAGTGTTCCGCTTGCGAGGCACGTGAACCCCCGTCTTCGCGGGCGGTCGTCCTCCAGCTCGTGGTCAGACATCTTCGTCCCTCCCCTAAAAGCTGATCTTGCGCGGTGGTACGGCAAGCGGCTTCGGGGCCGGGCGTAGCGCGACCGGGCCGCGTAGCGCGACGGCTGCGTGGCCGAGCTACCCGCAACGCCAGGCGTTCCGATGCTCATTCGTGGTTCGAGATTCGATCTCACAAGACGCAGGGCGTGGCTTCCATCCAGGTGGGACCACGTTCACCGGTTTTGCGATCGCGTGGATCGGTTCGTAAGGGCTGGTCCTTCGGGCTACTGTTGAGAAATGGTCACCGGCGATCGCCTTTCGGAGGCTATCACGCGTCAGTTGGCCTCGAACCGCAGCGCCGCAGGTCATCAGGAACATTTCGCTGGTCATCGGGCTCGGCTGACCCGCGAGATTGCGTCCCGCGCTCCCGAGGGTGGGCACGGCCGGCTCGCCCTCCTCGGTGCTGGGAACGCCAACGACGTCGACCTCGACGCGCTCGCGGGCCTGTTCGCGGAGATTCATCTCGTCGACATCGATCCCGAGGCTGTACGAGGCGCGGTTGCCCGCGCGAGCCAGGCTCATCGTCGGCGGCTCCTCGTTCACGCTCCGCTGGACGTCTCCGGCGTCTTCGACCGATTGGAGCCATGGTCGCGGGCCCTCCCAGGAGCCGGCGTCATCGCGGGCGAGGCCGAGCTCGCTGTTCAGCGGGTCGTCGGGGCGCTTCCCGGACCGTTCGAGGTCGTCGTGTCGTGCTGTCTGCTCACGCAGCTTCAGCTTGTGCTGCTCGAGGTCGTTGGAGATCGGAACCCCGGCTTCGAGGCCCTGAGGGCCGCAGTCAGCCGGATTCACGTGAGGACGTTGGCCCGCCTGCTGGCGCCCTGCGGTACAGCGCTGCTCGTGACGGATCTGGTCAGCAGCAGGACCTATCCGCTCGAGGCCCTCACACCCGATGCCGATCTCTCGGCGCTCATGGGGGATCTGATCCACGCTGGCAATGTGATTCATTCATCTCATCCCGGTCTGCTCTCGGCGGAGATCCGGCGCGAACACGCCCTCAGGGCCGCTTACTCCGTTCGGCCGCCCGTCGGTCCCTGGATCTGGCACAACGGACCCGAGAAGACCTTCCTGGTCTACGCTCTAGAGATTGTGGCAGCCGCTCCGCGGGTACCGCGGGCTCTCGAGTGACAAGGGACGGGACGGCTTCGAGCGTCAACGCCTGGAAAGGAACGGGTCTAGGCTCAGGGCGTCGTGGGAGCTGCCGTGGATCGGAAAGTCAACCGGGTCCCTAGGCGCCTCCGCGATGAAGGCCTCGGTCGTGATCAGCAGAATCGCGACCGAGGCAGCGCTTTGGAGCGCCGAACGAACGACCTTGGTGGGGTCGATGATCCCGGCCTCGGCCAGGTCCTCTAGCTCGTTGGTGCTGGCGTTGTAGCCGTACGCCCCTGTGCCTGCTCGAATCCGCTGCAGGATGACCGAGGCCGATTTGCCAGCATTTTGGACGATCCGGCGACAGGGCTCCTCGCAGGCGCGCCGAACGATGGCGACGCCGGCGGCCTGCTCGACGGACAGGTCCTCGATTTCCCCCGCGACCGCGAGGGCACGTAGCAGGGCAACTCCCCCACCAGGGACGATTCCCTCCTCGAGCGCGGCGCGCGTCGCGTGGAGCGCGTCCTCGACGCGGGCCTTCTTCTCGCGCATCTCGGGCTCCGTAGCTGCCCCAACCCGGATGATTCCCACACCCCCGACCAGCTTCGCCAGACGCTCGTCGAGCTGCTTGTGATCGAAGGTCGAATTCGTGGTCTCGGCCCGGGCGCGAATCTCCCTGGCGCGGCCCTCGATCTCGTCCCTCCTCGACGCACCGCCTACGATCGTCGCCTTCTCCTTGTGCACGACGACGCGCTTCGCACGCCCGAGATCTTCGAGCGTCACGTTCTCGAGCCGAAGCCCGAGATCCTCGGTGATGGCCCGGCCGCCGGTCTGGGCAGCCAGATCCTTGAGCAGATCCCTTCGCCGCTCGCCGTAGCTCGGCGGCCCGATGGCGCACACCTTCAGCGTGCCGCGTAGCTTGTTGACCACCAGGGTGCTCAGAGCCTCGCCGCCCACCTCGCCGACGACGAGGAGAGAGCGCCCGGTCCGGGAGACCTGCTCCAGGATCGGTACGAGCTCCTGCAGGCGCGAGATGCTCTTCTCGTGGAGGAGAATGTACGCGTCCTCCAGCTCCACCACCTGGCGCTCGGCGTCGGTGACGAAGTAGGCGGACAAGTAGCCCTTCTCGACCTCTGCGCCCGCAACGACGTCGAGGGTCGTCTCGAGGCCCGTTCCGTCCTCGACGGTGAGGATGCCTTCGGCGCCTACCTTCGCCAGACCTTCGGCGATAATCCTTCCGATCGACGGATCGCCGTTGGCGCTGATCGTCCCGATGTGGGCGATGTCTTCGGCTCCTCGGATCGGCCTCGACACCTTGGCCAACGCCTGGGTGATCTCCTGGACGGCGCGTTCGATGCCGCGCTTGAGCTCGATGGGATGGTGGCCGGCCGCGACCATCTTCGCACCTTCGCGGGTGATGGCCTGCGCGAGGACCGTCGCGGTGGTGGTGCCGTCCCCGGCGACGCGCGAGGTCTTCGAGGTGACCTCCTTGACCATGGCGACGCCCATGTTCGCGAACCGATCCGCGACCTCAATCTCGTCCGCGACGGTCACGCCGTCCTTGGTGATCGTGGGGTGTCTCGCGAACGGTCTCTCGATGAAGACGTTTCGCCCCCCCGGCCCCAGGGTCGTCTTGACGGCGCCTGCGAGGGTATTCACCCCATTTAGTAGGCGGGCGCGCCCCGCTTGTCCGGAAAGAATCCTTTTGGCGGCCATTCTCTCTTGCGTCAAGCCTCCGTCGATCGAGTGAGAGCCGCGGCAGACGGCCCGAGGGAGCGGTCTCGCCGAAACCCCAAAGCGACCAGCTCACAGGCGGACGGCTCAGGAATCCGTTGCATGGGGCGGCGTTCAGCCAGCGGGGAGCTTCGCGAGGAAGGCGCGGAGCTGTTCCCGAAACACGGCAGGGTCGACCCCAAAACTGCCGCCGAGCGCGTTCGCGATGTCCTCCGTCGAGCGAACGCCGTTGATAGCGGAGAGCACGGCGGTCGTGAACACCGCGGTGCGGCCGAGCGAGACGAGCGTCGGGGTGATGGGGATCGGGACCCGCGGATCCTTGACCCACGGCGGAAGCATGTCCGGGACCTCGGCGAGGTCGGTCTCGCCGGTCTTGCGCGCCACGAAGTCGAAGATGGTTTCGTTCCGGCGTGAGCCGCTGACGGGCGAATCGAAGTAGGGGACGTCCGCCCGGCCGGCCGACGTGACCTCGAAGGCGCGCTCCTCGACGATCTCGAGCACCTCCTCGATCGTGTGCGACCGCACCAGCGTCTGCCCAAAACGTAGCGGACCGAGGTTGATCCAGAGCCCGCCTTGACGAAGAGCCCGGTTGATGACCGCCGCCGTCTCCCGCAGGTCGGTTCGCGCCGCGTCGATGAACCAGAAAGTCAGCACCGCGTCCAGGGAGCCGTGGGCGAACGGAGGACGAAGCGCGTCCGCGAACAGCAGGCGAAAACCCTCCCGAATCGGGAACGGTCGAGTGAGACGCCGCGGGATCACCACCTCGTCATCGGAGTTCGGGTCGACCGGAAATTCAGACAGCGCGACTGTCTCCCCGCTGAGGAGCTTGTCCGCTATCAAGAACGGCAGGGGGTTTATGTCCAGGGCGAAGGTGCGCGTCGGGCCAAAGACCTGGTGAACGTCGACCGCCAGCCGCCCGGCCCCCGCTCCGAAGACCGCGACGCGCCCGAGCTCTCTCGGCACCAAGGGCTCGAGCAGGGCGAGCAGGGGCTCCTTTTCGGGTTGGCCCCAGACCCAGTCCCGGAAAACATTCTCGTAGCACTCGAGGATCGCCGCTTGGCGGCCTGGCTCGGGTCGGGTGGCGATCGCCTCACGAGGCGCGACGCCAGCGAGGGAGCGCAGGGGGCCGAAAAGAGCGTCGATCGCCGCTCGCTGCTCCTCGAGCGCCGCGGCGACGCGCTGGACGCGGTTTCTCGTTCTCGCGAGCAGACCGACGGCGCCCGCTTCTTGTCGCAGGGTCCCGACGCGCAGCTCTGTCACCGACAGGTAGTCCTGTAATCGGCTGAGCCAGAGCTCCCGCCACAATCCTGGGTCTTCGACGAGGCAGGGGATGTTCCCGATGTTCGGAAACCGTCTCGAGCACTGGGCGCACTCGAGGCCGCCTTCGGCGGGTTTCAGGGTCCCGCCACGGCAGTAGGGGCACAAGAGCGCGTCCGGATCCATGGGCCTCTTCAGTTGTTGTACTGGCGGCGCATGGTCAACGACCAGCGCGCGTCCCGCGGTAGTCCTTCCCCATCGAAGCAGGCTACGCCGACCAGACCTTTGGCGTGATCTGTCGCACCTATGTTGCAGTACGTTCCAGAGTCGAGCTCGCGCGCCGTCACGTGGAGGTCCCAACAGGTTGGGCCGTAGACGATCTGATCCTCGAATGCGACGGCGTACTTGCCCGGCGCAGTGTGAAAGTAGACGACCTTCCGCTTTCCGACGGCTTCCTTGGATCGCGCCATGTAGACGATGTGGGGGTTCGCGATGGGCCCCGGGCCTGTCGCTGGCCTGCGCTCCGAGGAATCGACCCAACCGAAGTTGACACCGTCGCCCACTCTTCGACCCGGCGTCGGAACGCCGAACTCCTGGGAGTTGAGCGCCTCCTGTCCGATGAAGACCCGGAAGCTCGCGTCGACCGGCTCGCCCTTCTTGGTGAAGCAGCGGACGTCGACAGTGGATGAGGTGGCGCCGATCGACCAGGCGGCGACCGAGCAGGTATCGCTCGCGCAGGCAGGCGTCCTGCAGATCTCGGAGACCTGCACGGAGGCGTCGACACCAGGGACCATATCGGCCGACGCTGTTCCGAGCTTACCGAACACCACCTTGAAGCGACCCTTGCCGAGTCTCTTGCTCGTCACGAGCGCGTGCGCGGCCGGCGTGAAGAACGAGGCGAGTGCGCCGTCGGTCCCGATCTGCGCGTAGCCGAAGTTGGCACGGTAGACCGAGTACTGCACGAGGTCGAGGCTGTCCGACCGATAAGACCACGCGAACTCCGAGTCGACGGGAGAACCGTCCGGACGAACGCACCGTACCTGCGACTGAAAATCGGACCCTCGCACGTAGTCGCTGTCCTCGAAGCAGTGCGCGTTGGAGCCGACAGCGGTCACGTCGACGAAGAACCCGGCCCGCGGCGAGGTCCCCGGCAGCGGCGCGGCGCCGGGCGCCGTGATCATGAACACCCCCTGCCCGGCGCGCTCAATCGTTGGGGCGGTGACGGCATGACGCCAGGCCGCGGGGCGGTTTGCAGCGAAAGTCGCGGCTCCGCACTGCTCGTGGTCGGTTTTCACGTTCATCAGGAACGAGTTCATCGCGGGGCCCATCTGTGCCTGGGCGCCGGCGCCAATCAGCGCGCTCACGAGGGGAATGACCGTGAGAATGCCGCCGTGACTTCGAGCCATTCGAGCCGTCACCCGTTCTCGAGCGTGCAACGTTGGGCGTTCGCAGTCCAGCAATGTGCACGGTCCCGCGTTGCCTACTAAACGTTTCTATCAGAACCGACTACTCGACCTTTGTACCCGCGCCAGCACAAGTTTCAGGTCTTCTGTGGGCCACTGTCTCACAGAATCGTTGCGACGAATCCGGTGAGCTGCGCCGCGAGGCGTCCGGCACTTACGCGAGCAGCTAGAACGATTGGCACCGGTTCCTGGTCTCGCGGGGCGCACCAGGCTCGATTCATCGGTCGGAGGTTCCTCGATGCGGCACGCAATGCGGTTCTCACTCTCACGGAGCTGGCTGCCCGGGATATTCGCCCTATCGATGACGGTGGGGGCCGGCTGCCATGGAACGGTGGGCAGCGTCACAGGGGGAGGCGCGTCGACCGGCACGCCGGGTTCCGCGGGCGCGACGGGGGCGTCGTCGGGCATGGCCGGCACGACGGGTAGCACCGGGTCGGGCGGCACGACACAGGCCTGCGCCACCGGTACTCCGACCGATCCCGGGCTGGTCGTCGCACCGCAGCGGCTCGTGCGGCTGACATTCATGGAGCTGGGCAACTCGCTCCTCTCTCTGTTCGGCGCGACGGCCGGGGGAGCGATCAACGCCATGTTCCCGACGGTCATCACCTCGGGGGTCGACATCAACACGGCCTTCCCTCCGCTCGACGGAAACCGCGAGGGCACCGTCTTCACGGCTGCCATGTGGACTTCTGCCGATCAGGTCGCGCAGGCGGCGGGGGCCTATGTGTTTGCGAACTTCGCGGCCGTCACCGCATGTACGAGCGCGACCGATGCTTGTGCGCAAGCGTGGCTGAACGCCCTCGCCCAGAAGGCCTACCGCCGTCCGCTGACGCCCGCCGAGATGACCCGGTTCACGGCGCTCTACACCAGTTTCAAGGGTCTCGGCTCCGGCGTGCAGGAAGCGACGCAGTACACGGTCTACGCGATCCTGAGCGCCCCCCAGTTCCTCTACCGCTCGGAGCTCGGCGATAGCACGAACGCGACGGCTCAGGGCGTCCCGCTGACGCCCTACGAGCTCGCGACGGAGGTCTCGTTCTTCCTGACCGAGTCGCCGCCCGACGCCACCTTGCTTTCGGCCGCGGCAGACGGGTCGTTGACCTCCGCGTCCACCCTCTCGGCGAACGTCACACGCCTGCTCGGCACGCAGGCCGCGCAAGACAATCTGACGAACATCATGTTCGTTTACTACAACATGAACCTGCTCGACGGCGCTCAGGTCGACACCACCAACGCGAAATACGCGGTCTACACGACCGGCATCGAAAACGCGATGTACACGGAAGCCCAGATGTTCCTGAAGCAGGTTCTCTGGAACGGGCAGCTCACGGACTTGCTGACGACCAAGACGACCTTCGTGAACACCGACCTCGCCAACCTCATCTACAAGATTCCGGTCCCGAGCGGCGCGACGCAGTCAAACTTCGTGCAGGCGACGCTCGGCCCAACCCGCGCCGGGCTCGTCACGAACTCGGCGTTCATCACCCAGAACGCGCGCGCCGCGAGCCCGAATTCCCTCGTGCCGCACGGGATCAAGATCAAGCGCTCGATGCTCTGTCTTCAGACGCCGCCGCGACCCGCCGCGCTGGCGGCTCAAATTGCCACCGCGGCTTCGATGCTGCCGAACCAGACGGCCGTGCAGCAGGTCCAATATCGCGCCAGCCAGACCAACTGCGCGCCGTGCCACACACACTTCGATCAGTACGGCCTCCTCCTCGAGGGCTTCGACATGATCGGCCGCGACCAGACGGTGGACAACCTCGGGCAACCGGTGGTGACGGCGACCGCGCTCCCGTCGGAGCTGGGCGGCGTCATGGTCCAAAACGCAGTCGACTTCGCCAACGTGCTGGCCGGGAGTCCCTACTTCGTGAACTGCATGACCGAGAGCGTGATGCAGTACGCGATGGTCGACGTGAACCAGAACCCCGTCCAGCTCACCGGCTGTCCGGTTCAGACCGTCGCTGCACAGTTCAACGCCGCGACCAACAAGACCTTCACCGAGCTGGTGCGCGAGGTGGCGACCGCCACGCCAATGCTCATGCGGGTCGCGACGAACTAACTCTCAGTCCGCTCTGGAGGGCACTGCACATGATGTCGTACAGGTTCAAGCGGCGATCGTTCCTGCGGGGTGTCGGCGGGGCGGCGGGATTGAAGATTGTGCTCAACAACCTGGAGGCGGGGGCGCAGGGAACGCCGCCGCCGCAGCGGATCCTGGTCACTCACTGGCCGGTCGGGTACGTGAAGTTCGCATTCTCCCCGACCACGGCGTCACCGTTCGGCTCGCCGTGTCTCAAGCCCTTCGCGGACGCCAACCTGCAAAGCCGGACGACCGTGCTGATGGGACTCCAGGTCAATTCACTTGCGGCCAACGGCGGCGGTGGTCACGAGGCCGGAACGGTCAAGGTCATGACCGGCGTCGACGTTCCCGGAACCCGGGGCGGCGAGCCGGAGCAGGACGACGCCTATGCCGGCGGGCCGTCCTTCGATCAGATTCTCCTGAAGAACGTCGCGGGCCTCAAGGCACCGGGCCAGGGGTACGCGAACTCGATTTGCGATGCCCGCGTGGACTTCCTCGAGACGTCGACGCAGTGCTTGTCGTACGACTATTCCACCCGTACGGTGTCGAAGCCCTCGGGGACGGGGACCGAGAACATTCCCCTCCTGCCGACCTTGAGCCCGCTCACGCAATGGATGAACCTGTTCAGCGGCATCATGCCCGGAGGCGGCACCGGTGGGACAGGTGGGGCCGGCGGAGGCGCCGGAGGGTCCTCGGGCGCCAACGCGGCCATGTTGCGAGCTCTTCAGGAACGGAAGAGCGTTCTCGACTACTCGCTCAACGAGATCGCTCAATTGAAGGCCATGGCGCCCTCGACGGAGGCCTCGAAGCTCGATCTGCACACGACCGCGATCCGAAACGTGGAGATGCAGCTCCAGACCCAGATCGCGGCCCTTCAGGGCGGCACGGGGGGCACGGGAGGGGTGACAGGGACCGGAGGTGGGGGTGGCTCGTCGGGAGGCGGCGGGGCAGGGTGCACGCCGCCGGCGAAGCCCTCCGCCAGCGACATCGGCATGAGTTACGGCAATACCAGCCACAACAACTACGGCAACGCGATGACCACCACCGACGACAGCCCCGAGCACTCGAAGGTGGCACACCTTCACATGGACATCCTGCGCACCGCCTTCATCTGTGATCTGATCCGCGTGGGCACGTTCCAATTCTCTCCCGGCACCAACCACGTCTCATTCGGGGGGCAGTTCCCGAACTCGAACGCCATATACCTGCACCATCCAGAGAGCCACCAGATTGGGACCGCCGACACTCAGACCGCTGCGCCCGGGACGACGAACGGCAACATCGCGCAGTTCCTCGCCAACGTCCACACCTGGTACAACACCCTGATGGCCTCCCTCATCACTGATTGGAGCACCTCCCTCGACGGTATGGGGAACAACCTTCTCGATTACACGGTCATCCCCTACCTCACCGAGGTTCGCGCGACGGGACACGAGTGGGATCAAATGGCAGCTTTGATCTTCGGCGGGAACAAGCTCGGCTTCCAGCACGGCCAATTCGTGCAGGTC
>Ga0306920_100016845_pt1 | contig 10076 bp, 8 predicted proteins | sample flu12Cox44000170_FD_204666 | JGI IMG/M metagenome (GOLD analysis project Ga0306920, IMG submission 204666) | Lab enrichment of tropical soil microbial communities from Luquillo Experimental Forest, Puerto Rico - flux4day.12C.oxic.44.000.170 (v2)... | ecosystem: Environmental > Terrestrial >...
GATCTCGCCGGCGCCGGGCAACCGGGAGAAGACGGTGCCGTTGACCGACGAGGACGTCGAGATCGTGACGACCGAGGTGCCCCGGCTGTTCGGCAGCCGCCCCCGGGCCTACTGGCTGGAGCAGCTGCGCGCCCACGACGTCTGCGCCATCCCCGTGCTCCGCCCGTGCGAGGTGTTCGACCAGCCGCAGGCGCAGCACAACGGCATCGTCGTCTCGGTCGACGACCCGGAGATGGGCCCGCTCGAGCAGGTGGGCGTGGCGGCCCGGATGGGCGCGGCGCCCGGGGCCATCCGGGGACCGGCGCCGACACCCGGGCAGCACAGCGACGAGGTCCTGCGCGGCCTCGGGTGCGACGACGAGGCGGCGGCGCGATGACGCTCACCACCCTCGAGGGCGTCAAGGTGCTCGACTTCGGCCACTATTTCGCCGGCCCGTACGCCAGCCGCCTGCTCGCCGATCTCGGCGCCGACGTGATCAAGCTCGAGCCGCTCGAAGGGGACCTGCTGCGTCCCACGGTCAAGCCCTTCAACGGGGCGCAGCGGGGCAAGCGGTCCATCGCCGCCGACCTCAAGCACCCGCGCGGTCAGGAGATCGGTCACCGCATCGCGGCATGGGCCGACGTGGCGAGCCACAACCTGCGGCCGGGTGTGGCCGAGCGGCTGACGATGGACTATGAGTCGTTGCGCGCCATCAACCCGCAGATCATCTACGCCTACGCCCCGGGGTGGGGCTCGACGGGACCGGACGCGGGGTTACCCGGGTTCGCGCCGTTGTTCTCGGGCTACGTCGGGCTGCACCACGAGGCAGCCGGGTCGGCAAATGTCCCGGTGGCACCGGTCGGCAACGAGGACAACGGCAACGGGCTGCTGGGTGCCACCGCCATCCTGATGGCCCTGTACCACCGCAAGCGCACGGGCGAGGGCCAGTACCTCGAGCACCCGCAGCTCAACGCCACCCTGCTCATGGCCATGCACCTGATGCGCCGCGCCGACGGTTCGGTGGCCGGCTCCGTCGGTCTCGACCATGATCGCCGCGGCGGTGATCCGCTCGACCGCCTCTACCGGACGGCGGACGGATGGATCTGCCTGTCGGCCCGCACCGACGACGAGTTCGCGCGGTTGGCCGGGATGGCCGGCCTCGAGTGCCTCGCGTCGGACACCCGCTTCGCCGACGCGGCCACGCGCGCCGAACACCGCAGCGCGCTGGGCGACGTCATCGCCCAGGTGGTTGGCACGGCCACGACCGGCGTGTGGGCCGACGCCTTCGAGGCGGCGGGGGTGGCGGCCGAGGTCCCGACCGGCGTCGAGGGGCCCCGCCGCTTCTTCGACGACCCGGAGCACCGGCGCGACGGGCGGGTGGAGGAGTACGAGCACCCGCGGTGGGGGAGGACCCGGGACGTGGCCGTGATGGTCCGCCTCAGCGACGCCAAGAGCCGGCCGGGTCGGCCCGCCCCCGAGATCGGGCAGCACACGCGCGAGATCCTCGGCGAGTTCGGCTATTCCGCCGACGAGATCACCGACCTCTACGACAGCGGCATCGTCCGCTGACCCGCGTCCTCCCGCTTCCGGGGGGTGAACGTGGCCGGGACGGTGATCCAGCCGTTCTGGACACCGGCGGTGTGGTAGCGGCGGGCGCGGCTGTCGTCGACGCGGTAGTCGGGGATCCGGGCCAGGACGCGCGAGAGCATCGTCTGTAACTCCGCCCGGGCCAGGTTGGCGCCGACGCAGCGGTGGATGCCGAAGCCGAACGACGCGTGACGGTTGGGCTCGCGGTCGAGCACCACGTCGTCGGGTGACGGGAAGGCGTCAGGGTCGCGGTTGGCGGCGAAGAGGTTGGTCATGACGCGCTCGTGGAGCGCCACCTCCTCACCGCCGATCGTGACGGGGCAGGTGGCGGTGCGGGCGAGCACGGGCGTGGGCGTGACCCACCGGACGTACTCCTCGCACGCACTCTCGATGAGGCCGGGCTCGGCGATCAGCCGGGCCCGGTGGTCGGGGTGGTGGCTGAGGTGCACGAACGCACCTGCGGCCGCTCCGGTCGTGGTGTCGATGCCGCCGGCCAGCACCAGCTTGATCACGTCGACGAGGCGTTCGTCGTCGATCGGGGCGCCGTCGACGTCGGCGTCGAGCAGGGCGTCGATCCCGCCGTGGCGAACGCGCCCGGGACTGGCGCGCCGCTCGGCGACGAGGCAGGTGAGGTCGGTGGTGATGCCCGCCGCCGACCCGAACGCCCGCTCCAGCTCGGGCGTCCCCGGTGGGTAGGCGACCATGTCGTGGAAGGTCGTGGCGAAGCGCGGCCAGTCCTCGACGGGCAGGCCGAGCAGCTCGAGGGTGACCATGGCCGGCACGGGGCTGGCCAGCTCGTAGACCAGGTCGATCTCGCCCCGCTCGGCCACCTGGTCGATGCACCAGTCGGTGAAGGACGCCATCTGCGGGCGCAGGCGCTCGACCGCGGCCGGCGAGAACAGCGGGTTGAGGAGGCGGCGGTACCCGAGGAACTCGGGCGGGTCCATCTCGACGGGGATGAACCGCATCGGCGGCGGCGGGATCGTCACCCCCTGGAACGGGCTGTCGGGTTCGAGGTCGTGGCGGGAGGAGAAGCGGGCGGCGTCGTTGAGCACGCGGCTCACGTCGGCGTAGCGGGTGAGGGCCCAGAAGCCGTTGTAGGAGGGGGACCACCCGACCGGGCAGCGTTCCCGCAGCTCACGGAGTGACGCGGCCGGGTCGGCTGCGAACGCGGCGGAGTGGTGGTCGAGGTCGACGAGGGGCTTGCCCTCAGACATGGACGCCGTCGGCCGCGGCCACGTCGTCGAGGAACGACCGGACCGCGTCGTTCCATGTCTCGGGATCCTCGAAGTAGGGCGAATGGCCGCAGCCCGGGATCACGACGACGCGGGCGTTCGGGAGCAGTGCTGCCACGGCGGCGACGGCGGCCGGGGCGACGAGGGCGTCGTGTTCGCCGACGATGCACAGCACGGGCATGGTCAGACGGGCCGCATCGCGCTCGTCGTGGTGGGTCGCCCCGAGCCGGGGCATGATCGCCGTCAGATCCGGCGAGCCCATGCGGCCCAGGGACTGGTAGAGGTGCGCCAACTCCGGATAGGTCAGCGGGAACGACCGGTCGAGGGCGGGATGCTCGCCCAGGACGTCGCCCTTCCACGCCTCGAGCACGGCGTCGCGCCGCGCGCCGGCCAGCGCCTCGGTGACGGCGGGGCTGGTGAACCCGGCCGGTGTGTCGGCCAGCACCAGGCTGCGCGCCAGCGACGGGCGCTGCAGGGCGGCCCCGACCACCGTCCATCCGCCCATCGACTGGGCGACGAGGTCGGCCCGCCCGATGCCGAGGTGGTCGCACAGGGCGAGCAGGTCGCCGGCGGCGACCTCGGGGCCCGAGCGCGCGGCGCGATCCGAGGACCGGCCGAACCCGCGGTGGTCCCACGTGACGACCGTGCGGTCGGCCGCGAACGGCGCCACCTGCTGGAACCAGATGGCGTGGTTGCCCCCGGCGCCGTGGCTGAGCACGAGGGGGAGATGCGAGGCCTCGGCCCCGCCCACGACCTCGTAGAACAAGGTCTCCCCGTCGTGGTCCAAGAAGCCGGTCCGGCGGGCAGGCAGCGGCACCTCCCCATAGTTGCACGCTGATCTTGTTGCTTCGCCTCCGCCATCCGTGGCGTCGGCTCAGGTGCCGGCGGGGGCCCCTACCCCGCCGGCTCGGACGCAGGCGCCCAGCCAAGCCGGGGCCGCCATCCTGGCGGAAGCAGCGAGCGCGTCCGCCGACCGGGGGTGGGGTCCGGCGTAGGGTGGGGTGTGACTTCGAGCGGGAGCGAAACGTCGACTGAGGCGCGGTCGCTGGCGTCGGGCCTGCGCGTGATCGAGATCGGCGAGAGCATCGCCGCCGCCCTGGCGGGCATGGTGCTCGCCGATTACGGCGCCGAGGTGTGGGTGCTCGAACCCCCCGGCGGCAGCCGCCTGCGCCACCTGCCCGCCTTCGCCATGTGGGGACGGGGGAAGCGCTTCGCGTCCGTCGATCTGGGATCGGACGAGGGCCGGCGCCGGCTCGGGCGCCTCGCCGACGGGGCCGACGTGGTGATCGCCGCGCTCGAGCCGGCCACCGCCGACAAGCTCGGCGTGGACGGAGAGCACCTGACGGCGCGCTCGTCCCGCCTCGTGCACTGCGAGATCACGGGCTTCGGCCGCGGCCACCCCATGAGCGGCGTCGCCGGGCACGAAGCGGTGGTGGCGGCGCGCGGCGGGCGGGCCCACGAGTTCGGCGTGCTGTTCGGAGGCGAGCGGCCCGCCTACCCGGCCGTCCCGGTGGCGACCTACGCCGCGTCGATGCTGGCGCTGCAGGGGGTGTTCGCCGCGCTCGTGGAGCGGGAGCGCACGGGGAGGGGCCAGTGCATCTCGACCAGCCTGCTCGACGCCCTCGGCGTGTACGACATGGTCACGTGGGCGCCGGGCCAGGACCGGGGGCTGCGGCTGGCCGACAACCCGATGCTCTTCTACACGGTGGGTCGCACCGCCGACGGGGTCTGGCTGCAGTTCAGCCAGAACGCGCCGCGTCTGTTCCGCGCCTTCCTCCGCGCCATCGGCTTGGAGCAGCTGCTCGACGAGCCCCGGTACGCGCGGGCACCGAGCGTCCCCGATCCCGATGACGCGCGGGCCATGCGCGCCATGCTGATGGCCCGCATCGCCGAACGGACGTGGGCGGACTGGCAGGCGGTGTTCGCGTCCGACCCGAACGTGTCAGCCGAGCCGTTCGCGCATCCCGGCGACGCGCTGCACCACCCCCAGCTGCTCCACACCGGCGACGCCTGCGACGTCGACGACCCCGAGGCCGGGCCGACCCGGTGGCTCGGACCCCTCGTCACGTGCTCGGCCACGCCACCGCTGCGTCACGGTCCGGCCTCGCGTCGGCCGCCGGCGCCGGAGCCGTTGGACTGGACGACCGAGTCGCGACCGCCTGCCGCGACGGATGAAGGGTCGACCCGTCGGTTGTTCCAGGGCATCACCGTGCTCGAGTTCTCCACCTGGATCGCCACGCCGACCTGCACGTCCCTGCTGGCCGACCTGGGCGCGCGCGTGATCAAGATCGAACCACTCGAGGGTGACCCCATCCGTGCCCACCAGCTGGCGAGCTACAAGACGGTGCAGGGCAAGGAGGTCATCACCCTCGACCTCAAGGCCCCCGAGGGCCGCGAGATCGTGCATCGCCTCGTCGCCGAGGCCGACGTGCTGGCGCACAACTACCGGCCCGGCGTACCCGAGCGCCTCGGCATCGACTATCCCACCCTGCGGGCCATCAACCCCCGCCTCGTCTACCTGTACGCCGCGTCATACGGGTCCACGGGGCCCATGTCGGCGCGCCCCGCGTTCCACGTGACGTGCGGGGCGGTGTGCGGTGGCGCGCTGGCCCAGGCCGGGGAGGGCAACCCGCCGGCTCCGGGTGTCGACCTGAAGGCCGCTCAGCTGGCGAAGTGGTCCCAGTACCTCACGCGCAGCAACGAGGCCAACCCCGACTACAACGCCGGGCTGGCCGCGGCCGCGGTGATCGCCATGGCGCTGTTCGCCCGGGAACAGACCGGGGTGGGCCAGGAGATGGAGACGCGGATGATGCTGTCCAACGCGTACACGCTCTCGGAGCACTTCATCGACTACCCGGGCCGTCCCGAGCGCGTGTTCCCCGACCACGACGTGCTCGGACTCGCCGCGTTGCAGCGCCTCTACCCGGCCGCCGAGGGGTGGGTGCTCGTCGTCGCCCCCGGCGATCGTGAGTTCGCCCGCTTGGCCGGCGCCATCGGCCGGCCGGGTCTGGCCGGCGACCTGCGCTTCGCCGACGCCGGGGCCAGGGCCGCCCACGACGCCGAGCTGGTCCGGGAGCTGGAGGCGGCGTTCGCCACCCGGTCCGCCGCGGCCTGGGAGGGCGACCTCACGGCGCAGGGCGTCGCGTGCGTCGAGGTCAACACCGGGCCCCACGCCTCCTACGTCTTCGACGCCCCGTGGGCCGAGCCGCTCGGGTTCGTCGAGATGACGGCGGCGACGGGGTTCGGGCCGTACCGGCGCTACGGCCGTGCCGTGCGCGCCGCGTGGGACCCCGGTGCGTCCTCCGGCGCCGACCACGCCGGCGCCAACACCCGTGAGGTGCTGGCCGGCGCCGGTTACGACGCCGACGCGGTGGACAAGTTGCTGGCCATGGGCGTCGTCGCCGAGGGCTGAGAGACCGCCGACGACGGCGTCAGCGGGGCAGCCACCGGTACATGGTCACCTGCTCGTCGGGGATGTCGACGAAGCCGATCCTCACGGGCTGCCCGATGGCGACGCCGTCGGGGTCGACGCCTTCCAGGGTGGCGAGCACGTTGCAGGCCCGGGGCTGCTCGACCAGCTGGCCCAGGGCGAGCACGTAGGGCACGTCGGCGTCGAAGGCCCCCGGACCCCGGTGGACCACCGTGAAGCTGAACACGGTGGCGTCGCCGCTCACCCTGGTCCACTCCTGGCGTTCGGACAGGCAGCTGCGGCACGCCGGGTACGGCGCCCAGTTGTAGTCCCCGCAGTCGAGGCAGCGGGGCACGCGGAACTCGTGGCGGGCGAGCGCGTCCCAGAACGGCCGGTTGAGCTCGCTGACCTGCGGGAGGGGCTTGAGGTACGGCGTCGGGGCGACGGTCACGTCGGGCACGCGGGCCATCAGTCCGCCCCCAGGATCAGGCTGCCGGCGTAGCCGTGCACCGACGCGCCCTGGGCCAGGCACAGGCCGATCCTGGCCCCCGGCACCTGGCGTTCGCCGCACTCCCCGCGCAGCTGGCGCACGACCTCGATGGTGTGCATGCCGTGCGGCATGCCGTTGTGGCTGTTGGACAAGAGCCCGCCGTCGGTGTTGCACGGCATCGAGCCACCCAGACGCGTGTGACCTTCGCGGAAGTAGTCCGCCCCCTCACCCGGTTTGCAGAACCCGAGCTCTTCGAGGTCGCGCAGCATCGTGACCGTGAAGCAGTCGTACAACCCGCCGACGTCGATGTCGTCTCGGGTCACGCCGGCCTGGCCGAAGGCGATCTCCGCCGTCCGCCGGACGGACTGCCCCTCCTCGGGGAACCACGGGTCGTCGATCGTCACGTAGAAGTCGGTGTGCGTCGCCTCCGCCCCGCCCAGCACCCACACCGGCCGCTTGCGGCAGTCGCGCGCCACGTCGGCCGAGGCGATCACCATGGCGTAACCGCCGTCGGTGTCGAGCGCGCAGTCGAGCAGGTGCAACGGGCTGCTGATCATGCGGGACCCGATCACGTCGTCGATCGTGATCGGGCCCCTCGAGCCCATCACCGATCCGGGGTTGAGCGTGGCGTGGTCGCGGTGGGTGACGGCGACCTGGGCGAGGTCCTCGGGCCCGACGCCGAACTCGTGCATGTAACGCTGCGCCCACAGCGCGTAGAAGTGGGCGTACCCCCCTCCGAAGAGGGCGTAGCTGAACTCGCCCACCCGGGGCGCCTGATCGGGCACGGCCGTGCCGCCGGGGCCCAGCTTCCACCCGGCCTTGCCCCAGAAGGCCACGGCCACGTTGCAGTAGCCGGCGGCGATCGCCATGGCGGCGCGGGGGACCCCGGTGGTCGGCGAGCCGCGTTCGGCGAAGGTCATCGGGCGCCCCCCGAACTGCGCGGCCCACACCTGGGCGGGGAAGGGAGCGGTGCTGTAGGCGGTGTTGTCGAAGGGGATGACCCCGTCGACGTCGGCCGGGGTCAGCCCGGCGTCGGCCAGCGCGCCCTTGATGGCCTCCAGCTGGAGCGACACGCTCGTCCGCTCGAGGAAGCGGGCCTGCTCGGTCGTGTAGACGCCGACGATCGCCGCTTCTCTGCGAGGGAACGCCATCGAATCACCGTACACGGGAAGATCAGGAAAGGCGTTGTCGTTCACTCATGCCGGGCACCAAGAGTTCACCGGCGTGGCGCAAGCGCGTCCTACCCTGCACACCTGAGATACACGTGCGCCGGGTAAGCCCCCAAGTATGCGAATCGGAACCCGGGAAGTGCGCAGGCCGGCGGCGGTGGTCGTGGCGATGGTGGCTGCCGTGACCGTACCGGCGGTCGGATTGGCGAGTGCTGCCACCAGTCAGGGGAGTGCCGGCCAGCAGGGCGGTCAGGGGGGTGCCGGCCAGCAGGGCGAAAGGCCCATCTCCCACGTGGTCGTGATCTTCGACGAGAACATCTCGACCGACCACTACTTCGGGACCTACCCGGGCGTCAACGGGCTCAACAGCCCGGCGCCCGGCGGTGGCACCCTGCTCACGAACAATCCCAACGGCGCCAACCCGCGCCTCCTCGTCCCCACCAACATCAATGACCTGCTCACCTGCGACCAGAACCACAACTACACCGACGAGCAGACTGCCTTCGACAACGGCAAAATGGACCAGTTCCTCAACCCGAACATTAACAAGCCAGGGACAAACGCCACTGGCGCCCAGTGCCAGAAGTCGGACGTGTTGAACTATTACGACGGCTCGACTCTCACTGCCCTGTGGGGGTACGCGAACCGCTACGCCCTCAACGACAACTCGTTCGGCACCACCTTCGGCCCCTCCTCGCCCGGCGCCATCAACCTGGTGGCAGGCGACACCGGCGGCGTCGACCCGACCAAGGAGATCCGCGGCGTGAGCAAGGACAAGCCGAACGCCGATGTGGTAACCGGCGGGACCGGCACTGACACGCTCACCGCTGACGCCCAGCCGTACTACGACGACTGCTCCTCGAGGGACTCCGTAGCTCTCACGGGGCAGAACGTCGGCGACCTCCTCAACGCCCGCGGCCTGTCCTGGGGCTGGTTCCAGGGCGGGTTCACCCCGAGCACCGCCTACAGCGGACCCGGGTCACCGGCTGGCACCTACAATCCCTTGAACGTACCCGGTCGGGCGGCATGTGCCACGACTCACCCGGTCGGCGCAGCCCTGGGCGGTACCGGGAACTCGGGTGCCAACCCGTGGGGCACCAAGTCCGACTACATCCCCCACCATGAGCCGTTCGAGTACTACGCGTCGAGCGCCAACCCCCATCACCTCCCACCGGCATCGATCTGGGCGGTTGGGCGGGATACCCAGACCTACACGAACGGCCAGCCGAACTTCGACACCGCCAACCACAACTATGACCTCAGCGTCTTCGACCAGTTGGTGAGCGGCATCTCGAACGGGTGGCTCAGTCCCAACGCGCTACCTGCGGTCAGCTTCCTCAAGGCCCCCGGCTACCAGGACGGCCACGCTGGCTATTCCGATCCGATCGACGAGCAGAACTTCCTCACCCGTGAGATCGGCTCCCTGCAGAAGACGCCGGACTGGCAGTCGACCGCGGTCATCGTCGCCTACGACGACTCCGACGGTTGGTACGACCACGTCTACAGCGGCGTCACCAACCCCTCGCAGAGCGCCGCCGACAACCTGACCAACACCGTCTTGCCGGGCCCGCCGACGAACTCGCCATCCGGCCTCTGCGGGACCGAGACGAGCACTGTCACACCGCTCGCCGGCCAGCAGGGGCGCTGCGGGTACGGCCCGAGGATGCCGCTTCTGGTGATCTCGCCTTTCGCGAAGCACGGGTACGTGGACCACACGCTGACCAACCAAGCGTCGATCTTGCGGTTCATCGAGGACAACTGGTTGCTCGGGCGGATCGCCGGATCTGCGGACGCCGGTTCGGGCACGCTCAACAACATGTTCAACTTCGAGGACGGCCAGTAGATCGAAGTGCGGCAGTACCGGGCCGGCCAATGGGCCGGCCCGGTGGGCTTCGTCGATGGTGCCCGCTAGGGTGACGGCGTGCCGCTGGACGAAGCGCTGCTGGCCGAGATGCGGGAGACCAAGGCGGCGATCGACGAGTTGCAGGAGAAGCTCAAGACCCTCGTGGCCGAGCTGCGGGCCAAGGGGGCGACGTCGCAGGAGATCGCCGAGGCGCTGCGCGCCTGAGGGTGCATTGCCCGGCGGAGACGGCGTCCGCCGGCCACCCGGGGCTACGGTGACGTCGTGTCCAGCACCTCCGCGGTCGGCGCGGAGGCGCCCAGCGCGCCCACCGACCACTACACGATCATCTCGGCCGACTGCCACG
>Ga0306920_100016846_pt1 | contig 10076 bp, 9 predicted proteins | sample flu12Cox44000170_FD_204666 | JGI IMG/M metagenome (GOLD analysis project Ga0306920, IMG submission 204666) | Lab enrichment of tropical soil microbial communities from Luquillo Experimental Forest, Puerto Rico - flux4day.12C.oxic.44.000.170 (v2)... | ecosystem: Environmental > Terrestrial >...
CAGGCCAGGATACAGGTCGACCCAAATTGGATTGGACTGCTCGATGAGCTGTATCTTCCACTCGCGCCGCCACTTCTTGAGTTGCTTTTCGCGCCCGATTGCCTCGCCAATGTAATGAAACCGCTCGAAGTAAACGAGCCGCGAAACGTTGTACTTCTTGGTAAACCCCGGAACGAGCTTGTTCCTATGCTCAGTTACACGTCGGATCAGGTCATTGGTGACGCCAATATAGAGCGTACCGCCAATTCGGCTGGCAAGAATGTAGACCGCGTACTCCTTATTCATTTGGAGCTCTCCCGTTCTCACCGGGAGTATGAGCGGTGGCTTTTGTTCGAGCAACAATTTTCGCGAGTGTGCCCGATGGTGGTGCGAGAACCGGTTCGGCGGCGTTTACTGGGTCCCCGCTTGCGCGGGGATGACAGTTGGAGTGTGTGGCTCGGTAGGCGTGACCGCTGCAACGCACGAGCGCGCCGCCAATGACCGCGACCGCCGTCGAAGCTGCTACCGCCCGCATCGATACGCGCGACCGGGTGCCGTGGTCGACGCATGTCGTCGTCTTCCTGGCGCCGGCGGCGATCGTCTACACCATCTTCTCGATCTATCCACTCGCCGACACGATCCGGCTCAGCCTGTACGCGACCAATGACAGCGGCCAGCAGAGCTTCGTCGGCTTCGACAATTTCATCACGCTCCTGACCGACCCCCGCTGGGCGGGACCGTTCTGGAACGCCTTCAAGAACAATCTCGTTTTCTTCGCCGTCCACATGCTGGTGCAGAACTCGATCGGCCTCGCCCTCGCCGTGCTTCTGAGCCTGCCGGCGCTGACCGGACGCAACGTCTACCGGACGCTCATCTTCCTCCCGACCATGCTCTCGGTTGTCATCATCGGCTTCATCTGGCAGCTGATCCTCTCGCCGCTCTGGGGCATCTCCAAGGGCGCGCTTGCCGCGATCGGCCTCGGCCACTGGTTCGCGCCCTGGCTCGGCCTCGAGAGCAGCGCGCTGGTCACGGTCTCGCTGATCTCGGTCTGGCAGTTCGTCGGCATTCCGATGATGCTGATCTACGCCGCCCTCCTCAACATCCCCGACGACCTCGTCGACGCGGCCACCGTCGACGGCGCCAACCAATGGCACGTCTTCTGGTACGTGAAGCTGCCGATGATCCTGCCGACCTTGGGGGTCGTCGCGATTCTGACCTTCGTCGGCAATTTCAATGCCTTCGACCTGATCTACGCAATGAAGGGAGCGATCGCCGGCCCCAATTTTGCGACCGATATCCTCGGCACGTTCTTCTATCGCACCTTCTTCGGCTATCAGCTGCAGGCCGGCAGCCGGACGATGGGTGCGACGGTTGCCACGGTCATGCTGATCATCATCCTGATCGGCGTGCTCGCCTATCTGTTCGGCGTGCAGCGCCGGCTGCAGCACCACGCGGTTTGACGATGAACCGCTCCGTTCGCTCCGGCAGGGTCGCCGTTCATGCGGCGTTGACCCTCTACGCGTTACTCGCGGTCGGGCCGATCGTGCTCATCGTTTTCAACTCGTTCAAGACACGCAAGGCGATCTTCGGTAGCCCGCTCAGCCTGCCCGACTCGACGACGTTCTCGCTGGTCGGCTACGACTCGGTGCTCGGCAAGGCCGATTTCAGCCTCTACTTCCAAAACAGCATGATCGTCACCGTCAGCTCGCTGTTCTTCGTTCTCCTCTTCGGCGCCATGGCCGCCTGGGCGCTCGCCGAGTACCGGTTCAAGGGCAATACCCTCCTCGGGCTCTACCTCGCCATCGGCATCATGGTGCCGATCCGCCTCGGCACGGTGTCGATCCTGAAGATGATGAGCGATGCGGGCCTCGTCAACACGCTCCCGGCGCTCATCCTGGTCTACACGGCGATGGGGCTGCCGCTCGCCATCTTCATCCTCAACGAGTTCATCCAGCAAGTGCCGCGCGAGCTTCGCGACGCGGCGCGCTGCGACGGCGTCAGCGAATATGTGATCTTCTTCGCGGTCATCGTGCCCCTGATCCGGCCGGCGCTGGCAACGGTCGCCGTGTTCACCATGGTGCCGATCTGGAATGACCTCTGGTTCCCGCTCATCCTCGCACCCGGCAAGAGCACGCAGACCGTCACGCTCGGCGTGCAGCAGTTCATCGGCCAGTACGTCACCGACTGGAATGCCGTCCTCTCCTCGCTGACGCTCGCCATCGCGCCAATCCTCGTCCTCTACGTGCTCTTCTCGCGCAGCCTGGTGCGCGGCCTCACTGCCGGAGCCGTGAAATAACCGACGGACCCGAAGATCAATGGCTGACGTTTCCCTTTCCGCTGTGAGCAAATCGTTCGGACCGGTGCAGGTCCTCCGCGACGTCAATCTCGACGTCAAGGACGGCGAGTTCACCGTCTTCGTCGGCCCATCCGGCTGCGGCAAGTCGACGTTGCTTCGCATCATCGCCGGCCTCGAGAAGGTGAGCGCGGGCGAAATCCGGATCGGCGGCAACCGCGTCAACGAGGTGCCGCCGGCGGGACGGAAGATTGCCATGGTCTTCCAGTCCTACGCGCTCTACCCGCACATGACCGTCTATCGCAACATGGCGTTCGGGCTGAAGTTCACCGGTGCCTCCAAGGAAGAGGTCGACCGGCGTGTCCGCCAGGCGGCAGAGTCGCTGCAGCTCACCCCCTATCTCAGCCGCAAGCCGCGCGATCTTTCCGGCGGCCAGCGGCAGCGCGTCGCCATCGGCAGGGCAATCGTACGCGAGCCGGCAGTGTTCCTCTTCGACGAGCCGCTCTCCAATCTCGACGCGGCGCTCAGGATCAACACGCGCATCGAGATTGCCCGCCTGCACCGCGAGCTCAAGGCAACAACGATCTACGTTACCCACGACCAGGTCGAGGCAATGACGCTCGCCTCGAAGATCGTGGTGCTCAATCACGGCGTCATCGAGCAGGTCGGCCCGCCGCTCGCCCTCTATCACAAGCCGGCGAACCTGTTCGTTGCCGGCTTCATCGGCTCGCCGCGGATGAACCTCGTCAAGGGCGAGGTGAAACGCATCGACGCAGGTGGCGTGACCGTCACTTACAATGGCGGCCAGTCGACGCTCGCGGTCGAGCCCGGCACGACCAAGCCGGGCGAGCCGGTGACGATCGGCTTCCGGCCCGAGCACACCGTCGAGGGCGACAGTCCCGACCTGCCGATCCGGCTGACCGGCATCGTCGACCAGGTCGAGCACCTCGGCGAATCGAGCTTCATCTATCTTCACCTCGACGACGGCACCGACATGATCGCCCGCACACCGGGCGACAGCCCGGCAACCGTCGGCGAACGGATCGCCTTCGCCGCGCCGGCCGCGCAGATCCATCTGTTCGATGCGGCCGGGCAGGCGTTCGCCCGACGATAGGGATTGGGTGATGGGGATTGGGTGTTAGGGATAGGGGATTGGGGTTGAGTTGTCAGTGGTGGCAAACTGACGATTCCCTATCACCTAACCCCCATCACCTAGTCCCTATTTGCGCTCGAACACGAGGAGCGTGAACAGGTCGAAGGCCTTCACCGATTGGCGTTTGACGAGGCGCAATTCGGGGCGGCCGAGGACGCGCTCGATCGGGAAATTCGGGCGCCAACCGAGCCGAGCCGAGAAGCGCGACATCCACCGCTCGATGAGCGCTCGGAAGCCGCTGTCGACGGAGAAATGGTTGACGAGCACCACCCGCCCGCCCGGCCGGACGACCCGGACGATCTCGGCGAGGACGCCCTCCGGGTCGGGAACCACCGTGATCACGAACATTGCCATGGCGGCGTCGAAGCTTTGATCGGGGAAACGCAAGTTGGCAGCGTCCATCTCGAGGAGCGCCTCGACATGCGACAGGTGCTCGGCCGACACGCGCTTCTCGGCGCGCGAGAGCATGTCCGGGCTCAGATCGACGCCGACGATCCGATGGCGGCGGTCGTAAAGCGGCAGCGACAAGCCGGTGCCGACACCAAGCTCGATGACGCGGCCGGGCGGCAACGCGTTGATCTCGGCGATCGCCATGCGACCGGGCCCGCGGGTGAAGGCCCCGAAGATCGGATCGTAGACGGGCGCCCAGCGAGCGTAGGCGGCGACGACGTGCGCCCGGTCGATCGCGGCGAGCGTCGGCTTGGTAGTGGGCGGTGCCCTGCGCAGCTCGCCGTTCCGCGTCGCCACCGCTCCCTCCTCAGACGACCGCGGCCACCGGCTCGTGGCCAATCAGGCGGTGAAGCGCGGCCTCGGCGTCGGCGGCGTGCTCGGCCCGCTCGATCCACCCGCCACCAAGCACGCGGGCCCCGGGCTCGGCGCTCTCGTAGAAGACACAAGCCTGGCCCGGTGCGACGCCCGCCTCGCCATCGGCGAGGTCGACGAAGACCTGGCCGTCGCCGGCGAAAAGGCGCGCCGGCAGCGGCGGTCGCGTCGAACGGACACGGGCATGGATGTCGACGCCCGCCGCCGGCAGCCAGGTGAGGGGCTCGTCGCCGAGCCAGTTGACGCTGCGGAGATGCAGACGGCGCGTGGCGAGCGCGGTGCGCGGGCCGACGATCACCCGGCGTCCAGCCCGGTCGAGATGGATGACATAGAGCGGTTCGCCGGCGGCGACACCAATGCCGCGGCGCTGGCCGACCGTGTAGTGGATGATGCCTTCATGCTGGCCGACGATGCGGCCGTCAATATGGACGATGTCACCGGCAGCCGCGGCCTCCGGCTTCAGCCGAGCAATCACGTCGGCGTAGCGGCCGGTCGGGACGAAGCAGATGTCCTGGCTGTCATGCTTGTCGGCAACGGCGAGACCGAGCGAGCGCGCTGCCTCGCGCGTCTCCGCCTTGGTCATCCCGCCCAAGGGGAAACGAAGGAAATCGAGCTGCTCGGGCGATGTGGCGAAGAGAAAATAACTCTGGTCGCGCTCGAGATCGACCGGCCGGTAGAGGGCGCGGTGCGAGCCGAGCCGGGCCGAGCGGACGTAGTGGCCGGTCGCCAGCGCGTCGGCGCCAAGTTGGCGGGCGGTCTCGAGAAGGTCGGCGAACTTCACGGTTTGGTTGCAGGCAACGCAGGGAACAGGCGTTTCGCCCGCCGCATAGCTCGCCGCGAAAGGATCGATCACCGCCTGGCGGAAACGCTCCTCGTAATCGAGGACATAGTGCGGAATCGCCAGTGTCTCGGCAACCCGACGAGCATCGTAGATGTCCTGCCCGGCGCAGCAGGCCCCCTTGCGGTGGGTGGCTTCGCCATGGTCGTAAAGTTGCAGGGTGACCCCGACCACGTCGTAGCCGGCACGCCTGAGGAGGCCAGCCACGACCGATGAATCGACCCCACCCGACATCGCCACGACGATGCGGGTTCGCTCGGGACGATCGGGAAGATCGAGATCGGAAATCATCAGGCGTCGTGACCGGGAGCGGTCTGTACAATCAGTCGGTTAGGGGTCAAGCGTTCCGCCGGGACTATAGTGACGAACGCGCCGGCTTCAAGGCCGGGCGACCTCGCAATCGCGAATTTCATCGCCGGCGTTAGGAAATTTGTTACGGTTTTCTTCAGGTTGGCTTAGCCCTTTTTTAAACGCGCACGGCTAGTCTCTCGCCTGGACGGGTCAGTACCAGTACGAGAGTAGAATGACCGATCAGATACGTCCGCGCATCAAGTACGTCATCGGACCGGATGGCAGCCCGCTGACTATTGCGGACCTGCCACCGCGCAACACCAAGCGCTGGGTGATCCGTCGGAAGGCCGAGGTGGTTGCCGCCGTGCGCGGCGGCCTCCTGAGCCTCGAAGAGGCCTGCACGCGCTACACCCTCACGGTCGAGGAATTCCTGTCTTGGCAGCAGTCGATCGATCGTCATGGCCTCGCCGGCCTGCGCACCACGCGCATTCAGCAGTACCGCCAGTAAATATAGATGCGAATGGCGAATTAGCGAATAGCGAGTAGACAAACTCGCCCGCGCCATCGATTCGCTATCCGCTGCTTCCCTATTCGCTCTCTCTCACAAGGTCACCGCCACGCCGCGCTCGGGCACCAGCACCTTGGTCCTCGCTCCCTTCATCTCGGCCAGGAATTTGTCGGCGGTCTGGTCGATGATCGGGAAGGTAGCGTAGTGCGCCGGGATGACGGTCTCGAAAGTGTAGTAACGCAGGCAGGCCAGAGCCGCGAGCTTGGCACCCATGGTGAAGCGATCGCCGATCGGCACGATGCCGATCTTCGGCCGGTAGATCTCGTTGATCAGGGCCATGTCGGAGAAGATGTCGGTGTCGCCCATGTGGAAGAAGGTCTTCTCGCCCTTGGCGTTGATCACCACGCCGGCGGGATTGCCGAGATAGACCGGCCTGCCGTCGACCATCGACGAGGAAGAGTGCCAAGCCGGCACGAAGGAGGCCGTGAAGGCACCGAAATCGACCGTGCCGCCGTGGTTCATCGGACTCAGCTTCTCGACGCCCTTCCCGTTGAGAAACATGCAGACTTCAAAGTTGGAGAGGAGGGTCGCACCGGTCGCCTTGCAGATCTCGACCGTCGAGCCGATGTGGTCGTCATGGCCGTGGGTGAGCACCACATGAGTAGCCCCGTTGTAGGCGGCCTTGACGTCGCCTTTGAAGGTCGCGTTCTCGATGAACGGATCAAACATGACGACGGCGCCCGGGACCTCTAGCCGGAAGGCCGAATGCCCAAACCAGGTAAGCTTCATCTCCTGTCCCCTTTGGTTTTGCAAATTCCGAGATTGCTGCGCTGCGCGAATGCGCTCCTCACGCTTGACCTGTGGTACTTGGCGGGAGCGGCGTAAGTAGCTGGTGCGCGGCGCCGTTTCGACAAGCACGCGGACCATATCGCAATGGCATCGCCCGACCTTGCGCTCACCGAGCTCGCGACGACGCTGCCCCCCAGCGGCGCGCTGATTGGGCTCGATCTCGGTACCAAGACGATCGGCCTCGCCATCTCCGATCCCGGCCGCCGCATCGCCTCGCCTCTTCTCACCCTCCGGCGGACCAAGTTCAAGACGGACGCCGCGGCGCTCCTCAAGCAGGCGTTGGACAACGCCGCCGTCGGGCTGGTGCTCGGCCTGCCGCTCAACATGGACGGCTCCGAGGGTCCCCGCGCGCAGTCGACCCGCGCCTTCGCCAGGAACCTTGCCGCTCTCACGCCGCTGCCGATTGTGTTCTGGGACGAGCGACTGTCGACCGCCGCCGTCACCCGCACGCTCCTCGATGCAGATGCCAGCCGCCGGCGCCGCGCCGCGCTGGTCGACAAGATGGCCGCGGCCTACATCCTGCAGGGCGCCCTCGACAGGCTGGCGAATGTAGGACGGAATAGCGCGTAGGGCGGAATAGGCCGATGAAATCGGCCGTATTCCGCCGTACCGGACAACGCCGATCGCCTCGTGGTTCGGCGGAATACGCCCGACTTTGTCGGGCTATTCCGCCCTACAGCGCCGGGCAGACGTAGTTGATGAACGCCTTCGCGTCGAAGCGCGAGTCGAGCATGCCGTAGGTGGTCCGCCAGGGCTTGCCGAGACGTGTCTCCAGGAACGCATCGGCGATGACGGCGGGGTAGCGGCGACGAAGGGCCGCAGCGGCAACAGTCATCGCGAGCTGCTCGGTGAGGATGCGGGCCGAGCCCTCGTCGGCGAGCGCCACCGCCGTCGCTGCCCTGAGTACGTTGAGCGTCGACTTCGCCGTGCCGCCGAGGGCGTCCTCGATGTTGGCGAGCACAGCCTCGAGCGGCTCGGAGGATTTGCGGAGGACGCGCATCACGTCGAGACACATGATGTTGCCGGCGCCCTCCCAGATCGCATTGACCGGCGCCTCGCGATAGAGCCGCGGCAGCCGGCTTTCCTCGACATAGCCATTGCCGCCGAGACACTCCATCGCCTCGCCGATCATCGACGGGGCAACCTTCGTTACCCAATATTTGACGGCGGGCGTCATCAGCCGGGCGAAGGCGGCCTCGCTCGGATCGTTGCCGGCGCGGTCATACGATTCGGCCAAGCGAAAGCTGAGCGCCGCTGCGGCTACCGCGTCGAGCGCCATGTCGGCAATCACTCGGGTCATCAGCGGCTGATCGATGAGGGCGGCGCCGAAGGCGCGGCGATGGCGGACATGATGGGTGGCCTCGGCGAGCGCGATCCGCATCAGGCCGGCCGAGGCAACCGCGCAGTCGAGCCGGGTGAGCGTCACCATGTCGATGATGGTTGGGACGCCGCCCCCCGGCTCGCCGATCAGCCAGCCGGCGGCGCTGTCGAACTCGGCTTCGGCGGTGGCATTCGAGCGGTTGCCGAGCTTGTCCTTCAGGCGAATGAAATGGACGGCATTGCGGTTGCCGTCGGGCAATATGCGCGGCATCAGGAAGCACGACAGGCCGTCCTCGGTCTGCGCCAGCACCAGGAAGGCGTCGCTCATCGGCGCCGACATGAACCATTTGTGGCCGGTGATCCGGTAGAGCCCGTCGCGGCTGTTCTCGGCATGGGTGACGGTGCCGGAGACGTCGCTGCCCCCCTGTTTCTCCGTCATCCCCATGCCGATAGTGACGCCGTTCTTTTCGGCGAGCGGCCGCGAGGAGGAATCGTACTGCCGGGAGCGGATCACCGGCAGCCAGCGATCGGCGAGGTCGGGCGAATGGGCGAGGGCGGCGACCGAAGCATTGGTCATGGTCATCGGGCAGACATGGCCGGCTTCGACCTGGGCGGTCATGAACAGCCGGGCGGCGCGCGCCACCGTGCGCACCGCCCCCTCGCCATCGGCCGCGTCCCATACCGAGGCATGGAGTCCTGCAGCTACGCTTCGCCGCATCAAGGCGTGATAGGCCGGATGGAATTCGACCGAATCGATCCGCATGCCGTTCGGATCGTGCGTCTTCAGGGCCGGCGGCAGCTGATTGGCGATGCGGCCGAGCTCGAAGGTCTCCGGCGATCCCCAGACGGCACCGTGGTTGTTGAGCTGGTCGATGACCGACTGGGGAACACCCTCGACGAGGGCGCCAAGAGCCGGATCGGAGCTGAACAGATTGACCCCGGTGAAGGGTGGAGACTGGTTAACGACCTCTTGCGTGTCGACGGCTGAATTCAAAGAAATCGAACCCCCCGGCGTGAAGCCGCGATTCGCTGTGCGTAGACTATCATGGGGTCTTGTACCTTAGTTGCGACTCCGCCTATAGGGGTCGCTTTAATGAACCTCGCCGCCGCCTCGCCGACGATCAGCTTTCCGCACCGGCATCTTTTAGGCATTGAGGGACTGAGCCCCGCCGAGATCGTCGGCCTCCTCGACCTCGCCGATGCGGCGGTGGCGGTCTCCCGCCAGATCGAGAAGAAGAAGGCGGTGTTGCGCGGCCGCACCCAGATCAACCTCTTTTTCGAGTCTTCCACCCGGACGCAGTCGTCCTTTGAGATCGCCGGAAAACGCCTCGGCGCCGACGTCATGAACATGGCGGTGGGCGCGTCCGCGCTGAAGAAGGGCGAGACGGTGATCGACACCGCCATGACCCTCAACGCCATGCGGCCCGACATCCTGGTGGTGCGGCATCACGCGGCCGGAGCGGTCGAGCTCCTGGCCCAAAAGGTGACCTGCTCGGTGATCAATGCCGGCGACGGCGCCCACGAGCATCCCACCCAGGCGCTCCTCGACGCCCTCACCATCCGCCGCCACAAGGGCGAGATCGGCAAGCTGGTAGTGGCGCTGTGCGGGGATATCGCCCATAGCCGCGTCGCCCGCTCGAACATCCTTCTCCTCAATGCGCTCGGCGCCACCGTCCGCGTCATCGGTCCCTCGACGCTCCTCCCCGCCGGGATCGAGCGGATGGGGGTAGAGGCCTTCACCAACATGCGCAAGGGCTTGAACGGGGCCGACATCGTCATGATGCTCCGCCTGCAGCGCGAGCGGATGGAGGGGAGCTACGTGCCGTCAGTGCGCGAATATTTCCACTTTTTCGGCCTCGACGCCGACAAGCTCGCCTACGCCAAGCCGGATGCGCTGGTCATGCATCCGGGACCGATGAACCGCGGCGTCGAGATCGATTCCGCCGTCGCCGACGGCCCGCAAAGCCTTATCCGCGAGCAGGTGGAGATGGGGGTCGCCGTCCGCATGGCCGTGCTCGAGGCG
>Ga0306920_100016847_pt1 | contig 10076 bp, 9 predicted proteins | sample flu12Cox44000170_FD_204666 | JGI IMG/M metagenome (GOLD analysis project Ga0306920, IMG submission 204666) | Lab enrichment of tropical soil microbial communities from Luquillo Experimental Forest, Puerto Rico - flux4day.12C.oxic.44.000.170 (v2)... | ecosystem: Environmental > Terrestrial >...
CAATTTTTCGGTGCGACGTTCCGCCTGCACGATAGGGCACCCCGAGCCTCAAGCTCGGCACAAGAAGGTGGTGCCTTGTGCCCTTTCCGCTAGAAAGAGATACGCGCTCTTTCTCCATGGTCGGGGGCGGACATCTGAATTTGTGCGATGATGTCAGCTTGGTCCCTGGCGGACGTCCCGCGAAACTAAAGTCGCTTGGTCGCCTTCGCCCGTCTGAGCGCAAAACGAACCTCGAACCTGCCATTTGGCTGCCGCCACTTCTGCGCGCCCTACTCCCACTCTATCGTCCCCGGCGGCTTCGACGTCACGTCGTAGACCACGCGGTTGACGCCCTTGACCTCGTTGATGATGCGCGTCGCCACCCGGCCCAGGAACTTCATGTCGAAGGAGTAAAAGTCCGCGGTCATGCCGTCGGTTGACGTCACCGCGCGCAGGCCCACCACGTAATCATAGGTGCGGCCGTCGCCCATGACGCCGACGGTCTTCACCGGCAAGAGCACCGCAAAGGCCTGCCAGATCTCGTCGTAGAGGCCGGCTTTACGGATCTCGTCGATATAGACCGCATCCGCCTTGCGCAGGATATCGAGCTTTTCCTTCGTGATGTCGCCGGGGCAGCGGATCGCGAGGCCCGGGCCCGGGAACGGATGGCGACCGACGAAAATATCCGGCAGTCCAAGCTCGCGGCCGAGCGCGCGCACCTCATCCTTGAAGAGCTCGCGCAAAGGCTCGACCAGCTTCATGTTCATGCGCGCCGGCAGGCCGCCGACATTGTGGTGCGACTTGATCGTGACCGACGGCCCGCCGGTGAAGGAGACGCTCTCGATCACGTCGGGATAGAGCGTGCCCTGCGCCAGAAATTCCGCCGGTCCTTCGCCTTTATTTGCGATCTTCTTCGCTTCCGCCTCGAACACGTCGATGAAGAGACGGCCGATGGTCTTGCGCTTCACTTCGGGGTCGGTGACACCGTCGAGCTCGGCGAGAAATTGCTTGGAGGCATCAACATGTACCAGCGGAATGTTGTAGTGATGCCGGAACAGATCGACCACCGTCTCGGCTTCGTTGAGCCGGAGCAGGCCGTGGTCGACGAAGACGCAGGTGAGCTGATCGCCGATCGCTTCGTGGATCAAGACGGCCGCCACGGCTGAATCGACGCCACCGGAGAGGCCACAGATCACCCTGCCCTTGCCCACCTGCTTGCGGATCTTCTCAACCGCCTCCTCACGGAAGGCGCGCATGGTCCAGTCGCCCTTGAGACCGGCAACCTTGCGCACGAAGTTCCGGATCAATTTTGCGCCATCCGCCGTGTGCACCACCTCGGGGTGGAACATGAGCCCATAATATTTGCGCTTCTCGTCCTGGATCACCGCAAACGGCGCATTGGCCGAGACGCCGGCAACGACAAAGCCAGGTGGCATCCTGGTGATGCGATCACCATGGCTCATCCATACCGAATGCCTCTCGCCTACCGACCAGGTGCCGTCGAACAGACAGCTCGGAGCCTTGACCTCGACATCGGCGCGGCCGAATTCGCGATGGTGCCCGCCCTCGACATCGCCGCCGAGTTGCGCGGCCATCGTCATCTGACCGTAGCAGATGCCAAGCACCGGGACGCCGGAATCGAAGATCAGTTGCGGCGCACGAGGCGAGCCCTCGGCATGCACCGATTCCGGGCCGCCGGAGAGGATCACCGCCTTCGGCTGCATCTCCTTGAACGCGTCTTCGGCCTTCTGGAACGGCACGATCTCGGAGTAGACGCCGTCCTCGCGGACGCGTCGCGCGATCAGCTGGGTGACTTGGCTGCCGAAATCGACAATCAGAATCTTTTCATGCGCCGAGGCCGGAAGCGGCGTCGACGCGGGTCGGGCTTGGGTGGTGGCTGTCATGGACAGGAATTACGCGACGAGGGCCGCGCCTGCAACCCTTGGGCCCGTGTTTGGCGCACCGTCCACGTCTTTTGATCCGGCTGACGTCAGCCCTTCCGGCGAAGGACTGAGACAAAAAACCCGTCCGTGCCGGTTCGGCGGGGGGTCATCAGCCAGCCCTCGGACGTTAGCAGGGCGGCTGCGGCGAAATCTTCGGCCTTATTCCAGAGTACGGTTACCGTCTCCGTCGGCGGCACCAGCGTGAATTCGGCGTGGCGGGCCAGAAAGCCGCGTATCTGATCGCTGTTCTCGGCCGGCAGCACCGAGCAGGTGATGTAGGCGATACGGCCGCCCGGCTTGACGAGACCAGCCGCCCGATCAAGCACTTGGGCCTGGTCCTTCAAGCGGATTTCGAGCGCGCCCGGGCGCATCCGCCATTTGGCGTCGGGATTGCGCCGCCAGGTTCCGGTTCCCGTACAGGGCGCGTCGATCAAAACCAGATCGGCGGAGGCGCGGATGTCGGCGAGCGGATCGGCCTCGCCCTTGGGCGCGCGCACCTCGGCATTGTGGACGCCGGCGCGCGACAGCCGCTCATGGATCGGCGCGAGCTGACGCTTGTCGCGGTCGGTCGCGATCAACCGGCCTTTGCCTTGCATCATGGCGGCGAGCGCCAGCGTCTTGCCGCCGGCACCGGCACAGAGATCGATCACCTGCTCGCCGGGTTTTGCCGCCGAGAACAAGGCGGCTATCTGCGACCCCTCATCCTGCACTTCAACGAGGCCCTTGATGAAGGCCTCTTCAGCCTGGATTCCCGGGTTTCCGCAGGCCAAGCAGCGAAAACGGCGTCGGTTTGGCGTCGAGATGCGATAGCGAGGTCTCTACCTTTTCCCGCTTGGCCTTCAACGTGTTGACGCGCAGATCGAGTGGCGCCCGGCTCGCCATCGCGGTCGCCTCCGCCACGCGGTCGGCCCCAAAGGCCCGATCGAGATGCGCGTCGAGCCATTCCGGATAGTCGCCGGCGACCGGCGGCGGCGCACGGTCGAGCGAGCCTTCGCTGAGCGCCTTACGTTCGGCATCGCTCAATGGGGCTTGCGCGTAGCGGCCGCCATCGCAAAGGGCGGCAATCCTCTCGACATCGAGGCTGCGCTCGAGTTTCAGCATGCCAAGCGCGCGACCGCGCGCACTCTCATCGTCCATCAAATAGGCGCTGGAGGCGCGCCGCCGCAGCGTGTCCCAGACCAGTCCTGCAATGGCCGCGCGGTCGCCGGAGCCGGCGAAGCGGTGAGCGGTTCCCCACTCCTTCAGCGCCTGCGCTGCCGGAATGCGTGCACCTTCGATTGTCTCGATCACTTCGATCGCCGCGGACAGCCGGGCAGCGGGGGTCATCTCAATCCTTCAATTTCGGAAGCGGTGGCGACCGCTCAAATCGGCAGGAGAATCCTGATTGCGAAATAAAGCCACATCACCAAGAGCACAAGCGCGCCGGCGAGCCAGGCCACGGAACGGCGCCCGAGATCGTTGGAGGTCACGAACACCCCGGCGTGAATCAGCCTCGTGATGACGAAGATCCAGGACATCAGCACGATGAACAGGTCGGCATGGCGTAGCGGCAGTGCCAGCGCAATCAGGGCATAGAAGAGCACCGGCAGTTCGAACTGGTTGCGGTAGCAATTGCCGACCTGGGTGGCGCGGGTCGGCCAGTTCGGCTCGCCCAGCGCGATGTCACGAATCTTGGTCTCGCCGCTGACCAGCGTCTGCCGGCGCAGGCCGACCATGGCGATCAGAAGCGCGAAGGTCAGGCCGATCTGGACCATTAGCGGCAGCAGAACCATTTGAACCGACATTGGAAATTCCCGCCCTTATTGCACCGCTACGCCTCAATAGCGATAGCCGCCTGCCCTGACAATAAACGCTGAGCTGTGCGTCATGAATCCGATGCCATGCAATATTATGCTGGCCCCACAAGGATCGTCGCATGAGCGAATTTCGACTGACGCAGATCTCCGACACCCATCTCGCACGCCGCCTGGCCAAGCTGGCCTTCAACTTCGACAAAGTCGCCGACCATATCGACGCGACGCGGCCCGACCTCGTGGTCAATTCCGGTGACCTCGCGTTCGACGCGCCGAACAATGCCGACGACCTCGAGTTCGCGCGCGCGCTCCATGATGCACTGCCCGTCCCTTGCCGCTACCTGCCCGGCAATCACGACATCGGCGACAACCCGACGCAGGTCGGACCGGCGCCTGAGCGGCCCGTCAACGAGACGGATCGGCTGGCCTATATCTCGGCCTTCGGCGACGACCGCTGGTGCTTCGAGGCAGCAGGCTGGTGCTTCATCGGGCTGAACTCGCTGGTGATGAACTCCGGCCTCGTCGCCGAAGCCGAGCAGTTCGACTGGCTCGCGTCCGAGCTCGCGCGCAGCGGCGGCAAGCCCGTCGCGCTGTTCCTGCACAAGCCGATTTTCCTGAATACGCCGGAGGATCCCGAGCTCGAGGCCACCGCCATCCGCTATGTCCCATTCCCGGCGCGCCGGCGGCTGACCGAGATGCTGCGCACCGCCAATGTCCGCCTGGTGGCGAGCGGGCATGTGCACCAGCGGCGGGATTTTACTTATCGCGGTATCAGGCATGTCTGGGCGCCGTCCGCGGGCTTCGTCATCTCGGACAAGCGGCAGGAGCGAATCGGCATCAAGGAGGTCGGGCTGGTGGAGTACCGCTTCCAGCCCGACGCATTCGAGGTTTGCTACGTGCGCGCGGCTGGCCAGATCGATGTCGATCTGGACGAGCTGCTCAAGGAGCGAGGCTAATCAGACCTTCTCCGGTCCCACGCGCACCAGCTGCTTGCCGAAATTGGCGCCCTTGAGCAGGCCGATCAGCGCCTCCGGCGCGCTGTCGAGGCCGTCGGTCACAAACTCCTTATACTTGATTTTGCCTTCGCGGACCCATTGCGACATGTCGCGCAGGAAATCGCCGTGGCGTGCGGCGAAATCGCTGACGATGAAGCCGCGGAAGGTCAATCGCTTGCTCAGGATCGCGAACATCAGGCTCGCCGCCCATTTCGGTGGTTTTGCCTCGGTGTCATTGTAATGCGCGATCAGGCCGCACACGGGCACGCGGGCGAAGGCGTTGAGCAGCGGATACACGGCCTCGAACACCGCGCCGCCGACATTCTCGAAATAGACGTCGATGCCCTTGGGGCACGCGTCCTTCAATTTGGCGGCGAGACCCGGATCGCGGTGATCGAGGCACTCGTCGAAACCGAACTCGCGCTTGACGTAGTCGCATTTGTCCTTGCCGCCGGCAATGCCGACCGCACGCGCGCCCTTGATTTTGGCGATCTGGCCGACGGCCGAGCCGACCGCGCCCGAGGCTGCGGCCACCACGACGGTTTCGCCTGCCTGCGGCTTACCGATGTCGAGCAGGCCGGTATAGGCGGTCATACCGGGCATGCCGAGCACGCCGACCGCGGTCGAGATCGGCGCGATCTTCGGATCGATCTTGGCGAGCCCTTTGCCATCGGACAGCGCATGCGTCTGCCAGCCCGCGCGCGACAGCACGATATCCCCCTTCGCAAAGCCAGAATTGTTGGACGCGATCACCTCGCTGACCGTGCCGCCCTCCATGACGCCGCCGATCGGCACCGGCTGCGCATAGGAGGCGGCATCGTTCATGCGTCCGCGCATATAGGGATCGAGCGAGAGCCAGATGGTGCGCAACAGCACCTCGCCCTGGCCCGGCGTAGGCACGTCGTAGCTTTCAGTGCGGAAGTCGGACGGTTTCGGCTCGCCGACGGGACGCGATGCCAGGACGATGCGTTGGCCTTGGGGCATGATGGTTTCCTCCAACTGTTTGTCTTTCTTGCCGTCATTGCGGGGCGGTGCGAAGCACCGAACCCGGAATCTCGAGATTCTCAGATGTGCAACTGTACATCAGAGTTCGCCTCTTCGAGGCGCCCCGGAATAACGGAGCCTTTTACACCGCGCCCGGATAGTTCGGGGCTTCGCGCGTGATCGCCACATCGTGCACGTGGCTCTCGCGCAAGCCGGCGCCGGTGATGCGCACGAACTGCGCCTTCTTGTGGAACTCCTCGAGATTCTTCGCGCCGACATAGCCCATCGCTGCGCGCAAGCCACCGGCGAGCTGGTGCATGACATTGCCGACCGGGCCCTTGTAGGGCACCTGGCCCTCGATACCCTCGGGCACGAGCTTCAGCGTGTCCTTGATATCCTGCTGGAAGTAACGATCGGCCGAGCCGCGAGCCATCGCGCTGACCGAACCCATGCCGCGATAGGCCTTGTAGGAGCGGCCCTGCCACAAGAACACTTCGCCCGGCGTCTCGTCGGTGCCGGCGAGCAGCGAGCCGACCATCGCGATGTCGGCGCCGGCGGCGAGCGCTTTCGCCAGATCGCCGGAATATTTGATGCCGCCGTCGGCGATGATGGAGACATTGGCCTTCTTCGCCACCTCCACCGCGTCCATGATCGCGGTGAGCTGCGGCACGCCGACGCCGGCGACGATGCGGGTGGTGCAGATCGATCCCGGGCCGATGCCGACCTTGATGGCGTCAGCGCCGGCGTCGATCAGCGCCTGCGCGCCCTCTTGTGTCGCGATGTTGCCGGCGATCACTTGCACCGCGTTGGAGAGGCGCTTGATGCGATTGACCGCCTCCAGCACGCGCGAGGAATGGCCGTGTGCGGTATCGACCACGATCAGGTCGACGCCGGCATCGATCAGCCGCTCCGTGCGCTCGAAGCCGCCTTCGCCGACCGTCGTCGCGGCGGCGACGCGCAGGCGACCCTGCGCATCCTTCGAGGCCAGCGGATGCGCGACCGCCTTCTCGATGTCCTTCACCGTGATCAGGCCGACGCAGCGATATTGCTCATCGACGACGAGCAGCTTTTCGATGCGATGCTTGTGCAGCATCCGCTTCGCCTCGTCCTGGCCGACGCCCTCGCGCACCGTGACGAGGTTCTCGTGCGTCATCAGCTCCGCGACTTTCTGCCTGTGATCGGTGGCGAAGCGCACGTCGCGGTTGGTGAGAATGCCGACCAGCTTGCCCGGCCTGTTGGTGCCGCCGCCTGTCACCACCGGGATGCCGGAAATGCCGTGATGGCTCATCAGCGCCAGGGCGTCCGCAAGCGTCGCGTCGGGGGCGATGGTCAGCGGATTGACCACCATGCCGGATTCGAACTTCTTCACCTGCCGCACCTGGGCGGCCTGGCCTTCAACGTCGAAATTGCGGTGGATGACCCCGAGTCCGCCTGCTTGCGCCATGGCGATCGCCATCCGCGCCTCGGTGACCGTGTCCATGGCCGACGCAATGATCGGGATATTCAACGGGATGGCGCGGGTGACGTGGGAACGGATGTCCACCTCCCCGGGCAGCACATCCGATAGGCCGGGTTTCAGGAGCACATCGTCGAATGTGTAGGCTTCGCGGATGCCCTGAAGCGCCTGCACCGTTGCCATTGCCAACTCCTTATCCGCGGCCGTCCGGCCGCTACAGTCTTAGGGATGAACACCGCCCCCGGCGAAGCTTTATGGCCACGCCGTCGAATCGATGCCCATCGGTGGGGTTGACGCCGGTCGATAGCACGGGCCTATGACGAATCAAAGCGTCATACGCCGGCTTTCGGTCGCCCCCTTTTGCTGGCCGCACAGCCCTCGCTCAGTAGCCGGAATAGCCGGGCGGCGGCCCGTGCCGGCGGATCGCCTCGACCACCTCGCGGTGCCGCCGCTCCTCCCGCTTCATATGGACGGCGATGACCGCGTGTGCCGAGGGGACAAGCAGCAGAATGTGAAAAACCAGCCCGAAAATGGCGCAAAAGACGATCAAAACGACATTAAAGATCGCCGAAAACGGCTGCCCGTTGAAGAGCAGGCCAATCGGGGGCAACAGCGCTGCAAGGACGTAGATCATCTCGAATGCTCCGGCGGCCAGGGCCGCACCACGATCAAAGGGCCGCGCCACGCTGAATAACGGCGGCGTCAGGCTGAATAAGCGTCACGCAGGATTTAGGTGGCCATGCGGGTTCCGCAATAGTCCCTGGGCCAAGGGGGTGGTACAGCCCGGATTATGCAGCCCGTTGGCCCCCTCTTTTCCGCACCGTTCCCGACCAGCCGAACATGAACAAGCAACGCGTGATCCCGCTCATCGTCGCAACCGCCCTGTTCATGGAGAACATGGATTCGACGGTGATTGCGACGTCGCTGCCGGCGATTGCCGCCGACATCGGCACCAGCCCGCTCACGCTGAAGCTTGCCATCACATCTTACCTCCTCTCCCTGGCCGTCTTCATTCCCGCCAGCGGCTGGACCGCCGACCGCTTCGGCGCGCGGATGGTGTTTGCGATCGCGGTTGCGGTGTTCATGATGGGCTCGATCGGCTGCGCGATGTCGTCATCCGTCACCGATTTCGTGTTCGCGCGCATTCTGCAAGGCATGGGCGGGGCGATGATGACACCGGTCGGGCGGCTCGTGCTGTTGCGCTCGATCGACAAGAGCGCGCTGGTGAACGCGATGGCCTGGGTGACGGTGCCCGCGCTGGTCGGACCCGTCGTCGGTCCGCCGCTCGGCGGCTTCATCACCACCTACTTCTCCTGGCACTGGATCTTCCTGATCAACATCCCGATCGGGCTCATCGGCATCGTCATGGCGCTGCGCTACATCGATCCGATCAAGAGCGAGGATCCCGAGCGCTTCGATTTGTCTGGACTGGTGCTGGCCGGCATCGGGCTCGCGGGGATTTCGTTCGGGCTCTCGGTTGCGGGCCTCAATCTGTTGCCTTGGAGCGTCGTAGCGGCGCTGGTTGCGGTCGGCTCGATCTCGATGACGCTCTATGTGATCCATGCGCGGCGAACGGGATCGCCGGTGCTCGACTTCTCGCTGCTGCGGCTCTCGACGCTGCGCGCGAGCATCATCGGCGGCTTTACGTTCCGGATCGGCGTCGGTGCCCTGCCCTTCCTGCTGCCGCTGTTGATGCAGGTCGGCTTCGGGCTGACGCCGTTCCAATCGGGCCTCGTCACTTTTGCCTCCGCCGTCGGCGCGATGGGCATGAAGACGCTGGCCGGGCGCATCATCCGCGCCTTCGGCTTCCGCAACCTGATGACCGTCAATGCGGTGATCTCTTCGTTTTTCCTCGCGGCCTGCGCGCTGTTCACGGTGACGACGCCGCTGCTGCTGATCATGATCATTCTCGTGGTCGGCGGCTTCTTCCGCTCGCTGCAATTCACCGCCATCAACACGGTCGCCTATGCCGAGGTCGAGCCACCGCAGATGAGCCGGGCCACGACGCTCGTCAGCGTCAACCAGCAGCTTGCGGTCTCCGCCGGAGTCGCGGTCGGTGCCTTTTCGGTCGAGACGACGATGTGGCTGCGCCATGTGACTGAGCTCGACGCAACGGTGTTCGCGCCGGCATTCCTTGTGGTCACCTTGATCTCGGTAGCGTCCTCCTGGTTCTTCTGGCAGATGCCGGACGATGCCGGCCACGAAATTTCGGGCCGCAAGGCGGTTGCCATCTCCAGCCGCAAGGGCGCCGCGCTGGCGGCCGCGTCGGCGGCGAGCGAGACGACTGAGGACGCGAGGGATCAAAGGCTGGGGTAGGCCTTTTCCCGCCGTCGTCCTGGCGAAAGCCAGGACCCATACCGCGGCATCTCTCCGCGGCACTCAGTGGCGGACGACCATCGCAAAAAACAAAGCCTGTGGTTATGGGTCCTGGCTTTCGCCAGGACGACGTCGCGGTGGCATTCTAAGTCAATTTTCAAACTGCAAGGCGACGTTCAGCAGGGAGGCATATCCCAAGCCAATCCTTCGGGAAGCGCGTACCATCGCCGCGATACGACCGCATATCGCGGCTTGTGCCAGACCTCCGACAGCCTTTGGCAGACGGGCTCCGTCGCGATTTCGCAAGCTGAGTACCGTCCCTGGATGTAGATCCTGCACGCGCCCAGCGGGCCGAAAGGAATTTGATAGCTCTCTGCTGCCTTGGCTGTCGCGGACAGACTCAGCTCGGCGGAAGCTCCGGGTTGTGCAGCGAGCAACGGGATCAGCAGGAAAAACCACGCTCTGTTCATGGCAACGCCTTCGGTCTGAGTCCATAGGATGGGTTGAACGAAGTGAAACCCATCGCAGCTGAGGGTTAGTGATGGGTTTCGCTCCGCTCTACCATCCTACGATCCAGGCATTCGGCTGTCATCGTCCGCGTCCGCACTCC
>Ga0306920_100016848_pt1 | contig 10076 bp, 13 predicted proteins | sample flu12Cox44000170_FD_204666 | JGI IMG/M metagenome (GOLD analysis project Ga0306920, IMG submission 204666) | Lab enrichment of tropical soil microbial communities from Luquillo Experimental Forest, Puerto Rico - flux4day.12C.oxic.44.000.170 (v2)... | ecosystem: Environmental > Terrestrial >...
TTAGCTTCGCGCCGTTGAGACGACAAGAAGTGGTGACCTATTTGAGCTCGCAAACTCCGACGACGCTCGATCATGCCGAGTCTCTGGCAGCGATGAGCATGGGAAGCATCGGCGTAGCGCTGAAACTTAAGAAAGAAGAATTGTTCGAAAGGCAAAAAGAATGGGCGAGAGTCCTCAGCTCACTGCAACCAGGCGACTATCAGTCCGCAATGGCGGCTGCCGAGGAACTTGGGGAGAATCGCGATGAGACGTTGAATTTTCTTCAGTGGGCGGAAAGTTGGTATCGTGATCTGTTGGTCTACCAAACGAGCGATCGGTCGGACGAGTTGGTGAATCTAGAGATGCTGGTCGAAATCAAGCGACAAGCGGCGACTTTCAACCGAGATCGGTTGCACTCGTCCATCGAAAAGGCCATCAGCGCTGGCGCGGCGGTCCAACGCAACCTCAACCGGCGCATGGTACTGGAGGATCTGTTGTTTAGCGTGGTGGGGACGCCTTGATGGAACGAGTTTACATCACAACGCCACTTTACTACGTAAACGCGGAACCGCACTTAGGCCACACGTATACGACGGTCGTGGCCGACACTCTGAAGCGTTACTTTCAGGCGATTGGTTACGAAGCATTTTTGCTCACCGGTACGGACGAGCATGGGGACAAAATCGCCCAAGCAGCGGCCGCCAACGGCAGCAGTCCAAAGGAGTATGCGGATCGAATCAGCGATTTGTTTCGTTCGACCTGGGATCAGTGCGGCATTGCCTACGACCATTTCATTCGAACCACTGATAGATATCACCAAGAGTACGTGCAGAAGATTCTACAGAAGATTTATGATGCCGGGGAAATTTATTTTGGCGAATACGGCGGATTTTATTGCTACGGCTGCGAGCGCTTTTATACTGAAAAAGAGCTAGTGGACGGTAAGTGTCCCGATCATCAGACCACACCGGATTACATCAGCGAGAAAAATTACTTTTTTCGCATGAGCAAGTATCAGGAGCGCCTGATCGAGGAGATTCAGCAGAAAGCCAATCTTATCCGACCGGAACGCTATCGCACGGAAGTCTTAGCTTTTCTCCGCGAACCTCTTGAAGACCTCTGTATCTCGCGGCCTACCAGCCGCCTCAAATGGGGCATTCCGCTTCCATTTGATGCTAATTATGTGACTTACGTCTGGTTCGATGCCTTGCTGAACTACGTGAGCGCTTTGCATCATCGCGGCGGCTCTTCGCTGCAGACGTTTTGGCCCAAGGCGCAGCATCTCATCGCCAAAGACATTCTCAAGCCGCACGCAATTTACTGGCCGACGATGCTCATGGCTGCCGGCGTGCCGCTCTACGATCACCTGAACGTGCATGGCTACTGGGTGATGGATTCCGGGAAGATGTCCAAAAGTTTGGGCAACGTTATCCGTCCGCTGGAGATGAAGGCGCGTTTCGGCATGGATGCCTTTCGCTATTTTCTCCTGCGCGAAATGGCTTTCGGTCAAGATGCCAAGTTTTCCGAAGAGGCATTGATTACTCGGGTCAACGCCGATCTGGCGAACAATTTGGGCAATCTCGTGAGCCGCGTGCTGGCGATGCAGCAAAAGTATTTTGCCGGTGTGGTACAACCGCTCGCTTCCGAGTGGGCGCGGGAAGATCTCGAGCTCAACGCCAAGTTTGCTCAGGCTGAAACCGAGCTGAACGTCTTCACGGCGGAACTGCAATTCCATCGCGCTCTGGAGTCGGTTTGGTCAGCGCTCGATCACGCCAATCGCTACATCGTCCATACGGCGCCGTTCACACTGATCAGAGATCCGGCCAAGCAAGCTCGCGTCGGCGAAGTGCTGCATCATCTACTCGAAGCGGTGAGAACCCTGGCGCGTTTGCTCGCGCCGTTCATGCCGGACACGGCGCGTGAGCTGAGTGCGCTTTTGGCGCTGAGCGACAATGCCTTGAAAAAGCCTTGGGGTCAGGGATTCGCCGCCGGTCATGCCGTCCAAGCGCCTAAAGTTTTGTTCCCGCGCATCGAAACCGACGCCAAGAAATAATTGTCGTCGCAATTCATGTTGATCGATAGCCACGCTCATATCCAGGGCAAAGAATACGCCGGCGAAGCCGAGGCGGTGATCAAACGCGCGCATGCAGCCGGCGTGGGCAAAATTATTGCCGTCGGTGGCGCCGGCGACATGTCAAGCAACACCGAGGCGATTGCCTTGGCCAGTTCATTTGCCAACGTTTATGCCACAGTCGGTATGCATCCGCACGACGCCAAGGATGTCGGCGAGGACGAGTTACGCGCGCTCCGTGAGTTAACCGCGCATCCGAAAGTAATCGCCGTGGGTGAGACGGGACTCGATTACTATTACAATCATTCGCCACACGATGTGCAGCGCCGGGTCTTCGGCCAATTCATTTGCATGGCGCGCGAAACCGGTTTGCCAATCGTCGTGCATGAACGGGACGCGGCGCAAGAAGCCGCTGAATTATTGCGTGCCGAGGGCGGTGGAGAATTGCGGGGCGTCATCCACTGTTTCACGGGCAATTATGACGCGGCGTGCGCCTATCTCGATCTGGGATTTTATCTCTCCTTCACCGGTATTATCACGTTCAAGAACGCCGCCGCTTTAAGAGACGTTGTGCGCAAGGTGCCGCTGGAGAGAATGCTCGTGGAGACCGACTCGCCTTATTTGACGCCGGTGCCGCACCGCGGCAAACGCAACGAGCCGGCATATGTTCGTCTGGTTGCGGAAACGGTTAGCGAAATCAAAGAGATTTCTTTCGAGGATGTCGCCGCGGTGACGACGGCCAATGTCCGAGCGCTATTCACGGTCTGAGACTATCCACGCGCGGCAAGGCCGGGGTTTTTGTGGCCGTAAACTCGTGTTTAGATCAACGATAAGGGAAAGGAGGCGATCATGAAGGGAAATGCGGACGTGATCAAAGTGCTCAACGACGTGCTGCGCAAGGAACTCACGGGCATCAATCAATATTTCATCCACTCCAAGATGTGCAAAAACTGGGGCTACGAAGTGCTCGCCGATGTTCACTGGCACGAGTCCATCGATGAAATGAAACATGCGGATCGATTGATTGAGCGGATTCTTTTTCTCGAAGGCGTTCCCAACGTCGCGGCTTATGACAAGATCTTGGTTGGCACAAACGTCAAACAACAACTAGAGAATGATCGCGGACTGGAACAAGCCGCGCTGACGGTTCTCAAGCCCGGAATAAGAACCTGCCTCGAAGTACACGACGACGTGAGCCGAGAGCTGCTCGAGCATTTCGTTGTTGACGAGGAGCGTCACATCGATTGGATTGAAACCCAATTGCATCAGATCGACGAAGTGGGACTACAGAATTACCTCGCGCAGCAAATACACAAGTAAAATCAGGTCATTTAGCGGCCAATACCGATAAGCCTAACGTTTGTCGGTCCAGCGCAGGCCGCTTTGCTGCACGAATGACAGCGACGATATGTGGCGCGTGCGGCTAAACTTTTCCTCGCCGCTGCCGCCGGGTTTCTCGTCGAAGTGAGTGACTTCCCAAAACGTAGCGTCCCGCCCAGGGCGTCGGGAAGGTCACGCGGCCTTGGTCGTCGGTGACGAGAGGTTTTTCCCATTTGGACGGACCGATGATGGTGAGGTCGGCTTTGGGTAGCGGCGCGTTGAAAAACAACAGCACGAAACTTTTGCCGTTGGCTGTGATGGGCACCAGCTCGAGATCGAGATTGGCGGCGGTTTCCGCTCGTTCCACCCTGGCATAATAAATTGTCTTGGTGATGCCGCCTTTTTCCTTATCTTCGCGCGGTGGAACGCTGCTATCCACGAAGCGCACGTCGCCGCGGCCTTTCGCGGCGAACTCCAAATTGTTTTCATTTCGCTTGACGGGCAGCGGCTCGTCGCTGATGCCGAGAAAAACCCGCGGCATCTTGAATCGGTCGAGCAAGCCGCCGATTTTTCCTCGGATGTCGTCGATCCATTCGCCGAAGTATGCACGGACTGGGCTGTCGCCGTCGCGCTCGAGGCAGACAAAGTGAGCATGGGCGCTGTCGAGCAGCGCCAGGATCAAGATTGTGGCAGTGAAAAGCGGTAACACGACGGCCTCCTTATTTTTTACTATGCTGATGTTGCATCGCGGTTATCCAATTCCAGACTTGCCAGTACACCGGTGATCCAACTCTCAGCGGCTGCGTCATAATCGGCATCGCAATCGACGCGCGGGTAGAAGCGCGTGGCGCCGTGGCGCTGCAATGCCATGTCGAGGTCGCGACCGCACTTGCAGAAGTGATCGAAGGTTGTATTTCCCAGCGCGAGCACGGAGAACTTCACGCCGCAAAGATCCAGGGAGTTGCCGTGCACCACCGCGCGCCAAAATGGCGCAGCATCCTCGGGCGGTTCACCGTCGCCGTAGGTACTGGTGATGACGAGCACCCAAGTGGCCTCCTTTAGCGTGTTTGCCTGGCAGTATGCCATGTCGCGAACTTGCGCTGCTCGGCCGGTGCGGCGCACCATGGCGGCGACTTTGTTAGCGAGCATTTCCGCATTGCCGGTGACCGTGCCGTAAAGGATCAGCAAGATATCGCTGTTGAAAGATGCCGGGGACCATTCGACGAGCGCTGCGTCGTGTGCGACATAGGCATGTTCGTGAGGACGCTTGGCGCTGTGTGGCAAATCGAGTTGTGCCTGACTTAATGCTTGCGCTAGCGGCGCGTCGATAGGTTCGAGGGAGTCTAAACTGGTTTCGGGCATGGAGATTTTTCCTTCCGTTAGCTTGGATAAAATTGGTGCAGTGATAAATCCTTCAGGCTCGCGACGCCAGGAACGAAAGCGTCGCCACGCCATTGCCAGACCGGTCCAGGCGAGAAAACAGCCGCCAAGAGAAGCAAGGCCGGCGACGGTCTGGACGGCGAAGCCGAAAGCTTCTCCCGTGTGGAGCGCGCGCACCGCGGCGCGGCCTTGGCCTTCGACGCCAAGCCAGCGGTGCCAGTCGACAATATCGCGCAGAAAATTGTGAGTCGGCGACTGGCGCCGAGAATCTCGCCATTATATGGATTAAGGAAGACCGTATTGTCCCGTCCGAGGGTGACGCCGACCGATGCTCTTGTATCGGACTTCACCGTAATCATCGCCGGGTGCGCTTTGGGGCTGACCGCGCGGATCTTGGCGATCAGTTCGTCTTAACTCAAGCGTTTGGCATCGGGACTGGGCGCGACCCAGCGCGCGCTCCGTTCCGAATAGTCGCTGATCTGCGGCTCATACATGAGCACGACGCCGGTGAATGACATGCTGAAGATCACCAAACCAGCGGTGACGCCGGCGAGCAAGTGGCTGCAGAAAATTATTTTCCGAAACGTCATCTGTCACACCGCGGCAAAGCGCCTGAGCAAGTTGTGATAGCAATTGGTAAGCTCCACCACTGCGCCGTGATTCGGGAGCGCTTGGTTCACTTTGTTGATCGCCATATCGAGATCGAACAGCAAGGTGCGCTCGCTGTCATGGCGCACCATACTCTGCACCCAAAAAAAGGATGCGAACCTGACGCCGCGGGTGACCGGCGTTACATGGTGCAGGCTGCTTCCCGGATAAACCACCATGTCACCCGCGGGAAGTTTTACAGCGTGCGATCCGCAAATGTCTTCGATGACCAATTCGCCGCCGTCGTATTCGTCGGGTTGGCTGAGAAAGAGGGCTGCTGAAATGTCGGTGCGGACGCGGAAGGGATTGTCGGGAATCTGCATGATCGAGTTGTCGAGGTGCACGCCAAACGTTTCACCGCCCTCGTAGCGATTGAAAAGCGGCGGAAAGATGCGCGGGGGCAGGGCCGCCGTGATGAAAAGCGGATTGCGTTCGAGCGCGATCACGATCATGTTGCCCAGTTCTCGTGCTTCAGCGCTGGTGTCCGCTATCCGGCGATTTTTTTTGACGACGCTCGATTGATATCCGGACGTCACCCGTCCGTCGACCCACGGGGCGCGATGCATTACCTCGCGGCAGTAGGCGAGCTGTTCGGGCGTTAGCACGCTCGGCAATATGACGATCGTAGAGGTCTCCTTTAGAATCGCGCGGCGACGCTGCCGACGAACGTACGCCCGGCGCCCGGCACGAATGCGACGGATGCACGGCTTCGTAGAAAAACGAGTTGGTCAGGTTCAGCGCGTTGAAACGCAGCTCGACTTTTTCTGTGAGCTTATAAGCCACGGTGGCATCCAAGCGGATGTAACCGGGGACACGATTGACATTGGAGTTGTTAGCATAGCGGCTGCTCACGTAAGTGGGGCCGCCGCCGATCTGCCATTTCTCCAGGAAATCGTAGGTCGTCCAGAAGTTAGCAGTGTACTTGGGAATATTCTGTGGAACTTTTCCTTCGAGCGTATAGGTAACGCCTTCGACCACTTGCGTGTCATTGGATTTGAGAATCTTGGCATCGAGGAAAGTGTAGCTGGCAAAGACATTCCAGCCGGTTAGAATGCGACCGGCTAAACTCATCTCAAAACCGCGGGAGCGCTGCTTGCCGTCGAGCGCCTGGACGCCGGTTGCCGGGTCAATGGTACGGGCATTGGTCTTCTCAATGTTGAATAGCGCCGTTTGAAAACTAACAGCACCCTGGAGAAGCTCAAACTTTGCGCCGAGCTCGAAGATCTCATTTTTTTCCGGCGCCAAGGCCTGATTATTGACGGCGAGCACTAGGCCTTCGGCCGATGGATTGAAGGATGTGCCATAAGAAAAATAATAGCTTTGCCACGGCGCGGGATAGAAAACCAAGCCGCCGCGGTAGCTCGGCATGTTGTCGGTATAGTCGAAATCGGGACCGGCGCCTATCGTTCCGGGTGGCAAACGGTTGTCTTGCTTGGCGCGATAGTAGTCGTACCTGACGCCGCCGACGATGTCGAAATACTCGCCTAGCCGGATTTGATCCGCCAGATAGATACCGAAGCCGCTGGCGGATGTGTCTTGGTTTACGTTGACGGTTTTGGCGGCCGGCGATTGATTATTATCCGGATTGTTCAATGTGGTGGTCGGACCCGCGCTTGCCCAACGTATTTGATCAAACGTTTCCCGGCCTACCTCCATGCCGGAGGTAAGCGTATGCTTAAAGCCGTAGGTGTCGAACTTGGCGGTAAGATCGAGCTGATTGCTGAGAATGCTCTCCTGGGTGTTGCGTTGGGGCCGGCTTCGGGTGACTCCCGTGATGTTGGCAGACGGGCCAGTGCAGTTGGCAACATCGCACACCAGTGCCGGAATACTCGGATCGGCGCGGCGATCGACATGGCTGTAGCGCAGCGCATTACGCAGGCTTAATTGATCGTTGAAGTCGTGGTTAATTATTGCCGTGCCGATGTTGGTGAAAGTTTTTTCGTAATCGCTCTTGGTCAAGCCGCACCAGGTATCGCGATCGACCCGCACCGCCTTGCCGTGAAAAAACGGCATGCCATTGTCGGGGATATTGTCCTAGTGCTGGCCGAAATAACTTATTGTCGCTTGGGTCGGCGTGCCCAGATCCCATGTAAAAGACGGGGCAAAGCCTTGGCGCGACCCTTCCACATGATTGCGATCAACGATGTCCGCCCGTTGCGCCATGAAATTCACGCGCAAGGCCGAGTTCTGCCAAAGCGGCTGATTGAAATCGCCGGTGCCGCGAAAGTAAGTGCCGCTGCCGCCGCTAAACACGCCACTGTAGAGCGATTCGGACAGCGGTATCTTACTCACCTGATTGATAATGCCGCCCGTGGAGCCGCGGCCAAAATAGCTGGAAGACGGGCCTTTGATAACTTCGACGGATTGAATATTGAATGCGTCGCGAAAGTAGGTGCCCTGATCGCGCACGCCGTCCAGAAAGATGTCGTTGCGCGCGTTGAAGCCGCGCAGCGTAAAGCCGTCTCCCTGAGATCCACCCGCCTCGCTGGCGGTGATCGAGATGCCTGAGACGTTGCGCAGCGCATCGCGTAACGTGGTGCCGGCCTGTTCTTGAATTAATTTCTCCGGTACGACGATGACTTGCTGCGGCGTATCCTGCAGAGGCACGGCGAGCTTGGGCAGGGACGCCTCCGGCGGCGTGTAGGGGTTCTGCTCAGTTACGACCACCGGCGGCAAGGCAAATTCTTCTTCTTTTTTCTCCGGCTCGGCAGCGATGGCGCTGGAGCTTGACAGCACAAAGGAAAAAGCCACGGCCCGTCCGACCCCTTCGCCGGCTGCAAGGCTGATCTTCCTTAGCGCCTTGCGGAGCTTTCTTTCCTTCGCGCGTTTCTCTTGTCGACTCATGTCTTCCTCCGGTCAAATAAGTTTTCGCTGGCTGGCATGAGTCGAGGTCACGCTCTGGCTGGCTAGGTTGATAAAAATCGTTTGGTCAAATGAGCTTGCCGTTTCGCGTAATTCGCAAACTGTATTCTTTGTTTTGATGCACGATGACGATCTCGCTGCCACCTTGAAACAGGCGATCACCTTCGATCCGCGGTTTTGTGCCAGCGGGCACCGAAATATCGGTTGCGCTCGCTCTTTCCTCCGCGCAATTAAAATAATTTCTTTCATGGCGCTCCTAGTGAAGCTCGAACTTCACCGGCAACAGCACCCAAACCGAGACCGGATCTTTGCCGCGGCGCGCCGGCTCGAAGAGCCACTTCTTGACTGCATCCACGGCTGCGGTATCGAGATCGCGAAAACCGGCGGACTGTTCGACGAGCACGTCGGCAACCCTGTCGTTCTCGAGCACGCGCACGCGGAGCGTGGTCACGCCCTGCACGCCCGCTCTGCGAGCCGACTCCGGATAGCGCGGCTTGACCTGATAGCCGCCGACCGGCCGGGCGACGCTAGAAAGTGGTTCGCCGGAACCGCCACCGTTGCCATCGCCCTTGGCGCCTCGTCCCAGACCCGTGCTGCCAGTGCCGCCACCGGCACCCTCAACGCCGCTGTTGCCGACTACCGACGCGTCGCCTTTGCCGAAGAGATTGCCGGCGCCGGCAGTGCTGCCTTCGGCTTCGCTTGCTTTGGAGCCGAGGTTCCAGCCTGCATCGGCCGAGCCTTTATTGTCCGGCAAGAGTGCAGACGGCGGTCCGACCACATTCTTTTTCGGCTCCTCGACCCGCCGCACTTCAACCAGCTCGATGGGCACCGTGACCGGCTTGATTGTCTTGGCTTGCATGATCAACGCCACCGCCGGAATCAACGCCAGATGAATAAGCAATGACGCCGTAAATGATGAGATCAACCAGCGATCGTTCATGGTTTCCGCTCCTTGGGCTTTACCGCGATCGCTATCTTGACGATGTTGGCGCCGCGCACGATGTCCATCACCTCAACGACTCGGCCGTGAGGGACGCGGTCGTCGGCGTTGATGACGACCAAAAGCTCCGGATTCTTAACAAGATGCTGGCGCAGTAGATCGCCGAGCGCCGGCTTGTCGACCAACTGTTTGTTGAAAAAAAGCCGATCGTCTTTGTCGATCGTGATCGCGGCGCTCTCTGCGGGAGCCTGCGGGCCGGAGGCCGCTTTCGGCAAGTTGACCGGCATGCCTTTGTATTGCGACATGGACAGAGTCGAGATCATAAGAAGACCAGGAGGAAAAAGATCGTGTCGATCATCGGGATGATCTCGATGCGTGCCTTCTTCATGCTGCGGCGTTGAATGCGCATCAGTGGTTCTCCGCTTGCGCGTGCAGCTGTAATTCAAGCGAGGAGCTGAAATGCTCCATCTGATCCATTTCCCGTTCCGCCCGCGCCGTGAAGTAATTGTAGGAGACAAGGGTCAGGATCGCGATCAACAAGCCGGTGGCGGTTGCAATCAGCGCTTCGGCGACGCCGCCGGTGACGGCGTGGGGCTGGCCGATGCCGACGTCGGCCATGACTTCGAACGAGCCGATCATGCCGACCACCGTGCCGAGCAGGCCGAGTAGAGGCGCGAGGGGGACGATGGTGTCGAGAATGCCGAGGCCGCTCTTCAGCACCGGAATCTCCGCCTGCGCCGCTGCTCCCATCGCTTTGGCCGGCGCGGGGTTGCGGTGCGCGATGCCGGCGGCCAGCACACGGGCGATCGGCTGCGGTGAGTTTTTCCCCAACCTTCAGAGCTTGTTCGTAGTCGCCGCGCTCCACCAGATCGAGGA
>Ga0306920_100016849_pt1 | contig 10076 bp, 10 predicted proteins | sample flu12Cox44000170_FD_204666 | JGI IMG/M metagenome (GOLD analysis project Ga0306920, IMG submission 204666) | Lab enrichment of tropical soil microbial communities from Luquillo Experimental Forest, Puerto Rico - flux4day.12C.oxic.44.000.170 (v2)... | ecosystem: Environmental > Terrestrial >...
CCGGCTGCCTTCAAGGCTTTGGTAATCGCCGCTCCAATTCCCCGGGTTCCACCCGTAACCAATGCAACGCGCGCCATGCTTCGACCCTCCAACCCATCTTCTTAAAACATCACGGCCGGGACAAGCCCGGCCGTGATGGAAATTCAATTGCCGAACGGGCTACCGCTCGACGCACATTGCGATGCCCATGCCACCCCCAATGCACAGAGTCGCAAGACCCTTCTTGGCATTGCGCTTCTGCATCTCGTAGAGCAGCGTCGTCAGCACGCGGGCCCCCGAAGCGCCGATCGGATGGCCGATGGCAATGGCTCCGCCGTTGACGTTGACCTTTGCGGTATCCCACCCGAGATCCTTATTGACCGCGCAGGCTTGGGCAGCAAAGGCTTCGTTGGCTTCCACCAAGTCGAGATCCTCTTTCTTCCAACCGGCTTTCTTGAGCGCGGCGCGCGAAGCGGGGATCGGTCCAGTTCCCATGATGGAAGGATCGACGCCGGCTTGCGCCCAAGATACGATCCGCGCCAGCGGGGTCTTGCCAAGCTTGGCGGCCTCGCTCGCTTTCATCAGCACTAACGCGGCCGCACCATCATTAATACCCGACGCATTGGCTGCCGTTACGGTTCCCTCCTTATCGAAGGCCGGCCGCAGTTTGGCGATCGAATCCATGGTGACGCCGGCCTTCGGATATTCGTCGGTGTCGACCACCACGTCCCCTTTGCGGGTTTTGATGCTAACCGGCGTGATTTCGTCCTTGAACTTTCCGCCTTTCATCGCAGCTTCAGCCTTATTTTGCGAGCCGACCGCAAATTCGTCCTGCTGCTGACGGGTAATCTGCCATTGCTTGGCGACATTCTCCGCAGTAGTCCCCATGTGGTAGCCGTTGAAAGCATCCCACAAACCATCCTTGATCATGGTATCGATCATCTCAAACGAGCCCATCTTCACGCCCGTGCGCAGATGCTGGCAATGCGGCGCCATGCTCATCGACTCCTGGCCGCCGGCTACCACGATGTCACTGTCGCCATTGAGGATCGCTTGGTAGCCCAGTGCGACCGCCCGCAAACCGGAACCGCATAGCTGGTTCACTCCCCAAGCGGGCGTTTCGACCGGAATGGCTGCCGCGATCGAGGCCTGCCGTGCCGGATTCTGTCCCTGGCCGGCAGTCAGTATCTGGCCCATGATCACTTCACTGACGCGGCCACCTTCGACGCCCGCTCTATCCAGCGCAGCTTTGATAGCGGCCTTGCCGAGTTCGTGCGCGGGCAGATTCGCAAGTGCCCCATTGAACGCGCCGACGGGGGTCCGGGCAGCGCTCACAATGACGATATCGTCTTTCATCGGAAACTCCTGTTGCGGTCGCGGGCGGTGAGGCTGGCTATTTTTGGCACTGCCGCATCCTTGGCAGGCCATGCCAGTCTGTCAACATGACCTGCCGCGGCGTTATCAGCCACAATTGGCGCTTTTCTGCCCTTTCCGCAAGGGATGCCGTATCGGCAGGAGCGCTGCCGCGGTGCCACAAAACGGTGGCCCATCGAAGCCGAAATTGGCTATGCTCAGAGCCTTGGCAGGGAAAATATTGTCAGCATGTCAGAGGATAAAAAAGAGCCGGTCACAATCAAAAAATACGCGAACCGGCGGCTCTATAATACCGGTACGAGTACGTACGTGACGCTCGAGGACCTCGCTGCGATGGTCAAATCCGGTGAGGACTTCATCGTCTACGATGCCAAGACTGGCGAGGACATCACACGGTCCGTCCTTGCGCAGATCATTTTCGAGCAAGAGAACAAAGAAGGTCAAAGCCTTCTCCCGATTACGTTCCTGCGGCAACTGATCCGCTTTTACGGCGACAGCATGCAGATGCTTGTGCCTCGCTTCCTGGAAGCCTCGATCGAGTCGCTCTCGAAAGAGCAGGACAAATTCCGCGAGCAGATCACGCAGGCGTTTGGGGTTGGCGCCTTCGGGCCGCTGGAGGACCAGGTCCGGCGGAACATGGAAATGTTTGAAAAAACATTCGCCATGTTCGCGCCATTCGCACGCGGTCAGGCGAAGCCGGCAGAAAAGCCGCAGGGATCCGGTAGCGAGATGGACGATCTCAAGCGCCAGCTCGACGAGATGCAAAAGCGCCTGGATAAGCTCGGCAAGGAATGAAAAGGTATGAATGGATCAGGCCGCGTTCGGCCCCGATAGCTTAGCGGGCTATCCGTTCGCCGCGGAAGCTTTGGATGCTTTTTTGCCGGACCACGGTCGATCCGAGGTGGCCAGACGGATCAAGGCGCCCTGCAAATAGTCACAGCCCCAATCTGCCAATAACGCAGCGGTCTCCTTGTCCGTATGGACAATTTGCCCGAGGTGACGGTTGACTATCGCAGTGCACCTTTCGTTGCCCAGCTTGTTGCCACGAAAAACCGGCGTCCGCAGACGCGTGAGCGGCAGCGCGCCGAACCGGATGTCGCATCAGCGGCTTATCGCGCCACAGCTGTGCTGACCGCCGCCTAGTATCCGAGCGCGCAGCCGTCCTTGCGCGGCTCCGAGCCGCCAATCAGCACGCCACGATCCCAATCGATCTTGATAGTCTGCGCCCCGCCCCACGGGGAGGTCGCGGAAACGACATCGTGTCCGCGGACCTTGAGCCCGGCGATCGTCGCAGCCGGCGTGCCGTGTTCGACGTCAGTCTTTTGTCCCTCGAAGAAAAAGCGCGGCGCATCGATCGCTTGCTGAACGTCCATGCCGTAGTCGAGCATGTTGACGACAATCTGCACGTGGCCCATCGGTTGGTAGTGCGCGCCCATTACGCCGAAACTCATGTCGCACCGTCCATTGCGCATGGCCAGAGCCGGGATGATAGTATGCATTGGCCGCTTGTCGGGCCCGAATGTATTGGGATGATCGGGCTCCAGCGTAAAGCAAGCACCTCGATTGGTGAGCATGATGCCGCTTTTCTCGGTGCAGATGCCGATACCGAAGCTGGAATAAAGTGAATTGATGAACGACACCGCTTTGCGGTCGCGGTCGACTACGGTGAGATATACCGTATCATTTTCTGGTGCCGGCGCGCTTGGTAGCTTTGCGCGCTTTTTCATGTCGATGAGCGAGGCAAGTCTTTTGGCAAAGTCTTTGTCGAGCAGATCGGCGACGGGCATGCGCATGTGCATTTCGTCGGCGATGTGCGTGTCACGCACCGCAAATCCGAGGCGCGCCGCCTCCAACACCAGATGGAAGCGGTCGGGGCCGAGTGGATCGAGGGCCGCTATATCGAAGTTCTCCAGAATATTGAGCATCACCAGCGCCGCAAGTCCTTGCGCATTCGGTGGAATCTCAACCAGATCCAACCCTCGATAATTGGTCGAAATCGGCTCAACCACTTCGCCACGGTGACGAAAGAAATCCTGCGCGGTCAGAAAGGAACGATGTGACCCGAGTGTCTTCGCCATGTCGTCGGCGATTTCACCCTCGTAGAAGGCCCGCGACCCCTTGCTTGCAATTGTCTTCAAGGTGGCGGCGAGCGCGGGAAAACGGATGACGTCCCCCTCCTTCGGCGCGGCGCCGTTGAACAGGTAGTGCTTCGTGGCGCCTGGATCGGCTCTGAGCTTGATGACGTGCCGCTGCCAATCCCAGGCCACGCGCGCGGTGACTGGGAAACCGCCCTCGGCATATTTGATCGCCGGGGTAAGCGCACGATCAAGCCCGAAACGGCCATGCGTTTTCAGGATTGCCTCCCATGCCTCGACTGCGCCCGGCACGGTGACGGCATGAATTGAATTGCCGATCTCAGTAAGTCCCTGCGCGCGCAACGCCGCATCTGATGCCGCCGCGCCAGCGCGACCGGAACCGTTGAAGCCCCAGACCGGTTTGCCGGGTTCGGACACAAGACAAAAACAGTCGCCGCCGATGCCGGTCATGTGCGGCTCTACAACACACAGCATTGCAACCGCTGCCACTGCCGCATCCGCGGCCGTGCCGCCGCTCCGCAGCGTATCGATCGCGGCGAGCGTCGCCAGGGGATGCGAGGTAGCTGCCATGCCTTCACAGGCAATCACAGGCGAGCGGCCGGGCAGCTGAAAATCGCGGCTCATAATAAAACCGAGTACAATAGAGACGATCAGGACGAAACGCGCTCGACACCCTCAACGGTAAGGTCCCGCTGGGCCGAGCGCAAAGTCACGGCAAAACCGCCGAGCACATCGACGAAACTCACGACGAGCAGGAGAAAGAAGGTTGCGGTGGCCGCCTGTTTGACCAACAGAAACTCAACCAGCATCCCGAGGAACAATATCAGCGACAACGCATGGTCCACGACCGTGCGAAATCCGATACGCGTTGATTTTATGATCTCACCGCACAGCAGCACAATCGCGAATGCAATCAACACATCGCCGACCGACATCGTCCAGTCAGCACCGGATACCATGTGAACAGTCGAGAAAACGCCGGTCCAGCTCACACCCGGCATCAGGAACGCGACGATGTTGTAAATCGTGAACGGAACCAGCAGCAGCGGAAAGCCAAGCATGAACATGGCGCGGCTTGCCTTCGCGTCTGGAGGATCGCGTTAGACCTCGGTCTTCGCTTTGAGCACCTGACGGCCTTTGTACATGCCGGTCTTCAGGTCAACGTGGTGCGGACGGCGCAATTCGCCGGAATCCTTGTCCTCGACATAGGTGGGCCGCTTGAGCGCGTCGGCGGAACGGCGCATGCCGCGGCGCGATGGTGAGGTTTTTCTTTTCGGCACAGCCATGGAACGAAACTCCTGAAAAGACGCGATTATCTCGGATTGAAGCCGGGCTTATAGAGTAAGGTATGCGACAAGGCTAGTACTTTGGCGAGGAGCCAGATCGGGATTTTGCGCGCACGCATTCAGCGGCGGCCGGTGCGCGTGCTGACCGGTCGACATAGAGCCCTGCTAGGCGTCGCACAATTGGGCCAGGCTGCCGGGCGTTGCGGCTGACCGGATTGGGCAGAATCGCCGCCATCAGTGCCGCGTCATAACGGGAAAGATCCCGGGCGGATTTGCCAAAAGCGCGCCTCGCACCGGCCTCAGCACCAAATTCGCCGTTCGGACCCCATTCGGCGATATTGAAGTAAATCTCAAGAATGCGTCGTTTCGGCAGAACAAGATCGATCCACAGGGCCAAGGGAAATTCCAGCGCTTTCCGCATATAACTGCGGCTCTGCCAAAGAAACAGATTCTTCGCCACTTGCTGAGTGATGGTCGAGCCGCCGCGGGCATCATCGATATCATCACTTTCGGCAAGGGCCTCCCTTATTTCCGCAAGATCAACTCCGTGATGGCTGCAGAAGCGGCCGTCTTCGGCGACGATGACCGTCAGCGAAAGCGCCGGTGAGATACGCGAAATTGGAACATATTGCTGCTCCACCCTGGCCCCCTTCAAACGTCGCCAGATCATGAGCGTCGAAATCGGATCGACCACGGAATAAAGCGGCGTGATCAGGTAAGGCAGCAAAAAAACGACCAGGATGGCGATCGCGATGACCCGCAATAGCCGTGGCAGGCTATGAGTGAGTTTTCGTTTTTCTGGCATCTAGGTGGAGATTAACCTATGCGATCCGCCATCCGTCGCCCACTTTGCGTGGATCACCTGCAACGGCTAACAATGCCACAATGAATAAAGGTATTACCGACTTTCCCGCCCGGCTCTCTTCGATTGCCGCGGAAACCGAAAAGACGCTCAACCAGCTCCTCGGCGAGGTGCCGATCGCTGGGGAGATCGCGCGCCCGCCGCGGCTGGTCACCGCCATGCGGTATGCGGCGCTCGATGGCGGCAAACGTCTGCGGCCATTTTTGCTGGTCGAGACGGCTGCCGTGTGCGGGGTTGCGCGGGCGGGCGCCTTGATGGCGGGCGCGGCGCTTGAGCTCGTGCACTGCTATTCGCTCATCCATGACGATCTGCCCGCTATGGACGATGACGATCTGCGGCGTGGACGGCCAACCGTCCACAAGGCGTTTGATGAGGCGACAGCTATTCTCGTCGGCGATGCGCTTCTGACCCTCGCCTTTGACGTTATGTCGCGCGATGAAGTGCACACTGATCCGAAGATTCGTGTCGCACTGATCTCCGAACTTGCGCGAGCGGCTGGTCTTGGTGGAATGGCCGGTGGACAGATGCTCGATCTCGCCGCCGAAGGCCGCTTTGATTCCAAACGCGCGCTCACCGAAAAAGAAATCGCCACTCTGCAGGCGATGAAAACCGGGGCGCTGATCCGTTTCGCTTGCCGCGCCGGAGCAATCCTGGGACAGGCCGACAAAGTCGAGTTCGCCGGCATCGACCGCTACGGTGCGGCGATCGGCCAAGCTTTTCAAATTGCCGACGACCTGCTTGACGTCGAAGGCGATGCCAAGACGCTCGGTAAGGCCGCGGGCAAAGATGCTGCTGCCGGAAAAGCGACATTGGTTGCGGCACTTGGTATCGACGGCGCTCGAGCGCGACTCAAGGAGTTGGTCGCTGAGGCTGACGCGGCGCTGGCGCCGTTCGGCACGAAATCCGACATTCTGCGCGTAGCCGCGCGCTTTGTCGCCGAGCGAAAGACCTGACAGGAGCAACGTGGCCCGCAAGATTCTCGCCCGCCCAATCATGCCGATCCGGCTCGCGCGGCTGCATGCGAGGCTGCTGATCTCCGTTGCTGTCGGCATGACCGTGACTCTCGTCTTGGCCATGACCGACTGGAGCATGGCGACGAAGCTGCTGATGGGTTGGGACACCGGTGTCCTTCTGTATCTTGTTTTGGTTTATCAGCTGATGATCACGTGCGGCATCGACGAAATTCGGCGCCGCGCCGCCGAGGACGACGAGGGCGCGGTCGCCCTGCTCGTCCTGACAGGGGTTTCCGGGCTCGCGATCATGGGTGCCATCGTCGCCGAGCTCAGCCTTGCCAAAATCGCCGGCCAGCCTCAGAGCGGATATGGCGTTGCAATTGCGATGATCACGATCATGGTGTCATGGGCCTTCGTGCATACGATTTTCGCGCTTCATTACGCCCACGAATATTACGGCGAGCGCGGCGACCATGCGATCGGCGGCCTGAACTTTCCCGGCCGGCAGGCGCCCGACTATTGGGACTTCCTCTACTTCTCGCTTGTCATTGCAATGACGTCGCAGGTATCTGACGTGGCGATCACGAGCAAGGTTATCCGTCGCATCGTGACCGTACACGGGGCATTGTCGTTCTTTTTCAACGTCGCAGTGCTCGCCCTGACGGTCAATATCGTTTCCAACCTGATCTGACCCTGGATCCAGCAAGTCTTAGAAAACAATGGCCGCGATAGTACAGACGCTTCTGTTCATGCTGGGGCTGCTCGCAGCCGTCGCAGTCGCCGCCAACCGGCTGAAAATTGAGCCCTCAATTTTGCTGGTCGTCGCCGGCATTGGCATCGCATTTGTCCCAGGCCTGCCGAAAATTGAACTCGCCCCGGAAGTGGTGTTGCTGGTGATCTTGCCGCCACTGATCTATTCCGCCGGCGTCGCAATGAGCTGGCGCGAATTTAAATTCAATCTGCGGCCGATCGCGCTCCTTGCTTTCGGCTGCGTGCTGTTCACCACTTGCGCGATCGCGGCGGCCGCACATTATTTCCTTAAATTCGATTGGAGCGTCGGGTTCTTGCTCGGCGCGATCATTTCGCCGACCGATATTGTGGCGCCGCTGGCCATCGCCCGAAGGCTCGGATTGCCGCATCGACTCGTCGTGATCCTTGAGGGCGAAGGCCTCGCCAACGACGCGACCGCGCTGGTGCTCTATAAATTCGCGGTTGTCGCCGTGAGCACGGGAACATTTTCGCTCGAAAAAGCCTCCAGCACCTTTGTTCTGATCGTGATTGGCGAAACCATTTACGGGCTTTTGGTCGGCTGGCTCAGCCTGCGTTTGCGACAATGGGCGCGAGAACCGCGCGTGGAAATCACCTTGTCGCTGATGACACCCTACCTGGCATTCTGGGTGCCGGCGCATCTTGGAGGCTCGGGTGTGCTCGCAACGGTCGCCTGCGGACTTTATGTGAGCTGGAACGGTCCCCTTTTGATTCCTTCCGCAACGCGGCTGCAGGGGATTTTTTTCTGGGATTTGCTGGTTTACCTGATTGAAGGTCTGGTGTTCCTCGTCACCGGGCTCGAGGCGCGCGCATTGATCGAACAATCGCACGCATTCACGATCCGCGAGCTGGTGATCGCCACCGCGTGGACCACTTTGATCGCGATCGTCGCACGCTATATTTGGATTTTCCCGGCAACCTACATTCCGCGCTGGGCGAGCCCTTCGCTTGCCCGGCGCGATCCATCGCCCGCCTGGCAGGTGCCGTTTTTCCTTGCCTTCACCGGCATGCGAGGCGTGGATTCGCTCGCCGTGGCGCTGGCAATCCCTTACACGATCCTGAGCGGCGCGCCGTTTCCGCATCGCGATCTCATCCTATTTGTCACGTTCGGCGTGATTATCATCACCCTGATCGGTCAAGGCGCCATGCTGCCAATGGTCGTGCGCTGGCTCGGGCTGAATAAACTCGCGCATCAGGAGCGCGAACGTGAAATTGAGGCAGAGCTCGAAGCGCGGGTATCGGCGCTCGAGGAAGTCGAAAAGCGATTTGACAAGTTAATCGGCGAGCGCGAACTGCCGAGCGAAGTGATCGAATTATTGCGTACGCGCAATCAAAGCCGCTCGCAGATACTGCCGGATAATCTGCAGGACAGTCTGGAGCAAGTGCGGTTGAGCGCGTCGATTAAAAAGGAGCTGATCGTTGCCGAGCGCGATTTCATCTATCAGCTGTTACGCGACGGCAAAATCAGCGACGAAGCGCGGCGGCGCATTGAATACGAACTTGACCTCGAAGAAGCGAGCGTTGCCAACCGCAGTCGCACCGACGGCGGTTGGATATAGGCATCGCTGAGGAGACTTGCTGAGGGGCTGCGTCAGAACGGGCGCTCACCTTTCACGGTCACGCGATTGCCCGAGCGCGTGTGCGGCCAGTAATCCCACATCGCTCGGTGCTGGGCACAGCGATTGTCCCAGAAGGCGATTGCATTTTCGGTCCAGCGGAACCGGCATTGGAAAAGTGGATTTTCGGCGTGCTGATAAAGATACGCTAGCATGGCATCGCTTTCATCGCGAGGAATTCCGACGATATGATGCGTGAAACCCCGGTTTACGTAGAGCGCTTTCTTTCCCGTCACCGGATGGGTCCGCACCACCGGGTGCTCGGCGCGCGGATAAGATGGCTTGTCGGCAACGCCGGCATTCGCGTAAAGACCGCGATAGACCGGCTCACCGTCGTGGATCGCGCTGAGGCCTTTCAGGTAGGCTTTCATCCGGTCTGATAACGCGTCATAGGCCGCGTACATGCTGGCAAAGAGCGTGTCGCCGCCATGCGGCGGGCACTGCTTAATATACAAAATACTGCCCATTGGCGGCTCGAGGTCGCACGACACGTCGCTGTGCCAGCCTTCGCCATTTGCTCGCGGGCTGTTCTTGTCGGCATAGATTTTCATCAGTTCCGGTTGGCCGGATTCGTGTGGCGCGGCCGGATGAACGTGCAACTCTCCGAACAGCCGGCCGAAGGCCAGGTGCTGCTGCGGCGTGATCTTCTGCTCGCGGAAGAAGATGACAATGTTTTCGGCCAAGGCGCGATGGAGTTCATCCACCATGCGGTTGGACAAAGGTTTTACGAGATCGACGCCCTCGATCTCCGCGCCGATGATCGGCGTTAGTTTGTTGATGCCGATCGTCTCGTACGGCACCGAGTCGTCGGTGATGTGCCGATAGCGCGGACCGTCCTTGCCGCTGAGCGAGCTCATGAGGAACCTCCCGGCGCACTTTACTTGTTATCCGATCGTAGCGCGGACGCGGGACAGCGCAATCCGCACGAATGATCCATTTGCCTGATTATTCTGCGGCGCGTGCGGCCGTGCCCCAGCGCCGCTCGATATAGTCGACCACCATCTGCTTGAAGTCGGTGGTGAGCGTTGGTCCCCGCAAGGTGGCGGCTTTCTTGCCGTCGATGAACACCGGTGCGGTCGGCTGCTCGCCGGTGCCCGGCAGCGAAATGCCGATGTCGGCCTGCTTTGACTCGCCGGGCCCGT
>Ga0306920_100016850_pt1 | contig 10076 bp, 4 predicted proteins | sample flu12Cox44000170_FD_204666 | JGI IMG/M metagenome (GOLD analysis project Ga0306920, IMG submission 204666) | Lab enrichment of tropical soil microbial communities from Luquillo Experimental Forest, Puerto Rico - flux4day.12C.oxic.44.000.170 (v2)... | ecosystem: Environmental > Terrestrial >...
GATCCCCGGCCGGGGCGAGAACCACTCCACCAGGGAGGCTTAACGGCAAGTATCAACAAGTATCAAACGGACTTGTGATGTGCATCCCTGACTCCGGTCCAGCATCGAATGTGTTAGCCTTGACCATGGGTGAGGTGTGTCTCTGGGATTTTTCCCGGGCAGTCGACGAGTTTTCCAACCCATCTCTGTAAGGATAGATTGCATTGATCAATAAGTTAATGGCCAAGGTCTTTGGCACCAGCAATGAGCGCGAACTCAAGCGCCTGATGCCGCTGGTGGAGCGCATCAACGCGCTCGAACCGGAGATGCGACAGCTGTCCGATGACCAGCTCCGGGCCAAAACCGAACATTTTCGCGCGCGCATTCACCAGCGCGTGGACGCGATTGAAGACGCCGACGAAAAGGCCGCAGCCTTGAGGGAAGTTCTCGACGAGATCCTGCCCGAAGCATTCGCTGTCGCGCGCGAAGGCGGTTGGCGGGTGCTGAAGATGCGCCATTTTGACGTACAACTCATCGGCGGCATCGTCCTGCACCAGGGCAAAATCGCGGAAATGAAGACCGGCGAGGGCAAAACGCTGGTGGCGACGCTCCCGGTTTATCTCAATGCCTTGGCTGGCGCGGGAGTTCACGTCGTCACGGTGAATGACTACCTGGCCAAACGCGACTCCGAGTGGATGGGGAAACTGTACACCTTCTTGGGCCTGACCGTCGGCGTCATTGTTCACGATCTTGACGATCGCCAGCGCCGGGAGGCTTACGCTGCCGACGTTACCTACGGTACGAATAACGAATTTGGCTTCGACTACCTGCGCGACAACATGAAGTTTGACCTCACCGACTGCGTGCAGCGTGGTCATAACTTTGCCATTGTTGACGAGGTCGATTCGATCCTGATTGACGAAGCCCGCACCCCGCTGATCATCAGCGGCGCCAGCGAGGAATCCACCGACAAGTACTACAAGGTGAATCGCATTGTTCCCAGCCTGGAACGCGGGGAAGAGATTGAGCGCAGCCTGGAAGACAAAGTTCTTACCGGCGACTATGTGGTTGACGAAAAGCATCGCACTATTACCGTCACGGATGGCGGATGGGAGAAGGTCGAGCGCTTGCTTGGCATCGGAAACATCGCCGATCCCGAGAACTGGGATCTGAAGCACCACGTGGAGACCGCGGTCAAAGCCCATTCACTCTATCGCCGCGATGTGGAATACGTAGTCAAAGACGGCGAGGTGATCATTGTCGACGAGTTCACTGGCCGCCTGATGCCGGGTCGTCGCTGGTCTGATGGACTCCACCAGGCGGTTGAGGCCAAGGAAAATGTAAAGATCGAGCGCGAGAACCAGACACTTGCCACGGTTACGTTCCAGAACTACTTCCGCATGTACAAGAAGCTGGCGGGCATGACGGGAACAGCCGAAACCGAAGCCGCTGAGTTTGACAAGATCTACAAACTGGAAGTGGTGGTGATCCCCACCAACCGTGAACTGCGGCGCATCGAGAACTCCGATGTGGTGTATCGCACCGAAAAAGAGAAGTATTTCGCAGTGGCTGATGAAATCATGCAGCTGGGACAAACTGGACAGCCCGTGCTGGTAGGTACAACCTCGGTCGAAAAGTCGGAACGCCTTTCCGATCTTTTGAAAAAGAAGGGTGTTAAGCATGTAGTGCTCAATGCGAAGTACCACGAGAAGGAAGCCGAGATTGTCGCCCAGGCCGGACGCAAGGACGCCATCACCATCGCCACCAACATGGCGGGACGTGGTACCGATATTCTGCTCGGCGGTAATCCCGAGTTCATGGCCAAGCAAGAATGCCTGAAAAAAGGAATCGCGCAGCAATTGAAGGCTGCGGCGGGCGAAGTCACTGCCAAGCCCGACGACCCCAACCTCTCGTACTTCTACTACGGTGGCAACGAATACCAGGTCCCGACGGCCCAGTGGCAAGAGATCAATGCTCGCTACAAGCAGCAAACCGACCTCGAGCACGATGAGGTCGTGGGTCTGGGCGGATTGTTCATCCTCGGCACCGAGCGCCACGAGGCGCGGCGCATCGATAACCAGCTTCGTGGCCGCGCCGGACGCCAGGGTGATCCGGGTGCGTCGCGGTTTTACCTGTCGCTGGAAGACGACCTGATGCGCATCTTCGCCAAGGAATGGGTGTCCAACCTGCTGCAACGACTGGGCATGGAGGAAGGTGTTCCGATCGAGTCGGGGCTGATCACGCGCCGCATTGAAGCCGCGCAGAAGGCCGTCGAGGGCCAGCATTTTGAGGCCCGTAAGCACGTGCTTGAATATGACGACGTAATGAACAAGCAGCGCCAGGCGGTTTATGGTCTGCGGCGCCAATTACTGGAAGGGCTCGACCAGAAAGAACTCATCCTCGAAGACTACGTGCGTGACATTCTCGGTGGACTGCTCGACAAATATTGCGGGAGGGAAGTCCACCCGGAAGACTGGGACATCACCAGCCTGAAGAACCAAATCTTCACACGTTTCGGGGTTGATATCGAAAACGAAGCTATCGAACCGGAGAAGCTCAATCGCCAGGAGCTAGGCGATGCCATCTTCGACAAGCTGAAACAACGCTACGAATCGAAGGAACAGCTGATCGGTGGTGATGCCATGCGGCACCACGAGCGCATTATCATGCTCAGCGTTCTCGACCAGCAGTGGAAAGATCACTTGCTTAGCATGGATCACCTGCGCGAAGGCATCGGCCTGCGCGGTTATGGCCAGCACGACCCCTTGGTCGAATACAAACGTGAGTCGTTCGACATGTTCGAAGCCATGATGGAGCGCTTCGAAGAAGAGACCGTTCGTTATCTCTATCTCATGCAGGTGATTGAGGCTCCTCCGCGGCCGGCACCGCAACCCGTAATCGAAAGCGGCAACGGCGACGCGGTGGCCGTATTGGGCGCGGCGTCGAAGCGCCTACGCAGGGCGGCGACGACCATGGACGACATGGAGGCGGAATTTCAGCGGCGTAAACGTCGCGAGCTTGACCAGGCGCGGCTGGCGGGAGGCGGTTCTCAAGGGCCGGTTCAGCAGGTAGTACGCGGCGAGAAGGTCGGCCGCAATGACCCTTGCCCCTGCGGCAGCGGCAAAAAATACAAGAAGTGCTGCGGAGCATAGGTCTTCGCGGAACTTGATTTCTGTCCCGTCGCGTTGGCGGCGGGACATTCTTTTCGGGCGGAGTCGAACACCGCCGGCTTTAGCGAATTGGCGATCTCTTCCTGCGCACGATGTGGTACTTCCTTGCCCGACCGGGGTGTGTTCTGTCCGCACTGTGGTGAGGCCCTGTCAGTCGCTCTGGGCCAGGCCATGGTCCAACCTGGCCAACGACCTGCCCATGGCGAACGTGATGGAGGGACGCATCATGTGGGCGCGGCTGCGGCTGATCGGTCCTCCTCCTGCCTCCCCATTCCCGAAAACATTGCGGCGGTGATCGCTTATATCACCATCATCCCTGCCATCGTTTTCCTCTACCTGGAGCCGTTCAAGCACGACCGCTTTGTGCGTTTCCATGCCTACCAGCACATTTTTCTTTGGGCGGTTGGACTCGCATTCGCATTCGCTGCGACCATATTCTGGACGCTGATGCAACTGATTCCTGCTGTGCGCGTACTGGTTTTTCCCTTCACGGGTCTTATCATGCTGGCCTGGTTCTTTCTCTGGCTGCTGCTGGTGTTTAAGGCCTACCGTCACGAGACATTCAAGCTGCCGTTTATCGGCGATCTTGCCGAGCACGAAGCCACTCTTGCAACCAGCTGTAGGTAGTGGGCGCACCGCTTGACAGACCCCGCTACAAAATGGCATTTGTATTTACTTTTCGTTTGCAACGAGCCGTATTCTTAACAATTCGGATTCATCCCAAAATCTGCTTCGGCGGAGCGGAGGCAATGGAAAGGGTCTGTGAGGATAAGAGTTTTTTACCACGACAAGTGTTTTGATGGGGCCTGCTCGGCTGCGCTATTTTCGCGCTTCTACCGCGAGCGCATACGTGAACGAGCCGAATTTGAATATGTCGGCCTGGTTCATCGCGCCGGCGCCCTGTTCAATGAAGACGATTTCATGGGCGACGAGAACGCCATCGTAGATTTCAAGTATTCTCCTTCCCCTCGTATCACGTGGTGGTTCGATCATCATCAGAGTGCGTTCCTTACACCCGAGGACGCCTCGCACTTCGAACAGGACACCAGCAATACCAAGTTCTACGACCCTGATTACCGCTCCTGCACGAAATTCATCGCTGAGGTGGCGAAGGAACGTTTCGGCTTTAATTCTGAGCCAGTTGCCGAGATGATCGAATGGGCGGACGTCATCGACGGAGCCCTGTATCCGGATCCCGCCACAGCCGTGGAGATGAGGGAGCCGGCGATGAAGCTGACCATGGTGATCGAGTCGAACCAGGAACCCGGCTTCATTCCTCGCCTGATCGAGATGCTTGCCTATCAGCCCTTGGCAGAGATCATCAATTTCCCCGACATCGCCGCACGGATTCCGGCGCTGATGGAACGTCACCGCAGGTCGATCGAGATCTTGCGCGAGCGTGTCGAGTGCAAAGACGGTACGGTGTTCTTTGACGTCACTGATCATGAACTCGAGGGGTACAACAAGTTCATCCCGTACTATCTAACGCCCGACTGTACGTACAGCGTGGGCCTAAGCAAGAGCAGCTTCCGCACGAAGGTGTCGGTAGGATCGAATCCCTGGGCCCCGGTCGAACCAGCCGAGAACCTGGCGAAGATTTGCGAGCGCTATGGGGGAGGCGGGCATGCGCGCGTCGGCGCCATTTCGTTTCCACCCGGCAAATTCGAAGTAGCACGGCAAGCGGCAGCCGAGATCGTCGCCGAACTGCGGGCCAACTACGCCTCACGCGCGAGCCGATAATCCCGCTGTTCGTTCAGGATTACCATGGCCCTCGACCTGCCGCGCCCGCCGTACCACATGGGGAAAGACTTAAGTCCTGGGTGCGATACGCAGCATCTGCCGCAGCGTTACAGGCCAGCCCTGGTGAAGACGATTTGCCACTTTACTACCTGTCTTGGCCGCGTGTTCTGCCAGCAAAGAGCGCAAAAGCTCCTGATCGCGCTGCTCGCAGGCTTCCAGTACCTCTATGCCGACAAACTCGGGATGATACTTCCTTTCCTTAACGAAGCTGCCAGTAGGATCCCAGACGAACGCCAGGCCGCCCGTCATGCCTGCGCCGAAGTTCACGCCAGTCGGTCCCAGGACTACCACCGCACCACCCGTCATGTATTCGCAGGCGTGATCGCCGACTCCTTCTACCACTGCCGTGGCACCTGAGTTACGAATGGCGAATCGCTCGCCTGCGCTGCCCGCGGCGAACAGCGACCCGCTGGTAGAACCGTACAGTGCTACATTGCCGACGATGACCTGGGCCGACTCCGCGCGCGCCAGTTTTCCCCGTGTGCGGATGACCAGCTCACCGCCCGACAGCCCCTTGCCTACGAAATCGTTCGCCTGCCCTTCCAGCACAAGTTTCATTCCCTGGCTGGCAAATGACCCGAACGACTGACCCGCGGTTCCGCGAAGCCGGAAATGAACGTCGGGCTGCAATTCGGGTTGTTGTGCGCGCAGGAGTGCGAGCTCGCCCGAGAGCCTTGCGCCCAGGCTGCGATCTTCGTTACGTACGGTTGCACTCAGTTCAAACGGCTTGCCGGCAGCCACGGCGGACAGCGCCGGCCTAACCCACGTGTCATCAATCGGGGAGCGCTCCGCCGGGCGAATGTTGCGGACACCTTGCCAAGCCAGGGGCGGGCCTGGACCCGCCGGGACCAGCAAGGCCTTCAGATCGAGCCTGCCGTCGTTGCGAACCTGCTGCAAAAGGTCAGTGCGGCCAATGGCTGCCTGCAACGTCGGTAGACCCAGGCTGGCCATCATGCGCTGTAAGTCTTCCGCGATGTTCATGAAGAATTGCATGACGTGTTCCGGTCGGCCGCGGAACTTTGCGCGCAGCTCCGGCTTTTGCGTTGCAATGCCCGTGGGACAGGTGTTGAGATGGCATTGCCGCGCCATGTCGCAGCCCAGGGCGACCAGTACGGCGGTGCCGAAGGAAAACTCGTCAGCGCCCAGCAGGGCAGCCACCAGGACGTCGCGTGCCGTCGAGAGCCCCCCGTCGGTCCGGAGCCGCACGCGTCCGCGCAGTCCGTTCATACGTAAAACCTGTTGTGCTTCGCTCAGCCCGAGTTCCCATGGGTTTCCAGCGTGCTTAATGCTGCTGAGCGGAGAAGCGCCGGTGCCGCCATTATGTCCAGCGATCACGATGTAGTCGGCGTAGGCCTTCGCAACCCCTGCGGCAACCGTGCCAACCCCGAGTTGTGATACCAACTTCACACCGACCGCCGCGCGTGGATTGATGCGTTTGAGGTCGTAGATCAGCTGAGCCAGGTCTTCGATGCTGTAGATGTCATGGTGAGGTGGAGGACTGATAAGCGAAATACCGGGTTGCGCGTGCCGGAGGCGTGCGATCAGCTCACTGACCTTGTGTCCCGGAAGTTGACCGCCCTCGCCGGGCTTCGAACCCTGGGCGATCTTGATTTCGAGTTCCTCGGCGTGAGCCAGATATTCGGCGGTGACGCCAAACCGTCCCGATGCAACTTGCTTGATCTTATTGTTCGTCAGGGAAAGCAGACCTGCCTTGTTTCCATCGGGAAGATACGCCGCCGGATCCTCGCCACCCTCGCCGGTGTTGGAGCGCGCGCCTAACTGGTTCATGGCCATGGTGATGGTGCGGTGCGCCTCGGGGCTGAGTGAACCCAGGGACATGGCGCTGGCGATAAAGCGCTTCACCAGGCTGGAAGCAGGCTCGACTCCCGCCAATTCCAGCTTCGGTCCCGCAGACTTGATTAGCAGCAGGTCACGAAGCACAGCGGGCTCCCGTTCGTCCGCCGCTCGCGCGTATGCCACCCACGCGTCGGCGGGGGGCAGTGCGACTGCCGCCTGTGTCGTTGCCCGCGCTACGCCAACCGCGACTTGCAGGTCGCGAGTGCGTTGAGGCTGCCAGGTATGTGGTTCGGAACCGTCGGCGCGACGAAAGCGCACCCACCCGTAGTCAGGCAAGTCGCCCCCATCGGCTTCGGTTGCCCACGAAGCGCGGACTGCCGCCTCAATGGCAACAAAATTCTGTCCTCCGATCGGCGACGCAGTACCAGGAAAGCAGAGATCGGTGATCTCTGAATCAAGGCCTAGCACGTCAAATAGCTGCGCAGCCCGATAGCTGTCGAGGACAGAAATTCCCATCTTCGACATCACCTTGGCAAGGCCACTATCGAGGGTCTTGAGCAGCCGGGTCTCTCCATCCTCGCCGGCCGCCAGTGAGCGAGCAGTTTCCAGCGCAAGCCACGGACACACGCAACCGGCACCGTAGCCAATCAACACCGCGGCATGGTGAACGTCGCGACAGTCGCCGGCCTCGAGTGCCAGACCGACCCTGGTGCGCAACCCTGCCTTCACCAGCGCGTGATGAACTGCGCCGGTGGCCAGCGCCATGGGGATCGGCAAAACTTGTTCGCCCACAGCGCGGTCGGTCATCAGGAGAATTCGCGCGCCCCCCTGCACCAACGTAACTGCGCTCTGCTGTATCTCCAGGAGTGCCTGCTTCAGCGAGCCGTCTGCGGCGAAGGTGCAATCCAGATGTGCCAGCGGGAGTTCATCACGAAGCGGGTACGTGCCCTGGTGAAGCGCTGCCATCTGCCCCAGCGAAAGAAACGGCGATGGCAGCACCAGCCCGGGCAGAGGGGCATGCTTGTCGAGCAGATGCGGCCACGGACCGAGCCGCGTGCGCAATGACACCACACACGATTCCCGCAGGGAATCAATCGGCGGATTCGTCACTTGCGCAAAACGCTGGCGAAAAAATCCATACAGGGGTCGCGGTGTGCGCGCGAGTGCGGCCAGCGGAGTATCGTCTCCCATCGACCAAACCGGCTCTTTGCTCTCCAGGGCCATGGGGGCGACTACCATCTTCACCTCCTCGCGGGTGAAGCCGAAACCGCGCTGCAAGCGAACAAGCTGGTCTTTCGGCAGCGCACAAGCGGGAGTCGCAGCCGGCTCGAGCGGAATATCGTCGATCAACTGGGTGTAGGGCGACAGATCGTCAAAGTAGCGATCGAGTTCCGCACCTTCGATGAGGCGGCCACGTTCGAGGTCGAGCACAATCATCTGTCCAGGACCCAGGCGACCGCTGCGAATGATGGTGTCGGTATCGACGTCAGCCAACCCAACTTCGGAACCCAGAACCACCAATCCGGTGTCGGTAATCACGAACCGGCACGGACGAAGCCCATTGCGATCGAGCACAGCTCCCACCATACGGCCATCGGCAAACACCAGCGCGGATGGGCCATCCCAAGGCTCCATGCAGTCGGCGTGATAACGATGAAATGCTGATTCCTTGACACCGATGGCTGGAGGCAGCATCATGCGCACCGCTTCGGCGATGTTGCGATCGTAGTTGCACAGTAACTCAGCTATCTCGTCGAGGCTCATTGAGTCTGAGCCGTCGGGCGTAAACAGTGGATCGCATTCGCGCGGCAGCAAGGCGCTGCGTGCGTCCAAGTGGGCACGGTTGCTCCAGATGGTATTAATCTCGCCGTTGTGTGCCACCATGCGCAGCGGCTGAGCCCGATCCCAGGTGGGCAGAACATTGGTCGCGTAACGCTGATGGAACATGGCAAAGTGGGTGAGGTATTGCCTGTTCTGCAGGTCGAGATAGAACTCGTGCAGCGCGCGCCCGGTGCAGAGCCCTTTGTATACAAGCGTGCGCGTCGACAAGGAGCAGACGTAGGTAGTGGCACCACCGCGCTCAAAGGCCTTGCGGACTCGGAACAAGCGCCGTTCCAGCTCGTTGGCATCGCCGGCGAAATCCTCGGTTGTGGTCATCAGCGCCTGACGAATTACCGGCAGGCAGTCGGCAGCGATTGGCCCCAGCACTTCTCGCGTGACCGGGACGTCGCGCCAGCCCAGCCATTCGAAGCCGCGGGCGGAGATGCATGCCTTGAAGCGCTGCGAGTCGCGCTGCGCCATTTCTTGGTCCTGAGGCAGAAACAGCATGCCGACCGCCAGCGGCTGCCCGGGGCGCAAGGTGATGCCCGTCTGGCTCAGAAGATAGCTGCGGGGAACGGCGGTTTGTATGCCGACGCCGTCGCTGCTCTTACCATCGGCCGCGATGGCACCGCGATGCGCGAGGCGACCGAGAGCGGTCAAAGCCAGGCGAAGAACCTCGTGCTCGGACCGGCCGTGCAAAGTCGCGACAAATCCGACGCCACAGGAATCGTGGTCGAAGCGGGAGCTTAGGAGGTTCTTGCCACCAGGAGAAAGCTTACTACAACCCATGGTCCACTATATATGGAACCGCTGTGCAATTGAAGCGAGAAATTGCAGTTGAAAGACAGCAGCTCCCTGGCTTGCGCGCGCGAAGGTGTGGCACAGTAGTGACAATGGACGGCAAAACCAGTCTCCAGGGGCAGGGAAGAGTCGCCTTTACGTACCCTGACTACAGCCTCTTTCAACTGGCGCGATTCTTCACTGTCCTGGCGACGGAGATGCAGTCCGTCGCGGTCGGCTGGCAGGTTTACGAGCTCACCAAGCGTCCGCTCGATCTCGGATATGTTGGGCTGGCACAATTCCTTCCGACGATTCTGCTGTTTCTCGTCGCCGGTCACGCAGCCGACCGCTTCAACCGGCGGAACATCGTCGCCCTCTGCTATGCGGGGCTGGGTCTTGCCTCCACAATTTTGTTGGGGCTGACGCTGGGGGGATCGCGCTCGGTACAGGCCATCTGTGCAGCGCTCGTCTTAGTCGGCATAGTGCGCTCCTTCAACGGCGCGGCTGGTCAGTCCATGCTGCCGCAGCTGGTGGCGGAGAGGCATTTTCCTAACGCCGTGGCCTGGGCGCAAACCGTGTTTAACGCAGCGACGATCATGGGCCCCGCACTCGGTGGGCTGATCTACGCGGTTTTTCGCGGACCGGCAGCGGTGTACGCGAGCTCCATGGTTGCGGCTGCTCTATCGGTGATCGCCGTCAGCCGCATTAAGTTGAATCCCGCCAGCCGTG
>Ga0306920_100016851_pt1 | contig 10075 bp, 12 predicted proteins | sample flu12Cox44000170_FD_204666 | JGI IMG/M metagenome (GOLD analysis project Ga0306920, IMG submission 204666) | Lab enrichment of tropical soil microbial communities from Luquillo Experimental Forest, Puerto Rico - flux4day.12C.oxic.44.000.170 (v2)... | ecosystem: Environmental > Terrestrial >...
TGAAGGTTCCACTGTTTCTTCTTGGCGTACATTTGAGCCGTGATGCTGGCACACGCACCTAAGGCGGCCATGAGGTACTCCTGCGAATTGGGACCGGTGTCCCTTCCACTGAAGTCGGCTGGCTCATCTGCAGGCAAAACATGACCTCCAACGCTTACCCTCTGCGCATAATTTGACAACCCCCGAATCTATAGACACTATTCTCGGCATACGTCCTCGATGCGCAGCGATTCAATCGAATCTAACGAATGAGTGAAGTCGCCAATTTCTCGCACCTCACGAACTTCCCTTCCGGACGATTAGACTCATCCCTGGCTCCTAGCCTACGGCCCGTTGTTCGTGAGCCCAAAATCGTTCGCGAAGAATCCTCCGTGCTCTGTCGCGAAAGTAGATCAGGTATCCATTGCTCGTGTGGCCAGCAGCATGTGCAATGCCCCGCGCTCCCACATGTCGGGTTTTTCGCTAATTCGGTAGCCGAGTCCAGTCAGACGCTCGGCAATTCGCCGCACGTTGCGGCTCTCATCGAGGTCGTGCACCTCGATCGAAATGTTGCGGATCCGCGCCGCCAGTTCCTGTGTCATTTGGTCTACTATGTCGTACTCTCCGCCCTCGCAATCGCACTTCAGCAAATCGACCGTGCCCGTGCACGCTTGCGCCAGCGTCACCGCGGGCACGCGCACGCCGGCGTGACGCACCACGCGGCCGCCAGTGCTTTCCGGGTCGAGCTGGAAACCGACTTCCCCATCTGCGTCCGCGACAGCGGCCTGGTGCACCCGCACGTTGCCGATGTCATTCGTCGCGAGGTTCTTGTGCAGCCATTCACAGTTTCAGGGATCGGGCTCATAGCACGTCACCTGAGCACCCGGGATCTGCGAGAGCACGAGCGCGGTCACACCGACGTTGGCCCCGATGTCCACGATTCGCCGCTCGCCATGGTCAGACCAGCGGACGCGTCCCAGCTGGTAGCAGTCATACGCGACCACTTCGGAGATCATGTCGTATAAAGCGGTGCGGTGGTCCGCTGTCAGCTTCAAGTAGCGATCGCCGACCCGGAATCTGAGCGCCTGGTCCACGACGCTGGGAGACGGCCGGAAGCCGTACGTGTAGACGTAGACTGTCATCCGTTCACGAACGAATTTTTGCAGCGGCTTAGGGAGCCACTTCGTCAATCTCATCGCTTGGGTCCTCGGCGCCGCGATCGCTGCGCAGTCGCTCCTTGGGAGTATAGCCTCCCTCGGCGCCGCGGCCTTCGCCTTCTTTCGTTCGCGGCGGATTCGCTCGTCGGTGGTCACCCGCTTGCCGCAGCTGATGCTGCGCAGCCCGGCGCCACTTCATGTTTCCCGTTCTTCGTACTTTGAGTACCACGAACTCTATGCCGCAGCAGCGCGGGCTGTGCCTCCGCCGCGGCAAATCCAGTGCTATGTCCCGCAAGAACCTTTATGGTTTGCTCGCTCACCTTTGGATTCTCCGCAAGGCGCGAAATGAACGTGTGACGCATGTTGTAATTTGCGCGCCTTACCATGCTACCGGTAGCACTTTCTCTTTGGTAGGCTGATATCTTGCGGATTCCATTTACCAATGGCGAAATCCATATTGGTCGGTTCATTGCGCCGATCGCAAGACTAGTTCCCGATGCTGCTGTCGTTCCAATTCTGAGCGGTCCTGGTCGGGGCATCCGCTGGCAAGCGGGCTGTGGCATGATGAATTTCTGGTTGGGCACTTACGAACGGGAGAAGATGGTTGCGTTCGCTGCACAAATGCAACCTGAAATGACGGTCTACGATGTTGGCGCCAACGTCGGCGCTTACACAGTTTTAGCAGCACGACAATGTGCCGCAGTCCACGCTTTCGAGCCAGATGCCAACAATCTTTCACGACTCCGTAGGAATGTCCAACTAAACCGCTTTGCAAATTGCACAGTAGTATCCGCTGCAGTTGGTTCGTTTGACGGCCCAGCAAACTTTTGTTCCGGCAAAGATGCGTGCGTCGGCCAGCTTGATCCCGTAGGCTCCGTTGTCGTTCGCTGCGTCTCCCTGGATTCTTATGCTGCCGCGCACGGTGCTCCTGACCTAATCAAAATGGACATTGAAGGTGGAGAAATAGATGCTCTAGCTGGCGCGCGCGGACTCTTCAGGTCAAAACGACCGCTGCTCTTTGTTGCGACGCACGGGCCTGCGGCCAACAAGTTTTGCAGACAGTTTCTCTCGGATCACAATTACGAGGTCAGCTTGCTGGCGGCTGATGAGATTTTTGCTTTTCCCGCCTCTTGTAGGGGACGAATGGAAGACCGCACAGTGCGAGAGCAACCAGAAACGTCAGGATCCACACCCATACGCTGACACCGCCATCGCTGTTGCGCCTTCGAGGTCAGGTCCTGGACAATTTATAATTATATTACATCTTATCATCATCGTACTCGCCTCGCCTCTTGATTCGTTCTGATTGGTTTCACACTTCTATGGCACTCGCTTCTTCACGGTCAGGGTTGTAAGGGGATGCGCTACCTGCAGAAAGCGGGCTTACACCACAACTCAATTCTTTGACATATCGCCAACCATGCGATTTCGCGGTTGATTGAGAAGCTTTCGCGGGAAGGGGTCAAAGAATGAGTGCTCATCCCCGGGCCACGCAAGAACAAGGCTTAAGATGACTTTTGCGTAATCGGCAACAAGGATTCCACATGATGGATAAGAGTTCTTAGCCAGCCCCCAACTGCCTCCTCGATCTCGTTTTGATTACTGTGCTGGTAGAGAGACTCGAGCGTCTCGCCGGATACGTTGAGCGGGATGTGGCGGCAGGGAATTTTTTCGGACCTTCGCTCGGGCGACACCAGGTTCATGAGAACACAATCACTGCACGGACCGGAATTCTCTTTGGAATCGTAGTTCATGCAGGTGAGAGAGTCTTCAAGAATGTATTGAGGTTTGTGAGGAGTTCTCGGCGAACGGCCATAGCCGCCCTGTTCGAGAAATGCGAGCTCAAACTTCAGAACATCTAAGAGGTCGCGGTCATCGGTTGGCATCTCGCACCTCCATTTAGAAGGCACCGACCCGCCGTAACTAGAATCGCGCGGCAATGTGACGCTCATCACGGCTCAGAAGCTCTTGATTTGCCGCTTCTGTTGCGCTGACAATTGGCAGTATTTACTGACTCGACCTATTTTATTGAACCTAGCACCGGGAAAATCATCCGAAAGGTTTCGTGGAAACAGGATACTGTCAGCCGAGTCGATTGCACCAAGCGCGACGTGGTCTGTCTGCTTCGCGGAAATTGGCCACCGGATGGAACCGTCAAGCTAGGTGGGTTGAATGAGCGCGGGATTTGCTTCACACAGAGTTCGACGGCATACGTGGCGTTCATTCGCTACGTGATGGAAGCGAACCTGGTCTACTCATCGCGATGATGTGATGCGGATCTTGCACCGCCTCAAGGCCCTTGCAAATAAACAGCGTCGAAACGCCGTAAGCGAGGCCAACCTCAAGACTCACGGCGGGTTTAACAGTTGATACAATCTGTTCAAGGAAATAGCCCTCATCCACTGTGATGTGGGAGCGTATCTTGTGAACCTTGCCGGCTTCCGATACCGCTTGTCCGGTCTGGAGCAATTCCGCGAGAATCGGATTCATTTGTCTATATCGTGCTTTGTCACGCTTCATTCTTGCACCATTTCGTATGCTAGATAGCATGATATTTACAGGTTCTGACCGGCCGCTGGGGGTCGTCGTCAGCGAGAGAATCCACATTCCTACGCATTACAGCTTACCGGGCGTGATGATTTTTTCCACAGCCTATGACGGATCGCATCGCTTGCACGAGTGGTTCCCAAATGGTCAGATTACGCGGACTTCTAGAAACATATGAGCGCGGATTAAGGCAACAGGCGTTCGCTCATCTTGAGCGTTTCATCGTTCGATTAGAGGGAGCACCATTCGCGGAACGGCGCACATTCGTAAGCTGGCTTCTTCCTCTCGTGGACGGAATCCAAGGTCAGCATATGGTTGCCACTCTCTAGAAGAGTGTGCGCGTCTTTGAGCCTCCGGGTTGGCTACTTCCCGGATGCTATGCCAATCAGCTACTTATTCCCCTTCTACAAAGTCGGCGTCAGCCGGGATTCTAGAGTCGTGAAGGTGTATGACGTCGATCTGAGGCTTCCAATGGGTTCTTGGCGCAAGGCGTAGCTTGAGGCTTGTAGGCGAGCCGGGGCATCCTACCGCTGGCACGATTTGAGACATTCCTTCGTTACACGCCTCGCAGAGCGACCCGATGTTTCCGAGCAAACCATTCGCTCTCTAGCTGGGTACGTCAGCAACCAAATGCCTCAGCACTATTCCCACTCCCACATACGCTCGCACGCGAAGCAAGCCGCAATTCGCACCCTCAAAGGGCAAGCAACTGAGCCGGTTTTGCTGGAGCATGGGCAAAGAATGGGCAAAGTGGCGAGATGACAGGCGATACGGGAGTACGTAACTCACTGCAAAAAAATAGTGGGCCCGCCAGGATTCGAACCTGGGACCAACGGATTATGAGTCCGCTGCTCTAACCGCTGAGCTACGAGCCCTTTGCTATCGCAACATCTTACAACGAAAAGGCTTACTGCGTGGTCACCACCCCTGTCTGTTCTTGCCCTTCAGGCTCGGTGCTAGTTCTGGTGCTAGTTGAATCAACCGTAGAGCTTCCTGCGAGCAGCTCCACGGCGGCCAAAGTATGCTTCGGCGCAAGGTGTGAATATCGTACCGTCATAGAGATACTCTTGTGCCCCATCAATTCCTGCACGGTTCGAATGTCCACACCAGCCATTACAAGCCTGCTCGCAAAGGTGTGCCGCAAGCAGTGCCACGAGAACCTGTATATCTTGGCCTTCTTCAGGGCAGGCTCAAACCAGTAGCGCGATCCGGCCAATGGTTCACCGTCCGAATTGCGAATCACCTTTCCGGTGCCATCCCCGCGCTGTTTAAAAGCCCCTAGAGCGCAGATCGCCGAAGAATTAAGGGGGACGTGCCGCGTTTCGCCATTCTTTGACCTAGGAATCGTCAGAACCTTGCGGCCTAGATTCACCCCTTCCCAGACAAGAGAATACATTTCTCCAAACCTCATTCCAGTATGCAGAGCAAGGTCAAGTTCAGGGATAAACTGCGGGCAAGCGACCTCAAGATAGGCCCGTAGCCGGACTTCTTCCTCGGGGGACAGCCATCTTACCCGCGCATTGTTTTCTTTTCTGTGCTTCACGAGCCTAGCAGGATTTTCCCTGACCTTGCCGTTCTCAATCCCAAGCCTGTAAACGAGAGAGACCAGGGCCCGGTATCGATTCACCGTGGCAGGCTTCCATTCGCCATTTTCGGCAGCCTGTGCGAGATGACGCTCCAAATCATGGGGCGTAATCGACTCGGCAGACCTCTCCCGAAACGCAGCAAGCAGCTTTTCCATTCGGATCACATCATCGTCATAAGTGCGCTTGTGCGCCTTGGAGTAAGCGAGCGCATCTTGAGCCAACTGAGCAAAACTCACAAGGGGTGCGCGTAAATTTTCAGGCAGTTTCTTCCCCTGCAACGCTTCGGTCTTCCTTTTACGGTACAAGTCAATCGCGGCACCTTTCGTTCCCGCCTTTTCTCTGCGAATCCGCCCCATAGAGTCCGCGTATCGAATCCACCAAACTTTTGAGCCGGGCACTTTCTCAAAAAGCCCGTGGGGATAGTTACGCCGCACTTTGGTCGGCTTCTCAAGAAGGTTGACTTCCGCCAATTGGAATTCACCTTGCATCACTTTTCTCCTTCCGAGGCCGTCCCCCGAGCCTGCCCCAGGCCCGCATCCGCTCCCGAAAGCCTTCGGCTCCCCATTTGCGACGCCTAGCCGCAACGCTGCGGTTTGCGAGTGCCTTCGCTGCCTCGGTTGCCTTGCTCATGTTCTTATTATAACCTAGCGCTAGGTTATTTGACAAGCCTCTTGAGCTAACAATGTGTGATGCTACGATGCGTATATGAGCGCACCGAAACGTATCAGTAAGATAGCGGCTGCCGCTAACCCACAAGACTCCAATGCAAAACCTGAATCGGCTGTTAGTAGTCTCCAAAGTGCGAATGATGAATGTGAAAGCTTTCTTGCACGGAAAGAGCCTTGGGTAAGATCGTTTCTCACCGGTGAGGAATGGGACATTCAAGTTACCTTCGCTGCCCTGAACGAACCAGGAGGGGTTGAAGCGTTCTTAAAGACTACGCGTGAGTACGATGAACTGCTGAAACGATGTCCAAAGCACTTGCGCGAGCACCGGAGGCGGTTTGTTGACAAAGCCACGCAGTCGGAACGAAGCCGTCTATTGTGGGAGTTCGGGAAGGACAAGGCAGGGCGTACGCCTAGACAAGAATTGCAGGATCTCGGGCGAAGAGCGGCCAAACTCTACAACCAGGGCCATTCATGGGGCGAAGTTGCCAGACGCTTGTGCCTAAGGAAGGGCTTGCCTGGACATAAGTGCAACAAAGGCTGCGCCGATCGAATCTCCCAAAATGCGAAGCCTTACCTGGGTTCATTGAAGCGGAAGCGAGGAAATTCCCGCTGATTTCCTCGCACGATTTAATTGCCGCCAATTCTCTCGCATTGTAATACTCCTCTCTCTGCCAGCACACTGCGCGTGTGCGCGGAAATCCCCGCAAAGGATAGCCACAATGAGTGAACAGCTCTTGCTTTCCAAGCGTGAAGCGGCAGCAATGTTGGGTCTGTGCGTTAGGACTGTTGAAAAACTTATCAGCCTGAAGGAACTCCCCACAAGACGGATAGGGGCCCGGCGTTTGATCGAACGGCAGGCTCTCGAACGGTTCGCCCGCCGCGACCACAAGACACAACAAGAACAGCATGCTACAGAAGAGCGGCCATGATGCCTGGCAACCGGACGGAACAGGCTCTCAAGCGAGGTGCGGATGAACTTCAAAGCCGCTTGGAGTTTTTGCTCCGTGACCGTCCGCGAGCTCTCAAATTTGCCCAGCAACGGTATGTTCGCTTTTGCCTCACGATTTACAGCGCAATCGAAAGAGCAACGCGATGACGGTGGAATCCATCCTGGCGAAGCTATCCAGGGTCCGGCGCGAAGGAAATGGATGGAAGGCGCTCTGTCCGGCCCACCCCGACAAGAATCCTTCGCTCTCAGTCCGGCAGGCGGACGGGAAAGTACTGATTCACTGTCACGCCGGATGTAGCACTGAAGCAATCCTAACCGTGCTACGGATTGAGGCGCGAGACTTGTTCGAGGAGGGGCCAGAGTGGCGAATCGTCGCGGAGTACGACTACCGAGACGAAAAAGGGAACCTGCTTTTCCAAGTTGTGCGATTCGATCCGAAAGACTTTCGGCAACGTCGCCCGGACGGAAACGGCGGTTGGACCTGGAATCTAAACGGGGTCCGTCGTGTTCTCTACCGGCTTCCAGAAGTGCTTGCGGTCAAGTCTGTGCTGATCTGCGAAGGCGAGAAAGACTGCGAAACGGCACGTGCCATGGGCTTAGTGGCGACGACGTGCGGAGCGGTGGGGAAATGGCGTCTGGAATACAGCGAGTGCTTGCGAGGGAAACGCGTAGCCATTATTGCGGACGCGGATGAACCTGGGCGCAAGCACGCACAGCAAGTTGCCGAATCGCTCACCGGCAAAGCTGACTCAATCAAGGTGCTGGAACTCCCTGGCGCGAAAGACTTGAGTGAATGGGCCGCGATGGGCGGTGCTCGTGAGGCGCTCCTCGAACGAATTAGGAACACTGCGGAGTGGAGGCATTCACCGAAAGCCACAGGCGGATTCTCGCTCGTGCACTTAGGTGATTTGCTTGCGAGGCCCGACCTTCCGGTTGAGTACGTGGTGGAAAACCTTCTCGTTTCTGGCACGGTCTCGTGCGTCGTCGCGAAGCCGAAAGTAGGCAAGAGTACCTTTGCGCGCAATTTATGCCTTGCCGTTTCCCGTGGAGAAAACTTTCTGGGCCTCAAAACGAAACAGGGCGAGTGCATCTACCTGGCCTTAGAGGAGCGCGAAGAGGACGTTAAGAACGACTTCCGGGCAATGGGTGCGGATGGGAGCGAGCCGATACTTGTCCATGCAGCCGCCGCGCCTGCAGAAGGTATCCTCGCCGTGTGTGAGCTTGTGCGCCAAAGACGGCCTGTCTTAGTGGTGATTGATCCGCTTTTTCGGATGGCCCGCATCCGCGACGAGAAAGCCTATGCCGAGACCTACGCAGCGCTAGGCCCACTGATTGACGTTGCCCGCGAAGCTGGCACGCATGTGCTGCTCACTCACCATGCGGGCAAGAGCGCAAAGGCTGACGCGATTGACTCTCCGCTCGGCAGTACGGCCATCGGCGGGGCCGTCTGCACCTTGATCCTCCTGAAGCGAACCGAGTCCCTTAGGACTGTGCAAAGCGTGCAGCGAATCGCGCAGGATTTGTCAGAAACAGTGCTCGAATTTGATCCCGAAACTCACTCGCTGTCTCTCGGTGCAACGAAGGCAGATGCAGACGTGCAATGCGTAGCAAATGGGATTTTGGAATATCTCCAAAGCGTCGATGGCACAAAGACCGAACCGGAAATCGGGGAAGCCGTAGAAGGCAAAACTAGCACCAAGCGGAAGGCTCTCCGGGTTCTCAAAGAAGCCGGAAAGATTGATCGCGAGGGAGCTGGCAGGCGGGGTGATCCCTTCCGATACCGATTCTCGTTTCCTTGTTCCCCAGATATACCGGGAACAAGGGAACAAGAAACGGAAAAAGGGCCTGAACCCCGCATAAACACTGGCGATATTCTTGTTCCCAGTTCTTCATCTGACTCGTTTCTCGTTCCCAGCAAAGACGGGCAGGCAATTGGGGATGTGTTGGAGGTTTGAAGTTGCCTGACACCAGCGGTCAAATACTCGAATCCCTGAGAAGTTTGGGCGTTGCCGTCCGGGTGGTGAGACAGGACACCCTGAGTCTCGAACCGGCAAGCAAGATTCCCTCCGAAATGGTCTTGCGCATCCGCGAGGAAAAACCGGCCATTCTGGAGGCGCTGCGGAACCGGCCTGCAGAACCGGAGACGATCTGCGGCTCGCCACATTGCGCGGGATGCTACGACGTGGGCGACGGCAGGCGAATCCATCCGCCGAAGTGTGGCAATGAGTATCGGAAGTGGCTGGAGCGTTGGCAGCCGAAAGGAAAGCCGCAATGAATCCAGCCGTAACAGAATTGGTCAACGATAATGTCCGCACCCCTCAGGGAGGGCGGAGCCTCAGGTCCTACTGCCAACCACATCTAGCCGGGAGATATTCTGCAAGCCGGAAGAACAGCACGCGGTCCTTGTGGCCATCGGGCTGGAGCGCCTTGTTTATCATCTTCTTGACGACATCCGGGAGCGCGATTGACGCGAGCATCGTCGAGTGTTGGGCACCGAACCGCACGGCGATCGACATAATGACGTCCAGCACGTGATACGGAGACACGCCAGCGGCGTGACAAAAAGCCTCTGGCGGCAGCAGGCGGCGGTAGGATTCCGGCACCGAGAAATACGCTTTCGCTACCTTGCGTCCGTCGGGGTCGATGGACGAGAGCAGATAGTCGAATGGATGGGTAACCTCATCTTTAGCGCGGCCCTGATTGATCAGGCGACGGATTCGCCGCAGGTTCTCACGAAAAAACGCCACTGAGCGTACATCACTCGGGTTAATGCCTAGATGCGCATAAGCGAGACGTCGCTTATGGTCTGTCTGGCCGTATCCCCTTGGCGTTCCAGAGTTTACTTGTTTGAGAACCGATCCCGCGGCCATCGTTCAGTCCATTCGGTGTGACGCTTCCACTAGACACTTTGTAACACCGTTCTCGCTCGCCGAAATGTTTTTTTCAAGTCTCCCACAACGTCTCGAATCAACCTCTGGAATATAAAAAGTACTCAAAAGGTTGAGCACTGCACTGCACTGTACGTACAAAGGAGGTGTAGAGGTGTTTGCTACCTATTGCTACCAAGTGCGTAGGGCGTATGGCTCTAGTACCCAAGTTGGTGGTAAGGCCGTTTGGACGTAGCCGCCCGGCGGCGGACGCTACGCGTGAGGTAGCCGAGCGTTGGTAGCGTGATGGCTTGGATATAAG
>Ga0306920_100016852_pt1 | contig 10075 bp, 11 predicted proteins | sample flu12Cox44000170_FD_204666 | JGI IMG/M metagenome (GOLD analysis project Ga0306920, IMG submission 204666) | Lab enrichment of tropical soil microbial communities from Luquillo Experimental Forest, Puerto Rico - flux4day.12C.oxic.44.000.170 (v2)... | ecosystem: Environmental > Terrestrial >...
CAATCAAACAATGCATGCGGTTCTCTGGAAGCACGGGGTGATCACTGATCTCGGGACGGTAGAAGGTGACACGGACAGTATGGCGATGTCGATCAATTCAAAGGCGCAGGTTGTCGGCACCTCCAGTACCCCAGGTACGATTGCGCACGCGTTTCTGTGGGAGGAGGGTTCTATAGTTGATTTGAATGATCTGATTCCTCCTTCGGGCTTCCGCTTGTTATTCGGGCTTTTCATTAATGATAGTGGAGAGATCGCTGGCATCGGATTTCCGCCGGGCTGCGAAGCGTCGGATCCCATCGCATGCGGTCATTCTTACCTTCTGATCCCGTGCGACGAGAACCATCCTGACATCGAGGGCTGCGACTACAGCCCGGCGGCAGGGAGCACGGGTGCTGCAAGTCGCACCGAAACGAAACCGCAAAAAGAGTTGACCCCCGAAGAAAGCAGCCGAATTCGGGACCTGCTGATGAATAGGCACCGCGGATTTATGCCGAGGCCAATGCATTAGCGTTCGCGCACGATAGCGCATTCTTGCACGCTCCACGGAATACAACACAAGGAGCAAACCATGAACGCCACAACTTGTTCCGCTCAACTCGCACACCTCAGCTCCCACCTTGCCGGTGCTCGACTGAACTAGGCTCCTCCGTTCGCAGGCCTACGCCCAGAGGAGGCAAACATGAAATCTAGAACATTGACATACCTGGCGGCGCTGAGCTTATTCGCAGGATTGGCCTACCCTGTTTTGCTGGACGCTCAGGACAGTACGGCATCAGTTAATGGCAGAAGCGCCGTTCATTACAGGCTCATTGACATTGCTACATTGGGCGGCGCCAATAGCTATGGCTCCGTCAGTGGTGAAGGAAATCGAATCCTCAACGAGTCAGGAATAGTCTCATCAATGGCAGACACTGCTGACGCAGATCCTTATGCGCCCAACTGCTTCAACTTCCCAGGCTGCTTGCTTGCTCACGCTTTTCGATGGCAGGACGGTGTCATCACCGATCTTGGCGCCCTACCTCCAGGAGTGAACAACAGCGCCGCTGGTTCAATCAATTCTCGTGGCTGGAGCGCTGGGATTTCGCAAAATGGTGAAATTGATCCGTTGAGCGGTTCCCCAGAGCTTCGAGCTGTTCTTTGGGCAGACGGTCAAATCATCGACCTCGGAACGCTCGGTGGCAACGAGAGCCTGGCGGAGTATCTCAATGACGCCGGACAGGTGATAGGAGCTGCTGCGAATACTACGCCTGATCCGTTCTCGTTCTTTGGTTTCGGAACACAGACCCGCGCTTTCTTATGGGAGAAAGGAGTAATGCGGGACTTAGGCACCTTGGGTGGCGCTGACGCTATCGGTAGCTTCGGTGGCTGCGTAAACGCGCGCAGGGGATTGGTGGCTGGATCCTCATATATAAATTCCACGCCTAACGCCAGCACCAACATTCCAACCACAGATCCATTCCTGTGGGACAGCGGCAGAATGACCGATCTTGGAACGCTCGGAGGGGTTTACGGTATCGCGCAATGCGCCAACAACCGAGGCCAGGTTATCGGCCAATCGAGCCTTGCGGAATTTCCGGGAGCGTGCCTAACGGGAGAGCCTGGTTGCCACGCATTCCTTTGGGAACGGGGAATCCTCACTGATTTGGGAACGCTCGGTGGCACTTTCTCCGTGCCATTGTGGCTAAACAATGCAGGTGAAACGGTTGGCGGTGCTACTACTGCCGGTGATCAAGCCTTCCACGCAACCTTGTGGACACAGGGTCAAATCAAGGATCTTGGAACCCTTCCCGGGGATTGCGTCAGTAGGGCGAATGTAATCAACTCGAGGGATCAAATCATCGGTGGTTCATTCAACTGCGATACAAACATTTCCAGCGCGGTTCTCTGGGATCACGGCTTGATTGTTGACTTGAATACCCTGATTCCAGCAAATCCAAATGTTCAGTTAGTAAGCGGAACCGACATCAACGACCGAGGAGAGATTCTCGTATCCGGAGTTCTGCCCAATGGCGATGCCCATGATTTTCTATTAGTACCGTGTCAGGCAAGTCAACCCGACTGCGTTATTCAGGCGAGTACGGCTCCTCACAAGGCAACGCTGAACGGATCATTTTCGAACCAAGGTCATGTGACCCCGAGCCAAGTTCTGGCTGCTTGGCGCGCGCGATGGGCACAGCGGTATCAAACTCAGAGCCTTAGAGCGCCGGCGGAATAGGTACGTCTGACAGATACCCGGCAGTTCGGCATGGAGGAGTGGACAGCGGCCGCTCCGTCAATCAGGAGCGCAGCGCCCCGGCGGTCAAAGGAGCGGAGCCGCCGAGGCGCTATCGAGCGGTCCGGGATAGTTGACGGGTCTCTGACCGGACGATAACCCGAGCGCGCGAAGGTCGGCGCGCGCCGTGCCGCCTCGACTAGAAATCAGCCGCCATAAGGCCGCAGCCGCCGCCTCGAAGGCGTTTTCTCACAGCCGTATTCCCGGCCTACCTCCGCGAGTTCGCGCAGTTCTGCCTGGCGTTGCTCGTAGCAGAGAGTCTCGGTCTGTCGCGCCCGCGAAAGTGCCCACCCCGCCATCGTGCGTCGGCGATCAATCTCGAAGGCCTCGCGCGGCGAGCGCAGCCCCTCAGGCGTTAGCGGCGCCTGTCCGACGAATCCAAGGACGCGAGCGATGGCATGCGCCGGCACCGCCGGCAGCAAGCGCAGCATCGCCGCGGCTCCTGGCCGTGTCGCGAAGCTGCGCGCCGTGATCGTCGCGCCGGTGTCGGCTGGTATGGAAACCAAGGAGATTTCCAACAGTTCCGCTTCGAGTACTCGCCAGGCGCCGAAGGGCTCGCGCGGATCCAACGGCTCGGTGCGGATGGGATCAATGCCAGCGGAAATTCCGCGCAGATTGCCTGACTTCACTAGGCCCCTGGTCTCGTCGGCGACCGCCGAGACGCCCGGCGGCGCGAACTTGATGCGCACGCCGATGGTATTGGCGTCTACGAGCCCGATTGCGACCGCGCTGCCGACGACGAGATCTGGGTTATGTTGACGCAAGACAATCGGATTGCGCTTGAAGTTGTCGAGACTTACGCCCTGCGGGCACCACACATCGCCGTCGCGCCCCACGTCGCCCGTAATGGCGACGCCCACGACCTCATCCTCGGCGAGCTGCTCGACGGAGCCGAGGCTGAAGAACCGCTCATTCATGGCTCACTGCTGCCTCTGCATCGCACGAATTTTCGACAGGTAGCCGAGTTCGACCCCGACTTCTTGATCGCGCCGCCTGATGTCCTCGACGGTGTAGGCACGCGGCGGCTTGGCGCCATTACCGTTCAATGTGTGGTCGCCGCTCGAAGTTTGCACGCCGTCGAGGTGGGTGGGCTCGATGTATTTTTCGGCCGCGGCGGCATCCGCTGCGCCTCGGACGGCAAGTGCTGCGGCATCGAGGCCGCAGGTGATGGCGTCGTGACCGTCTGCAACGCTTCTGTGCAGCCGTGTCGCCTCGCCATGTGCGGTCTCAAGGGAGGCGCACAGCGCGCGCATTTTCGCAACGTCTCCGTCGGTCGTGGCAGCGCGCAACTGCGAATGCAGCTCACGCAGGTCATCGTGCGCTATTTCCGAGCGCAGCGTGATCCGCGCGCACGGTGGCGTGACGATCCAAGCAGCTCTCGATGGAGCCTGCTGCGGCCTTCATTGCGTCAGAGGATGACGACATTCGCGTGAACTCCTTCGGTGAATTTAAGGACTTGCTTCCAATACCAGACGTGGCGTGGCGTTGCGCTCGAACGCCGCCGGTCTGGTTTCGCGAGCGGGCCGCGAGTGGGCAGCGTCGGCTGGAAGTTTCGCTTCACGATGCGCGCTCCTGCTGCGTTCCGACCTGGGCCGCGGTGGTGACTGCCGGGCTCGCCTCGCCAAACGTCTCCACGATCTGCACCTTGCCGATGGACGTGGCGTGCTGCGCGCGAATCTCGGACATTCTCACCAGTTGGCCGGCATAACACTGCGGCGCGGCGTCATCGGGACAGTAGCCGTTCGAGAGCACGCGGACGCGCACTTCGCGTGGCGCCAGCGGCCCGAGGTCGTCGGGCGTTCTCGGCGCTGTGAGTACGGCGGCCGGCTGCGGCGTCGGCCGCAACGTCACGCCCTGTGAGACGGGTCGCGCGCGCTGAGGCGCGGGCGGTTGCGTTTGCATCGCCACCGGCGCAGCCGCAAGGGTTCGACCGGTCATGTGCTCGCGTGCTGCCTTGGCGTAACGCCTGCGCTCCGCCGCCCACTGGATGCCATGTCCGGCGCCGAGCACCAACACGCAGCCTTGCGGCTCAATGAGCCCACGCAGCAACGGTTCATGTCTGCGCCACAGCTCGTCTAACTTGATGCCGGCCAAATCGGCGGTCTGCACCGCTCCCGCGTACGTCTCCAATGCGGAGAGGTACTCGCCTACCACGGCTTGCGTGGATTTCTCGCGTTCGGCGGCGCGCGCCGTGGTGAGGCGCTCGATCAGTTCCGGCTCGTGCAGATCGTCCGAGGCGATCATACGGCGCAGATCCGCGATGTCGTCCTCCAGCGCGCGGGCCTTGGTGTACTCGAAAGTCTTCAGATGCTGCGCTCGGCGCTCCTCGAGCTGTCGGAGCTTGGCGCACTTATCCTCGCGGCCGCTTTGCAGGGCCTGGAGCGCGCCTGCGATCTCCGTGGACGCCTCGCTCCCGTTCAGCTTGCGCAAAACTCGTTCCAGGATGTTTGCCATGGCGCCCCTCTTGTGTAGGCGTGGTTGTACTACGCGAGGAATTTTGTCCGCCATTTATGTCCACGGTGGCAGTCAGAAACCGGGTCACCGTACGTTCGTCGGGAAGTGCGTCCGGCGAAATCGTGTGCGCGAGGTGCGTGAGTAGCGTGCGCGCCTGGTGCGTGCGGGGCGCGCTGCGGTCAAGTTTAGCGCTGAGTGCTGCCACCGCTTCGGCGATCATCGCAGCGAACTGCGGCGGCCGACCAGGCAAGCGCGGAGAACTCGGGCGGGCGCCCACCCGAGTTTCCGGCAGCTCGTGGCCGAGCGGATCATGCTCTATGGAGCATTCCCCCGCGACGGTCATGCCGGCAATTTCGAGACGGAATGGAAAGCGGCGAGCGGTCATGGCCTCGGGAAGTGCGCGAGAAAGTGGTCGCGCTCTCGCGCCGCCGCGGCGCGCGTTTCGTCGGTCGAGAAACCATCATGGTAGAGGCATGCGCGCTCAAGCTTCGAGAGTTCTTCATCCCATGCCCGGCGGCGCAGCTCCAGCACGCGCCGACACTGTGGACTGCAATACTCGACGGGCCGGCCGCGACTGTGTATTGCGGCAGTCGGCCGTCCACATGCACGACAGGGCCCGGCATTCACAGTGAATTTCTCCACCTCGACCCAGAGGTCAATTTCGCGCCAGTGCGCACGGAGGCACCACGCGCTTGTGAAGAATGTCCCGAAAAAATCGAAATACCCCCCTATCTCCACCAGTAGTGCGACAGCTCACCCCGTCACCGCCGCCACGTCGGCGGCCGCCGCTGGTGCGGCCGTGGTGTTCAACTCCCCGCCGTTAGCCGTGCGCCCGGCACGAACCCCCTCGACCATCTCGACCGTAACGCCGCGCTGGCCAAGCATCCGGGCGATGTCGCCGGGCCCGTAGCCTTGGTCCACGAGGGCGAGAATCGCGGCTCTATGCGCGTCCGGCTCTACCGTACCCCACGCCGCGCCCTGCCGCTGCCGCGCGAGCCTCCGCCGCTCCGAGGGCCGAACGGGCCCGTTCGCTCCCTTCTGAGCCTCCCGCTGCGACGCGGCCTCTGCCTCCACGTTGGCCGGACGTATGTCCTGCTTCGCATGCTGCGCGTCCTGCGCCTGCTGAACCTCCGTCGCGCGCGCTTCCCCGCCAAACCTCTCCGACAGCGCGGCCGAGCACGCATCAGCGGGCGAAGGCGAGGCCGCGCCTTCTGAAGAGTTTTTTATATTGGTTTCTGAAGAGATAGGCGGTACGCCGTACCGGTCTTGGAGGAATGGCGCACCGGTCTCGGAGGACTGACGTACCGGCCATGACTCTCCAAGGCCGGTACGCGGTACCGGTCTTGAGGTCTCATGACCGGTATCCGGTCCCGGCCATTCCAATTTCAGTTCGCGCAGTTTCCAAGTGCGGCCGTGGTCGATCCGTCGCGCCGACAGCCAACCACCACGGATCAAATCCTGCATGCGCCGACGTACCGTCTTCTCGCAATACCCGGTGGCTTTGGCGATGGTCAAGACGCCGACGATGGTGGTGAGGCTGGTCCAGTCCATGTACTCAGCGATGGTGATTGCCACGAACCGTGCTTCGGGGTTCGCGGGCCCGTCGGGCGAATAGATCAGAGCGCGCCAGCGCCGAAGGATGCGTGCCTGTGCGCTTCGCGTGCTCACCGTCTTGTCCTCCGACGTACCGGCAAGTAGATAGGCGGTGATGCGCTTTGGAACCCTTGACAGGTCGCGGTGACAGGGGTCGAGATGGCCATCGCGGTCGGGGTTTTCATTTCGGAGCCCCGAAGCTCAGCCGCTACCACTTCGACCAGCAGGTCGAGGAGGTCGTCGATTACAGCGGGAGTCGCCGGAATCACTTAGACGGCCTATGTGCGACGCCCGCGCGCTTTCAGGCGTTGCTGCTTGATCTTGCGCACACGCTCGGACTGGCCTGACCGAAAGAGCTTCACGCCGTTGCTGGCGATGATGAAGTCGAGCAACCGCAACTTGGCGTAGAGGTTGATCGTCGCAACTGTGCTATCGGAGTCCCGAGCGAGCTTCCCGGAGGTATCTATGTACACGTCAAGGCCTTTTATCGCGATATTGCGTTGTCGCGTTGTATAACCTATAGTCCGCGACGACTTACGCGCGGTACGTCGCACAATTAACGTGACTAAAGACCCGTACGATTTCAGGCCTACGCTGCTCTATCAGGCTCGGACGGACGCGATTTCGTGGGCGGCTATCTCAGGCGCTCGCAGCCCGGATCTGTACATGGGCGAGAAAGAGCGCGTAGAGATGCTGCTAAGCGCAGCGAACGGCGAGAGCTTCCTCGTCCATGACTGGCACCGCTTCTGCGGCGCGCGTCTCACTGGAGGCCCTATCCACGTGGACGAGAGCAGCAGTTCCGTTTGGGAGAAGCAACGGGTGCCACTCGTGGAGGAGGCACGAGTGCCGCTGCGCACAGCACTCGAAGAGCTTTTGCACAAGCGTGATGCTGCGGTCCCTGCGATTGAGCGGAAACTCGCGGCAATCACTCACGGACGGGTACTCCGGGTGATGGAAGTCTCGGAGGACGGCGAACCTCGTGATTGGCGCATTGCCGAGAGCATCGGTGTGGCGGTGATTGATGCCTTGCGCCTGCTCCTAACTACAGACTACCGCGTGCGGCTCCGACAGTGCGCTTCGCCAACATGCGGCAAGTTCGCTTTTGGTACCCCGCCGCGAACGCGCGGACAGCCGCCGAGCTTCTACTGCTCTGCTGAGCACCGTGATAGCGACCGACGCCGGCAGAGCACGGAGCGACAAGCTGCGAGCCGCGCCGGTATGTCAGTGGAGCGCTTTCGGAAGCGCCAGATACGGAGAAAGTAATGAGAGCCGCGATCTACGCCCGCTTTAGCACTGATAAACAGGAGAAGTCCTCGATTGCAGATCAGAACCGCGTGTGCGCCGAGTGGTGCGCGAGGAATGGCTCGGCCGTCGTCGCACGCTTCGAGGATCAGGGTATATCTGGAGCTGCCATCGGCAACCGCCCCGGCTTGCAGGCCGCGCTCGGTGCTGCCATTGACGTGCTGGTGGTGATGGAGCTGACGCGCCTCTCGCGCTCGCAAGCCGATCTGCCGAAGATTATCGACCGGCTCGTACATCGCGGGGTCCGGGTAGTCGGCGTACATGATGGGTACGACACCGCACGGAAAGGGCACAAGTTACAGGCGGGACTGACCGGCATCATTGGCGAGCAGTTTCGCGAAATGGTCGCCGAGAAGACTTACACCGCGCTCGAATCCCGCGCACAGGCGGGGAAGCCGACAGGCGGACGCGCTTACGGCTACAGGGAAGGCGAGGCGGCCGTAGTCGTGCGGATCTTCGAGTTGTACGACAAAGGTCGCTCATCGAAGGCTATTGCGGAGCTGCTGAACCGCGAAGGCGTGGCGAGTCCAGGCAGCTCGTGGAACCGGACGACACGGCGGCGGGGTGGATGGGCACCGAGCGCGATCCACGGTGACCCGGCACGCGGCATTGGCATCCTGAACAACGAGCTTTACATCGGTCGCAATGTATGGAACCGCTCGAAGTGGATCAAAGATCCTGATTCGGGTACGAGGCGTCAGGTTCAGCGGCCGCGCAGTGCGTGGGTGGTGATCGAGCAGCCCGAGCTGCGCATCGTCCCCGAGGCGTTGTGGCAGCGCGTGAAGGCTCGGCAGCAGCGGCAGCAACATGAGCGGGGCGCGGCGGTGAAGCGCGGGTTGAGGGGAGTCGGCGGCCGCGCGCCCCGGTATCTGTTCTCCGGCATCCTGAAGTGCACTGTCTGCGGCAGCAACTACGTGCAGCGCGGGGCCACGCGGTACGTTTGTTCGGGCTATGAGAACGGCCGGGTGTGCACGAACGGACAGACCTTCCGGCGTACGGTCATGGAAGACAAGCTCCTTGCTGCAATTCGCGACGAGCTGCTGTCGGACGCAAGCGTCACGCGCTTCAAGCAGAAGCTCGTAGCACGTCTGCGTAAGCCGGCGGTCGATGCCGGGCGCGTCCAGAAGCTGGAGCGCGAGGTCGAACGGATCGTAGACGCCATCGCCGGCGGGCTCAGCTCGGAGGCGCTGCGCAAGCGCTTGGCGGCGACCGAGGCGCAGCTCGAACAGGCACGCGCGGCCGCGCGCGTCACCGACCTGAAGGCCATCATGGAGGCGATCCCTGCGGCGGTAGAGCGTTACCGCAAACTGGCAGTGAGCCTCAGTAGCAATACTCCGGGGCTCAACATTGAAGCGGGGCGCGAGATAATCCGCAACGTTGCGGATCAGATCCCGGTGAAGCCGGGCACGGATGGCGTGCCCGTGGCGATGCTGACGTTGAATCCCGTGCAGCTCGCCGCGGCGAGCGGGTCCGACATTGGAATGGTAGCGGGGGCAGGATTCCGCAATTACTTGCCGCGATACCAAGGCTTCAGGCCCGCAGATACCAACGAGCGGCAGCAGCTCGGTGACCGCCGCGGGAGCAGGGCGCTCCGGCGGGTGGCGTAAGTTGGTAGCGGAGGGGGCAGGATTTGAGCCCTATGTCCACGTGCGGCTAGGCTAACGCTGCGCTGCAACATCGGCTCCGTGCCGGAACACTCATAAAAAAGTCGGGCGAAATGCCCTATTTGTACCCTCGTTAGCGCATGTCTACGTAAGGCTGCCGGCGTGGTAGACCTCGCCGCCCTCGAACGCGCATTCTGGTACCCGAACTCTGACGTTTGGGGCTCTTTACAATTAGGCGCTTCCCGCGCCCAGAAGAACTACGGGGAGAGCAACATGAACAAGCGTTTTTCCGGCTCCACGGTGACCAACCCGCGATTGGCCCCGCTCGCATGCTACCTAATCGTTGTCGCCGCAACGGTCGCGATGCTGGTCATATCGGCAGGGCCGGTTCTCGCAGCGGAAGAAGAGCACCATCATTACAAGCTGATCGACATGGGAACGTTTGGAGGACCGGCCAGCAACTCGACCCCACTCCTGCTGAACAACAAGGGGGAGATGGTGGGTGGGTCAGCCACTTCGGTTCCTGCTCTTTCTCCGCCCACGAACCCGTTCATATTCGGGGGCATTGACGGTTTGGTCCATTTCATCTTCCATGCGTTTGTATTTAGGGACGGCGAGGTGATCGACCTAGGTGCGCTTCCACCGGCAGACCAAAACGTCAGCAATCCCCAAGCATCCAGTAACGACAGGGGCGAGATCGTTGGAGATTCGGAGAACGGAATCATTGATCCGATTATCGGCTTCACTCAGCTTCGTGCGGTTGTTTGGAAGGATCGTGAGATTCTGGATCTCGGAACGCTGGGAGGAAACGAGAGTGATGCAACCGCGCTCAATAACCGCGGTCAAGTCG